>Ga0310694_10000795_pt1 | contig 39558 bp, 28 predicted proteins | sample 174DNAGHGhighgp2_FD_203884 | JGI IMG/M metagenome (GOLD analysis project Ga0310694, IMG submission 203884) | Sheep rumen microbial communities from Palmerston North, Manawatu-Wanganui, New Zealand - 1742 DNA GHGhigh gp2 (v2) (version 2) | ecosystem: Host-associated > Mammals > Digestive system... | reverse complement strand
TAAGTTCACCTCATCGGGCTTTACTTTAAGAATGTCATCTGTTCCATTTTGATGCACTTGGAGTATTTTGGTTCCACTTTCTCCGTCACTAAAAAACACATAAGCAGGCTTTCTTGCATTTCTCTCTTCATTTTGGTCTGCAGTTATTATCACTTCACTTGGGCTGTTACGACATTCGTATTTGCCATTCATATATGTTACGTCACCTGAAATATGTATCCATTCGCTGCCATCCCAGGTGATTTCACATTTGTCAGATGTAAATGTAAGTGTGACAATCTTCTCACCTCCTTTACTTGAAAAAGTCAATTCGTTTGGCTCCAACTTAATTGACTCTTGGCCTATTGCATTGACGGCAACCATCAACATCGTGGCGAGTAATCTTAGTCTAAATTTGTTAATTGTACCCATATCGTTATTGTTTTTTATTGTTGTTTCAGATTCTCCTCGGTTTATTCTAAGAGATTAACTCTATGATACTAATTTGGTTGTTTAAAACATGGCTTTCCATTAGAAACAATATCATGTGGTAACAAGGTATGCCACAGCTCCGATGATGAGGCTAAAGATGCCAGTTGCAAGCGCTATAAGGACAGTGGCGAGTATGGACGTGGATGAGCGGGATGTTTGCTCCGAACCGTCAGGAACGACAGGGGCATCATCATATCCATTGCCTGCAGGTATGTCTGTGTCGGCTTCGTCAACACTGGTGATGTCAGGTTGTGGCTGTGGTGAGTGTTCAGGCCTTTGTTGCGGTTTTGCAGCTATGGTGGTTTCCTCATCACAATGTGGTTGAACAGGAGCTATGTAAGGCGGCTCTGACTTAACAGCCTGTGTAACGGGTTGTGACTCTATAGGCTGTGGAACAGGCTCTGAGTCATTGTACAGCGTGGAGGACTGCTGCACTGAGGCCTTTGGCTCTACAGACTGCAACGGGGTAGGCTCTGGCTCATGGTCTGGCTGTTGAACTGGAGCAGGAACTGTCTCTTCATTAGGGGAAAAGCCCGGCTCTGAAACTGGTTGCATCTCAGGCTCCGGCTCCGATGCCTTGGCATTGAGCGGAGAGTCACATATAGTACATCTTTTTTGGTAGGGCTTATTGCCCTCATAACCACATTTTGGACATTTCATAGTTTAAACTTTGTTGTAAGTTGTTTGTATACAAATCCATTGAGAAATATAATGAAAACGAATGGCCATAAATTGAACACGAATAATGCTTGTCGAATTGAAAATCCTGATACTTCGCAATCTTACTAATGAAATCACTTGTAATTACCTTTCCAATAATGTTTTATCCCCATTACGTCAAGAATCGACACCAAGCCATGTCGCTCGCCGGCATTCTTTTTTTCTCCTTTGTATTTTATTTCCTGCCTCGTTCCGTATGCAGGCTGTGCAATCTTGCCAAGAATGCCATTCAATATCTCTCCTTCCAATACGAAAGCATGGATGTTTCTAATACGTGTTTTGTAATGAAAAGCATATTCCCTTTTGTTTAGCAGAATAGTTGTTTTAACTCTAAGTATATTCAGTCCCGCCGCATTAAAAGTAATCGCATGTCTTCCAGTTGCCAAAGAATTGTTTGCGGCAAGTCCCCCGCCTAAAGAGTGTCCGATAAACCATAGGACAGCCCGGTCACCAATAGCCTTGTCTAACCTTTTTGCGATTTGCACAGAATATGTGTGCTGAGGCGACAATCCTACAAGCCCTTGAGAAATGTTTGAAAACCAATCTTTCAATGATGACATCTCAGTTCCTTCTGTACAGTAGGCATAGTAGTCGACACCATTTGTTGTTTTCTTGAACAGCATAGAATTGAACCCAGAACGTTTCCTTTCAAATTTTCTATACAATCCATTTTCAATTTCACTATTTACTTCTTCTTCACTCATCGGTTTCCACCCATATTCCAAATCAGCCGTTTCCTTCCGCCCATGATTCAAGTGGCAATATGCGTATTGGCACATGATGGCAGCTGCTTTAGTATCTATACTATCCCAGTTTTGCGCATCTGGTGCTTTGTCTCTGTAAGAATTTGCTGTAGGATGTGCAATTGAAACCTTTTCAAGGTGTACAGAATCCATAATGTGAAAATTGCTCAAAGGTTTTCTTTCAAACATTATTCCTCCAGGTTTTTAAGTGTTACTATTATTGGCATGGCGATGCAGGAGTGGTTTTGTATGCGCTGCTGCATAAGTGTGTCGAAGCCGATGTTGACGGCATGGTCGTAGTTTTTACGGTCCTTGAACTCGATATCGATGTATAGGCCACGACGAAGAGAACGCTCGCCGCCTGCGCCCTCGATACTGATGCGAATGAATATGCGTCGCGAATCATCATTGCCAAGCTCCTTGGTGCCGAACTCCTTCTTCCCGAACTCTGCCATGATCTCCTTGCGGAGGAAAGCGTCAACATCCATACGGGTGTAGAGACGGTCGTTGGTGAGCGCATAGTAGCGCATCAGCTCATAGCGGGCGTCGGCTGAAGCTTTGTCGGCTGCCCCCATCGCTCCTACTGCCACTTTTACCTTTTGAACTATGGCAGGCAATTTCCTGTTGTCTACGGTGCTGCCCTCCACCAGTAGCTCGCCAATACGCCCCATGGTGGTGATATAGCTGACCTTGACGTTAGAGGTCGCGTTCTCTTGGCTCAAGTTCTTCATAGCGTATGTGCCACTGTCGAACTTGTATTTTTCATTGGCCTCGCAAACACTTTTTCCCAGCCGGTTGATGGTCTCACGCAGCAGCCCAAGAATTTTACCGTCTTTAATGTCATTATACTCCTTAAAGGCATAAAAGTCATCAATGAAATGATTGTAGAGTGTGCGTACGTCGCGATAAAGGTCACCATTATGGTAGCACGAAGCATCGAAATCACGTACTACTATTTCTTCGTCAGTCATGCTGAATCCCTGCTTATGGGCCGCCGAGCTCGTCTCCAGCACTTTGAGGAAGAAAGCCCCCTCCTGCTTCTGTAGCTTTGCTATAGGGTTGGACTGCGTGAGCGTAAGGCTGCATATATCTACATTTGCCACTGGCAACACATTGATGGACACTTGGGCAGTGCAAGGTACACGGTACCCCTTAGGGAAATCAAGTTGCAGCCACAGCGTGGCTGGCGTGAAACAGTCAAGTACCTCATCTTCGAGCCACTGTTGGAACACCTTTGGGTATGAGCGTGGTTTGAACAGGTCACGGTCAGTAATTCTGTCGGTGATATACATTAGCGCCGCATCTTTCATGTTGAGTAGGCAGTCTTTCCATGTATTTAAAAATGTAAAGAATTGCCCTGATGACTGCTGTGCATCAAAAGGTTCAAGCATGGTCACGTTCTCCATCTCGTTCATAGTGGCAAACTCCAACCCGCGTTTCTCCACTCCCACTATGATACGCTCTGGCGTCACGCCGTTGGTGCCACGGACCAACAAGGATAGCCCCTGTAAACAATCCACTTCCACTTTTGTCTGTATACCCACCCATAGGCTGTTCTTCCTTCCAAAACTTATCTCGGTGGTCTTGCCATTGCCAGTAAGTCTTCCTGATGTAAGGACATAGATGTCGGAATAGGGTATCATCAACGTCTCGAATACAGGTATAAAATTGAGGCTGACCTTCTCCCTTGCTTCGGGCTTGAAGGTGAAGGCCGCTCCTGATGTCACGGTTACGGCTTCTATGTCTTTGTCTTTCTTGAACTCGGGGGCCAGCAGTGCGATGGAGGGTACGGCACCCACCTTCTCCCCTGGTACGAAATCGGAGCAGAAACGTTCTACTATTCGTTCTGGCAGACGGTCAATATAATCGTGTAAGCTCTGAGCCTCATGTAGCAATGCCACAAGCATGAGCTTTGCTATCGGATCCAACCGCGCGGTGTCAACATCAGCAGGCAAAACGTCTCTGAGATGTTCTAAGCTTTGGCGGACTCTGTTTTCAAGGTCTAAATCCATAATTGTAGTGTTTAAAAGTGCAGCCGCTTTGCAGTAGGTTCCATAAGGAAGACTATGTCTTTTCGGTAAGGTGCTGACGTACCAAGCCGGCTTTCGAGTATTCCCCCTACAGAAATGACCACTACATGGCGCGAATGTACCTTATGGTTACCCTGGTTGTCTATCTCTGCTGGTGCGAGGGTCATTTCCACCTCCACGTTTTTCAACTCTGGAGCGTATGTTGCCAAGCTTCTCTTTATGCTTTCCTGGCATCTGGCCTTTGCCCCCTCACCGTAGTATTCGTCACGGCCAGTGCTGTTGTTGTTGAAATCGGTGTCGTTGAAGTTTGAATATTCGTAACTCCAGTACTCGAACCCGAACTCAGGGTCACCAACGAAACTGCCACGACGGGTAAAAACAATCAGTTCTACCAGATTGTCGAGCATCGTTTTTTTATCATTTATATCGCTAACTATGCCGAGATAGTCTTCGCTCTCTACGAAAGAAAGAGGGGAACTGAGATATTTCATATCTTAAATAAGGAACTACTAAATAGGTCTTGCAGACGAAAACTTCAAGCTCTTTTTCACTACGACATCATAAGAACTGACAAGGCTGCTTTGTCTTTCTACAAGAGCCATGAGTTTAATTGTAAAGCGCTTGTCTGGTTCTGATCCAATGGGCTTAAAGCCATTTTCAAATCTTAAACTGAACCCATTCTTACCACGTATGGCCTTTCTTGAATTTAGAGTTGGTAGAGAACCATCGATAGTGAAAAAGATTGCTTCTGCCTGCGGATAGTCAACAGGAATGGTGACCTGAGGTGTTCTGCATTCTTGTAGAAGCTGATTTGGGGCGATAATAGGTGCGTTAGGAGTTCCAGATTCTGCCTTTTGGGGCTCTTGCTCTCTTTTGCCTTCTTCTGCCAGCTTCTCTATTTTCTGGCTAATGGATACGCAGATGCCGAGTCCCGCATTTATTCGCTGATATGCATCTTTATATGTATATGGTGCCATGACAAATTCGGAGTACATCTTCTCGTCGGCCAGCTGTATGGCTGGGTCCAGCTGGCATGCGCATGTAAAGACGCCGACACACTTCTGGACACCTGACAGTAGCATCATCGGTGTCATTAGGTCACGTTCTTTGTCTGCGGCTATGCGCAGTTGTTGTACATGTGGCCAAAAGATGCCAATGGCGCTGGCTGCCCCGGACGCAATGCCGCCTCTGGTCTTTTTGTCGATGGTGGCAAGCACGTCGGAAAAACGCTGCAGCAGTTCCATAAACTTGTAATGCGCCGCGACAAACAGGCATGGCGGTACGAAGTCTACATCATCTTTACGCCAACCATAATCATCGACAATGTGTCCTATAGGCATAGAGTTTTCCGGCACAATAGTGTTTGGCGCAATGAGTGAGAAAGAATAGACAGGCTCAGCAAAGCCGTCGTGAGTTTCCCGCCAAGGTTCATTTGTGGCGTTTATCGTAAGTATGTACTCTTTCTCGTCGGTGTCTTCAGGAATAATGACCCTTGTGTCGAAATTGTTGGTGTATCGCGTGTCGTAGTTCACGTCAATGAGATGTCCGCCCCTGGTTATGGCCAGACAGTGCAGCAATGTCACGTCCACCACATTTCGTGTTATGTTGAACTCCAATAAGAATGGACGTGTAGACGGTATCAGACCGAAACGTCCAGAGGCGGCAAGGGTAAGTGCCATCCCCATAGTCTCAACCGCACAGTTGTCGGCATCGCGCATGATTTCGTCGGTGAGGCGCATCCCTCGTTTCCAAAATATTCTTCTCATATTGTTTCGCTAAATGTTTGAATTATAATTTAGGTAATTGAACACAATATCGTCTGACAGCCGCAGTGGTGGTCCGTCTTTCGTGATATCGAAATTAAGCTTTTCTTCCACCGACATAAAATAATCAGCTATGAAGTGGCGATAAATGTCCATTTCTTCAATGAAAAAGAGGAAATGCTCGTCGCAGGCATCCTCGTCCCAGTAGTGCACATCGTATGTGGTTATTTGTTCGTCGTAGACATTGCCCAGAAATCCTTCGCCCAACTCGCTGTCGAGTCCGTCGGCATAGCGTGGCATGGGGTCAGTGCAGACAGTGTCTTTCTCGTGTAAGCATATCTGTATGCCCTCGTCCATAAAGATTTTGCGCAGCATGAGTGTGAGCAATGTCCTGTTGCCACGTATGGTTTTGCAGCAAGGCATAAAAGGCATGGTAGCGTGTATGAAGCGGTTGGCCTTCTGCTCTTCGGTTAGCTCGTCGGCCAAGATGTCGATGAGTACACTGTTAGTGTCAGTATATCGTCTTATGGCCTCACGGCAATCTGCCTTAATCAGTAACAAGAGTGTGTCAATAGGGGCGAAGAATCGCGCAGCCGTCTTTTTCTCTTCCTCTTGCTTCTCATATTCCTCTTGGAAACGGTCTTTATCATCCGGCAGATTATTAAATCTGTCTATTGGATGGAACACATATTCAGGGAGTGCGTGATATATACTATTGCGTGCTATACCCAAGAGAGGCTGATTGCTCCTCTCCCTGTTCACTTCTACTATGTCGTTGTAGGCATTGCGTTTGTGTAAACCACGCAAGGCCATGCGGAAGGAGCCATGGGGCATGTACTTCAGCAGAAGTTCTACATTGATGTCTTCGGGCAAGTGTTTAGGGAAATCCATACTCTCAGAAGGGATGTAAACGTTTTCTTTTCCCTGTTAGTGGTAAAGTTCCGCATCCCCCGTAAGCTCTACGAAATACTGCTTACGAGTCGTGACCACTTGTATGACATCGAATGGCGGTATGCCTATCTGCTCGAGCGTAAGGTCTGGATAAGGGAAAGTGGAGCTCAGACTCTCTATCACTTTCTTATGGAGCACTGTACGATAGCTCTTCTTGCGTAGCTCTTCGTTGTTTCGTATGTAGTATTCCAACCGTGATTCTGGTATTGCTACAGCGTACTCTTTCTCCGGGTGGTCGGTTATTACCTTGTCTACGAACTTGTTGTTGCGCATAACTATCTCTACGTTTTTCACGCCAAAAAGTCTCCTCAGTGTGGCCAGAACTTCGTTTAAGGACATTTTTGCTGACAACTCTCCACATTTCAGAATGTTGTCCCAACGCTCGTGAGCCGGGCAGGTGTTCTTCCATGAGGCATATCGGTATATGTTCATGGTGTTTGTCATGCCCTCGTAGCGCAGCAAGCGTCCCTCAAGAGTGTGGAAAGCTTGTTTCATTCCTTTTGCTGTTTCAGTGCCACCTGTTTCAGCGCTATCAGTGGTGTCAGCGTTTCCAGCCGTATTTATTATCTTCATTGCTTCCTGAACCTGCATAGCTCCGATGATTGAAGCACTAATAGGCGTGGTTGCCACGCGTCCTGCCTGTTCCTGCATCCTTACCACATCAGCACAGCCAGTACGCAACATAATGTTGTTGAATTCCTCTCGTGAGAGAGAACACTCATAGCAGTTCACACCTGGGGTGAATACACGCACATTGCCAGTAAGATTCTCTATACCCCCGTCAATCCACGGCTTGCCAGCTCTCATGGCCATGCGGTTAAGCAGATATCGTGCCAAACGGCTGTCAAGACAACCAATAATCACGTCCACCGAGCGGTAAATGCCGAAACCCACTTCAGAGGCCAGGTTGCCCACAATGGGTATAACTCTAATCTGTGGGTTTATTTCCATGGCGCGGCGTGCAACAACCTCGGCTTTGTAGGCGTGTTCTTTGGCATCGCTCTCGCGGAAGAGGACTGAGCGTGTTAGGTTTGAAATTTCTATCCGGTCGAAATCGACCACATAGATGTGGCCCACACCGAAGAGAGCAAGGTTCTTGACCACCTCATTACCCAAAGCGCCGCAGCCGGCAACAAGCACACGGGCGTTTTTGACCCGGTCCTTCTTAAACCAAGAGAGTAGGGTGAAGACCCCGTCGCCCCATTCATACTTATCCAGTTCTCTGTTCATATTTCACAGTTTTAATCCGTTTCAACATATTGGAACACGGTGTCTCCAATTTGGAAAGTGTCGCTGTTTGAAAGCACGGAGGGCTTTGAGACAGGTAGTTCTGCTCTTTGGTTGTAAGTGACCCCCGTTGCCATAGGCTTTATAACGGGAACAGACCGCGCTTGGTCGATATAGAGCACGGCGTGCTCCTTGGCCACGCGGTTGCTCTTGTCCCAGTTCATCTGTATCTCACAGTCGCCAGTCATGCCTATTGACACCTTGTTCCCTCCGCCAGTGGCGTTCATCCACTTGTGGATAGGTATGCGTGTGCCCTGCTTCACTCCATTCATTATAACGAGGAAATACTTTTCGGCAAGCAAGCGCACCGTGACAAGCGAGGCTCCCAAACCGCCGCCATAGATAATGAAATCGAGTAGCATGCTCAACCATGGGAAACGCGTTGAAGTGATATTTGAGAAATAGAGTACCAGAAAGCCAATTACGGCAGAACACAGTCCGCCAATCATTGCACTCTTGACTGGTATTGACGATTTTATGGTGAGGCTCAGCGACGTGCAGACTGAGAAAAGCAGATAGGCAGGCAGTGAGCAATACCAAGGGATGTAGGTGACGCCAAGGGAAGACAGCAACATACAGAGTATGACACCTCCCACAAGGAACGACAAAAAGCCAATGAGTGCCGAAAGCAGAGAGAGACCAAAGATCTTCATGTAGATGGAGAAGCTCTTGCTGCGATACTCATCATTAAATCGGAATACCAATGAGAGGAAAAACGCCAGTAACATCCCAATAGAGAAAAATGCTGAAACCTTGTTCGTTGCGTCAGCCAGCAGAGCTCCCTGCTGCTCTTTTTCGAGGAAGAGATTGGCTATAGAGGCAGCCAGCGACGTGAACATGCCACGTCCTAACAGTTCATAGACCACCCAGCTCACTAACCCGGCAAAAATGCCGGAAATGGCTTGGCTACAGTCACGGAAAGAACTGAAAGTAAACAGCTCGGACCAGTGCACATGGTCTTGTATGCCAGTCTTACAGTTCTGCCCATACTCAGAGCACTGATAACCATTTTGTTGCCAACAGTGCACGTGCATAACGTGCTTGCATTTCACCACTACTTTTTGACCGGCAATGATGGGTTGTTTACAATAGTAGCATACACGCTTTTGGATACCGGCTTCGGGGTAATAGCTCTTATAATATTTTGCAGCAAACATCTTTGACTTTATGAAAGGTATAATGACTTTCATAACAAAGAAGAAGAAGGCAATAAGGAAAAACGTGATTAGAAATGCCACAAAATACTTTATCAAGAAATCTGACGTTGGCTCAGCGCGCTTTGGCCACGGATTCTCGTGCGTACCGATGGAATAATCGGCACTGCCAGCCTTGTCACCATCCCACAACGCAGTATAATTTACCCTGCCAGAGTAATTGGCATCGTCAGGAACCTTGTAAGTGAAAGCGTAGTCGTATTTTGCGTCATTCACAACTTCGCTGAACTTCTCCAGTATTTCTGACTGGTCTGCGGAAGAACAGTATCTACCTTTTTTTGCTCTTGTTATTGCGTCGAGCATAGCATCCACGTGCTCTTCCAAGTCCTGACCGGCAGTATAATAGAAAGCATGTACAATGGGCATCCAGTTGTCTCGCAGTCCTTCTCGAACATAGTCTTCAAGTTTAATCCAGTCAACGACGTCTGTTCCTGGTGGGGTGTTGCCCTCAGTGAACACAAACATTACGTTCTTCCCATCATTGCCATCGGCCCTTCGGGCAATGGCTTTGCAGCGCTTGTATCCATTTTCCACCCTGGCATCTTCGTTGGCTTCACGCTCGTCGGGATTAAACTCTCTGATTTTCTCGTAAACAGCGTCATAAATATACTTACCGTCTGCCCTTTCAAAGAACCGGTCTCTAAAAGACGCGTAGTTGTTGCGGGTAACCATTTCTGTGGATGACACCTCGTCACCGAAGAAAGAAAGATAAACACAACTGTCAGGGGCGCTGTCTATGAGTTGTCCGACAGCTTCATAGACATCCTCCATTTCCTCTCTTGGGATATTCCGGTCTATAAGCACTGAGAAAGTGTAGTCAGAAGGTATTCGCCCAGCACCAAGTCTTTCTATCAGTACCCTGTTCGAGGGGATGGGCTTGCCATCCTCTTTTACGATGAGAGCATCCTCTATATCTTTCTCACTTAGATTCTTTATGCTTTCCCCGTCACGGTCAGTAAATTTCAGGTAGAGAGTGATACTGTCACATCCCAACCGATAATCGTTTTTCTTGTCACAAAAATGTACATTGTCCACTTTCTGTGCCTGTAGCGGCAGCAGTGAAACCAAAAGTGCGCATGAAGCCAAGAGGCAGCGCAGTGTTAACGTCTTCTTTTTGTCCATATTTTTAAATCCTCCAGTTTTTGTTCTCCATAAAAGTCTTCATCGCCACATAGTTCATGGTCTACTACGGGTATCGTGGTAAGTAAGTCGTCGGCAGCGGTGTACACCAAAATGAACCTCACCTTATCCAAATAGGCTGTTACAGTGCGGCGCACTGTGGGTATGCTGCAATGCGATGCCACCACGAAACAGCCCTGTGCCTCTTCATCGGCAACGCTTTGTTCGGTTGTCACAGTATTCACGATGCTAATAAACCGTCCATCTTTCTCTATTACAAAGCCGTGGGCTATGGCCACAAAGCCGGAACGCTGCTCTGCCGCAAGCAGTGCCATGTCAATCACCGCCCCATTGCTCAATTCTACGCCATAACATTCGTTACGGTGCTTAGTTGCCTTGCCTAATGTGCCAAAATAGTCATCAGGGCGTATAGTACGCCTCGTGCTATCTACGGCCCATTTATACATCTCTTCCAATGAGTACATTCGCTTCAGTTCAGTCTTCGAGTTTATTGACCCGTCGGGTTTGAAGGTAAATATGCCAGTCTCCTGTTCAGGCGTTAATATGTCTATCACCATAGCAGTGAGAGCCATGGGGCACGATGGACGGCTGAGCTGTTGGTGTACATTGCTGTCTGCGCTGCTGAAGAACACGCCAAGTCCTGGATGGGAATGTACCCAACAGGTGAGGTCGTACTGCATGTCTGTGTCACGGCGCAGGCGACGCAGGCGGTCGCTTAGCTTCAGCTTTATTTTCCCTCCAAAATTCAGCTCGTATTCTGAAAATATTGCGTCGTCACCAGGACGTACTATCTCCTCGAGGGTCACGTCATATTTGCCACTCTTTTCGTCTTTCACCCACCGGCCTATCACCATGCAGCCATCCTCATTCATCTTCTCAGGGTCGCGAAGGTCGTCAGCATACATGTTGTAAATGTCTTTTATGCAGCTGTTCTTTAAATACATTGTGCGAACGGCCGTATCGGTGCATATTTCCGAACAATCAATCTTCATGTAAGCCTCGCTTCCCACAACGTCGGATATATCCTGCCGCTTTAGGGCCAAAGGCTTCGGCGAACCAACTACAACTATAGTGCTCTCGCCACTGGAGACAGGAGAATTATTGCTTTTACCCCGTACTCTATTAACATTTGTGTATTTCTTGTTTACTTTGTGATACCAAACCAAAAGCGCTACAAGCAGTAATAGCAATGCTGTACTTACACTAACCGTAAGCCAGCTTATCTTTAGCGAAGGGTCGGTACTGGTGGCCTGGCTCTCTGAAAGTGCGTTTTGCAGACGGCTCTGCATTGCCATACGGAGTCCCAAGCGCTGCGAAATTATTGCGTTCATACTGTCTTCACATTCTTTGTGCTGTTCTATCTCGTAGCCGACCTCATAACGTTTTAAAAATACCGCTATTATTTCCTCTTTGAGTTGCTCATAATTGCCCAAAGTCTCTTTTAGACTGTCAGAGAAACTCACAATATGATTTTCCCTTATGAAATCCGCCCTGTTTACTGAGTTTGATGACAGCTTGTCTACAAAGTCTTGTACTTTGATAGAATCTTCCTCAATATTCTTTCTTGAGAGAAAAGGGTTGTCTTCAAGATACAAGATGTATTTTGAAAGCAGTGTGTCTTTCTTTATGAGTTTGACAGGTGGAGGCGTTACGTCTTTTATATTTGCCACAGTCTGAGAGTTGTCTTGTTTTTGAGATGCTACTGCCGGTTTCTCACTCTCTTTTCCTTTGCCTTTTTTGTCATTTCTAAGGACGACGTACACAGTTTCACCATCAGCCAGTGCCCTGACTACGGTACATGTAAGGTCAATGCCAGCTCTTTCTTCTCCTATTCCAAGATGGATTGGTGTGACATTATCATCAAATTCATTAGCAATGAAAACAGTTACACGCTTGTCGTAGTTGTTTTTAATATATGTTACACGGAAACGTCCTGGATGATCGCTTTTTTCATATCTTACGGATATGTCTTTTGTTGTGAGTTCACGTGCCATACCAACTGTCACGATGACGGTGGCAAGCAAAGAGATGATGAATCTTTTGGCTATGTTGTTCATATTTTGACGTTTTTCTTTCCTTTTAGTGTGTTCTTCACCAGACCGTTAATGTTGCTCCGTACTGCATCGCGGCTTCTTCTGCTCATCTCACCCTCCACACGGTTCACCTTGCTGCGGACAGCACTATTCACCCTTTGCTGTGCATCACGCTTCAAGCGGTTGGTAAGTTCATTGGTGGAGGCCTGTGTGTTTCTTAACATTCTGTTGCGGCTTATCTCTTTCCATATTTCCTTTCCTACAAACAATAGGATGGCGAGTATTACACCTCCGACAATAAGCCAGATGTTGCGTTTTTTCTCTTTCTCTTGTATAATCTCATTTTTCTTCACTTCGCATGACTGCTGAACCTTCTGTATTTTTTTTGTCAGCCCAGGCATCCCTGCTTCTGTAGCACGAGAGTCAATGTCATCAAGATCTTCAAGAGCCTCCTGCAGCTCATCAGCGAAAGGCACATCGTTTTGTTGCTCCAGCAGTCTCTTCACCTTTGAGATGACATCTTCTGCATCATGCTCAATAACGGCCTTCTTCTGACCCTCAGCTATTCCTGACTCATCTTCAAGCATACTTTTCTTTTCGCGCAGTTGTCTTGCAGCTCGTCTTATCCTGGAGCGAAGAGCCTCGCTGGATATCTTTGTCTCAAGATCGCTCAAAGCTGTTATTTCGCGTTCTATCTCGCTAAGAGTGACATCTCCATCCAAATACTCTGGCAGCCTTTCCAGCCTGATCTTCGCCTCGTCTTCTGGAGACAATGACGATTCCAGCTGTTCTTCTTCTATAGTTATAGGAACGTCGACGGTACGTGTCTCTATACGGCGGGCTCCACCTGTAGCAACAGAGTTGGCTCCAGGTTTTGGAACTTCTATCCTCAACCTTTCCTCGCTCTCTGCAAACACACTATAAGTGCTCCTCTTCTGCAGAAGCTTCTTTTTCTGATATTCGGCCAGGTAGATGGGGATGGACACCTCACCGGCATTATCTCCAGAAGTAAGCTCTACCACCAACGATGCTTTCTGGTTATTTCCTAAAATGAAATATCCATCGTCAGAACCGTTGTATTGCAGAGGCTCCGTGACGATAAGCGGCTTTAAACGGGTATTGTCGATGAACTCGAAATTGTAGTTTGGCATTGTTCCCTTTCTGTCGAAGAACACGCCCACCACGTTTTGGGCTTCACTATATTTCGCTCTATGGGCGGAGCTGAGTCTTTTGCTCATGCCCGTAAAGTCTATGTACATCTTTCCACTTGTTACTTTCACCTCATAATTGATGGTGACCTCGTCATTTTGCGAAGTGCGTAGTGTCACTTCTTCCGCTTTTGACACTAAAGGCAGAATAGACAGTAAAAAGATGAGCAAGGCAGACAATCTTCTATAGGTCACAGAACCTCTCATACACCTTCTTTATGTTTTTTACTGTTTGGGAGTTTTTCTTCCACTCATTGCGATGGGCTTTATGTTTGCTGCAACAGTTATACATAGCCTTCATGCCCTTTTCATAGTTAGACTTAATACCACCACCGGCTCTCTGGTAATAGAGATTCATGTCGTTGTAGATAGCACTAAGCGACTTCTTGCAATAATTGCATTTTGGCGGATATGGTGGAATACCATGTCTTCCACAATCATACTCATATTGTGAAAAGTCAATATCTGTCAGTCTGTCATGCAATTCCTGATATTTTTGCCCTCGTTCACTATCTGCTGACAACCTTTCACGATTGACGATATTGTCAATTTCGCTAATAATCTCTTCTATCTTGTCTCTAAATGGTTGTTCAGCCGTTTCGTAATGTGGTTCATGTCTATAATCTGTACAGAACCGTCTGCTTCCATTGCGATGACGGTCAAGTTCTTCCATCAACGAGTCGCACGATTCCTTAAGTCGCGGAAAGGCTGCGTCGTACTTGGCAACAGGTGCGGCATCCACCTTTATTGTCAGTTCTATTTCGTCTTCCTCTTCAAGTAGCAGCCGCCTGCGTTTCCTGTTTTTGTATTTCGCAATATAAATAGGTAGCGTTATGGTTGCAGGTTCGCCCTTCTCAACTGAAATGTTAAGCAGCCATTTCTTCTCCTGTGGATCAATAAAGACGTCGCCTTCTAACTCTTTGCATGATTCAATGACGCGATTCTTTTTGTCAACGGGAAAATATTTGTCAAACTTTACAGAGACGGGACGACGCTTTTTCAAGTCTTTTACTGTATAAGATCTTTTGAACAGACAGAGAAGTTGCATGTCATCACGATTTTCCATTTCAATGGTTACGTCAAATTCGCCATCATTGCTGCCAGCCTCGCGTGTGGCTACAATGTTACAAGAGCTGTTGACATTCTTTGCCTGCTTAGTGTTGTTGTCAGTAAGCGTTATCTTTACTGGTCTTCCTGCTTGACAGTACAGTGTCGAGAGGAGGAAGGCCTGAAGTAATAATATTGTCTTTCTCATATTATTGTTATTTTTTTCTTTGGTACTACATTTTCTGTTGTTTCTTCAGTCTTTGGCTTTATACGCCGGCCAGCCTCGTTCATGTCTTGTCCAAAATGTATCCAGCCGTTAGGCTCGCCTTCTTCACGCACCCACTCAGCCACATTTTGGTCCTCAGGATAAGGATAGGTGTTATTCGCATGGTACAGCTGCCATTTCAGGTACTGCTCCACTCGAAGTACCAGCGTCTTCAGCGATGCCAGCACGCCCATCTCCTTTATGGTGAGGCACACACGACCTTTGAAGCTACCCGAATGACGAATGTTCGGATGCCAAATCGTAGTAAGAAAAGTGAAAACAGGGTTCCCGTCGGCAGACGGATAGTTGCTGGGCAGTTCTATGCGCATCTTGTGTAGATAGCCAAATATGGGTTCTCGTGGAATTGTCCCTTCCTTCACGCCGACTATCGATTTGCAGCGATACCATATCTCATACTCTGTTGGCAGCCCTTGAGGGTTCTTCCTGCGAATAATATATGAAATGGAAGGTCTGTTAGAATTGGCGCTTTCAAGTTTGCGCTTACAGAACAATGCATCCAACCCCACCCACTCTTGCAACAGTCTGGCATCGCGTCCCGACAGCTCTTTCTGGTTAAAACGTTCTATCTGTTCGTTCATATTTTTAGTCCAGGTAGTTTTGATTATACTTCATCCTGCTATTGGGACAGATATAAGCTGCAGGTGGTCGCCAGCCTGTACGTTGTAGTCTGCCAGACACTGCTCGCGGCCGTTTTCATCCTCGAACTCAAGAATGTTTGGCTCGTTTTCTCCCTCTATCACCTGCCCCAATAGATACTGGATAGGATTACCGCCATTGTCCAGTTTTGGCAGCTCAAACACGTGCACGATGCTGTTTATCTGGTCACGGATGGTCTTGTTTGGATCCGTGACCTTCACCTCTACCTCATTATACTCTGTTCCGTCAATTGTAAGCAGAACAATAAACTCATCCTCATAAAATTCTTCGTTTGCCATAATTGTAATATTGTTAGTTGTTATTATTGTAATCTGAATGTTTCATGGACCATAAAAGCGACAGATGTGTTGTTTTCAAAGTTGCTTGCTTTGTATGCTCAAAAATATTACCGTTTTTGAAAGCCCTGCTTTACCATGCGACGTGGCAGTTCGCTTGGCTGTCGGTTGATAATGTCAAGTGTTAAGTTGGAAATGTCGCTCCTTGTCATGTTTCGTGAATTGCCTCCAGCAAAGGAATATACATCCGAGAGAGACATGAATGCAGCTTGGATTATCTTGACATCGGTATGGTTTGGGTTTAAGTCTGGGTGTATGACCAAAACCACTGTTTTGTTGTCCCTTGATTCGTAAATAGTACCGTAATTTGAAGTAAGATTTGTAGTACTTACGTATGACAGCGCTGATTTGAGGTGTTCACCTACCATTTTGAATGATACAATGTTGGGGTCGAGAAAAACATCGACCTCATTTAGCTGTAACAACGTGTTGAAATAGTAGATGGAGTAGGATTCCAAGCGTTTACCATAATATACGATGTAATGTCCGCTAGTTGTTGTTCCTTCCTCAGCTATTTCATATCCGTTTTTTGACATATTGGCCTTTACGCCGCTGATGGTAGACAACCATGAAGTATAAGGAGCCTTAAACGGCAGACCATAGTCGAAATATCGGACAAAATAGGCTTGCGGCTCGGTGACATCGTCCAATAATGTCACAGTCTTCCTGTCACTTGACACATATACAGGTATTCCACCTGTTGTCAATCCAGAAGGCATGTAATTGTTCTTTTGCATCTGCCTTTTGAGAGCATCTGATTCAACTGCCAATGAGTTTAATGCAACAACAGCATTCCACAGTTGACCGTTATCAAACGAATAGCCAGTGAAGACTTCGCTGTATTTCCCATTATAAGAAATATGCTTATCGTTGTCTTCTACTATGTTAAAAGCGTCCATGTAACTCTTCACGTCTTCTTTCGTTACTCCCCATTTGACAAAAGGTTCACGATATAATTGGCTCGACATACCCTCCTGTGAGATTTCAACCTGTTGTGACAATTGGTTGTCTTCGGAAATAAAGGTGACAACTGCCTTGCGGTCATCTTTCTCAGAATTTTCGCTGATTTTCATAGTCAGTGACGCACTTCCCTGGCCGCTCGTGGCTGAAAGGGTCAGCCAATCGTAGTCTGGACTGGTTGTCCATGCCATGTTGCTCTCTATCTTGAGCGTCAAAGAGTTCTCGTAAGGAGTTAGATTTATTGTATTCGGCGTGACAATAAGCTTTGGCTCAGCTCCTGCCTGACGAAATGTCAGAGTCTGCGAAATACTCTCATCCGCAGTACAGACGAAACACAGTGTTGCCTCACGAATGTAAATGGAGTTATTAGCTTTTGCGGTAACCTTAACATTCTTGTTGCCTTTACCTTGCGAAACATCGGTCGAAAGCCAGTTTGAATCTTCGCCCGTGTTCCTGTCTATTCGCCATTTCGTATCACTTGTGACAGAAACGTCAATTGACCCACCATTGATGCTAAACTCTGTTCCCTCATCAACGTTCACTTCCAACTTTGTACCTAATCCAGCTTGGCTGAACGTCAGAGACTGCGATATGTTCTCATTCGTTGTGCAGACGAATCGCAACGTAGCTTCACGGGAATAGATGGTGTTATTGGCGTCGGCTTTAACTATAATATCAAGATTCCCCTTACCTTGCGACACGTATGTTGACAGCCAGTCTGACTTTTCGCTAGGAATTCTGTCTATTCGCCATGTTGCATCGCTGGTGACAGAAATGCTTATTGTCCCACCATCAATACTGAATACAGTTCCTTCGTTAGTATTCACCTCTAATTTGGGACGGTCATCTTCATTGCTGCACGAAACTATTCCATTCGCTATTGCAATAATCAATATTGCTAGGATAATGTTGATGCTTTCTCTCATTTTTATGTCATTCAATTAATACTTAATGTTCCTTTTTTTTGAATCCTTTGCAAGTAGCACTATTATTACCCGCAAAAGCGCCGTCACAGATGCCATTTGATTTCTCTGCTCCACTGACTTTCAACACTCCATGAATACCTTTTTTTACATGTGGGTATCTTGAGATGTAATATACTTTTTTTAAATTATAGCATAGCATGAAACAACCTTCGGTAACGGTTTTTACATTATCTGGCAGTATAACATCGTTGAGTGAGTTGCAGAAAGCGAATGCAGCATCTTCTATACTATTTGTATTGTTTGGTAGCAAAATTTGTTTAAGATTATCACAGTTAGCGAATAAGAATGGGGTAATGACTCCTTTTTTTAATGTGAAATCGACCACAAGTTTTGACTCGTCATTCTCTTTCAATGCATAACCTTTGCCCTTAAATACGCGACAGCGTCTTAACTTTTTCCATTCATCATGGCTTAGGTCGCTCATGTTGACGTTCTTTGTTCCTGTAACGAAAGGTGTCCCATAACCTCCGTATTGTACATAGGATGTTTCTGTGTATGTGTATCCAGAAGCATCGTCCTGCAAGTAAGGCGTCTTCTTGTCGGTAACGAAGGCTGCTTCTCCAAGGTCCAAGATTGTTAGCCTGCCAGGCCAGACATTGAGACCAGTGACATCCACTGCTCCAGCCATTTCCCTGATAAGTTTCATGTCATTTGCATCAAGCTTGCCTGTCACCTTCAAGTGTGTTATGGAGTTCTTTTCTTCATCTGTCAGCATTTCAGAAAGCATTCCTGGTTTGTTTAGCGTGACCTCTTTCTTTAGAGAATCACCTTTCGACGGCATAATACCTACAATCATGGCATTGATGAGTGGGATGGAATTCATGCCATCTGGTGTTAACGCAACACGATAATACCCGTTAAAATACCCTTTCCATCCCATGTTTAGATGTATGAAATCACCATCGTAGCCATCGGCGACAAAATAGTTGTCAATGCCTTCACACACTACAGGTCGACGTGCGTCAATCTCGCTTTTCAGAAGAGAGATTGTGAGGTTGCCAGGAACATCCTCAACAAATGTGCAACGAGTGTCATAGTCAAAGAAATTCACCAACGCTGCTTTGAAATTCCTTAAATGAGTACATCTTGTTTTGTTCGGTAGTGGACTATGGGTTTCTAAAGCGTAGGCACAAGCAGATACAATACAAGCCACATTGCTGTCAACTGCCGCCTCGCTATACTCACCTTTCATTTCTGACCAGTTGAAGGTTTGTTGTGAGAAATCCATTCCGTAAATCTTGTCCTTTGATACTTGATAGAAGTGCTGGCCATGCCCCTTCGCTGGATGCTGATGAAAACGCATCACCTGTGCCAATGCTACGGCTCCAGGACCCGTCGCGATATTCCGTTTGTCACTACCAACTGGCATCAGAGCGTTGAAAGGTGCAGTCTGCCCCCAGCGGGTTTCGCCAAGCAAAGGACTGACCGCCAAGCTTTTCTGCTCATATAGCCTCTTGAAAGTGTTACCTTTGTTGTCACTGTTGTTAGCAAGGGATTTCAGCTCTTCAGTATAATACTTCGTCAGATTATCGAGTTTCTCTATGCTGCTTTCCGTGCTGTAGGCCAAGATGAGATTGTCCATCATGTATTCATATTTCTTCCTGGCAACTATGGCAAAGCAGTTGTTCCAGCTGTCTGATAAAACGACAACATCAGCATTGGATGCAACTTCTTCCAGCCAAATGTTGTCTGTCTGCTGTCCTTTCTCTATAAGAAGTTTTACAGCCACTGCTACCTCTGCATCGTTAATCAAAGAATTAGGCTTCTGTCTATACGTTGGTTCATACACTTTTTTCTCAGATGCCCAGTAAGATTGAATGGCCTTTAGCATTAATTCATCACGAGAGTCGCCTTTGCCATTCACATAGACTGTCTTCGCGTCAGAACATATTTTCTGTCCGTTGGCCGACACACTCATAGAAGGTAGTACCTGCTCTCCGCTTTTCATGGGCACCACTTCCATTTTCCATTCAAAGTCACGGAATATAGTTTTGTTGTAATACGATTCGTAAGCAGGAAAATAATAAGAGTTCAGTTTGAAACAATCAAAGCGAGGCCATTCCACATTACGAAAATCATTTGTGTGGAGGTGATAGGTTACTGTTATGCTCTTGCCAAATACTAAAGTGTCGGGGGATTCCACCCAAAACTTTATATTGTCCTCATGCATTAAAGCTTTTGCATTTGTTGTCGAAATGGCCAACAGTAAAGCCGTCAAAATAGTCTTTGCCATTTAATTAGTTTTAGTTTATTGAGTGTACTTTTTCTTGGTCGTTACTGTTCGAACTTGATTTGTTTTTTTTCCATATTGCCATATTAGACCAGGATAATCTTTACAAAGTTCACGCGTTCTCTCTTTGTTCCATACCAAACGATGGACTGTGTGGTTTTTCTTTCCTTGGTAAATAAAGGCAAAGCCTCTGTCTGTGCGAGAACAAACAGACATCATACCGTCGAAGATGCTTCCCATTTCGCCAACCTTATCAGTAAAGTGAATGCAAACTCTCGTTGTGTCCAAGAACTCCTTTCCTAGAATGTACTTGGAGTCATCGTATGACAAATACAGCGATATTAAATCGTCAGTTAGCGATACACTGTCTGGAGTCAATAAATAGTCTCGCTTGAAATGTTCTTTGGCGTAGCCCAAAATCTCCTCAGCCTTATATTTTGCGAATTGCTCCAGATTTAACGCCATTCCCTTTTCGTTAGAAATGAGGGTCAATAACGTGTTGTCGGGGAAATATAGAGATGTCTGCGTCTTATTGTAAAATACCACCTTCATTCCCACTCCAGCTCTGTTAAGATAGTAAAAAACAGAGTCCCACCTTTCTTGGTTGATTGCCAAAAGGGAGAGGAAAAAGTCTAGCATGCCAAGGGTGTCAGAACCCTCTGAGTATTCTACTCCTGGCCCAACCAAAAAACCTAAGTTCAGAGTTCCGTCTTTGTATTCATCGTCGTAGAGACGAAGGTAACCAACTGTTTTGTCACTTTTAATGAATGTAAGCTCATATCTTGCCTTCCAGACAAGATCCTCTTTTTTTTGTTCCTCCTGCTTGCTGGAATAATAAGAGACTGTTCCAAATATGCAGGTAGCAGCAAGAGCCACCAATGCGACAAGCGCAACCGCTTTAAGCCCCGTATGATTATTTTGCTGCCGTTCCTTTGTTGTTTTCTCGTCAGCATCATGGGGACCGGATTCATAGTGTAATCCGATGCCTTTGTATAATGTGCCTCTTTTCTTTATCATCTTTTTCACAAAATAAAAGAATGAATTATAACAGTCAAGCGGAACTACCTACGCCAGTTGTTCTGCCTGTAGGGATTGTAGACAGGAGATCTCATTGCGGGTGGGGTTATTTGTCTTACAACTGTTTTGTAAGAAAAAACATGGGAAAGCCGCGACCTCACAGGAACGCCGTCAATAAGTGCAGGTTGCCACTTCTTGGTCTTTCTTAACTTGCCTATCACCATCTTTGCGGCATTTAAATCATTACAATCTTCTACAATGGGACATGATATTTTTCCATTTGTTTCTACCACAAAAGACGCTTTTACATATATTATGTCAAATGATGTGTTCAAATGTTTTTTCATGTATTCGTCTAATCCTTCTTCGCTCCCTTTGTATAAAGGTCGACTTGCTCCACTTCTCACATTGTCCTTTGTGAAGTCAACTAAAAGATCTGGATGCGTATTGAAAGAGATCACTTTCAATATGTCATTAGCAACCGCTTTTGCTTTATTTTTTTCCAACAATTCAATGTCTGCCTCTGACAGTGATGTGACCTCCTTATTAATACCGCTAACAAAATAATTCTGTCCCACACGATACAAGTGCATGTCGTTGAAAGGTTTCTTGTCATCCTTGTACACTTTGTCAAAAGAGTGTTCCCCTCGAATAAAAACTTGAATGGCGTTAGGTGATGGCGTGTCGTCTTTTGCTTGCCCAAAAGTCACAGACAGATATTTTTTTAAGCGTACTTGTTTCCCTTCTTTTTTGGCGGCCTGCCAATGCGGCATCTTAGTGAAAGCCGACTTCACCGCATCAATAAAGAGCTGAGCGTAATTACGATTCATGATGTTACCGATATTACCAGAATTACTGTAAGTTACTACAGTGCTACGTTGTGTTATCACCTCAGATACACTACCATCTTTTTCCACAACAAACGTCATGTTCACAACGCCATCTATATGATTTTTGTCCGCAACACTTGGGAAGCGAATATTACTCTCAAAGAAATTGAGCAGGGCCTCTTTACCACCAGGGAACAAAGGTTCGTTGTCTGCCACTTCAAAAATAGCGTCTTCATTAGTGGGGATTTTGTTGGATTCACTTGAAATGGATTTGGGAAGAGTTTTACTTGTTTCTCTTTTATGCGTTTTCTGTGGCACCCCTGCTCTTCTGCAAAACTCATCTAAAAGCAATTCTTTGTCATCTTCATATCTGAATTGTCGTTCATTAAGATGTTCACCTATGGGCAAATTGTTTTTACCTTTTTTATATAGACGAACTGTGACTCCTTCTGTTGAAAGACTCATCTGGTATGTCTGACTATTGTCCGACATTTGTTTTTCTATTTTTTCAACCATCTCTGATTTGAGAACATCTGAAAGAGTGAGGATTTTGTCATTTTCGTCATCATATATGTATGTGTACTCTCGGCTGACATTTTTTAACGTGCTTTTTTCTTTCCAAATACGTGCATAATCAGCAACAAACGTATAAAAATGACCAAATGAGTTTTGTGTTTTTGTGGTGTAAACAATCTGCCTAAATCCTTTCGGCATCTTACCTGCCTTTAACGATTTTAGCTCATCTTGATTTGTGAGATGTTTTCTATACGCCATTTCCAAGGAGTTTTCTTCATCTCCGAACAGCGCCTTAGAAATGCGCCGCTGTAGTACAGTAGACTTAAAGGGAATGTTTACTTCAAAACGCGATAGATACCAATCTTTTCCTTTCTTTATTAAAACACTGTCGGAAAGCACAAGAGGGTCAGAAGCAAGTGTTGGCTGATGGCTGCCGAGCAGAGTCAGTATATATACACTTTTGCCCTCAAGTCTTTTTACAGAACCAAAGTCTCCGCATCTGATTTCCAACGGATAAAAGCCTTCAACATATAGACGAAACGTTTTTGTCCCGCTTGTCATAAACAACCATTTCTCCACTCCATTCTCGATGACATCACCTACCAAATTTCCATCCACTTTCTCCAAATTCCCTGGCACCCGCACTTTTACCAAAGCACAATAGTCACCAAATCGGTCTTTTTTCCAGTCGTTCTCATGAAGAATGTCAGTGCTTTTGACGAACTCTTTCACACGTAATTCTTGCGCCATTGTGATTTGCGGAATGAGAAACAAGAGGAACAGAGGAAGCAACAAATGTGTTGTTTTCATAGTTGTCTGCTTTGTAAGCTCAAAAATCATAGATAAGTCCTGCACTGAGCATCATAGACAGTCGCTTGACACTCTCCAATTGGTTCGTCAGACTGTTGGTATATTCCGTGCTTATAAGGTCGGAGCCAATCTTGTTGTAAATATATTTCTTCGTTTCTTTGTCGTCAGAAGGACTTATAATGTTGCCAAGGCTCGACACATAGTTAAGGCTCAAATCTACAGTGATGGGTGAACTTGGTATGGTGAAGCGGAAACCCACACCTGCCAGTAAGTCGAAACTGGTTCCTGCCACCCCGTCGATGCCGTTGTATACCGAATTGTCGAGTGCTTTCATGTCGTCACTGAAACCGTTGGCATTCTGGCCAAGGGCATATATTTGGCCAACATTCTTAGCCCATGCTATCGAGTTTCTCTCGTCCATTCCAGAGCCATAGACTCCGTAGACACCTTCCACCGTGCTACCAATATCTTCCAGCTTCTTGCTTATATTCATATTGACCATCATACCCAAACTGGCGTATACGGACATATCGCCGAAAGCATACTCAGTATTGAGATAAACAGGAATAGTGAGTTGTGTAAGACTGGCCTTTTGCTGCAGGTTCAGGTTTCTGTAATGCCTTTGGTATTTGTCTCCATCAATATCCTGATTCGTCTCATAATTATAGTCTACTATGCTGTGACCAAGTTTCATGTTATACATTGAAAGACCGAGTCCGGCAAAGCCATAGAGGCGGAAAGAGGAGTTAGCATTGGTCAATAGCAGACCCGCATCGAGGCCTATCGACATGCCTGATGATGTCGCTTGGTTAAGTGCTTCACTACCGTTTAACTTTAGTGGACCTGTCAAGGGATAAGTGTAGTGAATCTTCAGCCGGGCAGAGGGCGCTGTCTGTATCGGCTTAACAGGTATGCCTTGCTGCTCTTCCACTAATGTAAGAACATATATACATTTCCCCTCCAGACGGAAAATGTCACTCTTTGAGGTCTCAATAGTCAGTGGATAGTGTTCTCTGAAATTAAGCGTGAATATTTTTGTGCCGCTGGTCAGAAAAACCCACTGTTCGCCATTCCGGCTAAGAGGCTCTCCCAATACATTACCTTTCACACTCTCTATCTTGTCTGACACACGCACCCTCACCAAGGCACCGTAACCTCCAAAAGTGTCATGCATCCAGTCATCATCATTGATGGTTTCCCTTTCGCTTAGTACGAAACTCTTCACGACAAGTTCCTGAGCCTGTGTGTAACCGGCTAAGACAATGAGCAGTAATAAGGTCAACAATTGTGTCTTCATCTTCATGAGTTCCTAAACTATTTACCAAATACCTTTTTCACAGTCCCGTCACCCATACGTATGATGTACAGTCCATGTACAGGATGACTAATTTTCATACCACTAGTGTTGTAATGACCCTCCACCACATTCTTAGGTGAAAGGCTCGTCACTGCAGTTCCGTATCTTGAACCGTCCCAAGGTGTTATGTTGCTGTCACCGGCATATCGTTTGTCACTGGTAATGATCACATTCCCCTCGTATTGTTGTTCCGTATAGACGGCAAAGCGCCCTTCTGCCCCTCTGCTGGATACTTTGGAGACGATCCATGACCAGTCGTCGGCATGAGCGTCTATGGAAACGTTTCCACGGTCGCTAGCAAGCACGAGATTGCTGTTTGCGGTTGGTGTATACCCCTTCACGTACCATGTACCCGAATTGCCATTACCCTTAAGGGCAAACGAAGACGGAGCGCTTGGTTTCTGATAAACAGTGATAGGATAAGATGCGAGCACTCTTTCACCCATTGGCTGTTTGTTACTATAATACGTTCCTCCAACGTATTCTATTATACCTTTGTAGACACCGTTCTTGAATGTCAAACCATTAATAGTCAATTGCCCTTTGTTAAGTGCCAATTCAGTATGCGAACCGTTAAGTCGTACAAAAGCATAGCTGTCGTTTTCGTATCCACCCGTCAGTGTAGGAATGTTGCCAAGCACTATGACATTACCTTCGCGCACAGAACCAGTCTTTGCCATGTCGTTGTTTTTGTTTGAGGTGTCAGTGAAAGCCATTTCCCAGTTCGTTTCTTTCAGCTGTGGCTCTGGCCAGACGGTAAACACTTTCTGAACCGACGGAGCACCATCAGCTGAGAAGGTGACCGTTACGTCTGTCTTCTCCTTAACATCGCCAAAAATAAGATCGGCACCTTCGACGGTGGCATTGTCGTCGACAGTCCATTTCACGTTCTTCAAATTCTCTACACTGGACGTATGGCTCAGCGTTATTGTGTCGTTTGATAGATAGTTGTCGTTGAATTCATTTGGGACAGCCTGTATTGTCGTGGTTACATCTCCAGTAAGCTTGATGTAGAAGTTAAAAGACTTTTCGTACCACAGCGTGTTATGCCCCTTAGCTTGGTTTGTCACACTAACAGTAAAGCGTATTGGCGTTGGCTCATCTTTTCTGGCTTTGTAATCATCATATTTCAAAGTGATTTCATAGTCATTTCCGACCTCATTTCCTTCGTCGTCAGTCCACTTGACACTCCATCCGTCACGGTAGCCTCCAGTTGGCGTTACCCTCAGTGTCTGCGTTTGGGTGGTCTCTGTCAGTGACTTTATTTCACCTTCATTCCACGACAGTGTAACTACTGGCAATGGCCATACAGTGAAGGAAATGGTTTCGTCGGTCTCTTTATTATCCTTCGTTCTTCTAAGCGTCAACTTGACATCATTCTTCTTAGAGTCTTCTTTAAGATTATTGCTCGTTATAAAAGCATACGTCAGTTTGTCATTGGTATAATCCTCATCATTCCATTTCCAAATGTAGTCCTTGCTAGGATCGTCAATAGGGTTGTTGTCTACATCAAAAAGCTTGAAATCAACCGTCACTTCAGTTCCAGCAAGTATATTGTCTGGTGCTTTCCCGTCATTCGCCTTGCCACTCAGCTCAATGGCTGGCATGTCTCCCTTGAAACGGGCTATGAAGGTGTATTCTTGCTCCCACTGTCCAGTGCTTTCCTCGACGTCTTCGCCCGGCAAAGTGTTTTTTACAACGAGCTTGACCGTTCGTTTTTCTTTGCCATTATAGCCAATTCTACAGTATTGCCCATTAGCATCATCAAAGGGATTGCCATCTTCAGTCCAAGTGTATTTCCATTTGTTTGGGTCATTATTGCCTTTTGTCGGCTTGACCTGAAGCATCCATATATCATTTTGCTCCATAACAGCCGATTCGTTCTTATCTTTGATTGGCTCTTCCTTATACCCTACATTTAGCTGAGTAAAGTAGAGCACTGGTTCTGGGAACACGTCAAACGACAATGACTCTGTCTTTTTCTCACCGTCAGCATTTCTCGTGATGGCAAGACTAACTGTTTGTTTTTCGCTACCTGATGAAACTTCTGTCTTTGGCGTATAGTTGAAAATGTCGTTTTTAGATAATGACAGTCCGTCTACCATCCAATCCCACGTGTAATCATTCTTATCGGTTGACACGCTTTCATCTGTTGAATCCAGTTCAAACGAGACGTCTATACTCTTGCCACTGAACATCTGTTTCACGTTAGGCGCTTTAAGCGTAATTGTTGGCATGGCGACGTCTGTAAACGAGACTGTAAACTCGTGAGTACTCTTCCATTCCTTTCCTTGCTCAGGCAACTTATTGGTAACCGTCAAGGTTATATGATGTTCATTGTTGTTATTGTATCTCGCAGTGCATGTTTTCTCACTGCTAAGAGAGACATCTTCTTCTTTCCACTCGTAAGTCCAGTCGGAAGAACCTCCAATGGGAACTGCTTCAATCTTAAGCGTCTCTGTCTTTTTCTTGGAATAAGTACTGTTCAGGTTGTCTTTCTTTTCACCATCCACAATGAACTGTAGTTGTGGTTCTGGATAAACAATAAACTCTGCCTGAGGTGTAGGTTCTTTGAACGGTCCTCCAGGGAGGCGATGAATACTTAATGTAACAGACTGCTTTTCGGAGCCCTCTATGTTAGATGGGCTGACGTTATTAGGATTAAACGTATATGGTTTCTGGCCTTTGGTGCTTTCATCGTCATTCCAGAACCACGTATAATTGTGTCTTATGCTCTCTTCCGTCTCTCCAGCTACAGTGAAATCTAAAGTTGGTGTCTCATTGTCATAAATACAGAAAGAAGACGGGATTATCGTTACATCGGGAATGGAGTCATAGACAATTATGGTGTAATGGAGTATAATATCTTCCTGTAATGCAACATCGTTTAGTTTAATGCTATTCTTGAAAATAGTGAGTGTATAATTGCCAGGCGTTTTCTCTTCGTCTTTAAATGTCACTGTCAGCTTGTTGTCCCCAGATGTGCTTAAGGCACCCAGGAAATTATTGCCATTGGCATTAGTTAGTGTCGGCTGGGCATCCTCGGCTGAAGAAACGGTAATACTTGGCGTACCTTCAGTTGGGTTGAAAGTGAGTGTGACAGTATTGAGGGAGTCAATTTCAGACCCGTCTTCAGGGATAACCGACAAATCATAATTTGGCAGTATTTCTTCACTTTTGTCTTCTTCAATGTTTATGAATTGTTTCCAACCATCGGCTGCTTGGTATCTTTTTTTTGAACCAGATGGAACAATGAGTCTTCCTGAACGGTAGGTGGTGTCATCGAAAGAAGTACGGTCAGAACTGGCAGGATCTTCTCTAAGAACTTCAACTTCACTTAATCTGCACTTCTCGAAAGCATAGTTGCCTATGCTCGTCACGCTTTTGGGTATCGTTACTGAAGATAGGCCGCTGCAACCAGAGAACGCATAGTCGCCAATGCTCGTCACGCTGTTGGGTATTGTGATGGATGTCATACCACTGCAACCCTCGAAAGAATAGTGTCCTATGCTCGTCATGCTTTGAGGAACAACCAATTCAGTTATTTCTTTTCCGTCCATGTATAAATGATGAGCATAAAGAAGTGGATTAGAATAGGAATCTTCAAATGATATACCGCACCACTTACCCAAATCTGAAATATGAACGGAGGTTAGACGGCTGCAACCAGAAAAAGCATTCTCTCCTATGCTTATCACACTGTTGGGGATTGTGACTGAGGTCAAGCTGCTACAACCAGAAAAAGCCCAACCTCCTATTCTCTCAAGGTCGTTAGGAAAAACCAAATTCGTTATTTCTTTTCCGTCCAAGTATAAATGGTTAGCGTATGTGAGTGGATTTGACTCTAAGGTGTTGAATACTATCTTGCACCACGCTGTTAAATCCGAGATGTGAACGGATACCAGATGACTACAAGCACTGAAAGCATCGGCTCCGATGCTCGTCACGCTGTTTGGAATCGTGACGGAGGCCATGCTGTTACATTTTTGGAAAGCCAAAACTCCTATGCTCATCACAGTGCTGGGAATAATGACGGAGGTTGCCCATTGCCTACATTTTACAATAGTACTGTTTTTTATTAACAAGCCATCTTCTGTTTCTTCGTCGACTAAAGTAGCTCCCCAATTATTTATATCAGTTAGGGTTGAATTGTTAATAAAAGAACTGCTTGGGAAAAAGCAACCAGAGAAAGCTGAGTTCCCTATGCTTTCCACGCTGTTAGGAATTGTGATAGAGGGCAGACCGCTGCAACCCCAGAAAGCACCGTATTCTATGCTCGTCACACTGTTGCTAATCGTGATGGAGGTCATGTTCTCGCAACCACAGAAGGCTTTATATCCTATGCTCGTCACTCCGTCTCCAATTACAATTTCCATAATAGAACTGAAGCCTTCGAACCAATTCTCTATTTTTTTGCAATGGAAAGTGATGGAGGTCAGTCTACTGCATTCATAGAAAGCACGGGCTCCTATGCTAGTCACGCTGTTGGGAATCGAGACTGAGGTCAGGCTGCTGCAACCATCGAAAGCATAGTTTCCTATGCTAGTCACGCTGTTGGGAATTGCGACTGAGACCAGGCCGCTGCAACCAGAAAAAGCATGATCTCCTATGCTTGTCACTTCGTCTCCAATTACAATCTTCAAAATTGAACCGAAACCAGCGAACCAATTCTCTATTTTTTTACAGTGGAAAGTGATGGAAGTCAGACCGCTGCAACCAGAAAAAGCACGGTTTCCTATGCTCGTCACGCTGTTTGGAATCGTGACTGAGGTCAGGCGGCTGCAACCAGAAAAAGCACGGTTTCCTATGCTCGTCACGCTATTGGGAATCGTGATGGAGGGCAGGCTGCTGCAACCTTTGAAGGCCCCGTCTCCTATATTCGTCACGCTGTTTGGAATCGTGACTGAGGTCAGGCGGCTGCAACCAGAAAAAGCATCCTCTCCTATGCTTATCACGCTGTTTGGAATCGTGACTGAGGTCAGGCGGCTGCAACCATAGAAAGCATCGTTTCCTATGCTCGTCACGCTGTTTGGAATCGTGACTGAGGTCAGGCGGCTGCAACCAGAAAAAGCATCCTCTCCTATGCTTATCACGCTATTGGGGATTGTGACTGAGGTCAAGTCCCAGCAACCTATGAAAGCGGATCCAGCTAAGCCTTTTGTACCTTCAGTAATCACAAAATCTCCTGTTGGCTTTTCTCCTTTGAAGCCTATCAACCAATTGTCAAGATACAGGATGCCATCAGGCTGATTGTTGAACCATCCTGAGCCACTGAAAGCACCGCTTCCAATGGTCGTTACACTGTTTGGAATTGTGAAGGAGGTCAGCCTAATGCAACCAGAGAAAGCATGACTTCCAATGCTCGTCACACTGTTGCCTATCGTGGCAGAGGTAAGTCTGCTGCAACCATCGAAAGCATAGTTTCCTATGCTCGTCACGCTGTTGGGGATCGTGACGGAGGTCAGGCCGCTGCAATCATTGAAAGCCCAGCTTCCTATGCTTGTTACGTTATATCCCCGGACCTCTGTAGGAATAGTAACAATCTGTGGATCATATGAAGCACCAGTCACCTCACAGTTTTTTTCATCTGTCACCCGGTACTTCAACTCGACACCTTCCACGGTCTTTTCAGTGAAAGTGGTTTGCGCCGATGCTATTCCTTTGGACAGTATCAGCATGAGAAAGCAGAGGGCAATTAGTCTGAAGCTATGTTTTAAAGTATGATGTGGCATGTTCATTCAAAAGAAATAGCGTCATGGAATAAGGAAATTGTCAATGTCGAAGACACTGTCTTTGTCCAGCGGTTTGTTGTTGAGCATATATGGCTGCCATGTGCGTATATGTATCACTGGCGGACGGTTGTCGTCGAAGAACTCCCACAGCAAGAACACATAGCCGTCATCCTCATAGCGGTCAGACTTCCAGTTCTGCCGCAGCGAGACGCCATACCAGTTCGATTTCGACTTGTGGGGATAAGGCTTGACCTCGTCAAAAGTGAGATAGATTTGTTTGTTGCTGTTGAATATCCTTGACAGCTTGTTCAAATAGTTTTGCTTGTTCTGCACATTGTAGACAATCTTCTCCTCCACTCTCATGTTTGGGTTCTTTTCGCCTTTAGTTTTCTTACTGGTCTTTATGACATTGCCAGTGATGATAAGTGCGTCCTCGCTGAATATTTTTTCAAGAGACTCCAGGTCTTTCTCGTTGTAGAAACTGCGAAATCTTTCCACAAAGCTTAGTATTTCTGTGAGCCGCCTCTTGTCTGTGATGCTCCTGCTGCCGTACATCCACTCCTGGTACATGTTGCTGGATAGTGCCAGATGTACATCGGTGATGGCTCCTTTGTTGAAACAGATGACCAGCTCGCGCTGCTTGTCACCAGCAATGTTGTCTGCAAGCATGGTGATGGCAATGCCTCGCACCTCACAGCCAGTTACCGCCGTCAGGCATGGCTGCACATTCTGGTCGTAGTCACAGCGGAACATCGACGTCTGCCATAAATTTGACAAAGCCTTTCGTGCTTTTGGTGTTATGCTGATGTTGCTTAGAAATAGTGCACGTCCTTCATTGGCGGCATTGTTCACTTCTGTGAGCAAATGCGATATCTCTTTCTCCATCCTTTCCTTCTGGCGCAGGTCTTCCATGCCGCCGGCAAAGAGGAAGCTCACATTCTCTAAAGCCATCAAAGGTGATACAAAGAGGGTAAGTGCTGCAATGGTTAAAAAGAAGCGATGTCTTGTCATATCAAGTGTTTTGAAGTTTGTTAAGGGATGAAATAAATGGCAGGCTTGCCAGAATAGTGTGCCACACTGTCTGGCAGTTGGTTGGTTATGTTAAGCCGCTGCCCTGGCAGTTTTTGTCCTACTGGTGAAAGCAATGAAGAGGGAAGGCTGGAAGCATCGTCGAATACCACAACATAGCAGTTGTCGGAGTGTTTCTTCTCCTTTGCATTGTATACGCCTGTAAGCCGGCCTTCCTTCTTCTCGTTCTTCAAGAACTCGTATGTGGCCTTGCAGTTGCCTTGGCGCATCACTGCCGACAATAGTTTTTCTGTCTGAGGGTCTTCCGTTGTCACGAGATCGGCATCCAATACATAGACAAACAGGCGGTTGGTGCCCCCACGCGGTATGTTGAGACAGTGCATACGGTTCTTGATGTCCTTGGGATTGACACCGGCATGTTTCTCACTGAACTTCATAAGGAGGAACTGTGTTGCCCTTGCCATTGCTGTGTCTGGCTGCTCATACTGGTATTCTGCCCATGTGTAAGCGTCGCCAGCCAATTTGATGGCATTGGCTTGGTTGTTGAGTTCTTGCGTCTGGGCATAGCATCCACTCCAAGTGGCGAAAGCTGCAAGCCATGTCAAGATGTGTCTCATGGGCCGTTCTTTGCTTTTGATTGTTTTTCTGGCGTGACGCCAAAGAGCGCAGAGATGTTTGCCGTCGGGATATAGAGATAAACGCGTCCGTTGATTTGGGGCATCTCATCCTGCAGTTGTGAGAGAGGACAGTTCACTTCCACCATGTGGAAATAGCCCGAGGGTGTGTTGTCAACCATCAGCACCGCTCTGGCCAAAGCTTCGGCTGTGGCTTCGTAGGCATAGTAGGTGGTGCATCCCTCTGCCTTGCAGAAAGCCTGCCACTGTGGGATGGTGAGCGTCACATTCACCGAGCTGTAGTCACTGAGCAGTAGCTCCACGTTTATTTTTGCTTGTGTATGTTGGGGGGCAAGGAGCCAGTTCGCCAGTGTTGGAGCAGGTCTCTGACCATCGATGAGCAGCTGGTACCCGGGCAGCGATAAGGTGTCAGCTGTGGCAATGGACGACTCGTCTGCCAAGGTGTAAAAAATGTCGCTCGTAAAATCGCTCATAAGCGGGAATTTCTGTCCACGCCTCACAAAAATATCGTTCCCAATGTATTCGAGTGGTTGCGCTGCTGTGCCAATGCTGTCGCCGGTGAGTGGGCTTTGTGCTGTCATGAGAAGGGTGTCAGTAGCCCAGGCCTTTAGCCGTTCGGCCATTGCCAGCTCCATCTTGCGGCGGGTGCTGTTGGCCAGTAGTTCATAGTCTATTGGGAAATGAAGTGTCACAAGCTCTTTCCCATTGCGTAACCATGACACCGCATAACGTTTGTTGTCTATGTTTGTTATCTGACAGTCGTCAGCAGGACCTATTTCCAGCAGGTTGTTCCATGTTCCTACTGTGAAGATAACTTGGCGAAGGGGCTGTTCGCGGTCTGGTCTTTTGGCCTGATGATCTGCAAGTGCCTGTTCAAGGAAGCCATAGACAGGTGAAGGACGCAGGATGCGCAGCTCAGGGCTGAATAACTGGTGTCGGGCTGCGGAATCTACAGGCTGTGACAGCAGAGGACTGGCGACGGCAAGTAGCCACAATAGCATAAGTTTAGTGTCCAATAACCACTCGTATCTCGTCTCCTGCAACACCATCTTCACTAAATCTTTTAAGTGTACCATTGTCAATTTTCCCGTTGTGGAAAGAACCTATAAACACATCTCCAGGCTTTGCTGTTATTGATTCTCCAATGTCATGCTCTTTTTTAAACGTCATGGTGCCCTGTCCATGAGGTCTGCCCTCAGCATCAAATTCACCTTCATAGCGCCCAAAAGGAAACTCCTTGTTAGCAGTTCCGCCTACATTTTTATCCGTTACTTTAGACTCATTCTTTGTCGAGTCTTTCTCCTCATGTTTCACCTCCACTGGTTCTTTCTTCTCAACAACTGTGGTGTCCTCAACAACTAAGGTGTCCTCAACAACTAAGGTGTCCTCAACAACTAAGGTGTCCTCAGCTATTGGAGAAACAGAGGTGGTGGATCTCCCTTTCATGAATTTATTTGCGACTCCCATACCCGAGTAGCCTAAGGGCACGCAGATAATAACAATTGCTATTATAGACCAAAGGTTCAATTTTTTCTGTTTCATAGATAATTGTTATCAAAATCCGTTTGTACCAGAACCTCTTAAGATACCTGCCAAATGTCAACCATGATTACTATCAATCGTGATAAAATCAAATGACACTAAGTTCTCTCTGCCCTTTCTTTATCCCTAAAAGAAGCTCTATAGCCAACATCTCTCCCGTCTCTTCATTATAAAAACGTAATGCCGGCCTCATGTCTTTATAAAGAACGGTTACTATTCTTTTGTCAGAATAGAATTGCAATCTATTGCCTTTCATAGGTTGCAGGACGAAACCTCCATCCAAACATTCAAAAAGTAAATCATTACGCTTGTTTATTTCTTTTTCATCTAAAGAAAGAGCTGTACATATATTCCATTCCCTATCCCTGACATATTGCAAATACTGGTCGTACTGCCGGTTTGCCAGCATTTGTCCTATTTCCTGATAAAAAGTAGCTACAGCAGGTGCAATCTTTCTGCTGTCTTTTATTTCCTCACAATCGCTCCATCTGGTGATTCGATAAGACACTTGAGCAAAGAACAACATTTTTTCGTACTTTAATGGAATAGTGTTTTCTGCCCCCGATACTGAGAGTGACGAAGCACATATTTGTTCTATAGGAACGATTTTAATGCCACTGCCGTCATACCGCCAGATTACAACACTACACTTTGCGCCCTGCAATAATGATGCGCTCCCTAACTCTGGATACATTTGTACAGTAAGCATCTGTTGCCCACTGCTCTCAATGAGATAATTGATTGGCATTTCTGCCGTTAGATCTGCATCAACGTTCTGCCTTAATAGTGGCACGTCGTTGATCCGGATGTCGACAAGACAATGTCTGATGAAAACTTTTGCAATATAATAATTCATGGCCTGTTAAAACATGTACTGATTCACGATCTCATATTCTTCCTACTCATCTTTAAGATTGAAAAGGTCCCATCTCCATGGATCCAACTTGTATTCTTTAGCTTTCCATTCTTTTGTCTTGCCCTTATGGCTTGTCTCTACAGAATAGCCCCAGATTTCAAAACCGCCCCCAATCTTGTATTCCAACTTCATTGTAAACGGATTGATAGAGACATTGTTGTCTATTCCAAGGTGGTCTTCCACGATGTTAGTTTCCATAGTCCATGTCAGTGAGACTGAAGCTTCGGCTGAAGCTTTTATCTCTCCTTCCGCTTTTACTGAAAAGAGTAATGTTCCAGAAGCTTTCACCTCTAAAGCTGCAACGAGTTTTATTTCTGGCTTAATCTCTATTGTAAGCCCTTTCACTTCAACGACCTTGTCACTGCTTGTGTCCACTGTTACTGAAGGAGCCTTAATAGTGGCAGTCGTTCCGATAATAAAGTCAAACTTGACAGCCTCTTCAAATTTTTTCACTAACCAATCGACAACAGAATCTACGAGGTATTTTAATAAAAGAGCTGGCAATGCAGCCAATCCTCCACTTGCAACAGATGTCGTTGCTACTGCAGCACCTGTTGATTTCTTACTGAGAACTCGAGCCAGTTCTATCAGATTTATTATCAGCTCGCCTTTACATTCAACTCCAAGCTCTAATTCGATGTGTCGTCCAAGCTTGGTTAAGTCTTTGCTGACAGAGTAACGCCATTTAAATTGTAATGAGGGATCTATTTCAAACAAGCCCTTCAGCCATGTTGGATTTTTAAGCGCATATCCTGTTTTGTCGATTTTTTTACTAACCGAGCCTAAATCTTTTGCTATTTCACCATCGATAGGTTCAAAATAGTTTTGCAGCTTTTGTGAAAACGTGGCTGCTGATTCGCAAAACTCAGCTAAAGAATGGACCGTGTTATAAAACTTCCCACCTTTCTGCTCTTCCTCGCTAAGTTCTTTTTCATCGATTTTCTCAAAACTTAGTTTTTTTTCGGTATTGGCATATTTGGAGGTAAACTCAACGCTCCATGGAGTTTTTGTGATTTTATCCTTTTTCGAACTGTCTGCATAATAGTCTTGCTTGTACCCCTTGAATCCTATTTTCAAAGTGAACTCTATGTCGGGATAAGTATATATTGTTATTGTTGGCACGTTTCCTCTGTGAGGACATTCTCTGTATGTCAACATTGTGTAGCATGAATTATTCTTGCTCTTATTGAGGTTTGGCAGAATGAAAAAACGCAATGAACATATTAGGTCTGCCAAGTGGCCAGCAATCAAACCGCCTGCTCCTGCGACAGTTCCTAAAACAGTGTCAACAGCAACTGCGGTTGCATCTTTGTAGTCTGTCGAGGATAATACTTCAGGATTAGGCGCAACGCTACCGGCACCTACGCGTGCATCTGTGTTACTAACTGAATTTGCAGTGCTTTTAGTAACGGAGTTAAACGCATTTTTAGCGTATTCTTCTGTGCGGTAAAAGATATCGTAGTAAAATAGTTTTAAGTCCCCGTTGTCTATATTTTTTGTCTTAGTCTTTAGCTCATGGTCGCGAAAATCAACAAAGTCTATTTCATATTCATTATGCTTCTCATTAGAACAGTTGTTAACATCCCGTGTGCATTTCAGTTGCACGCTCTTACCATTGTGGTTCGTAATGAAGTAATAATCTGGCGTGTTAGAAATACCACCATACAAAGTTAACTTTTTACCAGCGCCATCACTATTGGATTCCGTATTTTTGTGTTGTGAACCATTCTCCTTACCAGAACGATTAAAGAATACAGCAACCTTATCCTCGTCATCTGATTTGTAATGACATTCTATCTTGCGGATGACACAAGAGTAAACCTTCTTTTCTATGGATTGTGCTCCTACAGTGTTCGACATAGACTATAAATATTGACTCTGTTTGTTCACGTATTGTCTTGTTTGGATTTGACACCTTTACTACGATATTATCAAATTCGGTACCTTCAATTGTTAAATTGATAAATATATCACTTTTGGCTCCTTCGTTTTCCATAATTATAATTTATCATAAACATCCCCAACTATGTTAATTAACGCTTCACGCATTAAAGAATTTGGTATATTGTAATGTCCTTTAAGTTTATTACACCAATCGCGATATGAAATTATCCTGGGATTGTATTGTTCGTACTCAAGTTTCATTTTTATCTGTGAAACTGCGCGGAATACCCATTGCCGCTTGGTAAGCAAAGGCACTCTTTCTTCATAGTAGTAAAGAGGCACGTCTGCTGGAAGTAAGGATTTCAATTGAATGAGTGCATGATAGTCACTTGTAACAACACTACTTATAGTTTCATCTTGTATTCTGTTTAGTATATAAGTGCAATTCTCTCCCTTTTTATTGTCAAAGTCCCAAAAATCAATATTTGCGATTTTGAGTTCATTCTTTTCACCCTCAGAAAGTCTATCGTAGAAATAATTGAATTTCTCTTTCGCATCAACATCTATATCTTTCCTTTGCCAATTAAAAATGTCTTGTGCAGTCAATAATTTGTCTTCTTTTTCCAATGGTAGCCATGTTGTGAAATAGTCAACATATAGAATCCTTTGGTGTGGGCTACAATACATAGGGCCTTCAAGACTTTTGGAAGGAGGGGTCGTTATTATTATGTGATTGTCAAGACGAGCATAGTAAAAACTATTCAATTGGGAAAACCAAACAGCAAAACACTCGTCAACGTTTTTGAAAAAGAATTCAATAATGAAAGAATTTGGAAAAGAAGAGCTGTTTCTATCCAGCCAAATACCTTCTAAAGATATCTGCTCTTTATTTTCAGCATAACAATTCACTACCAACTCGAAGATGTCATCTGTTGTTTTTCTATGGTTGATGGCATCCAAAATCTCTTTGCAAATACTTGTCAAATGAGAATAAATAATATCAATCTTGCTTATCATATAGAGGATTAACTGATACTGGTTTTCATTTGCGTTTATCTTCCAATTCCATTTAGCGCCTATAATGACAGTTCGGTTATTGCAGCTTGAACGTTACTGGAACTGTATACCGAACACGAACGGGCTGGCCCTGTTGGTATGCTGGCGACCATTTGGGCATTTCTCTGATTACCCTTACTGCCTCTTTGTCAAGACTGGGGTCTACACTCTTGGTGACTTTTACATCGGTGATGGAACCGTCGGTGTTTACAACAAATGTACATACGACCCTCCCCTGAATACCATCCTCCATGGCTGTAACAGGATATTTCACCGTTTTTGCAAGATACATCATCAATCCTTCGTCACCGCCAGGAATTTTTTCTTTTACTGTTGTGGTCTTCCCTGTTTCAGGGTTGAAAACATCTATTTTTATTGTTCCGCCTTTGAATGATGGCATCTGCTCAATAACGTCAAATACTTTCGTGCCTGAGACAGATTCCGTTTTCTTCGTGGCATAGTTTGGCACAGCGTCCACAATCTTCTCATTAACTTTCAGTCCACTGTATCTATTTGGAATTGTTGTTCTTTTTGTTTTTGGTCTATCCAAATACATAGCCTTTCCCGAACTCTTTTTCTCCCAGTCTATATTACTGCCTATTCCTGCTTTAAAGGCTTCACAGAACACTTCTGGAGTCTTGGCATAGTTGAGATAGCCTGTGGTAAGGCGTTTTCCGTATGGGAATCCATTCTTTTTCTTATAAAAATCCAATTGAATAGAATTGGTCATCATTGTCATGCAGCATATTAGGGAGTCGGCCATCCATGTGTTCATCTTTTCTGCTCTGTCAGGAATGAAAATATCCGAAAAGCCTACTATAGCATCACGTTTTATGTCATATATGAAATTGTATGACCATTGTGATTTGTCGTCAAATAACTTACCGGGCTTTACCGTCTCATGCAATACATACATGTTCATGTATTTCCCCTCAAGCTGGGATGAACATGCTACATAGTACATGATACGATATCTTTTCTCGTTTTCCTTTTCCACAGGCTTGGTCACTTCAAAGCTCTCAAGATATTCTTTGTACATGTCTTTAAGCGACGTGCCTTCTTTATGGAAGAAGAATTTGCACAATAGTCTTTGTAGCATTTCTGACCCTTCCGGCATTTGGAAATAGGCATCAATGCGATACCATTCATTACTAATCATCGCATATCTACTTTCTTCCCATGTCGTCAGTTCTCGATACCTATCGATACTGTCAGCTTTTTCATCAAATTCATGTGACTGGGAGACAACGGGCAATTCCTGTGGAGTCGTCTTGACAGTAACTTCGTCTTTGAACATTTCGGTCTTGACTTGAGCAGAAATGCAGACAAATATTAATGACAGTGTAATAAGTAATAATGACAAGCGTTTGTGTTCCATGTCAATTAGTTTAACCATTGTTTTTTGCCCTCAAGTTGTTTATTACACCCTTGACGAGGAAAATGATACCGCAAATTATGGCACCATAGGCTATCCAGTATCTGCCTCCACCTTTTGAAATTGCTAAATAGTATGTCACCCCTGTTACCAAGGTTCCTGCAAGGAAGAAGAACAGACCAAACCATAAATCTTTTTTCTCCGCTTTTATTCGTTGTTGTCTGATTACCTCAATCATTCTGTCTACAATCTCTGTTGCCCCTTTTTCAGCAAGGCCGTCATTCCTGAGTATTTCGTAAGCAGCTACCAGTAATGTTGAATTTCTTCCTCATCATCAGCCCAATAAGCACATTCTTATTTACATCATAATCCGTTTCAGTGTAGAGTAGCGAAGGGGCTTCACCATGCAAAAGTATTGCAGTGCCCTCCAAAAGGCCTAAACGATATTCTGTTTTAGAAGAGTCCTCCATACAAATAGGCAACACTTTTTTTTGTAATGCCAATACTGCTTTTTCCTCTTTATAGCTAAATACACTACTAACAATCATTCCGCTTTTACGTTCTACATAATAACTACTTGTAAATCTGCATAACTTGCGTGGATTATAATATGCTGCAACATTATACCCTATCAAGCGACCTAAGAAACGAGCCGAAGAGAATGCATTTTCCTTTGAAACATTAGGTAGCAATAAAAACATTTTATTTACTAATGCCCAACTCACTTTTTGATATTCAAATTGATCATAGTGTAGCATCAATTCAGCAATAGCTTCTGGTTGGTCAAAAAAACGCGCA
>Ga0310694_10000792_pt1 | contig 39619 bp, 41 predicted proteins | sample 174DNAGHGhighgp2_FD_203884 | JGI IMG/M metagenome (GOLD analysis project Ga0310694, IMG submission 203884) | Sheep rumen microbial communities from Palmerston North, Manawatu-Wanganui, New Zealand - 1742 DNA GHGhigh gp2 (v2) (version 2) | ecosystem: Host-associated > Mammals > Digestive system... | reverse complement strand
TAGAGGTTAAGAGCCGTCGTATTGGTGGTCAAAATTATCAAGTTCCAGTTGAAGTTAGACCTGAAAGAAAGCAAACATTAGCTTTAAGATGGTTAGTTAAGTATTCTCGTTTAAGAAGCGACAAGACTATGGAAGAGAAGCTAGCTAAAGAAATTATCGATGCTTCAAATAACCTAGGTGGAGCTTGCAAGAAGAGAGAAGAAACACTTAAGATGGCAGAAGCTAATAAGGCATTTGCACATTACCGTTGGTAATTTTAGGAGAAAACTACAATGGCAAGAGAATATTCATTAGAAAAAACAAGAAATATTGGTATCATGGCTCACATTGATGCTGGTAAGACAACAACAACTGAGCGTATCCTATTCTTAACTAAGAAAATCCACAAAATTGGTGAAACACATGATGGTGCTGCAACAATGGATTGGATGGCTCAAGAGCAAGAGCGTGGTATCACAATTACTTCTGCAGCTACAACAGCTGTTTGGAAGGGATATAGAATTAACATCATCGACACTCCAGGTCACGTTGACTTCACAGTAGAAGTTGCACGTTCACTTCGTGTTCTAGATGGTGCTGTTACAGTACTTGATGGTCAAGCAGGTGTTGAACCTCAAACTGAAACAGTTTGGAGACAAGCAACTGATTATAGCGTACCTCGTATTGTATTCGTAAATAAAATGGATAAGATTGGTGCTGACTTCGAATATTCAGTTAACACTATCCATGATAGATTAGGTGCTACAGCAGCGGCTGTACAATGGCCAATCGGTTCTGAAGCTGATTTCAAGGGTCATGTTGACTTAATTGAAATGAAGGCTTACATCTTCGATGGTGGAGATGAAGAAAAAGCAGTAGTTACAGATATTCCAGCTGATATGGTTGATATTTGTAATGAAAAGAGAGAATTATTAATTGATACTATCTCTCAATTTGATGATGATTTAGCTATGAAGTATCTTGAAGGTGAAGAAATCACTGAAGAAGAAATCAAAGCTGTAATCAGAAAAGCAACATTAAAGGTAGAATTCTTCCCTGTACTTTGTGGTTCTGCATTCAAGAATGTTGGTGTATCAAGAGTACTTGACTATGTATTAGAATTCTTACCAAACCCAACTGAAGTTTTAACTAACAAGGCTGAAGACTCAAAAGGTAATGCAATTGACGTTACTGTTTCTGATGATGCTAAGTTTGCTGCACTTGCATTCAAGGTTGCAACAGACCCATTCGTTGGTAGATTAACTTATTTCCGTGTTTATTCAGGACATATTACATCTGGTTCTTACGTTCAAAATACAACTAAGGGCGTTAAGGAAAGATTAGGTCGTATCATGCAAATGCATGCTAACCACCGTGAAGAAATTAAAGAGGTATATGCAGGAGATATCGCTGCTGCAATTGGTTTCAAATCAACTACAACAGGTGATACTTTAGCTGAAGAAAAATATGACATCGTTCTTGAAAAGATGACATTCCCAGAGCCAGTTATCTCTGTAGCTGTTGAGCCTAAAACTAAGGCTGACCAAGACAAGATGACTCAAGCTTTAATTAAGTTAGCTGAAGAAGATCCTACATTCCGTACTTATACAAACCCAGAAACTGGTGAAACAATCATTTCTGGTATGGGTGAATTACACCTAGATATCATCGTTGACCGTATGAAGAGAGAATTCAACGTTGAAGCTAATGTTGGGGCTCCTCAAGTTTCTTACCGTGAAACAATCACTCAAACAGGTGAATGTGAAGGTAAGTTCGTTAGACAATCTGGTGGACGTGGTCAATATGGTCATGTTTGGATAAGATTTAGTCCAAATCCTGAAAAGGGTTATGAATTCGTTGATTCAGTTGTTGGTGGTACAGTACCAAGAGAATATATTCCAGTAGTAGATAAAGGTTTACAAGAAGCCCTACCTAATGGTGTATTAGCTGGTTACCCTATCATTGATGTTAAGGCTGAATTATTCGATGGTTCTTATCATGAAGTAGACTCATCTGAAATGGCATTCAAGGTTGCTGCTTCATTAGCTGTTAAGGCTATGAAGGACAAGTGTAAGCCAGTATTACTTGAGCCAATCATGGAAGTTGACGTAACAATTCCTGAAGAATATGTAGGTAATGTTATCGGTGACTTAACAAGCCGTCGTGGACGTCTAGATTCACAAGAAAAGCGTGGTAATGGTATGAAGATTAGAGCATACGTTCCACTTGCTGAAATGTTTGGTTATGCTACAGGCTTACGTTCTAATACACAAGGCCGTGGTAACTTCGTAATGCAAATTCACCATTATGAAGCTTGTCCAAAGAGCATCCAAGAAGAAATTGTTGCTAAGAGAGCATAATTTTATTAGGTAATTAAGTAATATTATAAACATATTACTTGCAAACCCTTGCCAATTAGGGTAAAATATTAATTGGTATTTTGAAAATAAAAAATATATTATTAGGAGGACCATTTAAAATGGCAAAGGAAAAATTTAACCGTTCAAAACCACATGTTAATATTGGTACAATTGGTCACGTTGACCATGGTAAAACTACTTTAACTGCAGCTATAACTAACGTTCTTGCAAAGAAGGGTCTAGCTCAAGCTAAAGATTATAATCAAATTGATGCCGCTCCAGAAGAGAAGGAAAGAGGTATCACAATCAACACTGCACACGTTGAGTATGAAACTGCAAAGAGACACTACGCACACGTAGACTGCCCAGGCCATGCCGACTATGTAAAGAACATGATTACAGGTGCAGCACAAATGGATGGTGCTATCTTAGTTATCGCAGCTACAGATGGACCTATGGCTCAAACTCGTGAGCACATCTTACTTGCTCGTCAAGTTGGTGTACCTAAAATCGTTGTATTCTTAAATAAGTGCGATATGGTTGATGATGAAGAATTAATCGACTTAGTTGAAATGGAAACTAGAGATCTATTATCTGAATATGACTTCCCAGGTGATGATATTCCAGTTATCCGTGGTTCAGCTTTAAAGGCTCTTGAAGGCGATGCTAAGTGGGTTGCTAAAGTTGAAGAATTAATGGATATAGTTGATGAATATATCCCAACTCCAGTTAGAGATAACGCTAAGCCTTTCTTACTTCCTATCGAAGACGTATTCACAATCACTGGTCGTGGTACAGTTGTTACAGGTAGAGTTGAAAGAGGTCAAGTTAAAGTTGGTGATCCAGTAGAAATCGTTGGTATTAAGGATACTTTAACTTCAGTTGTTACTGGTGTTGAAATGTTCCGTAAGCTATTAGACTATGCTGAAGCAGGAGATAACATTGGTGTATTATTAAGAGGTATCGACCGTGACCAAGTTCAAAGAGGTCAAGTATTAGCTAAACCTAAGTCAGTTACTCCACATCATAAGTTTACTGCTCAAGTTTACGTATTATCAAAAGATGAAGGTGGTCGTCATACTCCATTCTTCTCTAACTATCGTCCACAATTCTATTTCCGTACTACAGACGTTACAGGTATCATTACTTTACCTGCTGGTACTGAAATGGTTATGCCTGGTGATAATACAACTATGACAGTTGAATTAATTCACTCAATCGCTATGGAACAAGGTACTAAGTTCTCTATCCGTGAAGGTGGTAGAACAGTTGGTGCTGGTTCAGTAGTTGACATTATTGAATAATTATAAACAAACATAAGGTCGCAAATTGCGGCCTTTTTTGTTTATAAAAAAAATTTAAGTGTTATAATAGATGTATAAAGTATAAAACAAGAATGAAATTAAAATAGTTACTATATTTTTATATTAAGAATTTTGATATTAATTGGATATGGTGAAAGGAAATTTAAAGGTGAAACTATGAATACAAGATATTTATTTGAACATGATTTATTCCCAAAATTATTTGATAAGGACCCTGTTAGAGTTATTAATAAGGTACTAACTGAAAAGACTGATTATGTTTTTGGAATGTTAAAAGAGGTATATGATAAAAAAGGAGAGATTTGTCCTTTTTCATTAACTGATTTAACAATAACAATCAAAAGTGAACAAAGCTTTGATTTTATAATTATTGATATGCCTAAAGCTGAAATTAATCCAGGAAATTGTCATCAGATTATTTTAGTATATTCTTTCTTATTAGATTTATTTGAATATTATACTGTAGAGGCTGGATTTAACCCTAAAAATGGTGAATTTAAATCATTAGCTGCATGGGTAGAAAATTCTCATATTACATTTGGTGATTTAGATAACGATGATGTAATAACTAGAATTTTAACTACTTTACAAGTTTAATGAATTAAAAAAAGTTGAAAATCATCATAAATGGTATATAATTAATAAAGAAGGAGAAGAAAATAAATATGAAAAAGTTTTTTAGTGATTTCAAGGCTTTCATATCACGTGGAAACATTCTTGATATGGCAGTCGGCGTAGTAATCGGTGGTGCCTTTGGTGCAATCGTTACTGCATTAGTTAACATTTTATTAAGTGTATGTCTATGGGCTGTACCTGGAGGATTAAAAGGATTAGTTACAGTTTTACCTGCAATTAATGATGTTCAAAAAGGTATGAACGAAAAGATTGGTTTAGGTCAATATTTTAATGCTTCTGAATTACATGCATTAGGTACTAAATTAGCTGAATCAAATTATAAAGAACAAATTGAAGCTAATGCCAATTATTTAGTTGAAAACCCTAACCTAATTGAATCAAGCAAGGCTACAATTTTAAGTAAGTATACATTACATGGTACTACATATACTTATAATATGTCTGCAGTTATCGACTGGGGTGCATTTATTAATGCTGTTATTTCTTTCTTAATTATCGCTATCGTTCTATTCATTATCGTTAGAGTTGCTATGGCTAGTGCTAAGAAGAGAGAAGCTGCTAAGAAGAGAATTGAAGCTGAAAAGTATAAGAAGTGGGCAGAAGCTCATCCTGAAGAGGCTGCTGAACTTGAAGCAAAGAAGAAAGCTGAAGAGGAAGAAGCTGGTAAGCCAGTTGTTGATCCAGTAGTTGCATTATTAGAAGAAATTCGTGATGAATTAAAAACTGATAAATCAAAAGCTGAATAAAAAAATAAAATGCTATAAAGAAATGAATTACCACTTTATAGCATTTTTGTTTTGATTAATTATGAATAATTATAATTTGGGAGAATAATTTTTATATGAAAAAGATAGTATTATTTTTATTACTATTATGTACATTTATTACATCATTATTTTTTATTAATTATAATAATGGTTATAATAATGAAACAAAATATGATGGAGACGAAGAAATATTTGAAGTTGAAGAACAAGATATGTTATGCCTCTTTGATAGATGGGCTGGAGGATGTGGCTTAGCTAATCAAAACATATCAGGGTATATGTCAGGAGTAGGTGGAGGCGGAGGCGGCGCAGCATTAATAATATTTGGTTATTATTTATCTACGCAACTTAATGATTATATAAATAGTTTATTTATTAAATATAATAATGATAATTACGAAGTTAATCATTCAATAACGATAGATGATGTTTTATCAGAACCTAAAATTAAGGATTCAATGGAAAAATATGGGTGGAGTAGAGCTTTAATAATTGAGTGGCTAGAAAAAATGCTAGGTGTGTCAATATCAAAATTTTTGACTGATGAAAATATTAAAGTGTATTTAGGATCAACACATAGTGAACTAAAATATAATACATATAGAGATATAGAAAATCATAGATATACATATCATGTAGAGGATAATGAATGGGAGTATTTTGTAAAAGAAATATGTAAAAACAAAGATGGAATGATTTGGACATTGAATATGGTTTTCTTGCAAATATGCATTATGAAAAATGCTACTTTTGTATTAGTTACACCAACTGAAAATTATTATGATTATTATGAAAGAAGTATAATAAAAATTAATGATAAAGTTTGCTCCTATTCAAAAGAATTACAATTCATACATAACAATGGATATTGCTGGTATAATTATAGTACACCGCTTCAAGAAGCTACTAGGGGCAATGTTTCAGTTGCCTAATAATTGACATGAGGTAATATGATGAGATCACTAGATGAAATAAAACGAGAATGTTTTATTTTTTCAAATAAATATTTGACAGATGAGGAAATAAAATATTATTCAATTACGGAAGAAAAATTAAAAGAATGGCGAACAGAAAAGTGTATTAATTATAAAAATGAATTATTTGATATGATAGATAGTTTTGATTACATTCTTTCAAACACGGAAGATAAGGCAAAGGAAATGTATTCAGTTAATTCAGTTTTCTCACTTTCTGTATACGATAGGAAAACAGAAGATTCTTATTATTATGAAATACCAAAGATATTTAAAAAGATGTATGAAAATGATATGTTTGATTATTTATCATATGATGAATATTTGTATGGAAACGAATATAGAACTAGCATAAGATTTGCTAATCAAGAAAAAAGTGAATTAGAGACATCATCTCTTAAGTATGAAAATCAAAAATATTCAGGTATTATTCCATTAATATTTTATTCAAACCATTTGGATGTATTTAAAGAATTATTAGAATATTTTGCGAATACGATATATCAAAAATATGGCCTATATTTACAATATTCTATGAATATATTAATTAAATTTTGTAAAGAATATAATTTACCATATGTTGATATGCTAGAATCTGCAAAAAGAAAAGCTAAAGAATTAGATTATCCAGCACATCATAAATATAAATATCAATTTATAAAAAGAAAAGAAGTAATTTGGGAATATAAAAATCAATTATTAAGAACAATAGAACAAATAAAGAGCTTTTATTGTGATACTATGTTTACTGAAGGACCAAGAGGATACGAAGCTGAATATCATTCTATAACTGAAGATACTTTAAAAAAATGGAGAACCGAAAGATTATTAGATAATAGAGATAATTTATATGACTTAATAGATTGTTTTGAAACAAGTATAAAAAAATTTCCTGATAATAAAACTTTAATTTTATCCTCACTTCACTCATTTAAAAAATGTACTACTGATTATAAAACAGAAGAATCATATTATTATGAAATACCAAAGATATTTAAAAAGATGTATGAAAATGATATGTTTGATTTTTTAATATTTGAAGAATGGATGTTTAATAATTTATATGAATCTAGAATAGTATTCGCTAACGAAGAAAAGAAAGAGATAGAAGAATTATATAATAAAGGAGAAAATAAAAAATATGCAGGAGCTATTCCAGCATTATTTTATTCAAATCATTTAGACATATTTAAAGAAGTATTAGAATATTTTGCGAATACAATATATCAAAAATATGGCTTATATTTACAATATTCTATGAATATATTAATTAAATTTTGTAAAGAATATAATTTACCATATGTAGATATGCTAGAGAATGCAAGAAGAAAAGCTAAGGAGTTAGATTACCCAGCACATCATAAATATAAATATCAATTTTATGAAGTAAGAAAAGAAAATTGGAAATAATTAGAAAAAATCTTAGACAAAACGTCTAAGATTTTTTCATCATTAATTAGTATATTGTGGTAAAATAGAAAAGAGGTGTTCATAAATGAGAAGAAAAAGAATAAATCGAGTTAGAGCTTTTTATTATGCTCATCCATATTTAGTAATCTTTAATGTTTTAATCATCTATAATGTTCTAATAATATTATTATTCTCTTTATTATTAGCATATTTAAAGGATGGATTTATAAATGGTGATAATTATTTACAAGCAATCCAATATTGCGCAATATATACAATGAATTCAGGAGATATTTGGAGTGAAGCTCCAACGTCTGTAATTATATTAAAAATTATTATTAATACAACTCAAATGATCACATTCTCTGGTGCACTAATAGGTCTTGCAACATCTATGCTTCAAAATCTATTTAATAGAAGAGTACATAACGTTGGTAAGCTAAAATTAAAAAATCATTATGTAATTTTAAACTGGTCTCCAATTGGTGCTAATATCATAAAGGAATTATCATTTATGCCTGGTAAAAAGGCAATTGTAATTCTATCTGATATAGATAGAGATACAATAAATGAAGAAATAGATAATTTATTCCTAGAATCAAATATTGAAAGAAAAAACATAAGAATATTCGTTAAATATTCTAATCCTTCATCTCGTAAGGCTTTAAAAGAAATAAGTATTGAAAAAAGTATATCAATTGCCCTACTTTCTAAAGCCTCTTGGTTGAATTCAAAGGATTTAAATGATGCTGATTCATTTAAAATTTTAATGGCAGTTTTAAGCATTAATAAAAATGCTAATGTAATAGTAGAAGTAAATAATGATGTAGTATCAAAAGAAATCGGCGATCTAATGAAGGCAAGCTATGAGCTTAAAAATGCCAATGTTTCAATTTTTTCAAGAAATACTATAGTAGGTCATGCTTTAGGTAGATCTGCCATAAATACGTCTTTTGCAGACCTTTATTATTACTTATTATCTTACGAAGGCGGAAGCTTCTATTCTGTAGATGAAAATATGGATGTTAAAGAGGCCTTAACGTGCTATAATAAGGCAATTCCTATTGCTAAATATAAAGAAAAAGATGGAGAAAAATTATATTTTTATTCAAAATCTGATTTTATTTTTAAAAGCTTAACTAAAAAAGAAGTAAAAAAAGACATAACATTTGAAAAGAATTTATTAAAAAATAATTTTACATTATTTGTTATTGGTGATAATGAAAGATCACATTCTATTTTAGATGTATGTGATAATCATAACAGAGTGAAAGATGGAAGAATTAAATGTAAAATCTATCCAATTGATGTAGATATTGATGATCTTGTATCAGATATTAATAAAGCAAATGGTAGAAAGAAAGTATTAATTTTATCTGATGAAAATGCCAATAGTGATCAACAGGATAATAATGTATTCATGACATTAATTAAGCTTAAAACAAATGATAAGTTTGACAAATCAACAGAACTATATGCAGAAATCTTTGATCCATCATCAAGATTCTCTTTAGATAGCTTAAATGTATCAGGAATGATTATTTCTAACGAAATGGTTGCTTTATATATTGCACAGCTATTAACTCATCCTAAGGCACATAAGTTCTATGAGGATTTATTATTGAATAATTATGATTCAGAGGACGTATTCCTAGATTTCGATGTTAGAAAAGCTAAGGAATTATTAAAGATTGATAATGAAGTAACATTTAATTCAAAATTAGAATTTATTTCATCATTATATGAAGCTTCTAATCATGAATATTTACCAATAGGATTTGTAGGTAAGGATTTAAAAAAGAATATAATAATGGAATCTATTACAAATGTAGTTGAAGGCGCAGTTAATATTACAGATAAGCTAGTTAATACAGTAACTAGTGCCCTAACACTATCCGATTCTGCAACAGATTCTCCGATCAACAAGGCAAATATTTTAATATTAGATAATAATTTAAGAAAACAAGAAAAAATAGCAATAACAAAGGATACAATTTTAGTAGTTGTACATTATAACAAATAATTCGGTGATATTATGATTGATACACATTCACATCTTTTTGAAGAAGAATTTAATGAAGACTTAGATTTATGTATAAAAAGATGTAAAGAAAATAATATTAATAAGATATTAATAGTAGGTTTTTCTGATGAAACAAATCTAAAGGCCCAAGATTTAGCAAAAAAATATGATATATTCTATCCTACCGCAGGAGTACACCCTGAAGAAGCAGGACCAGATTACTTAGATAAATTCAATCGTTTAGTTGAATTTATAAAGAATAATAAGGTATATGCTATAGGCGAATGTGGTCTTGATTATCATTGGGATATAACATATAAGGAAGAACAGCATAGGCTACTAAGACTTCAATGTGACCTAGCTTTAAAGGAGAATTTACCTATTATTATTCATATGAGAGATGCCACTAAGGATACATATGATATATTAAAGGATTATAAGGGCTTAAAGGGAGTTATGCATTGCTATAGCGGCTCTTATGAGATGGCTAAGGAATTTATTAAATTAGGCTTTTATATTTCTTTAGGTGGCCCTGTAACATTCAAAAATGCTAAGGAGCCTAAGCTTATCGCAAAGGAAATACCTTTAGAAAGGCTATTAATTGAAACTGATTGTCCATTTTTAGCACCTACTCCATTTAGAGGAAAAAGGAATGAATCCTCATATGTTAAATATGTTTGTGAGGAAATCGCAAATATTAGAGGAATAAGTCCAAAGGAAGTAGATGAAATAACTACTAAGAATGCAGAAGAGTTATTTAAAATTTAGGTGAATAATTATGATAAATTTTTTAAGAAAAATATTTATTAAAAATTATGATGATATAAATGACGAAAAGGTTAGAATAGCCCACGGAAAGCTTGCAGCATTTATAGGTATATTTTCTAATTTCATTCTTTTCGTTATTAAAATGATTATTGGTATATTATCTTTTAGTGTATCTATTATTGGAGATTCAATTAATAATCTATCTGATATGGCTACAAGTATTGCTACATTAATAGGCTTTCATATTGCAGGAAGACCTGCAGATAAGGAGCATCCGTATGGACATGAAAGAATAGAATATATTACTGGATTAATTGTATCAGTATTTATTATTTTTATTGGCGGTATCCTAGGATTTACATCAATATTAAAAATAGTAAATTACAAAGCCGAAGATATTGATTATATTATTACATATATTTCTATTGGCATTTTATGCTTTGCTATATTGATGAAGGTAATACAATGCATTTGCTATAGAAAAATAGCAAAAATCATTAATTCTGTGGCTTTAAAGGCAGCTGCAGTGGATTCATTAAATGATTGTATATCAACAGGAACAGTACTTTTGGGTACAGTAGTTATTTTAGTATTATCATTATCTAATGTATCTATACCATTTTCGATAGATGGTATATTAGGTGTTTTAGTTGCAATATTTGTAATAGTTTCAGGTATTAATTTAGTAAGAGAAGAGATTAACCCATTAATTGGTATGCCAGTATCTAAGGATTTTGTTATGCAAATTAATGATTATATTAAATCATTTGATGTAGTATTAGGAACACATGATATTATGTGCCATATGTATGGCCCTACAAAGTGCTTTATGACTATTCATGTTGAGGTTGATTCAAAATTAGATATAATATCTGTTCATGAACAAATAGATGAAATAGAAACTAATGTAAAAGAAAAATTTAATGTTATATTAACAATTCATATGGATCCTGTAATTATAGGTAATCCTGAAATAGATAAAATTAAAGAGGTAGTTTCTAGTAGTTTAAAGAAGATAGATTCAAATCTATGCTTTCATGATTTAAGATTAGTTAAGAAAAATATATCTACTGTAATCTTTGATATAGTTATTAATTTTGATTTTAAATATAAAAATGAAGAATTAATTAAAATAATTGAAGAAGATCTTTTAAAAGAAACATCTAATAAATATGTTGTAATAATAAATTATGATTATTCTTTTATCGAAGAGTAGTTTATATATAATATAAAAGTTAATGGCTATGTTGAACTTTTTGTATATTTTGATATAATAAATGTATACTATAAATCGCTTAACGATTTCAAAAATAATAAAATAAGGAGATTTAAAAATTATGAAACTTTCACCACTTCAAAAGGCAAGATATGAGTATAAACCAAAATTACCTGGTATGTTAAGAAATGGTATTAAAGAAATATGTGTAAAGGAAGGAGAAGCAACTAAATCAGTTGCTGATCAAGAAAAGATTAAAGCATTATTCCCAAATACATATGGTAAGTGTGAAATTACTTTCCAAAAAGGTAAAAATAATTCAGCGCCAAAGAAACAGGTTGTTGGTGTAATTCTATCTGGTGGACAAGCACCTGGAGGACACAATGTAATTTGTGGTCTATACGATGCATTAAAGGCAACTGATAAAAATAATGTATTATATGGATTTAAAGGAGGACCATCAGGATTAATTGAAGATAGCTATGTTGAATTTGATGATGCGTTTATCGACAGCTATAGAAATACAGGTGGATTCGACATTATTGGTTCTGGTAGAACTAAGCTTGAAACTGAAGAACAATTTAAAATCGCTGCTGAGGTATGTAAAAAGCATGGAATTACTGCGATAGTAATTATTGGCGGTGATGATTCTAATACAAATGCTGCAGTATTAGCTGAATATTTTGCAGCGCATAAGACAGGAGTATCAGTAATTGGTTGTCCAAAGACAATTGATGGAGATTTAAAGAATGAGGATATTGAATGCTCATTTGGATTTGATACTGCAACAAAGACATATAGCGAATTAATCGGTAATATTCAAAGAGATTGTAATTCTGCAAAGAAATATTGGCATTTCATTAAAGTAATGGGAAGAAGTGCTTCACATGTAGCACTTGAGTGTGCCCTTGAAACTCAGCCTAATATTTGTTTAATCTCTGAAGAGGTAGCTGCTAAAAAGATGTCACTTTCTAAAATAGCAAATGATATCGCTGATTCAGTATGCGCTAGAGCAGCTAAGGGTATGAACTTTGGTGTAGCTATTATTCCTGAAGGTGTAGTTGAATTCGTTCCTGAATTCTCAAAGCTAATTGCTGAAATTAATGAATTATTAGCTGGTGAAAAGGCTGAAAAATTCAATAACCTTGCTTCCTGGGCTGATAAGTATGCATTTATTGAAAAAGGTTTATCAAAGGAATCTATGTCAGTATTTGCAATCTTACCTGTTACTATTCAACAACAATTATTCTTAGAAAGAGATCCACATGGTAATGTTCAAGTATCATTAATTGAATCTGAAAAGCTATTTAGTGCATTAGTAAAGGATGTATTAGAGGATAGAAGAAAGAAAGGCCAATATAAAGGCAAATTTAGTGCCCTACATCATTTCTTTGGTTATGAAGGAAGATGTGCATTCCCATCTAATTTCGATGCAGATTATTGTTATTCTTTAGGATATAATGCATTTATGTTAATCCAATATGGATATAATGGATATTTATCAAAGGTATCTAATTTATCTAAGCCAGCTGAAGAATGGGTTGCAGGTGGTATGCCTATTACTAAGATGATGAATATTGAAAGAAGACATGGTGAAGATAAGCCTGTTATTAGAAAGGCATTAGTAGAGCTTGATGGCGCTCCATTTAAGTATTTTGAATCCAAGAGAAAAGAATGGTCAGAAAATACATGCTATCTATATCCAGGTGCTATTCAATACTATGGACCATCTGAAGTTTGTGATTTAACTACTAGAACACTTGCTTTAGAAAAGGGGACTTTTAAAGACTAATTTATAAAAGAGACTTCGGTCTCTTTTTCTTTATAGTATCGTTTAAAAATTTTACTTGCATATTATGAATTAATATGATAAAATTATAAAGCATTTTAAGTAATGCCCTTGCTTAACTTAACTATGTTAAGCCTGAAGTCCAAAAGGAGGTTAACAAAAATGAAAAAGTATGAGGTAATGTACATTCTACGTTCTAATCTTGATGCTGATGCTATTAAAGCAGAAGTTGAAGCAGCAAGTAATATTTTCACTTCAAATGGTGCAAAAGTTTTAGAATCTAAGGAATGGGGCTTTAGAGAGTTAGCATACGAAATCGATCATAATAAAAAAGGTTATTATGTATGGATGTTAGTAGAAGCTCCTGTAGAAGCTGTAAATGAATTCAATCGTATCGCTGGATATAGCGAAAAGATTATTCGTCATATTGTTGTTAAAGACGGCGAATAATTTAATGGAGGTAATGATTCATGAATAAAGCTGTATTAACAGGAAGAATTACTAAAGACCCAGAGCTTCGCTATACATCTAATGGTAAAGCTAATCTACTATTTACTTTAGCAGTAGATAGACAAACAAAAGATGATAGCGGAAATAGGCAAACAGATTTTATTTCTTGTGTTGCCTGGGGACAACAAGCTGACTTTATGTCACGCTATGTTAGAAAAGGAAATATGTTAGCAATTGTTGGTAGAATTCAAGCTAGAAGCTACCAAGGCCAAGATAACCAAACGCATTATATTACTGAGATTGTAGTTGAAAGTCTTGAGAATTTATCTCCAAGAGATCCTAATCAAGTTCAGCAACAAGGTGGTTTCCAACAGCAAGGATTCCAACAACAAGGATTCCAACAAACAGGTTATCAACAACCAACTAATAATTTCCAACAACCACAAGGTAATCCATATCAAGGATATAATAATCCTACATATGGTCAACCACAACAAGCAAACAATTCTTTACCAAATGGTAGCAACGATGCTCCTAAGAGCTTCGATGTTAACATTGATGATGAAGAAGTACCATTTTAAAATTTGAAAGGAGAATATATCATGCAAAATACTGAAAAGAGAAGCCGTGACAATCAACGTCGTGGTCGTAAAAAAGTTTGTTATTTTACACAAAACCATATTGAGCATATTGATTTCAAGGATGTAGATTTATTAAAGAAGTTTATCTCTGATAGAGGCAAAATTTTACCTCGTAGAGCAACTGGTACATCTGCTAAATATCAAAGAAAGCTAGCTATCGCTATTAAGAGAGCTAGACATATGGCTTTATTACCATTCGTAAAAGACTAATTATGTTTTTTGTGAAGTGACACAATCACTCGCAAGAAAATGACATAAAACATAAGTATGAATGACCTTGTCAATTTTGGCAGGGTCTTTTATTTTTGTCTTAGGAGGTAAGTTCTTGACAATATCACTATATCGTGATATTATAACACTGGAGGAATAGAATAATGCCTGAAATAGCAAGATTCTATGGAATAATCATAAAAATGTATTTCATATACTCCGAACACAATCCCCCACATATCCATGCTTGGTATGGAGATAATGTTGTTGCAATAGCAATCAATGATTTTCATATTATGTCTGGAGGTCTTCCGCCTAAGGCTATGCAATTAGTTTTAGAGTGGATGAAGATTCATCAGAAAGAATTGCTAGATATGTGGAATAGTCAAAACATTCATAAAATAGAAGCGTTAAGTTAGAAGGTGGTTTTATGTTTCATAAGGTAAGAACTGTTACAGCAATTGAAAATTACATATTAATAGTTGAGTTTTGTGAAGGTATTACAAAAGAATATGATGTAAAACCATTGTTTAAAAGACAACCAGTATTCATTAATCTACAAAAAAACAACTTATTTGAAAAAGTTAAAGTTGATCTTGGTGGTTATGGTATATCATGGAATGCTGACATTGATTTAGAATGCGATGAATTATATTATAATGGTATTACAATTAAATCAAAATTTGATGGATTAATAGCATTAAGCGATGCTACTACATTATGGGGATTAAATGAAAGTACATTAAGAAAAGCTATATCATATGGGAAACTTAAAGTAGGAGTAGATGTTTCTAAATATGGTAAGCAATGGATTATATCCATGGAGGCAATGGTTCGCGAATACGGCGAGCCAAAGCAATAGTTGCTATTTGAGAAAATTATTCATTTTATAAGTAATAACGACGAATTTAAAGTAGATTTTTATAAAAGAGTGAGTAAATATGGAAAATAAAGAAGAATTAGAAATACTTAAAATGTTAGAAGAAGCCAAAGAAGATGTTAAAAATGGTAGGGTTTCATCAGCTGAAGGAATGTTTGATGAAATAAGAAAGAAGTTGGACTTATTTATTGATCCTGACATTAAAAAATAATTGAGAATAAAAAATATATGCGAATTCAAGGAGAAGAATTAGCATATAAAACTAAGAAACCTGTTGGTGTATTTGTATTAACTTGGAGAAGAGTAAGAGATGGTATTTATTCTGAAGAAGATAAAAATATATATTTAGAAGTTGATAAATGGTTTAAAGAAAATTTACCAGAACCACCATTTTATGGAGATAATAATGATAATCCATTAGGTGCTACAACTTGGTTTAAAACAAATAATTCAAGCATAATGTTAGAACATATTAAACCATTATTAGATTTATTAGATAAATATAATGTTCCATATGAAATAGCTTATTCAGATAATCCAGGAAAGATAATATATGAGGATGATTATCAAGTTGGTGCTATAGATTACGGTAAATAGACTTGCGAGTTTTCTCTGTCATCTCTAAACATCGAGCTATGGCGTTAGACATAAAACATACAAAATATATTAATTGAGACTTATTAGCTAACCATTAATAAGTCTTTTGTATTCCAAAAAAGAGTAAAATAGTGCCAATTATTAATTTTAATTGTTAATATGATAAAAAAATGATACAATAAAATAATATTAAAGATTTGGCGGGTATATATATGCAAAGTGAACAAGAAAAGAAAGAATATTATAAAGTCATAATTAAAACATGTTATATTGCTAATGTTGTATATTTATTAACACACATAATATACTTAATTTTATTCTTAATAATTAAGGTATATCCATTAGTTTATATAAATATAGGTAGCATATTAATTTATTCATTATGCTTTATAGTACTTAAAAAGAAGAAATATTATCCATATGCATTAATATGTGGAAATGAAATGTTAATATATATGTCTTTGGCATCAATTATAGTAGGCTTTAATTTAGGCTTTTATTTATGCATAATTGGTGTTTGTGTCGTATCCTTTTTCTCATCATATTTTGCTAAGGGAAAAGGTAAGATATTAAAATCAATTATTTGGTGTGGATTATCATTTACAATTTGTATAGTATTATATATTTATTCAATATGTAATGAACCAAAATATGTAGTTGATGGTGGAGCTAAAATATTTTTAACTATATTCCATATATCTGCTGTATTTGCATTCATTATTGCATATTTAACAACATTCTTAAACTATGCAATGAAGCTTGAAAAAAGAATACTAATTGAATCTAGAACAGATAAGCTTACTCAGATTCATAATAGATATGATTTATACAATTATATTAATTCATTAGATAATAAAAAGAATTATTCATTATCAATGTTTGATATTGATGATTTTAAGCATATTAATGATGTCTATGGACATTTATGTGGTGATGAAATATTAAAGGATTTAGCTCAATTTGCAAAAAATACATTTGAGGATGATTTTGTTGCTAGATACGGTGGAGAAGAATTTATTATCATTTTAAAAATGAATGATGATATAAATGATTCATATAAAAAGATTGAAGAATTTAGAAAGAAAATGGAAGAACATGAATTCAAATTTGAAAATAATATTATTCATCTAACTATAACTATTGGTTTGGAAGCATATAACAATTGCCAAGCAATTGAAGAATGGATTGGATATGCAGATAAAAAACTATACCAAGGTAAGACTGAAGGAAAGAATAGAACTATATATTAAAATATAAAAAAGCTTATTAACAAATGTTGGTAAGCTTTTCTTTTTCAAATATTTGTCTTTATAGAGACTACATAGGTAGTTTAATTATTGTAATTATGTTAGAATAGAATAAAGATTTATCACCTATAGGAAGTGATATTATGGATGATTTTTATACTAAAGATAAATGTGATAGATAGATAGAATGAAATCAATAGGATTGATTGAAGATTGTAGTAGATTTAAAAGATTTGGGACTAAGAATATGAATAGTAGCTTTACATATAAGTACTATAAAGATAAGCATAATGTTAGTACATATTAAACCATTATTAGATTTATTAGATAAATATAATGTCCCATATGAAATAGCTTATTCAGATAATCTAGGAAAGATTATATACGAAGATGATTATCAGGTTGCTGTTATAGATTACGACAAGTAGACTTGCGAGCATTCTCTGTCATCCGTGCAACATCTTACTATGTCGTTAGACAGTTTTTTGTGAAGTGACACGCTCACTCGCAACAGCATAACATAAAACATAAGTATGAATGACCTTGTCAAGTTTAGCAGGGATTTTTGTCTTAAATAATTCAATTATGTGTAACAGTTGCACGTTTTTAAACTTAATTATGTGTAACAGTTGCACGTTTTTTAATTATAATTTGATTTTTTGCTATTTCTATGGTATTATGAGTATGGTGATTACATTATGGAAAGAAAATATTTACAGAACTTAGAAAATTGGTATAATGATCCATTTAGAAAACCTATGCTTATTTATGGAGCTAGACAAGTTGGTAAAACAACATTAATAAAAGATATATTTGCAAAAAAATATTTTCAAAAAGTAATTTATATTGATTTTAAAATTGATTTAAATGAAAGAATCTACATTAAAAATCATGTTAATGCTAAAGACATAATTAATTATTTATCAATAAGAAAGAATATGATAATTGATAAAGAAACTTTAATTATTTTTGACGAAATCCAAGAATGTATGCCTTGCCTTACATCTTTAAAGTATTTTGAACAAGACTTTAAAGAAATACCAGTTATAGCAACAGGTAGCATGATAAGAATTAAAATGCACCAAATTGAATATCAAGGTAATAAAATCAAACTTGATTCAGAAATAGAAGCATCGAATCAAGATGGGAATAATAATTATATGTTTCCAACAGGCAAAATAGATTCTTTTGAAATGTATCCAATGGATTTCAATGAATATTTATATAATAGAAACAGAACACTTTATAATTATTTAAGTGATTCATTTAATAATGATAATAAAGTTCTAGATAACGAAATGCATAATATGGCTATGAGTTGTGTATTTGAATACATGTTAGTTGGTGGTATGCCAGAAATAGTTGATATTTATATTAAAACTAATTCATACCCAAGAGCAAAACAAAATTTAATGGTATTATATAATGACTATTTAAATGATATGTCTTTGTTTCAAATTAGCCAAGAAACAATTATGAGAACAAAAAATGTTTTTAATAATGTTTTTAAGGAATTAAATAAAGAAAATAAGAACTTTAAAATAAGTGAAATAGAAAAAGGTAAAAGATTTAGAGATTATATGTATCCTTTAGATTGGCTTAGTGTAGGAAATATTATATATAAGTCTAATCAATTAAAAGAAAAAGTTACTTATCCACTATCTAATGAAGAAGATTCACTATTTAGAATATACTTAAGTGATTTAGGTTATTTTTCATTGCAAAGTGGGTTAGGAGCAGAGAATTTCTTGACTGATTTAAAAAACAATACATTATCTGGAATATTCTTCGAAAATTTTGTTGCTTGCGAATTAAAATCTAGAGGATATAATTTGTTTTATTGGAAAGGCAAATCCACATCTGAACTTGAATTTATCATTCAATTAGATGGAAAGATAGTTCCATTTGATGCGAAGAAGAATAAGAGTAGTTTAGATTCACTTTATAAATATAGAGAAACAAATAAAAATGAATTAGCAATTAAAGTAAGTCAAAATAAATATGGTTATAATGACGACAATAAATTATTAACGTTACCATTTTATTATTTGGGTTTTTATTTAGATGATATAAAATTATGTTGTACTCATAACAATAAATAATACTCTTAAAAGAAGGAGAATGTATAATCTTAAGTACAATCTGATTATATTAGGCTTTTATGTTTATTTTTGTATATGTCTTATGGTTTCTTTTTGCGCTTTTTAATTTAATTTTAACAAGATTTTTAATGAGAAAATTTAAAAGAAAATTATATATTAATATTATTTTAATAGTTGTTGAAATATTTGCTTCAATTGGATGTGCTTTTTTTGTAATGACTACCCCAAATGAATTTGCAATAATACATCCCTTAGTATCAGTAATATACATAGTAACATTTATGGATGCTTTTGCTAGAATAATATATTTAATTTTTTTATTAGTTACAAAGAAAGAACATAATTATAAGCACTTATCAATTATTACTATTTTTTTAAGCATAATATTTTTAGTTTATGGAATTATAAATATGCAATTAGTAACTCCTAAATATATTAATATTGAATCAGAAAAATTAAATAATGAATATAAAATAGTATTTATAAGTGATATGCATATTGGTAGTTCACAATCACTTAGTACTTCTAAGAACACTATAAATAAAATAAAAGAAATTAATCCCGATTTTGTTTTTTTAGGAGGAGATATAATTGATACAATTACTAAGAAAGATGATATTAGTAAAGTATTAAATGAATTTAAAGATATAGATGCTAAAAAATATTATATTGATGGTAATCATGATGTTGAATCAAAATATTATGATGAATTAAAACAATGTTTAATTAATAATGATATAAAAATTGTGAAAGATGAATTTATTAGTTTAGCTCCGGATTTAACGCTTCTAGGAAGAGAAGATGATTCAGTTAAGGACAGAATTAGTATTGATGAATTAATTAATCCGTATGTTGACACATATTTAATTGCTTTAGATCATCAACCATTTAAATTTAAGGATAATTGTAAAGCAAAAGTAGACTTACAATTATCAGGACATACTCATGCAGGACAATTATTTCCTTTAAGAATGATTTATGATATTAAAATATATTCTTACGGGGAATATAAATATAATGATTCAATATTGAATGTAAGCTCTGGCGCTAGTGGTTGGCTAATTCCTTTTAGAACAGAGATTGGGTGTCAATTTGAAGTAATCAATTTAAAACCAAAGAACTAAATTAATCGACTATGGGTGGTTATGAAATAATATGGAAAATAAAGAAAAATTAAATGCGAATATGAGATTATTATTTGAAATAGATTTAAAGAATTATGATAAAAATGGTAAAGCATTTAGAAGACCATCAGCTAGAGCTATTATAATAAAAGATAATAAAATATATATGGTTCATAGCTTAGTATATGATTATTATAAATTCCCTGGTGGTGGAATAGATAAAGATGAATCTAATATAGATGCATTAATTAGGGAAACAGCTGAAGAAGCAGGACTTGTAGTAATTAAAGATTCTATTAAAGAATATGGCTATGTACATAGAATAAAGAAAGCTAAAGACGAAGGTTATTCTATGTTTATTCAAGATAATCTATATTATTTATGTGATGTAGAAGATAAGAAAATTAATCAAAATCTTGATGATTACGAAGATTTTGAAAAATTCACTTTAGAATTGGTTGATCCTAGAATTGCTATAAATATAAATAGAAATAAACAACATGGTCCTAAAGATTTAGATATGATAGAGCGTGAAGCTAAAGTATTAGAATTATTAATTAAGAATGGGTATTTTAAATAATTATTGCCAGTTTTCTTTGTCATCTTTTAACACCTTACTATGACATTAGACACAATTTGTGTGAAGTGACACGCTCATTCGATAGAAAATAACATAAAACATAAGTATGAATGACCTTGTCAATTTTGACAGGGTCTTTAATTTTTGTTTTTGTAATGATATAATAAGTTTGTCATATTAAGGGGAGCCTATGGCTGAGAGGAATTAATATTCGACCCTTGACCTGATCTAGGTAATGCTAGCGAAGGAATAATATTGATATATATCATTAGTTTCTTTTAAAGCAATGTCCTAGTGGACATTTTTTTAATTTTAGGAGGAATATATGCAATACATTAAAAAAATTAGAGAAAAAACACCACTTATTCATTTTATTACAAATTATGTAACAGTAAATGATGTAGCTAATGCTACATTAGCTATAGGAGCATCACCAATAATGACTGATGAAATCAATGATGCAGTTGACATGCAAAATATTTGTGATGCACTTGTCATCAATATTGGTACATTAAATGAAAGAACAGTAAAAACGATGATTGCGGCTGGAAAAAAAGCAAATGAGCTTGGTCATGTCGTTGTATTAGATCCATGCGGAGTTGGTGCTACACCTTATAGAAATGATGTAATTAATAAATTATTAGAAGAAGTTAAATTTGATTGTATTAAAGGCAACATTTCAGAGATTAAAGCAATGGCTAATGTTGCATCAAAAACGAATGGTGTTGATGCATGCGAGGCTGATAAAACAACAAGAAAAAATATGCACGATGTTTTCAAATTTGCAAAAAAATTATATAAAAAGACAGGAGCAGTTATTGCAATTACAGGACCAATTGATGTCATCGCTGATGATAAATATGCTTATATTAGTGACAATGGCTGCAAGGAAATGAGAAATATAACTGGTACAGGCTGTATGACAGCAGGTATTATTGCAGCATCCTTAGTTGCTAATAAGGAAAATAAATTAGAAGCATCAACTGCAGGTGTTATTATATTAGGTCTTGCAGGTGAGCTTGCAAATAAATATGCAAAGGGAACAGGAACTTTACATATTGGTTTAATAGATGAATTATCTAATATGAATGATGATATCTTAGAAAAGGGTGCTAAAATTGAAAGATTTGAAATCTAGCTTATTACTATATGCAGTAACTGATAGATATTGGCTAAATGGTAGAAAGCTTAAAGATGACGTAGAAAAAGCCATTTTAGGTGGTGCTACAATGATTCAGCTAAGAGAAAAAAATCTATCAACAGAAGATTTTATAAAAGAAGCATTAGAAATTAAAGAAGTATGTAAAAAATATGATATTCCATTTATTATAAATGATTCACTTGAAGTATTTTTAGCGGTTGATGCAGATGGAATTCATGTTGGACAAAATGATTTAAGTGCTGATATAGTAAGAAAGAAAATTGGTCCAAATAAAATTTTAGGTGTTTCAGCAGAAACAGTAAGTGAAGCTTTATTAGCAGAGAAAATGGGCGCTGATTATTTAGGAGTTGGTACTATATTTTCAACAAGCACTAAGCTTGATGCGATAAATGTTACTAAAGAAGAATTAGCTAGAATATCATATAGTGTTAATATCCCCGTTGTTGCTATTGGTGGAATTACTTTAGATAATATTAAGGAATTAAAAAATACTATGATATCTGGTATTTCTGTAGTATCTGCTATATTTAAAGAAAAAGATATAGAAAAGGCGACAAATAATTTATTAAAGGAAGTAAATAAATTATTCTTTAATCCAAATGATTATAAATTATTTATTATCGATTATGATGGAACATTATTAAATTCATTATCTATGTGGGAAGATATTGCATCTAGATATGTAAAATCAAAAGGAATAGAACCAGAATTAGATTTAGATAAAATTGTTAAGCTACAAACCAATGATGAGACAGCTTTATATTTATCTAAAAAATATTTTAATAATATTGATTCAAATAAATTAATTTTAGATATTGATTCATTTATTGAAAAAGAATATTTAAAAATTAAAATTAATAAAGGGGCTTTAGAATTATTAGATAGTATTAAGGATAAAGGTAAGCTTGTTTTATTTACTGCAACATCTAAATCTTTAATTGAAAAATCATTAAAGATTAATAAAATAGATAACTTATTTAAAGAATTATATACATCAACTAATTTTAATTATACTAAAACAGACGGTACAGGATTTATCAAGCTTTTAGAAAATGAAAAATATAAATTAGAAGATGCAATCGTAATTGAGGATTCAACACATGCAATTTGTGGTGCTAAAAATAAAGGCTTTAAGGTATTAACAATTGCTACATGTAAAAATATATTAGATATTGATAAATTATTAATAAACTCAGATTATATGATTAAAATGGAGGTATAGGATGAAAGTCGTTTTATCAATTGCAGGATCTGATTCATCAGGTGGTGCGGGAATTCAAGCAGACATAAAAACAATTATCGCAAATGGCTGCTTTGCTGAAACTGCTATAACTGCACTAACAGCACAAAATACATTAGGTGTAAGGGATATATTAAATGTAACACCAGAATTTTTAGAAAATGAGCTTGATGCAATATTTGAAGATATTAGACCAGATGCAATTAAAATAGGTATGGTATCTGATAAAAATTTAATTAAATCTATTGTAAAGAAATTAAAGCAATATAATGCTAAAAATATTGTTGTTGACCCTGTTATGGTTGCTACATCAGGCTCTAAGCTTTTAAGCGATGATGCAATTAATACATTAGTTAATGAATTAATACCACTAGCTGATATAATAACACCTAATATACCTGAGGCAGAGGTATTATCAGGTATTAAAATTAATAATATAAATGATATGGAGCAAGCTATTAAAATAATATCAAAATTAGGATCTAAATCTGTATTATTAAAGGGTGGGCACATGATTAATGATGCCAATGATTTATTATATTATAATAATGAATTAGTATGGATTAATGGCAAAAGAATAAATAACAATAATACCCATGGTACAGGCTGTACCCTATCAAGTGCAATCGCATCTAATTTAGCAAAAGATTATGATATAATAACATCTATTAAGCGTTCTAAATATTATTTATCTAATTGCTTAATGCAAATGCTTAATTTAGGTAGTGGTAGTGGCCCTATGGATCATGGGTGGAATTTTAAGGAGATTAATATAAATGACTGATTACATGACTAAGATAATTGATGATTCACTTCCTATTTGGAATGAATGTATAAAAACACCATTTGTTCAGGGCTTAATTAAAGGAACACTGACAGATGAACAAATAACTAAATATATTGTAGAAGATACAAGATATTTATTAAATTATGCAAAATGCTATGCACTTTTAATTTCTAAATGTAATACACTTGAAGAAATAAGAATGTTTTATGATATTTTAGCATTTGTTAAAGAAGGAGAGACTTCAGTAAGAAGAGAGTTTATATCAAAGCATGGCTTAAATGATTATGATGTTGAAACATCTATTCCTGATATAGAAAATCAAATTTATATTGATTCAATGATGAATTGGTGTCATAATGGTTCACTTGTTGAAGGTACTATGTCTATACTTCCATGTATGCTTTCGTATGGATACATTTTTAATAAGCTATATAAAGAAAATAAAGATATGCTTAAAAATAATCCATTTAAGGATATTCTTCAAGGTTATATAGGTGAAGAAATGGAATTATGGTGTAAGGAATGGGCAAATTTTGCTAATAAATTAATGAATGAATACCCTAATTCATTCGAAAAATGTAAATCCATTTTTAGATTCTCATCATTAAGAGAATTAGAATTTTGGAAAATGAGCTATAATAATAAATTAGAATTTAAATATTAAACTTAAAAATACATTAACTATGTTTTTCTATTATGTAAAGCAGGTTTATTAAGCTGATGACATATATACTTATAATAAATAAAAAAGCGACTATAGGTCGCTTTTTCTATTTATATATCTTTGATATGATTCTTCCTTAGCTTTACTCTTATTATTAAAATCTCTCATATTATTTTCATATATTTTTTTATAATATGGTTCACTTATTTTTTTAACATTAATCATAAATTTAATACCAATTATTAATCCTAAAATAATAATTACAATAGATATTATTGTTAATGCTAAAATATTAAATGCTATTCCTAATACTAATAATAGTATAAATAAAGCTATTGATGAAAGGATAGTAAATTTAGCAATAGCTCTTGGTTTTTTTGTAGCTTCCTTTCTTTGGCTTGTAATTTCTCTATTTATTTTTAATACTTCATCATAATTATCAGAAGGATATTCTCCAAATACTTTTATTTCAATTTCACCATTAGAAGAAGCAACAAATAATAATTCTTTATTTCTAACTCTTATTGCCATGGAATATAATGATACGATAGTAAGAGAAATATTATATAGAGTAGTTGTTCCAGAATATTCTTCATTTTTTACATGATTTCCTGGATAAGTGATATTAGTTTCAAATACTTTATTTAAAATATCATTCTTTAAAAATTCAACTATTTCATCAGTTAATTCATAATTATTTTTTTCATCATTAGATAATAGTCTTATATTATTTTTATCCATAATATGATTTGTAACATATTCATCATATATTAAATATTTTTTATCATAATATCCTGATTTTGCAGATCCTTTTATTACACCAGAATCTCTTTTCCAATCAGTGATTGTTTTAACACTAGTAGATTGGCTTTTATTTTGGTATCCATTTCCATAGGTTGTAGTTTTATATTTGGTTGTAGTTTCTAGTCTATCATAGCCAATTAATCTAGTATATTCTATTTCTGATTTTCCATCACAAATAATAAGTGGAATATTAATCCTTGTTACATTACTACAAACCATTTCATCAAATATATATGATGGAGACATATCATCATCCATAATATATTTTATTACAGCATTTTTAAAATCTTTTTCTGAAAAGGAATCTTTATATAAATAACCTTCATTAAATTTATAATTTTCCATATTGATTTCTCCCATACACTCAAATATTTTATCATATATTAAATTGTATAGGAATCTTTTTATAACCGGATACAGTTTAAAAGCTACCGAATACCTTAAATCTATTTTATTTATCTTTTATATAAATATAATAAAGGCTGAGGTGAGGATAGTGGAAATAATTACAGTAAAAAATATATGTAAAGATTATAAAAAATTAAGAGCCTTAAATAATGTATCACTTAGTATTAACGAAGGTGAATTATATGGCCTACTTGGAGTTAATGGGGCAGGTAAAACAACATTACTTAAAATATTATCTGGCCTAACTAATTTAACTAGTGGTGAATTTGTTATATCAGGCTATACTCCAAAACAAATGAATGAAATAAAAAGAATAATTGATATTTCACCACAGGAAACTGCAGTTGCTAAAAACCTGACAGTAATGGAAAATTTAAGATTCTTCCAAGGCTTATATAACCAAAACGATGAAGAGTATTTAAATCAAATAATTAATGATTTAGGATTAACTGAAGTAGTAAACCAAAGAGCTAAAACCTTATCAGGTGGATATCAAAGAAGATTATCAATTGCCTTAGGGTTAATTTCAAAGCCTAAAATATTATTACTAGATGAACCAACATTGGGGCTTGATGTAATAGCTAGAAGAGAATTATGGAATATAATTAATAAATTTAAAGGTAAAATTACTATTATATTAACATCACATTATTTAGAGGAAATAGAAGCTTTATGTGATAGGGTAGCTATAATGTCTAAAGGTAATTTATTAATTGAAGGAACTATTCCAGATATAAAAGAAAAGACAAATGAAACTTCATTTGAAGAAGCATTTGTTAAAATTGTAGGAGGTATGAATTAATGAATAAGACTTTATTATTTATGAAAAGAAATCTAAAAGAAATGACAAGAGATCCATTAATTTATATCTTTTGTGTAGGATTTCCAATCTTTATGGTTTTAATGTTTCAAATTATTTTAAAATTCACTGGTGAAAAAACACCTATATTTGAGGTTAAAAGCTTAATACCTGGTATAATGATGTTTTCTTATTCAATGCTAATGCTAATAACATCATTATTAATTTCTAAAGATAAAACTAGTGCTTTTTTAAAAAGATTATATACATCTCCTATGAAAAGCCATAATTATATAATTGGATATTTTATTCCATTCTTAATTGTTGGTATAGCTCAATCAATTATTTGTATAATATTAGGATATATATTTGGTGCTATATCAGGTACAGGATTTATTTCATTTGGTGCTAGCTTATTATTAATATTAGAAATGCTACCTATTATGACAATTAATATTTTTATTGGAATGGTTTTAGCTACATTATTAAATGAAAAATCAGCTCCTGCAGTCACATCAATATTTATTTCACTTTGTGGTGTAATAGGTGGTGCTTGGATGCCACTTGATACAATGGGTGATTTTGAAAAGGTTGCAGAAGTCCTACCATTCTATCCTTCAGTTTATTTAGGTAGAGTAATAACTAATGCTACACATACACTACCTGATAGCTTAGGAAATCCTATTTATTATTCATTTAGTGATAGAGGATTAATGTTTTTGTTAATCCTATTAGGATATATGATTTTATCTGGTTTGTTAACAATTATATTCTTTAATAAAAGATTAAAAAATGATTGCTAGTATTGTATAATTATTTCTAGGGGGTATCCTTATGAAATGTTATACATATATAGAAGATGTTGAAGAAGAAAAAATATTAATTTATGCTAAAGAAAGAACTAAGCTAGTTGATGAAATAGAATCCTTAGTTATTTCATCTGATATTGATTTAACAGGTATTTATAATGAAGAAATAGTTAAAATAAATATAAACGATGTTTCATGCTTTATATCTGAAAATAATAAGGTATTTGCGTTAGTTAATGATAAAAAATATCAAATAAGAAGAAGATTATATCAAATTGAAGAATTGAATTTAAATACTTTTATTAAATTAAACCAATCATGTATTGCTAATAAAAGAAAAATAAAAAAATTCGAATCAACAATTGGTGGAAGTATAAAGGTTATATTTAAAAATGGATACATAGATTATATATCTAGACGAGAATTAAAAAATGTTAAAGAAAGGATGGGCTTATAATATGAATTTATATGTAAAGGAATTCTTGAAAAGAGGCTTAATCTTTTCTGGCCTTGGTCCTGTTATTGCAGGTATTGTATATTTATGTATAGAAAACTCTGGAGTAGATTTAAAGCTAACTGGATTTAATGTATTTTTAGCAATTATAACAACATATATAATCGCATTTGTTCAAGCTGGTAGCTCTGTATTTAATCAAATAGATTCTTGGTCAAAGGCTAAAAGCCTATTGCTTCAAATGACATCTATCTATGTAGTATATATGGGAGGCTATTTAATAAATAATTGGATTCCATTTAAAATAGAAGTAATAATTATATTTACTTGTATATTTGTAGCTTTATATTTATCTATATGGTTAACTGTTTATTTTATTAATAAGAATGTATCAAAAAAATTAAATGCTAAATTAAATAATGAATTAGAATAATACTTTATAAGACCTAGCTACTAGGTCTTATAATATTTTTAAATAATAGTTGCTTACATTTCGCAACGTTAATTAGATATAATTAATTGTCATATTAAATTGAAAGGATTATTAATTATTTAATTATAAAATACTTGATTTTTTTAAAAGTGTGATATAATTATGCTCGTATTGGGGTAAAGAGGGTTATATAGTGTATACAAAAAAAGATTTAGAAAAATATGATTATTTTAAAAATGTAAATATAGATTATGCAAATGATTCACTAACTGGAGTATTATCAAGAACTTATATCTTAGGCTTCGCAAGACATTTAGTTGAGAAAAATCAAGAATTTATGATGGGTATCCTAGATATAGATAATTTTAAATTAGTTAATGATAATTATGGTCATAAGGTTGGCGATGGTTGCTTGCAGCTTCTAGCAACTAATCTTGCAAACTTCGTAGGTGAAGATGGTCTTGTTGGTAGATTTGGCGGAGATGAATTCATTGTTATTTGTTTTAATGGAACAACATACGATGAAGTTCGTTCTTATGTTGATAGAATGTTTAATATTGGTGGAATCGTTAGAAAGAAATATAATGTCGAAAATATTAGCTTTTATGTTACCGCAACAATTGGCTGTGCTTCATTCCCAAAGGATGCTAGCAATTATGATGATTTGTTCTTAACTGTAGATAAAGCATTATATAGAGGAAAAACTAAAGGAAGAAACTGTTTTATTGTTTACGTTGATGCAAAGCATAAAAATATAATGGTTAATAGAAGAGAACAGTCAACTCTTACTAACATGTTCAATAGAATTAGTGAATTACAAAATGATAATAAATATACAGTTGAAGAAAGAATTAAAAATATATTAAATTATATTACAATGGCTCTTCAAATATCTGAATCATCTATTTTATTTGCTGATAAATCAACTATTTCAGGTGGCGATGGCTATGACTGTAAAATTGATGATAAATGCTTAAAGATATTTGAGCAATTAACAATAAACGACAATTTATTTATTCCTTCAGGATTATATAATCATTTAAGCAATGAAAAGGTAGCTAAATTTGTTAAAGAAAAGAATATCATTACTTTTATGGTTTCTAGAATTGTTATTTCTAAGAAGATATTTGGATATATCATATTATTTGAGAATAAAATATCAAGAATATGGCAAGAAAAAGAAGCTTTATTGTTATTATATTTAAATAAAATAATTGAGCTTTTATACCAAGAAAAATAGGCTAAGCTGTCCGTCAGGGCAGCTTATTTCTATTTATTATGATTATTAATTTAAATATTATTTATGGTGATATGGATGATTTATTAATGGCATATGTTATTGATGATTCAGAGAGATTAGTAAATAAGGATGTATGTGTTTTTGGTAGACTTGCAAAATATGATAATGAAATATGTATAAGTGCTAAATTTGCAAGAAGTAATAATATAAGTATTGGTGATGAGGTGGAATTCTCATTTGCAGGAACAAAGGCTAAATATTTAATTACAGGCTTTGTTCAAACAACAAATAATGGCGGTAAGGAAGCATTCTTATCATTTAATGGGCTTATTTATATATTTTAAAATGCATTTTATCTAAAATTATATTTATATAAAATATAATATTTATGAATTTTTATTTATTTTCAATCTAGATATTGACATAAAATACAAAAATAGATTATAATAATGTCAATTTAATAAACAAACCGATGAGATGGAGATAAAACATTCATAAGTGCTTAAAGAGAGTAGCTGGTGGTGGAAATGCTATAGAGATGCTAGTATGTAAATGGACCATTGAGGGAATAGCGAAACAGCTTAAGCTGGATTATACTATTACGTTCGCTCACGTGAGTAGCTAGGAATGTGTTGGCATTCTAAAGTGTATAGGTTCATTACCTATAAAATCAAGGTGGTACCGCGGGTATATTATGCTCGTCCTGATGTTAGGACGGGCTTTTTTGTTTATTAAGAATAGGAGGAATATTATGAAACCAAGTTTTGAAGAAGTAAAGGAATTAAAAGAGTTTAGTGTTATCCCCGTATCAGAAGAAATAATGTCTGATATAAAAACACCAATTCAGGTATTAAAAAATTTAAAAGCAATATCTAAGAAGCATTATTTATTAGAATCAGTTACTAATGAAAAGCTTGGTAGATATTCATTCTTAGGATATGATCCTATCTTAGAAATCAAATGTAAGGATAATATAGTTACTATAACAGAAAATGGTAAAGCAAAATCATTTGAATCAAAGGCTCCATTAGATGAGGTAAGAAAGATTATATCAAAATATAAATCACCATATTTTGATTATCTACCTTCATTTACAGGTGGATTTGTAGGATTTGCATCATATGATTCAATTAAATATAAAGAGCCTGTTTTAAAATTTAAATCATACGATGAAGCAAATTTTGATGATTATAATTTTATGTTATTTGATAAGGTTATCGCATTTGATAACATAAGGCAAAAAATAATTTTTATAGTAAATATTAAAACTGATAATTTAGAAGAAAATTATAATAAAGCAAAGACTGAAATCAAAAATTTAATTACTTTAGTAAAGGCTGATTTCCATCCTTCAATCCCGAATAATAAAATAATTGAAGAGATTAAAGCTAATGATACATTTGATGATTATTCTAAAAAGATTGATAAAATTAAAAAGCATATTATTGATGGAGACATTTTCCAATGTGTATTCTCTAGAAGATTTAAAGGAAAGATGGAAGGAGATTTATATAATACATATAGAGTATTAAGAGGCTTAAATCCATCTCCATATATGATTTTTATGGATACAGGAGATGTTCAAATTGCAGGTGCTTCACCTGAAACATTAGTAAAAAAGGAAGGCACAACAGTTACTACATTCCCTATCGCAGGAACAAGACCTAGAGGTAAGGATGAAAAAGAAGATCTTCTTTTAGAAAATGAATTAAAAAATGATGAAAAAGAATTAGCAGAGCATAATATGTTAGTTGATTTAGGTAGAAACGATGTAGGTCGTATAGCTAAATTTGGCTCAGTAGAGGTAGTAGGGTATCAATATATTTTAAAATTCTCACATGTTATGCATATAACATCAACAGTAAATGGTGTAATTAGAGATGACTGTGACGCAATTGATGCATTACAATCATTACTTCCTGCAGGTACATTATCTGGAGCACCTAAGATTAGGGCATGTCAAATAATTGATGAATTAGAGCCTGTAAGAAGAGGAATCTATGGTGGTGCAATTGGATACATTGATTTTAGAGGAAATCTAGATATGTGTATTTGTATTAGAACCGCTATTAAAAAGGGAAATGATATTTATGTTCAAGCAGGTGGTGGAATCGTATTAGATTCTGTTGCCAAAAATGAATATCAGGAAACTGAAAATAAGGCTAAGGCCGTCCTTAAAGCAATCAAAATGTCAGAAGGTGAGCTAGAATGATTTTATTAATAGATAATTATGATTCATTTTCATATAATTTATATCAATTAATTGGTTCAATTAATTCAGATATTAAAGTAATTAGAAATGATGAATTAACTGTAGAGGAAATTAAAGAATTAAATCCAAGTCATATAGTTATATCACCAGGACCTGGTACACCTAAGGATGCAGGAATTATTGAGGATGTAATTAGAAATATTGATAATATTCCTATTCTTGGTGTTTGTTTAGGTCATCAAGCAATATGTGAGGTATTTGGGGCAGATATAGTGCACGCACCTACAATTATGCATGGTAAAAAGGATTTGATTAATATTGATAATCATAACCCTTTATTTAACGGATTAAATGATAAAATTGTTGCCGCAAGATATCATAGCTTAATGGCAACAAATGTTCCAGATTCCCTTAAGGTAATAGCTACATCTAGAGATGGAGTAGTAATGGGAGTTAAGCATAAGGATAAAAGAATTTATGGAATTCAATTCCATCCTGAATCAATTTTGACTCCAACAGGAAAAATAATAATTAAAAACTTTTTAAAGGAAGGTAAATAGAAATGGAAATTAAAGAGATTTTATATAAAGTAGTAGAAGGAGATAATTTAACTAAGGAAGAAACATATTTCATAATGGATAAAATTATGAAGGGTGATATAGAAGCTGCTCAAGCAGGAGCTTTCCTTACAGCCTTAAGAATTAAAGGTGAGACACCTACTGAAATTGCAGCTGCAGCAAAGGCAATGAGAGACAATGGTACATATCTAAAGGGCGCAGAGGATGCAATAGATATCGTAGGTACAGGTGGAGATAATGCATCATCAATTAATATTTCATCTATCGCATCATTTATTATTTCAGCTGCAGGTGTAAAGGTTGCAAAGCATGGTAATAGATCAGTTTCATCTAAATGTGGGGCAGCTGATTTATATGAAGCATTTGGAATTAATATTAAAACAACTCCAGAAAAGGCTAAAGAAATATATGATGAAATAGGTATGATATTCCTATTTGCCCAAGTATATCATCAAGCAATGAAAAATGCTGGTCCAATTAGAAAGGCATTAGGCTATAGAACAGTATTTAATATTTTAGGGCCTCTTACAAACCCAGCTCATACAGATAAGATTTTATTAGGCTCTTATTCAAAAGAATTATTACCAGTAATCGCAGAGGTTGCACGTGAGGTTGGTATTAGAAATGCATTAATTGTTCATGGTGAAGATGGACTTGATGAGGTTACATTAACAGGTAAAACATATATGGCAGAATTAAGAAATGGAATTATTTCTGAATTTGAATTTGATCCAAGATCATATGGATTTGAATATTGCGAATTAGATGAGCTTGTTGGTGGTGAGCCATATATCAATAAAGAAATTGCTTTAAAGATTTTAAATAATGAAAATTCAAAAAGACGTGATGCAGTAGTATTAAATGCAGGTCTTGCGATTTATATTGCAACAGATGGAATCTCTATTCAAAAGGGTATTGAAATTGCTAGAGAAACTCTAGCATCAGGTAAAGCCTTAAGAAAACTAGAAGAATATATAAAGGCATCAAACAAATGATTTTAGATGAATTAGTAAATTCAACCATTGATAGATATAAAGATAAAAGGGATAATATAGATTATATTAAAAATTTAGCAGAAAAAAGAAAATATAAAATGACATCATTTTATGATGCTATTTATAAAAATGGAATGTCTTTTATATGTGAAATAAAAAAGGCTTCTCCATCAAAAGGAATTATTAGTAATGATTTTCCATATAAAGAAATTGCTAAAGAATATAATGAAATAGCTGATGTAATTTCAGTATTAACTGAACCAACTAGATTCCTTGGTTCAGATACATATTTATCTGAAGTAAAAGAATTGGTTGATATCCCAGTATTAAGAAAGGATTTTATCATTTATCCATATCAAATATATGAAGCAAAGGCTATCGGTGCTGATGCAATATTATTAATTGTAGCAATATTATCTTTAGAAGAATTAAAGGAATATATAAATTTAGCAGAAGCTCTAGGACTAGGCTGTCTTGTTGAAGCTCATGATGCAGCTGAGGTTAAAACTGCAATTGAGGCAGGTGCTAAGGTAATAGGTGTAAATAATCGAAATTTAAAGGATTTTACTATCGATATGAAAAATTCTATTAATTTAAGAAATCTAGCACCAAAATCAATTAAATTTGTAAGTGAATCAGGTATTAAAACAAGAGATGATATTAAAATATTAGAACAAAATGATGTTGATGCAGTATTAATTGGTGAAACATTAATGAGATCTAATGATAGAGTTAAAATGATAAAAGAACTTAAATATGACAAAAATTAAAATTTGTGGTTTAAGAAGAAAAGAAGATATATTAATTGTAAATAAGTATAAACCAGATTATATAGGCTTTATTTTAGCAGCAAATAGAAAAAGAACTATTGATTTAGAAACTGCTAAAGAATTATATAACTTATTAAATCATAATATATTAGTTGTTGGAGTATTTTTAGACCAAGATATTAAATATATAGAACAATTTTTACCATATATTGATTTAATTCAATTACATGGTAATGAATCAAATGATTATATAAAAGAATTAAAGAAAATAACTGATAAGCCTATAATTAAGGCTTATAGAGAAGATATGCTAGCTGATTATTTATTAATTGATAATTTAGATCCAGGCTCTGGTATTCCATTTGATTGGAATATAATGAATTATTATAAAAAAGATGTATTTTTAGCTGGTGGTATTAATATATCAAATATACAGGAAGCATTAATGTTAAATCCTTATTGTATAGATTGTTCAACTGGAGTTGAAACAGATGGATATAAGGATGAACAAAAGGTAAAAGAAATAATAGAAAAGGTGAGATTATATGTCAAAGGGTAGATATGGCGATTTCGGTGGACAATATGTTCCTGAAACATTGATGAATGCAGTTAATGAATTGGAAGAAGCATATAATAAATATAGTAAAGATCCTGAATTTATTAAAGAATTAGATGATCTTTATAAGCAATATGCGGGAAGACCTTCTATTTTATATTATGCCAAGAATATGACAGAAAATTTAGGTGGAGCTAAGATTTATTTAAAAAGAGAGGACCTAAATCATACAGGTTCACATAAAATAAATAATTGTTTAGGTCTATGCTTACTTGCTAAAAAAATGGGTAAGAAAAGAATTATTGCAGAAACAGGTGCAGGTCAGCATGGTGTTGCCACTGCAACTATTGCAGCTTTAATGGGACTTGAATGTGAAATTTTTATGGGCGAAGAGGATACTAAGCGTCAAGCATTAAATGTATTTAGAATGAAGCTACTTGGTGCTAAGGTAAATGCAGTAACAACAGGCTCTAGAGTTTTAAAGGATGCAGTTAATGCAGCAATGAAGGAATGGGCTAATAGAATGGATGATACATTATATGTATTAGGCTCTGTAATGGGACCACACCCCTTCCCTATGATTGTTAGAGATTTCCAAAGAGTAATTAGTAAAGAGATTAAAGAACAAATAAATAAGGTAGAAGGTAGAAATCCTGATATGGTTATTGCTTGTGTTGGTGGTGGATCTAATGCTATGGGAGCATTTTATGAGTTTATTCCAAACAAGGAAGTTGAATTAGTAGGATGTGAAGCAGCAGGTAAAGGTGTTGATACAGCACTTACAGCAGCAACAATTAATACAGGTAGCGTTGGTATATTCCATGGTATGAAGTCATTATTCTGTCAGGATAAGGATGGACAAATCGCACCAGTTTATTCTATTTCTGCAGGACTAGATTATCCTGGTATTGGCCCAGAGCATGCCAACCTTTATGCATCAGGTAGAGCTAAATATGTACCTATTACCGACGATGAGGCTGTAAATGCATTTATGTATTTATCAAAGACAGAGGGAATTATTCCTGCCATTGAATCAGCTCATGCAGTGGCTTATGCCCTAAAGGTTGCTAAAACTATGCCTAAAGACAAGATTATAGTTATTAATATCTCTGGTAGAGGAGATAAGGATGTTGCTCAAGTAGCTAGATATCTTGGGGAGGATTTACATGATTAATTTTAAGAATTATATTAAAGGAAATAAGGGATTTATCCCATTTGTAACTGCAGGAGATCCTTCCTTAGATAAGACTGAAGAATTCCTACATGAATTAATTAAGGCAGGCTCATCAATAATTGAAGTAGGTATTCCATTTAGTGATCCTATCGCTGAAGGCAATACAATTATGGAAGCTGATATTAGAGCTTTAAATTCAGGTACAACATTAGATAAAATATTTGATATGATTACACATTTTAGACAATCAGAGCCTGATTTTCCTTTAGTTTTTATGACCTATTTAAATCCAGTATTTGCATATGGATATGATAGAATATTTAAAAGAATGAAGGAATTAAAGATTGTTGGTATCATTATTCCTGATATGCCATATGAGGAAAAGGAAGAAGCAAGAAGTGTAGCTTCAAAATATGATATTGCAGTGATATCTTTAATAGCTCCTACATCTAATCAAAGAATAAAAATGATTGCTAGCGAGGCAGAAGGATTTGTATATTTAGTATCATCACTTGGTGTAACTGGTGTTAGAGATGTAATTACAACAGATATTGATGGTATGGCAAAGGAAATTAAAAAATATACAGATATACCTGTTTGTGTAGGATTTGGTATAAAAAGTCCTGAATCAGCTAAAAAAATGACTAATGTTGCAGATGGTGCAATTATTGGTTCAGCAATTGTAAATATCATAAAAGAGCATAAAGATGATTCAGCAAAATATATTTATGATTTTGCTAAATCAATAGTAGATGCGATTAAATAATGATTTAAAATAGTTACTATAGCCTAGTTTTCCTAGTTACTATAGTAACTATTTTTTTTCGTTTATTGAATATCATAGACATCTTTGATATAATAGGGAAGATAGGGGTGATTTAAATGTTGAAGCTAATTATAGGTCTAATTTTTTATGTAGCCTTTGGTGTTTCAAGTTATTTTTCATACTATTTTATGGCAAATAAAAATGATTTTGTGCTTGCTATTGTCTTCGCAATCGTTGCTATAGTTTGCTTGGTAGTAGCTATGATAGCAACATTTATGTTCATAAATCGTAAAACTAAAGCGCAATTATCTGATTATCAATTAAGATTAAAAAAATGGTCTAATATTGCATACCATGCCTCAAAGGCAGGAGATGAAGTATTTAATCAATTACCTATCGCCATTTTACTATATGATGAATCATATCAAGTTAAATGGTCAAATAATTATGCAAAACATATTTTTAATAGCCAATTAAATGATACGCCTCTTGATAGTATTTCTAAGGATTTATTAGATGAAGTAATATTGAATAAAGAGCAAATGCTATTTAGCTATAATGATAAATCATATGATGTTATTCACAATATTGAAAATGATATCTTATATTTCTTTGAAGTTACAGAAAGAGAACAAATTAAAAAGCGTTATAACGATAGAATTACAGCAGTAGGTATTATCGAACTAGATAACCTAGAGGAAAGCTTAAAAAGATTTGATATGCAAGAAAAAGCAAATGTCCGTGGTCAAATCCTAGGTGAGGTTTCAGACTGGATTTCTAGATATAATTGTTATTTACAATCAACATCTGGTGATAGAATGGTTATCATGATGGATAAGGATTCATTAAGTAAAATGATTGTAGATAAGTTTAGTGTATTATCAGCAGTAAGAGAAATATCACAAAAGAATAGATTAAAAGCAAGTATTTCAATGGGTATTGCCTGTCACGATGTTAATTACGATGAACTTGGTAGTATAGCTCAATCCGCAATCGAATTAGCTGAGAAGCGTGGTGGTGACCAGGTTGTTGTTAACGAAGAAGGAAAGAAAATTCAATTCTTTGGTGGTACTACTAACTCATTTGAAAAGAATACATTGGTTGAAGCTCGTATGCAAGCTGTAAGCTTAAAAGAAGCTGTTGAGGGTAGCTCAAATGTTTTAATTATGTGTCATAACTTTGCTGACTGTGATGCCCTAGGTTCAATGATTGGTACATATCATATGGTTGAAAGTAGTGGTAAGGATGTAAAAATGGTATTTGATGTTAATAGAGCTGATGTTACTGTTAAAAAGATTTATAAAAATATTGAAAATGATCCTACATTATCAAGATATTTTATTAGCTTAAATGACGCATTAGAATTATTAAAACCAACAACATTATTAATTGTTACTGATACTCAATCTCCTAGCCTAGCTATGTTTAAGGAATTACTTGAAAAAGCTAAGAGATTATCAATTATTGATCACCATAGAGCAGGTGATGATGGTTGGAAGAATTATTTATCATATTATGTTGAATCAAGTGCTTCATCAGCAGTTGAACTTGTATCAGAAATGTTTATGTTCTATAATTCAGACATTACAGTTTCTCCAGTTGAAGCATCAATCATGCTATCAGGTGTAATTGTAGATACTAATAATTTTACAATGCGTGCTGGTACAAGAACATTTGAAGCAGCTGCTACATTACGTAGTATGGGAGCTGATATGATCTTTGTAAGAAAATTATTACAAGAGCCTATCGATAGTGAGAAGTTTATAGCTGAAGCTATTACTAGTGCCGAGGTTTATGGAGAAAAATTCGGTATTGTTAGATTAGATGAAAAGAAGCTTATTTCTGATAGAACAATATTAGCAAAAATTTCTGATAGATTATTAACAATCAATGGTGTTCAAGGCTCATTTACAATTGGTAGAATTGATGAAACAACAGTTGGTGTTTCAGCTAGAAGCCTTGGAAATAATATTAATGTTCAAACAATTATGGAAGCAATGGGTGGTGGTGGACACTTCAATAGTGCCGCTGTTCAAATTAAGGATAAAGAAGGCGAGACACACGTAACTATTGATTCTGTAAGTAAGAAATTAGTTGAAATATTAAGACTTGAATATGTTGAAGGAGGCGGAAGCGTTATGAAAGTAATTTTAACACAAGATGTTAAGGGTAAAGGTAAGAAAGATGATATTATCGATGTTGCTGCAGGATATGGTAATTACTTAATTACTAATAATATGGCTTTAGTAGCATCTGAAGAAAACCTACAAATATTTGAAAAACAAAAGGCTGATCAAAAGAAGGAAATTGAAAATAAAAAGAAATTATTACGTAAATTCCGTGATGAAATTAATGGTAAGACAATTTCTATTAAGCTTAAAGTCGGTGCTGGTGGAAAGAACTTCGGTCATATTACTACTAAGCTAGTATGTGATGAATTCGAGGCACAAACAGGAATTCATCTAGATAGAAAGAAAGTAGAATTACCTGGAGATATTAACTCTATTGGTATCTTTACAGCTACTGTTAAAATAGATACAGATATTATTGCAAACTTCGAAATTAAAGTAGAAGAAAAGAAATAATATTAGAGCATACCGGTAATATGTCAATAGATGAAAATAAATAAATTTTCAGATATTAAGACATATAAGGAAAAACACAAAAGAACCTATGCTTGATAGGTTTTT
>Ga0310694_10000789_pt1 | contig 39712 bp, 90 predicted proteins | sample 174DNAGHGhighgp2_FD_203884 | JGI IMG/M metagenome (GOLD analysis project Ga0310694, IMG submission 203884) | Sheep rumen microbial communities from Palmerston North, Manawatu-Wanganui, New Zealand - 1742 DNA GHGhigh gp2 (v2) (version 2) | ecosystem: Host-associated > Mammals > Digestive system... | reverse complement strand
GCGTGTATTCTAAAATATAAAACTTTTTTGATTGTGCAAGTTTTTAGTGATTTTTTTGCAAAAAAAGTGAATTTTGTAACATAGACTTTGCAAAATTAAAAAAAATGACGATTTTTGAAATTTTTTTTCCAAAAAGCTTGCGTATGTCAAAAATTTTTTGTACCTTTGCACCGAATTTAGAAAACAACATTATTAACCCTCAAATAGAAAGGAAAAAAACTATGGCACGTAAAAGAAATTGCGAACAAAAAAGTCACCTCACCGCAAAAGGTAGCGCACTTGTATTCATTGGCGCAGCAAAGAGTGACAAGTTAGAAACGCTGAAAAAAGCGTTAGAGTGGCCGCTGCATGTGGTAATTAAAGGCAACGATGTGTTTGCATACTTTCAAGACGATTGGTGTGTGGACGAGTTGGAATATCAACGCAGATGTCACAAGGCTTTGCTTGGTGAACTGATTAGCAAAGGACACGTAAAGACTATGCAAGGAATTGTCCTTGCGAACGTACTACCCGAAACACTACCTTTGCAGGGCGGTAGAACGTGGGAAGAGATTTATGAGCGCAGTTTGGAGAGCACCGAACGTGACGAAAGCGGAATGAAATACACCTCACGCAAAGTAGGCGCGAACTACAACAAATGTGTAGAAGACGAGCCTGCGATTGTAAGAACGTGGAGTGTGAACGAGTATCGGACAAATGGGCACTTTTAATAGTGCCTATGTCCTCGATTGAGTACCAATTTTTAATAGGAGTATAATTATGTATTTAGAGTGTAGATGTTGTGACATATCGAAACGCAAGTGGGACGAACTTATGAAAGGCGCAAGGAAATGCAATTACAAGCGACTTGTGAAACTGATTAAGGAGAATCTTCCAGACTTGTACAAAGAACTTGCTTTGGACTATCCGAACCCTTACGCAGATATGTGCAAACAAACAAAAACACATTACATTTTGGTATCTTCAATGATTGAACATTTTATAAGAAAATAAACCCATAAACGAAAGGAAAAAAAAAGTATGGAAAAAATGACAATTACAATCCAGGATTGGAAACACATCGAAACGAAAGAGGGAAGAATCGCCCTATTCAAAATAATTCGCAAGGCATTGCTTTGGGCAATGAAACTGCCGAGTTTAGAGGGCGTAAAAGATGTGCATTATAATGACTATGACAAGTCGGGTGTTGAACTTAATATCAAATTGAAATAATATGCGACCAGTATCAGTAAAAGAATTAGCGGAACTGCTTAATAGAGCAGTCGCAGAAAACAAAGGGGATTACATTGTCCTTGTTAGTGACGACGAAGAGTGCAACGGCTATCACGAACTTTGGGTAAAAGAGTTCCGACAAGGGGAAGATGTCCAATTCCGTGACGAAAAAAGCGGTGAGTGGAAACTGCGCAATTCGATTGTGCTATCGTAAGAGAGAGCGACTGAACAAGTCGCTTTTTTTTTGTGGTTGATTTTCATATATTGTAAAATACACTTTTTTTTGAATTGTGCAAATAATTCGTACAAAAAAATGAAAATTGTAAACTCTACTTTGCAAAATACACTTTTTTTGCATTTTTATTCAATATAATTTGGCTATATCAAATTTTTTTTGTACCTTTGCACCATGAAACGTTAAAACATTGTTATTATGACAGAGAAACAACTTAAAAAAGAGATTGAGCGTAAGACGCGCCAACTGATTAGAGAAAGCGCACAACACATGCGTAAAAACATTGCACGCGCGTTTAATAGCGGTGCGATTGACATTACCGCTTATGGTGACGATTATGAGTTGCCGAAGATTATTATCGGTGCATTATTGCGTGAAGAATCTTTCCAATACAAGATGCACACCGATGAGGGTAGAAAAGCGGTAGAGAATCTTGCGGTGTGCTTATAAGGAGATTTGACTATGGCAAAGAAAAAAATCACATTGTCGAATCTTTACGACATGACACCCGAAGATTTGCTCAATAACTTTCCATATACAAAGGAAAATAAAGAGCATTTGCAAAAAATCTTTGAAGATACCGAAAAGTATGATGATGAAGATTATTTTGATGAGTGCTACAAAGTAGCAGAGGAACAACTAAAAGCGGCAAATTAAAATTTTTTGCATTTTTTTCTCAAAAAATTTGGTTATTTGAAAAAAAAGTTGTACCTTTGCAGTGTCAAATAAAAGAAAGGAGAAAATATGAAGATTATGTGGTAAAAACAAGCGGCACGGATCCGCACAAGGAAAGAGTGATTGTTTAATTTCAAATTTAACAAGACTATGAGGAAAAATAAACCTCCGCCCTAATAAGGCAATGTAGAACGGAACTTGAAAAATCTTATATATCGTATGTAGAACCGCCCAAATGAGTGGGCACAAAACAGCGCAAGTGTATGAGACATAGACGCATAAGAGCCGACACGTAAACGTAGGCATATTAGAATACATTACATTAAAACATATCATTACCGAATTAAAACGCGGAATATTTAGCGCAGTCAATGACGTATCGCAGTCCCGCGTTTTAGACGCACAAATTAGACAAAGTTTGGATAGGTATAGAGTAGTGCAGTCCCCCAAACGTCTAAGGAGTGCGTCCTTTTTTGTGTCGCGGCCGTCATATATTGTAAAATACACTTTTATTTGGAATGTGCAAATAAATCGTACGAAAAACTTTATTTTGTAAAGTAGAGTTTGCAAAATTGCAATAATTTACATTTTCTTATCAAATTATTTGGTAGAATGAAAAAAAAGTTGTACCTTTGCATCAGATTTAGAAAATAAACGATTATGAAAAAAACCTATTTTGACAACACTAACGTAAGTGAAAACTTTAATGAAACAAAGGCTTACTTGGAAGATGCTTGCGGTGGCGCAGTAACTGACGAGCAGGTATGGAACGAACTTTCGGAGATAGAACGTGCTAATTGGGACGATTGTCTGCAAGAACTGAAAAACTTGTTTGCAGGGCGCAAATGTATCGCATACGGAACGATTGGCACTTGGATGGGCAACCGCAATGGTGCAAAGATGTTTAACGATGTAAGGGACGCCATTGCAGCAATAGTAAAAGATTGTGAATATATCACTATCGAAAGTAGTGATGAGGGTACTATCAAAGTAACTGCAAGTCACCATGACGGAACTCATCACATGGAACTGAAAGCGGTAAACGCGGCAGGTGTACGTCACGCAGACGCGTGGGAACGCAAATGTGATTACAACGTAAGCGAATACGATATGTTAGAGCATATATGGAATAGCAATATCTTTTCGCACAAATTTACGGACAAAGATATTTTACGTGGGTAAACAAAGATTTCTTTCTATAAGGGTTTAATGGTTTGACGGCATGTCGGCTTGGGAAAGTCGGCATGTTTTTTTTATGTACACGGACGCATATATTGTAAAATACACTTTTTTTTGGAATATGCAAGGATCCGAGTGATTATTTTCAAAAAAACTTCATTTTGTAAAGTGTAGTTAGCAAAATACACTTTTTTTGTGTTTTTTTGTCAAAAAACTTGCGTATGTCAGATTTTTTTTGTACCTTTGCATAGTTTTTTAAGAGAACCCTATAAAAGAAAGGAAAATCACTATGGCACAAAACATTTCAACAACGCAGTACGAACATGTAATTACGTACGCTGACGGACACAAACGCGTAGCACGTTTATTCTTTTCGCGCGAGGGCAACCTTTGCGAGTTTAACAAACGCAGCCGCAAATATGGGCACTATTTCGATTCGACCGGTGTAGTCAATATCGAACCGCTCAACAAGGAGCAAGATTTGCTCAAAAAAACACGTAGTTTCATCAAAAAGGTGATTGCTACATTGGAGAAAAGCGGTTTGTGGAGTAACTTTTTGCATGACTTCAAAATTGTTGCTCAATTAGACGATGAGCGTCTGGGCAAATTCTTGCACGCAGAGTGGGATGAGAGTCAGGCAATAGCTCAGGAACTCGGTTTGTATCATCGTCAATGTGGCGTAGATTGTCTAAAATGGACGGTACAAAAAGGCATCAAGAGTATCAACTATGACGCTTGGCGCAGAACTAACCTTATGCCAATGTTTGCAAACGCTATCGAAACAAAAGGCGAGTTTAGTATGCGGTGGCACAAAGGCTATGACAATAGCGTAGAGTGTAGATTTGATGCAAAAAATAATATAATGCGCGCTTGGTATTCGGAGGAATACAAAGGATGTGGTAATGGGCATTACTACTATGCAATAGATGCAACACATGCGATATTCGGCGAGGACGACTAATAGGTTGTCCTCGATTGAGTACCAAATTGTAAAGTAGAGTTAGCAAAATAAAGAAAATTGACATTTTATCATCAAAAAATTTGGTAGTTTGAAAAATTTTTTGTAATTTTGCAGCGTCAAACGTAAAAACAAGTCAATATGAAAAAAGACATTGCAAGAAAACTGATTGATGATATTCACAACGTCCCTGTTTTTGAGCGTCACATACGCAAGTGTGGGTATCATTTGAGCGACGGCTTTTATATTAGTCCAATTAGCATTTGGAGTAAGGAAATTGAGGTAATGGTAGATATACGCAGGAACGTATTCAAAAAAGCGTTAGATAAGTTTGTCAAGCAGCACGAAGATGTGTTACGATTTGCATATTTTGTGTGCCCGCAGGATTGCATACCTTATCTTTGTTTTTCGGTGAAAAAAGAATATCAATCATAAAACATTTCGAGTAACTGATTTCTTTCTATTCTATAAGGGTTTAATGGTTTAACGTGCATGTCGGCTTGTGAAAGTCGGCATGTTTTTTTGTAGGCACGGCTGCATATATTGTAAAATACACTTTTTTTTGACATGAGCAAATTATTAAGCAACTTTTTACGAAAAAAGTGAATTTTGTAAAGTGGAGTTTACAATTTGCAGGTTTTTTGCATTTTTATTCAAAAAAATTTGGTAGTTTGAATTATTTTTTGTACCTTTGCACAAAGTTTTAACGAAAGGAGTAAATATGACTACATTTGAGATTACATTGTTAGTAACAATCATCGTTTCAATTCTTGCAGTAGGTGCATTGTCCGTACCAAGTGAAAAGGGTAAGCAAATGCACGAACAAGTAAAGCGCGAATCTATGCAAGAGCAGGTAGAGAAAGCAACAAAAGAAATTTTGGCGCGTAATGCTGCATAACTAAATAGTTACCATTAAATCATCAACAATATGAAAATTCAAGATTTGGAGCAGTTCCAAAACCCTATCAAAATAGAGTTAGGTAAAGTAGATTTGTTCGGTAACGGACAAAAGCACAACCGCGTAGTATTAGAGTTCAATTTGTTTAGTGGCAAAGGGACACACCGCGCAGCAGGTGAAGAATACTGCACATGGAATTGTATTGTGTACAAGGCACACAGCAACAATTTCCATTTCACAACCGATTTGCCCGACTATCAAATTGATTCGCTTGTTCATTGTGGACTGAATCCGCTATATAGTGACTATTTGGCTGCATTGCGCGATACATATAGAAAAAATGGTTTGAAATACACACGTTTGTTGCCTTTGCATGATGTAGCGAAAATGTGCGATTGTATCAAAATGATAGAAAAAATCGCAAAAAAACAAAAATAATTGTCAAAAAATTTGGTTATTTGAAAAATTTTTCGTACCTTTGTAGCAGATTTAGAAAGGAGCAAATTTATGAATGACAACACCAACACACAAGTACGCGTAAAGCGAGTAATAGAGTGGACTATTCCATATTTCGGCAACCGACACACAATGCCTTATGGTAAGTTGTTAGTTACTGACGGAGTGGATGAGAAAGTAGTATCAACGAAAGGAGATACATTAGATAGTTACAAACGCTTTTACTGCCAATATATCACATTCAAGCGCAAGCATTATGAGGTTGTGATATACCGCGATGACAAAGGCATAGAGCACGTACGGCTCGAACCGATTGAGAACGCGATTGTTAAACATAGAACGCAGAAATAAATGGAAACAAAATGGTTCAAAGTCTTTGATAAAGGTGTTGAGGGAAGAGATTTATACGAGGGTGAAGAAGTTATGCTTTTATTCAAAGGTATGGAAATAAGAGGAGAATTTTACGGACAAAATGGGTTTACGTTGTTCAATACCGAGTTTGGTTTGCAAGGTACTCCAGAAGTTACACATTGGAGAGAGATTGAAAAATGAAAAAGACTGATGATATATTATTGGCACTCAAAGCTGCACGGAAGAAAAGCAGGGAAGATGAAATTGCGGCTCACGGAAAGCCAATCAACTATTCATCGGTGTCAAAAAGTAAAAAACAATACACCCGCAAAGTTAAACACAAAGGTACTCGATTGAGTACCAATTTGTAAACTATACTTTGCAAAATACACTTTTTTGAAAAATAATTGCTAAAAACTTTGGTTATTTGAAAAAAAAGTATTACCTTTGCATCAGATTTGATAAACAAGGTAAAAACTATGAGTATTGAAACAATTAAAAACATTCTTGGTTTCGCAGAGGGCGGAGCAATAAAATCGGTTGTTGTCGGTGGCACACGTCTTACGTTTGTGACTAAAACAAACGAGGGTACTTGTGAGTATAACGTAAACACAAAAGATAAAACACTCCAAATTATTGATAAAAGTGGTACATATTTCCTTGAAATAAAGGACATAAGTGCAATTCAAATGGAGTTATAATTATGAGCGCACAAGTATTGAATCCAAGTGACTTGGTTCACATTGGGATGAGTGAACAAGACTATAAGAAAGCGACAACCGGAGCAAATCGCTACGTCATGGGTTATTCCGTTGAGGAAGACGCAGACAAGATAGTCTATGCCGATACGATAGAGGACGCAGAGCAAAAGTTCAAGGACGGACTCTTCGTCTATGAAAATTGAAAATAAATGTTGTCATAATAAAGGTTAAAATGGTTTTGTGGTGGCGTCAGTTCGTGAGAATAGACGTCATTTTTTATGGTCCATTTGTGCATATATTGTAAAATATAAAAAAATTTCAAATAACCAAATAAAAATGATAAAAAAGTGTAAATTGTAAAATGGAGTTAGCAAAATGCACATTTTTGTTATTTTTTTGATGAATAATTTGGTAGATTGAAATAAATGTATTATCTTTGCAGCAGATTTGATAAAGCATACAATATGAAAGAGAAAACATTACGCATCATTAGTATTTGCCTAATCATCATCGGCATTGGCGGGCTGATAGGCATAAACATCTATTTGAAAATAGAATACGACCGCGAGTATGAGAAAACAAAAGTTGTCATGGAGCAACTTGTGGATCTCATGGAGCAAGCGGCAAAAGATTGTCAAAATCAACAAGAGAAAGGAGAATAATATGATTGAGAACAAAGTGAAATTCGATGATGTGCACATCGGTAATGTTGTAGAGGTTTTCGACAATTACCAAGAAATAACAACCGTTGGCATCGTAATCGAGAAACGAGAAACAGTCAGAGAAAAACGCATAACCGTCCGTTTCGGTTTCGATACCGAAGAGGAATATGTGCTTGAAGAAAAAGAGGGTTTTGAGCGTGGTGGACAACAAACAATTTTCATCGAATCAATTATTCGATAGATATAAACAAGAGAAAGGAGAGATTATGGATAAGAACGCATGTGTACAATTCGCTCACGCTGCACGCGAAAACGAACGCAAGCAGCAAAACTTGGCAAAAGAACTTTGCCGTGACTTACTCAAAACGTATGAGGGTAAGCGCAAAAATTTCATCAATGAGGGAGAGGATCCTGACGACACAACTATGCCGTGTACCAACGTAGCAGGTAGTTCGGTATGTGAAGACGTGGTTTCTGCTGACGTTCGCGCCATTTGGTTAGACGAACAAGACGGCATCAACGTGGAACTGGGTTACTACTACCATGACGGAGAAATCGAACAATTATACATCGAAGAAGATGAAGAGTTCGATTGGTTTGAAATGCTCATTTGGGTAGCAGTATAAGTGTGTCAAATCCGCGCTGAAAGGGTAAAAAAGTATGTTCACCGCGCTTTTAAGCACCTATTTTGTAAAGTGGAGTTAGCAAATTCCACTTTTTTTTCATTTTTTTACCGAATTATTTGGTAGATTGAAATAATTTTTGTACCTTTGCACTGAAATTCAAATTTAACACGATTATGACATACGAACAATTCAAAGCAGAGTTAAGTGTAATTGACTTGGATAAGTATTCAAGAACACACGAAATAACACGTTGGCATAGCAACAACGCGCATCAAGTTAATAGACTGAATCCCGCGTTTGGCTACAACGTAAATGAGGTTAGCCGTTGGGGTTGGAGTGAGAACTTTGGAGTTCAATCATTGCGTTGGTATTATAGTCAAAATGAGTGGTGCAAAGGTGCATGGCATTTTGAAATTCAATTGCAAAATCGCAGTCGAAACGACTATACACTTGTAGAGCAAGACGGAATCAATTGGAGCGATGGTAGTGCAAGTTTCCAACGTGAGGAAAAGCACGAACTGACTGCCGAGCAAAGGGACAAAGTTGTCGCTTTTGTAAAACAATGGGTAGCAGAGCGAGAGCAAGAAATTGCAGAGAAATACGCGAAAGGCGCACAAGAACCGAGTGTTGAAGACTTGGAAAAAGAGTGCGAGAAAGTGGCAAACGAAATACTGAATGGTAAAACAAACAAGTATGGTGACAAACTCCGCGCGAAACTATGTATAGGTAAACGCACATGCGACAATTTGAGCAAACCTTATACGGCACTTTGCATTGAGAGTTATGAGCGAGGTGATTGGTATTACATTGCTGGGTTTGTATTCAGTAAAGACAAATATGGTATCAATCATATGAAATATATGCGCCCTTTGTGTGGCGAGTGTACAATGGAATTTAATTGGGACACATTCAAAGCACATGTGCGTAGTGAGATAAAAAATTAACTTTTTTAACATTTTTTTTCCAAAAAATTTGGTTATTTGAAAAAAAAGTATTACCTTTGCAGCAGATTTACAAATTAACACAAACTAATAAACAAAAGCATTATGGCAAAAGAAACTTTTAGCGGCTCGCATGAGTTCGAGAAACAAGTACACAACAACTTTCCGACTATCCATTTTTCGCGCATCCAACTGAACGAAAAGCGCAAGGTGTACATGGTAAACCCTGCATTGGGTATCGTGGTAGTGTTCAACTACGCAACGCAAGGCGCAACGTACTACCGCCTTAACACACCGAAAGAGTTAAGCGCAGAAACTCTTGGCACATTGTTTGCACACTACGCAAACACCAACAACACGGAAATGGAGAACGTAATACGCGAGTTCATTCACTACCAAAAAGGTATCGCGTTCCTTGAACCGCAAGCGTACGTGGACATCGTAGAGTTGGGTTGGGGTAGCGACTTGAAAGCAACGTTCCCGATGTTCAACACGCACGCGTCCTACGACAAGGATAGTGAGAATTTCAACCGCGCAATGGCGGTGTATCGAAAATGTATTGAGAAAAAAATTACATTCGATAAACCTGCATTTGGCAATGCGTTTGAGTTCGCAAGCAATGTAGCAGTAGTCGGGGACGAACTTTACTACTCATACGCTAACAAGTTAGAAAATATGGGTGTCCCTGCAAGTGAAACTTTCAGCGGTGAATACTTTGACGCTCTTTTTGAGCGCAAGGCAAAAGCCGCAGAAAAAGAGCAGGAAGAGGACGAGGAAACTCCGGCAATCATTGTGGGACAAGTATGTATCATTGGCTGCAATGCAGTTCCGCAAATCATCAACTTTTGGTTATTCATCTTCTAATCATTACCGCTATGTTAAGAGTTCAATTATCTCCAAGACGCACCAAGTTCGTTGATGTACAACCTGACAATGGTATCAACAAGGGTGGTTACTACTGCAAAGTGTACGAGGATGAAAACGGACAATTTGAGTGCGATTCATTCACAATCGACAAACGTTCTTTCCCTCCGACAATGACGGACGCAGAACGCAGAAATCGGGCAATCAAATTAGCCGATGAGCGCGTAAAGCAAATGTACAAGTAACGGAATGGCACTTACGAAAGTAGGTGCTATTTTTTTTTGTGTATGGTTGGATATATTGTAAAATACACTTTTATTTCAAATAACCAAATAAAAAAAGCAAAAAAGTATAAATTGTAATCTCTACTTTGCAATTTTCAGTTAAATTGCATTTTTTTGAAGAATTATTTGGTAGTTTGAAATAATTTTTGTACCTTTGCATTGTCAAATAAAAAAGGATAAGATTATGTCAAAGCAGACAAAACAAAACTACGAATTTTCAAGGCGCACCTCACAATGGGTATTAAATAACCTTTGGAAAAAGGATTTATTGGAGTTGCAAAAACATCTTCAACAAATAAACCTAATCGCGAAAAATAGCGGCGTATGGGATTGTCAAAGAACCGGATTTTTCAAGCAGACAATGGAGTTTGAAAAACAAGTTCAAAAAGCAATCGAAGAAAACAAATACGAAACATTTGTATTTGGACGATTAAAAAAGGGTAAATAATATGGTAAAGTTAATGATTACGCCGGATGAGATAGCAGCAAAAGCCGCTGAATACTATCCCTATGAAACCGAAAAAACTTGTAAAGATAAATTTGCAAGAGAATTGCGAAACCAAGCAATAGACATGGTGCGTAAAGCCTTTGCTGACGGAGTTAAATATGCAGTAGTTAAATTAAACAAACAATAAAAACTATGAGTACTTTTATAGAAAAATTCGGTGAAGATAAAGCCAAGTTCAAGGCTTATGTGAAAGACTTGCGCAAGTATAACGATATTTTGGAGCAAGTACTTATTGTCATGACTAAAACCATTAAAAGCAATTTTATTGGTAAGCCAATTAACAAGGTATTCACTAACAAACTAACAAACATCATCGGTAGTGAAATTGTTAGTTTTGAGGTTGAAACATCTGATTACTCGAATGAGAAAAGTATTCACATTGTACTTTCCGCAAAGGGAATCACGTACAAATACGATTGTAGTCATACCTTGTTCACATGTATTACATTCTGCCACAACGAAAGAAATGGAATACCAATGTGTACAAAAGACAATCGTTTCACGGAAGAAAGTGTAAATGCTATTATCGCAAAAATTAACCATAACCGCGTTGTTCTTGCCACATATGAAGATGCCGTAAAAAATCTCAATAAATACATAAAAAAGTATGAGAAAGCGGTTAATACATATGTACGCACAATGGAAAATATCAACTCCATTTTTGCTGACATAAGCAAAGCACAAGATATGAGTTACCAGTGCCGTGGCGTAAAAAACATCGAACTATGGAAATGGGATGATGAGTTTAAGAAAGGTGTTGAACCCTATATCCTCGATTGAGTACCAATTTTTAACCACACATAGATTATGGAAACGAAACTCGATGAAATTGCTGCTTTGAAAATTACAGCAGCACAATCTCAATACAAGGCTGACGCTTTACTGCGTTTAGCAATAGCAGACGCGTCAATCGCAAAAGATGAGTTCATGTTCTCAATTCCTTTTGATGAGAACAATCCGATATGCGTTAAGTTCGACACGGCAGGTTTAACCCATCATGGTATATTGAAACATATCACATTCATTGACGGGCGGCCATTCTTTGATATTCTCGCAACCAACAATCTTCAGTATTCACAACCAACCAATTCGGTAAAATACGATTGTGTAGAACACAAGTTGGAGATTGCAGAGCAAATTGCAAAGTGGACTTTACAAAATGATGAAAAATAACACTTTTCTGCTAAAAAATTTGGTTATTTGAAATAATAGCAGTACTTTTGCAGCAGAAATCGTAAAACAATATCATTATGAATGTAAACATTACAAAACAACAAGCATTGGCGAAACTCAAAGAAGTCGCTGACAAGTATGAAAACATGATTGGCGTTGAACTTACGGAAGAAGATGCCAACGATGTAATACGTTGTATGAGTAATAAAGCCGTATCACTCGATGAGGCGGCGCAAGAGATTGTTGAGGGTATTTTGTATTGCCTTTTTCGTGAAATTAAATAAAGAAAGGAAAGTAATATGAATGCGATTGAAGAAAAATTACTTAACAAATATCAGCAGTTTGTTGATAAGAATGGCACGCACACACCTATTGCTGTGAATGTGTTAGTTCGTAACGCAAACGGCACGATTGGTAAAGATTGTATTTTCATCACCAAAGACGGAAAGCCGTGCATATATGGCACACAAGCGGTTGCACATGTGAATGAAATCATTCCTTGTCTATCTAACATTGATTTCTTGCCCGAAGATTATAATTTTCGTTTCGAGTACGAAGACGAGGTAGCAAAATACGCGGAGCCAAAAGCTGATAGAGATTATTATTTCCGCAATCATCGTTTCGGTTTCAGCGTGCTTGACATTATCTCCTTTGTAAAGTTACCTGCCACCGACGATATGTGTATCATCGGACATAGTGAGGTTGTCGCAGGTGGTGTTCGCTACTATGGTGAAAATAATGGTTATGGCGACATGTATCTCAATGAGCAGAACATAGCAAAACGTGAGGGTATTTGCTACATAGCCGAATCTTCGTTTGAAGATGACACCAACGAGGGAGAAGACTTTATTTTGCTCACGCCGGACAATACTTTCCACCTCATTGAAATGGGCGGTGTAGTTACCTACGATAGCGCACGTTTACAAGTTATGGAGCGCGTGTTCGGGTTCTTCCCTGCTTTCCGCAAATATGCTCCGTTCCAACTTGTAGAGAAGTTCATCTATCACATCACGGACGCAATTTTTGATGAGTTAGAGGGTTACTGCTATTCCACCTATTTGGAGCAGTTAGACATGTGCGAGGAACTTCGTATATTCTTGGAAGAGGAATTTGTGGAGTTCATGGCAAAAAAACTCGGTAAGTCGGAAGACGATAATGAGTTCCGCGAAAGTCTATTTGACGTTCTTGGCGAGAACTGCTACGCAAACAAAAACTTCGTTCCTACGAAGTGGGACAAACTTGTAGTCAAATATCAAAAAAACAAGTAACATGAAACCGGAAGAATTGGAGTACAATGGTGATAAAATCATCAAGTACGGAGAAAACGATTATGTAGGGTTCTATTGGGGTGTAGATGGTCCTGACGGAGATATGGAACAAGTCCGCGCCACATCTTACGAAGAAGTCTGCAAGAAGTTGGACGAATACAACGCAATCGTGCGTGAAGAAAGGGGGGAGGAATGAAAAAGTACTTACTTTTCAAAGGTAACGATGATTACCCACGCAACGTAGAGGACGCGCAAGTGTTCGACACGTTAGAAAGCGCACAATGTGAGATGCGTAAGCAGTACAACGCTGCATGTCAAACCTACATTGAACAAGAAAAGGAAAATGAGGGTAACGACATTACGCAAGATGATTTGGAAAACAAGTTTTATTTCACCTGCTCCGAACGTTACGCTAATTGCACGTATGGCGAAATGGAAACGCTTGATGAGTGGTGGAGAATCCGCGACATCGAAGTGTAACCTGCTTACTCATTAAAAAAGCACTTACCAAATGGTAGGTGTTTTTTTTGTTATTTTTTCATCAAAAAATTTGGTAGTTTGAAAAAAAAGTATATTTTATAATAGTCAGCAATTACCCCATTTTGTAAAGTGGATTTCGCAATTTGATATTTCTTGTAATTTTGTAGGCAAATTATTTGGTTATTTGAAATAATTTTTGTACCTTTGCAGCAGATTTAACAAATAACACCAACGATTATGGAAGAAATTAAAGTAAAAGACATTCTTGATGCAGTAGCAAACTATCACCAAGCAAACATTAACTATGGTGAGTGTACAACAATGGGCAACATTGTAAACGGACATCGCCAACACATCCACAAGTATTATTGGGTAGAGATTGGCGGTAAGCGCATCCAAGACAATGGCGAGTTCAAAACATTGTTTTCGTTCGCACAAGCATTGCAGAAACAATTCGCTGCGCTTGAAGAGAAACTGCGTAAGGATAATATCGTATATATCCGTGAGAAACGAGATATTGTTTGCGGTACTGACTACGTTTGGCATTGCGACAAATACGCAGAGTTGGAGTGTGTCATGGGTATCGTGAAGATTACTCCCTGCAAGTCTTTCATCGAACTGCAAAAGTGGTTGCAGAAGAAAGCAAAATTCACGTTGGGTATCACCGACATGTATGTGTGCGATGTGTGCCAAAAGCGCAGCGACAAATCATATAGCAATTTCACTTACTTGGCAGGTGACGAAATATCATGCGCACGTTTGATGAAACAAATCAAAGACACCTACAAGAGTGGTAACAAAGTGGTTGCCATACTTGACACACATGAGTGGGTGGACAATGGTGATTACGAGTACGAGCGTTACGGAAGAAAGCATGTGTACCCACGCGTTACAATCTCCACACCTACGGGTAGGAACGAAAAGGTTATGACAATCTAACCTATATCCTCGATTGAGTACCAAAAAAATGTATAACCAATAAAACCAATACAATTATGCTAAATGACATTGAATATAAAGGTTTGCTTTCCATGTTAAGCAAGAAAGTACAAAATAGCCTTGTTGCGAAAGCGAGTAGGGCAAAAATGTCGGTTCACGATTATTTGGCTTATAGCGATGAACGCTATTGTCTTGTCTTACTGAACCAAAACCTTTTGGGCGTTAATGAATTTGATAGCGATTATCGAAACTACCGCACCTCACCTACACCAGATGATTTCAAAATCGAACGCGATGGTGAACAAGTTATGCGCGAATGTGATGCGCTGTTGAACTTAACAGCTTTCGATAGAAGAGATTCAGCACATTTCTACAAGTGGGGTTATTCGTTCTCGCTTGATGACGATGGAACAACGTTAGTTCTACGCAGTTGCAATGGTAGAATACGTATCACACCACAAGCGTCTAACTCAATCGAAATTTCGTTGGACTGATAGCGTTTTGCTAACTCGACTTTACAAAATACACTTTATTTGCATTTTTCTATCAAATTATTTGGTAGATTGAAAAAAAAGCAGTACTTTTGCAGTGTCAAATTAAAAACACTACGACTATGGCAATGTACAAAATAACTTATACCGACTTGGGTAGAAACAAAGAAATCAAAGAGGCTTTCCCAAATCTCAATGATTGTAGAACACGAATAGCGTTCTTACGTACGTACCCGAAAGGATGTATAGGACAAATAACGAGAGCGCGAATCAATGACGGTTTTCACATTCGTTATTCCTTGTTGGGTACAAAAGATATACCCGATAAGTGGGCATTTGGTGAAGTTGTTCGTTACAAAACGATTGGGCATTGGTATGACGGATATGAGGAATGGGTGGAAACCGAAAAAGAAATGCTTGACTTTATTAAGCTAAAGAAAAGTATTACAAACAAAACCTATGGACAATTTATCGTTGAGCACATTGTAAACGATATGGTAGTTTCCAAGTTAAATTTCTAAATAACACGATTATGGCTAAAAAGATGAAAATGAAACATCGCCATTTTAAGATTGGCGAACGCGTATTCAACTGCAATTATCGTGAACCGGACTTATTCGGTTTCGGCAAAATACTTCTCATCAACGGAAAAGATGAAGACGGAATCATTGACGAAGACACCATTGTTACGCTTGATATGAGCGAAAACGGAAATGGTGAAACCGAAGAGCATGGCGACAGCATATACAAGATTGCGCCGCGTATCAGCAAACAAGTCGGTGAAGAAGTGTGCTACGAGCACAATGTGTTTGAGAGAGGGCACAACTATCCGTTCTATCTGCCGCGCAACGATGAAAACTACTATCGGTTTGAACTCACGCTGGCATGGCGAAAAACTAACTTTAAAGACAATTTGTAAAAATTGAACATTATGGAAAAGCAGGAATTAGTGCAAAAGGCTTGGGATAAGTTCCTTTGCGAGAATAAAGAAACAATCGGTAACATGCAGAAACAAGCGGCTTTGGTACATGCAAGTGTAAACCAAAAGTACGATGAACTTCCGTATAGTTTCCACACCAATATGGTATCGAACACATTTATGCAGTTCGCTGCTGAGTGTTTCATCAACATAGCCGAGTATGAGAACGCAATCGAATCTGACGGCTTGGCTGCTATCTTTGGTTCTATCTTCCACGATACGATTGAAGATTGCCGCTTAACCTACAACGATGTAGTGAAAATTGCGAAAGAATACATGGGCCAGGCACAAGCCGAACTTGCAGCCGACATCGTGTACGCACTCACTAATGAGAAAGGCAAAACGCGTGCAGAGCGTGCGAATGAGAAGTACTATCGCGGCATCCGTGAAACTCCGTACGCTCCGTGTATCAAACTTTGCGACAGATACGCAAATGCAATGTATGCAAATGCGCGCCGCACAAGTATGGCTGCGAAGTATAGCCAAGAAATGCCGGACTTCATCGAGCACATCAAACCCGAAGATGAGAACGATACGCGTAGTCAGTACTTCCTGCCAGCCGATTTATACCGAATTTGCATGTCCTATCCTTTGTACAAGGGGGACAAGCAAAAACTGGGTGATTTGGAAGTCTTGGCTGACTTAAAGGCTAAAATGGAATAAAATTAACTTTTTTTGCATTTTTTTGCGAAAAAATTTGGTTAATTGAAAAATTTGTTGTACCTTTGCAGCAGATTTAACAAAAAACATTAGTGATTATGAAACACAAAGTATCGTACAATGATTTGCAAGTCGGAGATATTCTTATTCTCCTTGACAATCAACACGCTGAAAAAGTAGTAGGCGATGTAGTAGCAAAAGAAGAAAATAACGCAGGAAAACTCGTCCGTGTACGTGTAGGGCAAAATCTGCCTACCACAATCTACGTAGAGGATTTCCTTGCAAGCGAGGGACATGAGGTGTACAATTTCTACACGATTGAGCGCGTAGTAGGTAACATGCGTGTCATTGAAAAAGGTAACTCATCGGTTAGCGTACCGAAAACGATGTTCGCAATCAATTGGATTTCCGAAACAAGCGGAAACGAAACGTGTGCAGGTATTTGTCCGAATGTATTCCCCACGAGGGAGCAAGCAGAGATATATCTTCACGAATCGTTAAAACGTGAAAAGGCTGATTTGCTGGATCGCTTTACCGAAGACGAAATCACGATTGATTTCGACAAAGGTGTAGTACATGATAGCGGCTACAATTCGTTCGTTAAGTACGAAATCCATGAGGTTGATGTAAAACTCTAAAAGAAAGGAGCAGCGAATATGGCTTTTATTAAGAACAACACACCCAAAATTGGAGATTGGGTAACAACAAAAAGAATTCACGAAAATCTTCTCGGTAAAATGACACGCGGAAGTAGAGTTAAGATTGTGGATATAGACCAAATGCGAGGTTACACAATCGAAGATGAAGACGGAAACCGAGTCAGTGAAATCGGTTGGGAAATCTAAAAGAAAGGAAAAAGCAATGAAAACAATAACTAAAATTTTTATAGCCACATGTATCGGCTTACTGAGTGTAATGGGTATGTTGGGTGGTTTATACCTCCACCTGCTCAAAACCTCCGACAAAAACGTTGAATTGTGCGCATTATACATGATTGTGCAGGGTTTAGTAACCGCAATCGTGTGTATCGCCTACAACTTCATCCAAGTGTGGGATAAAGATGAGCCGAAAACGGAAGTTCCTAAGCAGGATAACCTCGACAACTTAGAGGTGTAAACAGATACATATCAGCGTGGACGAATAATTTCATCGTATTGTTGTAACATCTATTTTGTAAGGTGTAAACAACGAGGAAGTTCCTGTAGAGAAAATCAATTAAAACCATAATCACAAAGTGTTAAATAATAAAGTGGTAGCGTCAGTTCGTGAGAATAGGCGCTATTTTTTTTGTGCTTAGCGTGATATATTGTAAAATACACTTTTTTTTCAAATAACCAAATAAAAATCACACTTTTTTTCATTTTGCTAACTGGACTTTACAAAATAGCGTTTTTTTGCATTTTTTTGAAGAATTATTTGGTAGTTTGAATTATTTTTTGTACCTTTGCACCATGAAACGTTAAAACAAAGTGGTTATGAGATTTACATTAGGCAAAAGTTACAGTTTGACTGTGTATGATAAGGATGCGAATTACATCTATCATGCGTGCGGCTTACGCTTTTTCAAAAGCAAAGCAAGTGTGTTAAAATGGGCGGCTTGGGCTGCTAAAAGAGAACGCAGAACATTTGGACACGTTTCCGTAGGTGACGATGAAACAAGTCAAATCGTACGCTATACTCCAAGCGGTAGAATTTGGGGATAACTTCAAAACAATAATACTATGGCAAAGAAATTTGATTATCTTGTAGAAGAGGGTATGCTCTTCACTAACAAAAAGATTTTCGGTGACAACGAAGAGCACGAATATGATGTATATTGTCAAGACGGACGTGCAATCGCAATTCCGGCCATTGGCGAATTGTTGGAGCATCCAAAATCTCCGCGCTTGTTGGAACTGATATATCCGAAAAAGGATGAACTCACGCAAGAGCAAAAGGAAAAATGCCTTGAATATCGTGGCTTATACAATGTGCAAGCATCCATGTGTCACGTAGGCGATATATGTATGTCATTGGGTAAATTAAGGGTAATAGCACAATGAGATTAGTCGCGCTGGACTATATGGGTGAAGAATGTGAACGCGTGCAGGTTGTAGTGGCTCACAACAAAGGTAAGAATGAAATCAAATTCAAACTTATCTTTAACTTCCAAACCGAAGTGCTGGAAGATGTGAAGATTTACAAAGCACCGCGTTTACGCGAACTCAAAGATGTATTGCATCGCATACTACTTCAATTAGATTGGGAGAAGTACACGTTAGATACGCAGATACGTACCGATAGTGACAAACTCCAACCAATGATTGAAGAAATACAAACCTATGCGTATTATAGCGCATTAGAAAAAAAAGTTGCATAAAATTGCATTTTTTTGTCAAAAAATTTGGTTATTTGAAAAAAAAGTTGTAATTTTGCAGCAGATTTGAAAAGTGAACCATTGTCGGCAACAATGTATAACAATTAAAACTTATCTTATTATGAGTAAAGAAGAATTGATTGAAAAAGCAAAAAATGGACGCGTAGAGTTCGGTGGAAATGTCGCTATTGACGGAAATTGGACTGGGGATGGCTTTGAGCCAACGTATGCGCATCACGCTGACAAAGACGGTATTCACGCTTGGGGCGAAAAAGAAGACTCGTACGGAGTAGAATTTGAGCCATTCGGATTTGACGAAATCAAAGACGACATATACGATAAACTGATTAGTGACATCGTTGAGTAATAACAATGTCCTCGAATGAGGATAAAAAACACTTAAAGATTATGAGCACACGCGGACACATCTACCTTAAACTCAAAGACGAGAGTAAGGGACAAGTAGTTAAGTTCAAGGTTACGAAATTAGCAGGTTCGTATCGCAAGAACAAAAAGTTTCTCAACAATCCAATTCCGGATTTGGAGATTCCGACACACGCAGAATACTTACGAGTATTTAACCACTTTGATTCCTACGTGAATGGTGGTATTGGTGAAGATTTGCTGAAACACTATGACACCTACGATAAGGTTCTCAATCTTCTCGCTATGGGTGACTTGGATTCCGTAAATACATACGGCGGCACAAAGTCCAAATATGGCTGCTATGGTTTCATTTCTACCCCACGTTTCATTTTCAATGACACACCTATTTGCAAATGTAGGCGCAAAGAAAATGGTAATTTGGAGTACTACAAAGAACCATTCCTGCATAATGGTGAATTACCATCCGAAAACGCATTATGCGATAGTTATGCTTACTACTTTGACGGAAATACTTGGTACGTAACGCATGACTATTGGGATAATGCAAACAAAAAACACGTCCATAGCGGTTGGTTAAAACTTGCAGATGTGGTTGCAAAAATAAAAGCAGGTGAAATGAAAAATTGGATTTAACAATTAAAAAAAGAAAGGATTACAAATATGAAAAAAACAATCTATAATTACATTTCCGAGTGGGGTAACGGAAGTAAATTTGAGGGCGATGTGGCTGTTAAAGCATTCGGCTCAAAAGAAGAAGCGCAAGCACAATTACAATCTGATTATGAGCAAGCGCGAGAAAGTTTCGATAAAGTAGGTTACGATGAGGAAGAAATCAATACCGAAATTGAAGAGGACGGATTGCGCATTATGATTGATGCCAACCAATTTGATGATTATTGGGAGGGCAAAATCCAAGTGGAAGAAGTTACGTTTAACGATTAAAAATAATTAAAACTATGTTAGCAGGAATTATCATTGGCTGCGTAATTACTTTGGCAGTAATTGCGTACAAAAACAAGTAAGTAACAACTAAAAAAGGAGGTATAAAATGAAAAAGTTTTTGATTGGTTTAGCAATTGGTATCGTTCTCGCTGGGACTGGGGCATACGCAGTTGTAAAAGAGAAAGCCAAGAAAGTGGCTACAAAGGAGAACGCTGAAAAGGTTGTCAAGGCATCCCAAGAATTTGGCGACACCATTAAAGCGGTTTTCAAATAAAGTCACACCGCGTTGAAAATTAGAACGGATTATCGAAAGGTAGTTCGTTCTTTTTGTTGTGCCCAAAATCTCGCTATGTCACCCATTGATATATTAGGGGTTTACGCGTGTATTATAAAATATACAAGTTTTTCAAATAACCAAATTTTTTGGCAAAAAAATGAAAAAAAACGTCATTTTCTCACTTTTTTGCATTTTTTTCATTTTTTATTTGGCTATATGAAAAAAAAGTTGTACCTTTGCACCAGATTTGAAAAACATTAGGCTTATGAAAGTTTACATCCTATTTGAACGTGTGGGTTTCGGCTGTGAAGTCAAGTACGTATCAACCTCACAATTAAAGGCAACCCTTGCAGCAAAAAAGCACTACAAGATGAGTGAAACTGAATGTGAGTTATTCATCAAGTACGGCTCAATCACGCTGGGCAACCCAAACCCAAACTCGGACGACCCGTTCGTAAACATATCTCTACAAGAGGTAAAAACTGACAAAATTATTAACGACTTAAAATAACACGATTATGGCTAAAATGGTAAAAAAAGACATCCGCTTACAATTCGGTGTCAATACAAAAGTAACTCCTAACGAGTATTTGGTTAAGTTCTACGCAGAGGACGGTAGTATCTATACCCGCTCAACTGACGGAAACTCTGACATGCGTATATACGCTGATGCAATAGCAGAGGCAAGCATCAAAAACGAACTCGTCCGTGAGGATTGGCAGAAAGCACTCATCAAGTGGGTAACGGAGAACATTCCGGGCACATCCTACTATATCACCTTTGAGTTGTATAGTGAGCCGAACATGCGCGGTAACATGAGTGAATACTACTACATTGGACGCAAAGGTGAAAATTTGTCTTATGGTGGCAGAGCATTGAAGAAACTTTTTACATCGCGCGCTGCTGCAATTAAAGCAGCATACCATGTGTATCATCATTTCATCGCCCTTCAAAAAAAGCATGGAGAGCACAAGCAACTCAAAGTCACGTTGCACAAGCAGTATCTTCTGCATCCGTCGGAAGAGATCCTGACACTCTATGAGGGTAAAGTAATTAACGGAGAACTCTTAAAATAATTACAACTATGGCAAAGAAAAAACAACCGCAAGAAACATACATGGCAATTCGCCTATCGTCAAGCAGACAACGTTACGTACCAAGTAATCGCTATATCCGTTGGATTGATGAGCATTGGTATGAGAGTATCGACTTCCCTAACTACGATATTCCAGAGAGTAAAATCGAGGATGTCAAGACGTGGCTGAAAAATCATTTCATCTATTACGCTGCATTCATGCACGCAGATGGATCTGTGGAAGAGTGGAGTGCATTCAAGAAAGTGGAGAAAAAGAACAAAATTAAGTTCAAAATCGGCAAAACTTTCTCGTTTGTGATAAAAAAATAACAAAAATCACATTTTTCTTCAAAAAAATTTGGTTATTTGAAATTTTTTTCGTACCTTTGCAGTGGATTTCAAAATTAACAAGATTATGGCTAAAAATTCTAAATGGACACGTATCGTATTCCGCACATTCAAAAGCGGTGATGCAAAAGGTGAAGTCATCGCGCTTTTCATTGACACATCGAATGATTGTTGCACAAAAGCGAATGTTATGTCCTATATGCACGTTGGGCAGCATTGCGAAGCTAACTACAATGGTATTATTGCTGAAACTCGCAGGGCAACACCCGAAGAATATGCGCCATTAGCGGATGAACTGCACCGCATTGGTTATACCAACATTGAGGTGATGTATCGTAAATCGAATAAAAATCAGTAGGCTATGGACAAGAAGACAATGCACATAGTAACCGTCACAAAAAAATATGACGGTATCGACATCGAAAGCGCAAACGTAATTGGCGCGTACGAAAGTATTTGGGATGCACGCAGCGCACTCCAAGTTATCTTCCACAAGATATGCGACAAACTCTGCATTGAAGAGTTAAACGCGTACTCCTATCAAGAAGAGGATTCGTTCTTGCTCCGCACAAGTGAAAGCGTGAACGCTGAATACAAATTCATCGGTGAGATTACCACTATCGACACAGAAACTGAATACCTCGACATCTTTGATGATGACGAGCACGATTACGGCGGCACTATGGAAAAAACCCAAAAGGTGTATTCTCTCGCCCAAATCACCGAACAAATCAATAAAAACATTGAGGAAAAAGACGGACAGCCTGTCGAACTCATTGTCCTGTTGAACTACGGAATGTATAGCCGCAAGAGTATCACATTCGCAGATGAACAAGACGAAAGCGGATTCAGTAAATTTGAAGTCTTCAACCACAACGATAGTACAACACAAGTACTTTCATTGAAGGAGTTGTTCGATGTCGCTCATACCAATCTTGGTAAAGCAATCAACGCGGGTGCAGTATTCATGGTACTCGATTGAGGATAAAAAATTGTTTAACACTTAAAATTAAAAAGATTATGGCTAAATTTGATGTAACATTTTACTACCACACCAGCGTAACGGTTGAGGTAGAGGCGGAAAACGAAGAAGAGGCTTTGGAACTCGCCGAAATGGAAGTAGATGACGAGAAATACAACGAGCAGATTCTCGGTAATCTCGACGAAGACAACAATCCTGATGTAACACCTGCTTAAATTCATTGGTATATGGAAAAGGTATATGTATATGTTGTCACAAATGATTGGGCAACTAACGGAACAGAAGAGGGTTTAGTTCAAAAAGCGTTTAGCACGCGCCAGAAAGCAAAAAAATACGCGCAGATGCAGTTTTCTTCTGACAAAGAAGATTTCCTCTCAACGTTCGATGAAGACAGCGTGGTAATCGAAGAGGGTAAAAACGATTTAAGCGTTTACCTCAAAGGTGAATATGTAAACGACCACTCCGATTACACAATTCGTAAACTTTTAATTGAATAAAACAATGGCTGGCAAAAAGATTTATATCCTAATTTCAAGTGATTGGTGTAACGGCACAAAAAGACGCGTGTACGATTCGTTCGACAAAGCACGTGCCGTAATGGACAAGGAAGTGAAATCCCACTTGAAAAAACTCAAATCGTGCGGGTGGGAGATTGACTATCACAAAGTGGATTGTGCCCGCATTCACTTGGAAACCCACTTCTTCGACAAAAACGATTCGTGGAACATTGTAGAGGGGCAAATGATGTTCTAACCAAAAATAACAACCACTATGGATGCAGAATTAAGGGAAATGGCGGCAGAACGCATCTGCAAAGATTACAACGGATGCGTAGATGATTTTGGTGAACGCCAAGTATTAGCAAGCAGCAATCAATTTAATGTACGTTATCGGGTTGATAAAATCGTTTTCGATAAAGAAAATGAAAAATTCCGATACTACAATCAAAGTTCCTATCACGTACCATTCAGCAAGGACTACATGCCTTACGAATTATTCCCAACCGAAGAAGAGGAATACAAAATCCTTGATGAGTTCTACGCTTGGTATTAAAAAATAAAAAACTATGGCTGAAAAGAAAAAATTAGTGCTGGGACACATGTTCCTGTATGCAAAAGGCTGGTATCGTCATACCGACACACTTTGGGAAGGCTATATGCGCGCAATTTGTTGCGACGGAATCTACACTCCCATGAACATTAGCGAAGTCGCGTGGATTATGTATCGCACGCTGGTAGATAACAAAGAAGAACTGCTTGGTAAGCGTGACGACTACGACATGTATATCTTCGACGGTATCAATCACAAAATGGACGACTTGACTTACGGCTACTCGTATGGCAAAATGGCAGAGGGATTAAAACCAAACGCAGTTTATTCTCTTGCAGTCATTTGGTTCTGTCACGGCGTATTCAGTACTTGTAGCGTTGAAGTGTTCAGCAAAGTGCTAATGGCAAGTAACAAGGTGCTGCCGTTGAATAAGGACATGTACTACGGGCCGAAGACAAACAAAGAGTGCTACCAGCGAATGCTGGAAATGTACGGCGAACGTCCGACACCGCTATGTAACAAACCTTACGATCCAGAGTATTCCTGTGGTAAAAGTACATACAAATACTACAAGTATTGTGACACGCTGTACAAGGCTATCAAAGAGGGTAAACTTCCCTACAAGGGTAGAAAAGTATGAAACCAACACTTTCAGAAGTCAGGGCTGAATACGCAAGGCGTAAAGGTAGCCCAAACAGCAAAGCACCTATATCCCTTTTTGATTTAGCGATTGAAATGGGGTACGATGCAGATGAGTTCAAAAGATTACTGATGCAAGAAGAGCAGGAAAGCACTCATGTGTCAAAAAGCGCAAGGCGTAATCGGCGCAGAGAAAAACGCCAGTCTCTAATGCGAGAAAGGTATAATTTGTAAACTCGACTTTGCAAAATGCACTTTTTTTACATTTTTCTTCAAAAAAATTTGGTTATTTGAAAAAAAAGTCGTACCTTTGCACCAGATTTGAAAAACAAGCCAGTTGATAGGCGTAAATTGTTGAACGCCACAAACGCAGAATAAGGATAACAACACCCATTGGGATAAACTTCAAACCTCTGCATGTTTTTCTAAATAACATTATTAACAATTAAAAAAGATTTGAGATTATGAAACAAGAAACTAACAAGACAAAACGTACCGACATTTTCAGTATCGACCCGCGCAACATCATCGTACCGCAAGGGTTCAACTCACGTGTCAATTTCGGCAATATCGAAGAGTTAGCCGAGCAGATTAAAACTGCTGGTATGCTCAACCCAATCACCGTACAAGCCGTCAAAATGGAAGACGGAACGGAGAAGTACAACCTCGTGGACGGAGAGCGCAGATACCGCGCTATCATGCTCCTTATCGACAAGGGGGAAAAAATCAAGGGTAAGGAGATTGATTACATTTCCGCAATCAAGGTTCCGGCTACTCTCTCCAAGACTGAACTCTATGTGCAGCAAGCCATGCGCAATGAGGGTAAAAACTTCAACGAGTATGAGTGGGCAATCCTCGCAAGCAAACTCCGTGATGAGTGCGGTATTACCAACATGTCAGAAATTGCACGTATGCTCGGCAAGAACAACGGACAAGTAGTCTATTGGTTCCAAATCCTCGAACTCCCGGAGAAATACCAGGCCCTGGTGCGTGACGGAAAACTCTGCGGCCCAGACTTGCGTAGAGTGCTCCAAGCACACGGCCGTGATACCGACAAGGCTTGGGAAGACATCGAGAAAATGCAAGCCGCAGCCGAAGAGAAAGGTGAGGAAAATCTATCCCTCAAAGACTTGGGGTACGATTCCAAAACCAAAATCTTCAAGGATAGCAAGACTATTCTCAAAGGCGTAAAAACTCTCTTCGACTACGTGAACCACTATTCCCAAGAGGGCGTGGAAGTAGAAATGGACTTGCTTGACATGTTCGAACGGCTTAAAAAGGGTGAACTCATCGACGAAATCCTCAAAGGCGCAGTCGATGCTGAAAGTAAAGAGGCACGCGAAACCGCATAGCTATCATAATCAAAAATCTTATTCGGGTGGGGTGTAGATATTCTACACCTCGCTTTTTTCGTTTTTAAGACACTTTTTTTGTTTAGATGATAAACTATATTACTTTTTAGTTTCATGCGCTTAGAACGCACGTATGGTGCCTCTATTCTTATTTTAGATATACACACATATATATGTACACGAGCGTTTTGACTAAAACGCAAAAAAATAGAAGTCGCCGAGGCTTCTATTTTTTCTTTTATTCTTTTTCTTTTTTCTTTCTTTATTTAATTACCTACAAGTTATATAGATTTGTAACTAACCGCGCGCGCACGTGAGGCGTGTATTGTAAAATACAGGTTTTTTTCAAATAACCAAAAAAAACGGCAAAAAAAATGAAAATTGTAAAGTAGAGTTAGCAAAATGCATTTTTTTCAAAAAAGATTTGGTTAATTGAAATTTTTTTATTATCTTTGTATCAAATTTGAAATCCAAAAGCTTATGAGAAATTTTAATCAAGTTGCGCAATCAGTATTGAATGGTACGTATAGTGGTGTATTCCGTTTGCGTAATAACGAACATGTGCCGTCACATGAATTGATGCAGAACAAATGTCCTGTAACTGGGTATGATTATCCGTACATACTCAAATATAGTGGTAAAACCTATACATCTACTGGCTGGTATTATTACGGAAAAGAAACACCATTCGATATTGTGGAGTTTATAAAAAATTAGGTATATTTATACCGACAACAAAATCATTAACCATTTTTAACCAACAAATTTTTATTATGGGATTAGACATTTATTTCCAAAAGGTAAAGCCTGGCAAAGGCGTAAATCGTGACAGCGTTGAAGAATTGGATCACTACAACAACAAGCTTGTACGTGACAGGTTCAGAAACAAAACAAAACGTTTAATGGCTCGTATTGATAGAGCTGTGAAAATATCGGAGCGTACCGAACTTATTACCAAATTACGTGAGTACGTTAAAGAGGTAATGGAGTACGATTGGTACTATGATAAGCTAACTCCAGAACTCACCAATCAGGAACTGAGAGAAAAAATCGAACAATTAACCAAAATTGTGTACGCAAAGAATGATGTGTACTTCAGAAAGGTTAACTTTGTTTACGCATTCTTCTCGCCGTACTTACAAGATGAGTGCTGCATAGTAACCAAAGATATGGTTCGAGAGTTAATCGCACATTGTAACAGCGTAATACAAGCTGCACAAGAAGATGGACTGATAAATAAGAAAGGAGAAATCATCAATAAGGGCGACTTCTACTATCATTATCAAGAGGGCGAGAATTGGATGAACATGACACAGGAACGCCGTCAGGAAGAAGAGGAGCGTATCAACAAACTCTCTGAACACGTGGCAGACGGACACTGGGTGGAAGTAGCTGAAGATGAACTCCCAACTCAATCAGGCTTCTTCTTCGGTAGTACAGACTACAATATCTACTACCTGTCAGATGTCCTGGACTGCAAAAACAAGTTCGAAGAACTACTGGCAAAATGGAAAGACGACGAGGTTGTGTATAACATGATGTCATGGTAAGAAAAGGGTACTCGAATGAGTACCCAATTTTTTTATCTACGTTTTTGTAGTGAAAAATTTGGTTAATTGAAAAATTATTATTACCTTTGCATCAGGTTTTGATAGAAACCCAAACACATTATTAACAAATAAACATTATTAACACTATGAAGAAAATTCTGATCTTTACACTGCTGGTCCTGATGATCAGTGTGTCAACCTTTGCTGAGAACTATTCTCACTCAGCTGTCTATGGACAACCTCAAGAAACGTATTATCTGGACAGACGCTTAGCAGAACGTCAGAAGTCTAACGAGCCGATTACAGCTGGCGTCCTGACTCGCTTCGGTTACGCCTTCAACTATGATGCGTTCACATATGGTGTATCTATTTTCTACCAGTGGAGTCGCATCGCGGGTATTACTGCGGGCTTCGATGGATACTACATCCCGAATAAACAGATTTACCGTACATTACAGAACGATACAGTATCGTCCAGTACATTCTCATTACCACTGTGGGATATACGAGCAGGATTCATGATTACCAAATATTTCCTATTCGGTGCTATGCTTGGCAAGTCTAATATTGGTGATGCTGAGAATATGATTAACATGCGACAGGATGCTTGGTTCATAAATAACTCTCAGAGTAACTTTATGTACGGAGGCTTCGTAACATTCGTTCTACCAGTATCTAAACACTTTGGCTTCAACCTTGACTTTGCCGTCACAAATAAGACGGGCTTCAATGTCGGGCTGGGTATAAATGCAACAATACCAATAAAATGATTGAAATAGCAAAAAAAGCACACTGGGAATGTGAAAAATGCCACGCTGTCGTCAGCTTTGATCCTGAAGATGTTAAGATTGATAAGGAGGAGAAGACTCAGTATGGTAATTACTCAAACAGGTATTACACTCTGAAGACTTACTATGTCCAGTGTCCAGTGTGTGGTGATAAACATATAATACGTACAGAAGAATGCGACGAAAAATCACGTTCACGTTACTAGTCCTGGTAACAGTTATCATGACTAGTTGTCAGTTCCCCAGAATTCCTGAACGATCAGTAGTTGTGGACAGGTACGTCATCGCTGAAAAATGTTGGGTTAGTTATAATCCGATTTTCAATACGATGACGCCTCACATACGTCCAGCTCAGTACATTCTGGTTATTGAAGATTCCACAGGTAATCGCTATAACTATCAAGCCAATGAAATCCATTTCCAAAAAATTCAAATTGGTGATAGTTTATATTATAACCGAGATACAGAAACAATGATTTGTATCAAATAATTTGGTTATTTGAAATATTTGTATTACCTTTGCATCAAGTAAACAACATTATTAACATATCCTCAATTGAGGATAAAAAACAAAAAAAACATATGAAAGACGGTAATCAAAATTTAATCGCATTCCTTGTGACTCTCTTAGTAGTAGTTGGCTTAGCAGTCCTGTTTAGTTATAGGACCGTCAGTAATCACGAGGTACCCGCAACGGATACCACAGAGGTAAATAGACATTGGCATGATACCACTCCATGGTATGACAGCGCCTTCGTATACGAAACGAAGAACTACAGAGTCGACGTACTATACAGTAGCCGCAGCAATGAAATCCGCCTCCTCTTCAGAAACCTCAAGGAGCCTGACATGTTTAATGTCCACATAACTCCTATCACACCTGATTTCGAGACATACAAGGGAGATATATGTTCCAGGTTTATTGATGTACATGAGGCGAACTTAGCCCGTGCTTACGAATATTACACTGAGTATCGTAATGGACAGGTAGTGGAATGCAAGGTTCATAATCAGGATATACCGATTATTGATGAATTCAATGTACGCCTCGTAAAGCGCCAGAATGCATCCACTGGGCAGTTTGAGACATTCATTGTCAGGAACAAGCGCTATGAACGGGAGTTCACTGGCTGGGAAATGAAATTGTAAAACAATCAAAAAAACAAAACACATATGCTGAAACATAAAACTTACACTAAAATCAATACTCTCTACAAGAGAGATGAGAAGGGAAAAATCATTCTTGGTGATTTCTCTCGCCCTGAGTTCGAGTATCTACACAAACTCCCCTGGATTGCCTACGAGAAGATTGACGGCACCAACATGTCCTATTACTGGGATGGGCACACTCTCGAAATCCACGGCAAGACTGAGAATGCTTCTATTCCTAACCACTTGTTCGCGAAGATGAACACCATGGTTACCAAGGAGATGATGGAGAAAGTGTTCCCGCTCAAGTACGATGAGGCTGGTAACGAAATACCAATGCTCGTCATCATCTATGGTGAGGGATACGGTTCCAAAATCCAGAAGGGTGGTGGACGCTATATCTCCAATGACGTTAACTTCAGAGTCTTCGACATTAACATCGACAATTGGTGGTTGGAGCTGGATGACGTCAAGGACATCTGTAGCAAACTCAATCTGGAAATGGCTGTACCTTATGGTGAACTTACAATTGAAGAGGCTGAGAAGATGGTAATCAAAGGCTTCAAGTCTACTATCTCTGAAGATGAGACACTGATCGCTGAGGGTTTGGTTCTCCGTCCAAAGGTACAACTCTTCAACAAACGTGGGGAGAGAATCATGGTAAAAATTAAATATTGTGACTATCCACACGAAAACGGTTGACAAAAAAATAAAAAACCGTATATTTATTATGAGTAGGACTACTATTCTATTCCTACTCTGTCTAGTCCGGTAGCTCAATGGGTTAGTAGCACAACACTCATAATGTTGGGGTTGTGGGTTCAAGTCCCACCCGGACTACAAATAGAAAACAAATGCCCCGGTAGCTCAGCTGCATTAGAGCACGATTCTTCTAAAATTGGGGTCGCGGGTTGGAGTCCCGCCCGGGGTACTATGTGGAACATAATAGGAAATATTAAAAGGAATGATGGTTATATTTATGCAAAAGTACCTGAACATCCAAATGCAACAGCGAATGGTTATGTTTTAATGCATCGCATTGTAATGGAAAATTATATTGGCAGGTTATTAACTGATAATGAAGTAGTACATCATGTAGATGAAGATAAATCAAATAATGATATATCTAATCTACAACTAATGACAAATGAAGAACATGCTAAATTACATGCCAGTAAACGCACACGAAAAATCGTTCTTTTAAAATGCCCACAATGTGATAAGGAGTTTCAAATATACAAAAATGAAAGTTTCTTACAAAAAAAGAATAAATACCAATGTACATGTTGTTCAAACGAATGTCGTGGTAAATTTTACAAACAAATACAAATCCACGGTGTGACACCTGAAATACAATCAAAAATTGATTCATGTTTTATAAGGGAATTTGAGAATCGCACCCGGGATACATAAAATTTAAAACACATAGCCTCAAATGAGTATAAAAAAATTTAGCATACAGAATACAAACTCACTCCCTAATCCATACAAAGGAGTTGAACGAGTTAATCAACCTATCACAGATGAACAGGCTTTCATTGACATGTTTAATCTCATTACAGAAAAAGATTATCCAGTAAGTAGAAAATACTACTGCGTGATGCTTTTCGTTGAAGAGTCTGACATTACTTGCAACCCGCAAGATAACGGTAAATGGATTAACACCCGCAACGCGTATTTCCATAACGGCGGAATGGCACTTGACTACTATGCTAATACACCATGCCCAGCATCACAACTCATTGACGCTGAAACTCTACCAGAACTCATCCAAGCAAGAAACCAAATGCTTCTGAACTTCAAGGATGAACAATTCCTGGACAATTTACGAGAAAGTCTTTAAGGTTAATAATGTTGAGAGGTTGATGGAGATGAACCTCGGAGATAGGTACTCGATTGAGTACCTATTTTTTTATACCCAATCTGACATATTGTAAACCGTTTTAATCATTTACATAGCAAAATGTTTTTATTATACATGTTTACTAAAATCAAAATGTAATGTATACTCTTATTTTTTTTTTTACTAAATGTTATTTCATTTTTTGGCTGTTTGAAATAAAAATATATTTTATAATATTCTTTCTAAACAATACAAAAAAAAGAATGCCGACTTTCACAAGCAAGCATCCTCTTATAAAAATAAAAGATATTAAAAAGAATTTAATTTTATGAAAAAGCCTTTCAGACTAATCCCTCTCTAATCTAAATATACATATAATTTTTTAATATTCATTTCAAACAATACAAAAAAAAGTGCCGACTCTCACGAGTAGGCATCTTCCTAATAAAAACATTTACAATGACTAACTAACCAAAATAATTGAGAGGGCTAATTAGTCGAGATAATTGAATTACTATTTACATTTCCATCTTAAATATACAAATAAATTTTTAATCAGTATTGGGCGAATTGGTTAGTTCATTCAGTACTTCATGCAGTACTTCTTTGCATAATTTACCATCATAACATAACTTAGGTGCTAACTCTTTCGCTTTTTGAACTATGTACTGATCAGCATAATCCCTGTGCATATATCTATTAAACCTTATGTAATTCTTTAATTGTTCCACGATGTTCCACGGTATTAGTTTAGATTATAAAAAAATTTGAAAATTTTTCCGGAAATTAAAAAAATTTCGTGAGCAACAACCTTTTTTCTAGTTTAGCATTTGTTTAAAAAATGTATTCGTTGTTGAATTTCCTACTCCAATATTTCAGTCAATATTTTTTGTAGTACCAAGCAGATGTTCGTTACCTGTGTATGGTATGCATTGTCTATAGTCATTTGCGCAGCAACGATATGGATAATCATAGTTACCGCCGTTGTCATAATAACGGAATATATCAGGCACCCAATTTTCACCATTATTATCTCTTACGAGCACCTTATCAAAAGGTTTGAATTTGTGTTTTGGTGTTTCCTTTACTAATTGCAATTCTGACGGCGTAAGTACTACTTCTTCTTCTGGTAGTTCGATATGCAGATAGCAATCGCTATGACTGTTTTTACACTCTCCTTTAGAATTATACAAAACAAGTTGTTTCTGTTCTGTCAACCAATGCCATATTATTGGAATCCAGTATTCTTCGTTAAAACCATATGCGGCATCTACTAATGTAACTACCTTACCATGGTTTGTTACTATTTTACCTTCAATCTCTCCTGATTGAATTTTCTTTGCCAGTTCTATAGTGAATGGCAGTTGTTTCCATTGTTTATTTTCTTCCATATTTAGTTGTATTTAGAATACACCTACAGAATTTAATTCTTCTTCAGAATATTTTAAAGCGACAAATTCTTCATCTTCGATAATTTTCACATTTTCTGGTAGAACGAGCAGTTCAGCACAAGACAAGTGTAATACCAAATCGTAATTTTGGCAATTATTTTTTACAGCCAAATCATATAATTCTTGTATAGTCATAGTTGTTTATTTGTTTGATAGTAGTCACCGTTATTACTAACCGAAATACGTTTTCGCATCGTCGTTCCAGGTAAAGCAAGCAACAGGTATGTTTCTATATATGAGGTGTAGGTTGTTTGCTTTGAACCTTGTACGCAGGTGCAGTATCATGGTTTCGCATACGTCAAGTGTATGTGAGGTGATAAATTCACTCCACCAATCTCCATCCAGGAATAGGATGCTATTACCCTCATCGAAAAAGAATACGCGGTTGCTATTGTGTAATTCTTCCAGTGCTTGATGTGTGACAGTGACACAGTTATGTCTGAGTAGTGTAATATAGAGTTTTAGTTGTTGCATTACAGTGTGTTGATATAATCTATCAGTGTTTGTTGGTTATGTTCATCGAGCATAGAGAAGAAGAGTGGCATTACGCCATAGATACCTCCTATATATCTTGCTTCTTGGAATTTATTTTTGATGTGTTCAGCGTTACATGTCCAATTAAGTGTGTCAATCCATGTAAGTGAAGAGTCGTAGTTAAATGCAAACTCGACAAATTTTTTAATGTCTTCGTGTTTCATATTAAATTAGTGGTTTAGCGATTTCTAACAAATCTTCAAAGCAATTCATAAAATCTATTGCCATTTCTTTTGTTGGAAAAGATAAAGCATATCTACATTTATTCAAAAGGCATACTTCAAAATCACAGTGTATACCAATTATACAATATTTATCAAGATATTCATTACTCCAATCAGGTTTCCAATCACCAATCCATGCTTGTCTCAATGACATAAGTTGCATCATAGCAATAAATGCTTCTGCAAGTTCTTTTGATGGTACTAAATTCTTAGCTAATACTGAGTTCCATCCTTCATCAGTACGTGATGACAAAATAGTTCCACAAGTATTTATAAAGAATGAAGTTCCTTTATAATTCTTGCAATACTCTTCCCAACTTCTTGGTTTAGTATCTTTTTTCTTAAACACTATTTTCTCTTGTTTAGCACTTTCTTGCCAATCAATTTCCTGTCCTTCAGGAATAGTAATTTTTAATTCTTTTGTTTCCATACTTTGTTATTTTTTTTGTTCTACTGTGCATATGGTATCGTTATGTTGTCCTCCGTGTGGTACGAGTAGTATTTCAATATGTTCAAAGCCGTATTTATCTCCGATGCCTGTAGAGTTCCATGCGAATGATAGTACATAGCCACCGGGTTTAACGATGCGTGCTATTTCTTTTCTTTGTTTACTCCAGTATGAACTTTGTGTTGTTTCAATAGTGACAGTCATACCGAATTTTTTATAACATTCTGCTACTTGTCTTGGGCTATATGGAGGATCCCACAGAACTACGTCCACTGAATTATCTTCGAGTGTTTTAAGGAAGTCGAGTGCATCCATGTGGTATGTAGTGTCGTATTGTAAATCCAAGTCGTTAGTGATAGTAGCGAATTTATTGGAGTTAGCAAATGGGTCTACAATAATTTCTTTGTCTTTGATATATTTTTCTATTAGTGCTTTGATGGGTTTGATTTGAAATGTATTCCCATTTGGCATTGCGAACTGTCTGTTAATTATCATATAGATGTTATATTTTAGTTTCTTACATATTCTTGATGGTTAATATCACATAATTTACCATCACCCTTTCCATGGTTCCAATCTTTATCTGGATCATCACGAGCAATAATAATTAAATTATTTCCCTATTCCATTCTGATTCGTGCTCAACGTAATATGGCTGCTCATACTCAATACCGCTTACCATATCAGTACATTGGAAACGGAAAGATGCATTACACAAGCATTTTATATTATAGTCAGATATTACTCGTTGCGCCCAACTTGGATGAGTATTGCCTCCTTTTACGCAAATGAAAGTTTTTTTGTAATAAGGTATTGCTTCACCACACAAATCCATAAACTCATTAAACGCCTTTTTTACTAATTTGGCATCTTGCTGAACGGCACCATAATCTTCATGAGGACGTAATTGTCCCATTATCTTTTCGCACTTTTCATATAATGATTCGTACTTCTCGGCTTCTTTTTCCGTATTAAAACAGCATCCGTCAGTTGTCTCGTAAATTGTTACTTCTTTAATCATATTCCTAATGGTTCTAATGCTAATTTAACTGTTTCTTCTCCAAGAATTTCTATTGCTTGCCGAGCGGCCTCTTGGGCCTTGAATATTATTTGGTTTTCGCCAGTTCCAAAATAATATATTCCTACCATTAAACTGTTTTCAAAATCTCCGTGGAATGTCAAAGAATAAACATAATCCCCCTTATTTGGTTTCCATCCGTCATTCAAATATAATGCAACATTGGCAAGTTTGTTTTTTGCGAGAATACATTCTAGTTGATGTTCATTAGCAACTAAAGCATTACCATCTTTAGAAGGTGTGTCAAATAAAGGCACATCAATCATCCCTGGTAGTTTATCACATATATCTTCATAGGTTAGTTGTTTATCTTTCAAAACAATCTTATTTTGTTTTTTACTCTCATCCCAATCTACTATTTTTCCATTAGGGATCTCAATTGTTGATTCGTTTTCTTTCATATTTGTTTCTGTTATAAAATCTATAATATCGAAATAAGATTTACCAAAATTTTGAAAATCTCCATTGTCTTTATATACTCCATAATCTATTATTCCATTATCATATTTTATCAATATTTTATATGGAAAATTAACATTAGAACTTCGTTTTAACGTAGTGCTTTTAACAATTTGTTTATTTTTTAATACAAATGTTCCTTTCAATTTACCTGCAAGGACATCTTCAAATAATTGTTTATTGATTTCCATAATTTTTACAATATTCTTTTACCAATTTTTATTTTCTTTGCCACAACTTTAGAGTCAAGTCCGTTACGTTCATCACTTACACCTTCTAACTTCACCTCGTGAACCACTATGTCTTTTCCAAACTCGCCGTAATAATAGTTAAACACATCCGATAAGTCCAAAGATGCATGAAAGCCTTGTTCACATAATATAGGTTCACCTTCGTATTTATAGGTTTTACCTTCCTTATACTGAAAATCACGGCATGTCATATCAGCCCTGAATGCTTTGTATGCTTTGCATTTACCATTTGTTACTTTTTGTGGCTTGTATCTTTTATTTCTTATCGCCACATACGTCAAAGCGTAGCAACCATCGAAAGCCCCAAATCCGATGCCTGTTACACTATCTGGAATAACAATGGATGTTAAACGACTGCAATTATAGAAAGCCTCCTCTTCAATTATTGTTACACTATCTGGAATAACTAATTTGCCAGTTAAGCCAATGCAATTATAGAAAGCTCTATATTCAATGCTTGTGACGCTATTTGGAATATTCACAGATGTCAAACTTCTGCACTCCATGAAAATGCCCCATTTAATTTTTGTAACGCCACTTGGAATGGTTACAGAAGTTAAACCACTACAATTAGAGAAAACACAATGTCCGATGTTTGTGACGCTATTGGGAATTGTAATTGAGGTTAATCTATAACAGCCAAGGAAAGCGTACCCTTCAATTCTTGTAACACTATTGGGAATTTCAATGGAGATTAAATCAAAGCAACCGGAAAAAGCAGCATAGTTAATGCTTGTATATCCTTCGAGCATATCAGATGTAATAACTGATACTTTGTCTAAACCAAGTTTTTTAACTCGTTTTTGTGTTAAACTTTTTTCACTTTTTTTATCCATAACTATTTTGTTTTTGAATTTATACTACAAAGATAATATATTTTTTTCAAATAGCCAAAAATTTTTGTATTTGTTTTACTGTCTAATAGTGCTCCTTTCTCTTTAAGTTTGTTTGCGAGTCTATTTGTTTTGAAGTCTATTTGTTGTTGTACTTCTTCCTGTCCGTATATAATAGCGAGTTGTTGCATCATAATAGTTACGTCGGCGATTTCCTCTATGATGTCGTCTTTGGAGTTTCGTCCTCTGTCATATTTCATCATAGCGTTGATTAGTTCTGCCATTTCTTCTATGGCTGTTTTGCGTTGAGGTTCTATGCCGAATGTTTCAATTGCTTTTTTATATACCAGTGGGTATGTTTCTACGTTCATAATACTTTACTTGCTTTAGAGTTAATATATGGTTGTTCGTTCATTATTTCTTTTAGTTGTCGCATGTCATAGACGTGCCATCTGTCTGTCCAGTCTTTTTTTATTTTGCTGAGTATATATTCAGCAACATTTTTTGTTTTGAATACGATTATTGATTGTATCCAATCATCATTATCTGGGCGTATATGAGTGGCACCTAAAGTATATAGTTCATGTTGTCCGTGGTTTTTTTCTGTGCGGAGAATATCAACGTTTGTTATATAACTTCTCCAACCCCAAAAATCTTTTTCTGGTTCGGAAACAATTACGTAGCCAGTACGTTTAATACGTTCGCCACGTTCAGCAGCAATTTCTTCTTTTAGTACTCGTATATCATTTTCAAGTACTTCGATTTTTGCTTTTTGGAGTAATATATTTTCTGATAGTTCCATCATTATTTATATCGTTGTTCTTTTTCGTTCCATTCCCATTTACATTCAGATGGTTCATTATTTTGTGTAACGAACGTATATTTGAAATATTTGCAATGTGTTGTGTTGTAGATATGCTTATCTAATCCCCATTCGCCTTTATTTAGTTGAATGCGTTTCACATACCAACGAGCATCTACATACACTGTATCGCCCCGCACTACTATGTATATTAGTGTTTTTAGTAGTTGTATGTATAATCGCAGATTTATCATTTATTTTAGTTATTCGTTTATATATTGTCTTTTTTCTTCATCCCAATAATATTTTGTTCTGTTTGGGAATTCTATGAATTGAAAGTATGGGCAATTGAATTTGATATGTATAATCGTATCCAATATAGCCATGACGTCCAGGTTGTACCATGTACTACCGAAACCGTGTTGTGCGTCACCGTAATCCTTATCTGACACGTACACTGTATCACCTTCGACTTTTGCGTGTTGAAGTAATGTCATAAGGGAATGACATGGTAGTGCTTGTATGTATTGTAGTATGTTAGTCATTTGTCTAGATGCTTATATATTTTTTCTTTACGTTACTCCACACGAATGATTGTGAGTGATCCCAACCTGTATCTATTGTTGGATCAGGATTGTCTTTGAATTTGAAGAGTGGCGCATCATTGAAATACAGGTGTATGATAGTATCGGTATCTTCAATGCAGTGATTATCCAACACTTTATCATAGTCTGAATCTAATACCAATACAGTATCACCTTCAACTGAACAGTGTCTAAGTAGTGGTATAATATCGTAGCATTTCAATATTTGTAGATATGTAATTAGGCTAGTCATTTTTTGTTGGATGATTATCTTCGTCTTTAGTGTCAACCAATGTGTTATTGCGGCTGTTGTATCCTGCGATGTATGCTTGAATAGCAGTAGTATGTGCAACGTTTTGTAGTACGTTGTATGGATCAGAGATAGGTGCTATCTTATTAGCAAATTCCTCTGCGAGGTTATAGAGTTCTTCTTCAGTCATAGTTTCATTTACAAATTTTAATTGTTAGATAAACTTTTCACATGCAATGGAATTTTGGTTCACATCTCCATTTTTTTCACATGTTGTGAAAAATGAACAGTCGGCACATTTATGAATGAATTCTTGTTTAACTTCAATAATTCTTGTATTTTTACCTGTAATGTCAAATATTTTCATAATTATTCGCGAATTTTAATTGTTAATTTATTTTAGAGCGTTTTTGCATTTCCGCTATAATTTTTTGATATATTTCTTTATACTCAGTTGTATTAATATATTTTTCTGGACTTCCATAAAAAGCATTTGCATGCAAATGTAATGATGAAAGTTCTATATCGGTTAATTGTGAAATATCTATATTTTTAATATTATTCGGTTTTTCCATGACTAGTTTTTTATTTTAATTGTCAATTCAACTTTGGTTGGTTCTTTATCTTCCCATTTGATTTGAGGGAGACTATCATTTTGAATTTCTTCAATATAGCATCCTACGAGTTCATCATCAAGAACTGTCCAGTATCCATTTCCATAGATATTACGTTTATATGGTGTAGTACCAATAAATAGATTTAGTGTTCCATCTTCGTTCCTTGCTGCAAAGGCTGTAATTTTATCTTCCATACTTTTATTCTGTTATCTTTGTTTTGTACACCAATCTCTATACGCTTTTCTCACCTTTTCGAATTTTTCCATGTATTGTTCACATGTTTCTTTATCACAAGGACTTCCCCACGATGCTCCAAGTCCACAATAATATAATCCTTTACTGTATAGTTCAGCAATCATAAAATAGTTAAGGATTTCAGCCTCATCAGCATTTTTGAAACCTTTTACTTTTTGCCATAATTTATCAGTAAAAAATCTATGACGCCCAAATACGCCACAGAGGTTTAGAAGTATTTGTATTCCGTCTTGATTATTCATAGTTTGATGTATTGTGTTGTTTATTATAATCTTCAATGAGTTCCAGTATCTCATCAAATGCTTCAGTGGTATCATATGGTTGGTCACGTCCGCACATATATACTCTGGCAGAACAACCACCATAACAACTAATATCGCAAATTGAAGATATTTGTGAAGGATTTATTGCCACTTTGTATGGCTTACTACCAGAATATTCAGTTAGGATAATGTATCCTGCTTGTATTTGATTACTTGGATGCATAGTTATTTCCTGCCATATTTCTTTTCGTAATACTTGACATACTTAATGAATGCTGCTGTAGATACAGCAACGAGGGATGCTACTGCGAGAACATCCTTAATAACTCTGTAGGTTCTAATTGGGTTCATCATTTTTGTTCATTCATTTTTTTGTTATACATAT
>Ga0310694_10000785_pt1 | contig 39789 bp, 35 predicted proteins | sample 174DNAGHGhighgp2_FD_203884 | JGI IMG/M metagenome (GOLD analysis project Ga0310694, IMG submission 203884) | Sheep rumen microbial communities from Palmerston North, Manawatu-Wanganui, New Zealand - 1742 DNA GHGhigh gp2 (v2) (version 2) | ecosystem: Host-associated > Mammals > Digestive system... | reverse complement strand
CATGACGGGTATGCGTACCATGATTCCATTCAATGATAATTGGCTGTTTTTGAAACCCGGAGAAAACCGCGTGCCCGTCACGCTGCCTCACACCTGGAACGCTCTGGATGGCCAGGACGGCGGCGGCAATTACTGGCGGGGCGAATGCCTGTATGAAAAAACCTTTACCGCGCCGGACAGAAAAGCGGAGGAAGAAGTCTATCTGGAATTTGACGGCGTGTCCGCCTCCGCCAGGGTGACGCTGAACGATCATCTCGTCGGGGAACACCATGGGGGATACAGCCGGTTCCGGTTCAATATCACCGGTTTCCTGCAAGCGGGAGAAAACCGTTTGACCGTCGCCGTCAGCAACGCCGCCTGCGATACCGTGTATCCGCAAAATGCCGATTTTACGTTCTACGGCGGCATCTACCGGGCGGTGCGGCTGGTCGTGCTGCCCAGAATCCGTTTTGATATGGATACCTTGGGCGGCTGCGGCATTCGGGTGACGCCGAAGGTGCTGGAAGACGGCTCCGCCGACGTGCTTGTTTCCGCCCGCACCACCGGCGGACGGGCCGTGTTTGAACTGGAGGGGGAAACGCTGGAAGGGAACGAAGTCACCTTCCATGTGGAAAAGCCCGTCCTGTGGCAGGGGAGAAAGAATCCCCATCTGTACGCGCTGAAGGCCTGCCTGTATGATGGCAATGCACTGTGCGATTCCCTGGAAATTTCTTTCGGCATCCGCTCCTTCCGCATTGATCCCAACGAGGGCTTTATCCTGAACGGGAAAAGCTATCCCCTGCGCGGCGTGGCCATGCACCAGGACTGGCTGGGCAAGGGCAGCGCCATTTCCGAAAAGGACATGGAGGAAAGCCTGCGCCATGTATACGACATGGGCGCCACCACCGTGCGCCTGGCCCATTATCAGCACGATCAGCACACCTACGATCTGTGCGACCGGATGGGGCTGGTGGTCTGGACGGAGATCCCCTACATCAGCGAGCACATGGACAACGCAAGAGACAACGCCCTGAGCCAGATGAGGGAATTGATCGAGCAGAATTACAATCATCCCTCCATTGTGGTGTGGGGCCTGAGCAACGAAATCACCATGGCCCGCGGAGATCAGGAAACGCTGGTGCCCTTTCATCAAAAGCTCAACGATCTGTGCCATGCAATGGATGGTACCCGCCTCACCACCATGGCCTGCATTTCTCCCTTGCCTGTGGATCATCCGCTGCTTTCCGTGCCGGACGTGCTTTCCTACAACCATTATTTCGGCTGGTACGGCGGACGGCTGGAGGACAACGGCCCCTGGTTCGACCGTTTCCACGCCCTGCATCCCGACCTGCCTGTGGGCGTATCGGAATACGGCTGCGAAAACAGCCTGTGGCATTCCTCCCATCCCGAGCCCGGGGATTACAGCAACGAATACCAGATGATCTACCACGAAAGTCTGATCAAGCAGCTTTATTCCCGGAAATACCTATGGGCTACCCACGTATGGAATATGTTTGATTTTGCCGCCGACGCCAGGGAAGAGGGCGGCACCAAGGGGAGAAACAACAAGGGCCTGGTGACCTTCGACCGCAAAACGCGCAAGGACGCTTTCTATGCCTATCAGGCCTGGCTGACAGATCAGCCTATGCTGCATCTGTGCAGTAAGGAATTTGTGAACCGGGACGGGGACACAACGGAATTCGTGGTGTACAGCAATTCGCCCAAGGTAACTTTGACAGTGAATGGCACGGCGTATGAAAAGCAGGCGGAGGATCATTTCTTCCATTTCACCGTGCCGCAGCCGGAAGGCGCCTATACCGTTACTGCGTCCGCAGGCGAGCTGGAGGAACAGGCAGAATTTACTCACGCGGCCCAGCCCGATCCCGCCTATCGCTTCCAGCAGGGCACAGTGCTCAACTGGTTCGACATCGACACGCCCGATGGATTCTATTCCGTCAAAGATTTGCTGAAGGATATTTCCCTGTCTCCCGACGCGGCGGCGCTGGTGAAGCCCTTGCTGGCGGAAATGACGGCGGCCCGGATGGCGAAAGCGAAGCAGAAGGAGAAGGAAACCGGACGCGAGACAGTCAAGAGCGGCGAAGGCATCAGCACGGAGGATCGGATGAAGATCACCATGCAGTTCAGCCTCCTGCAGCTGATCCGCATGGGCGCGCCGGATATGCCCAAGGAGCGCATTATCGGCATCAATAAGCAGCTGAACCGGATTCAAAAGGTTAAGCCGCCGGTGGATTTCGATCCGGAACAGTATGAAAAAGACAGCCATCGGAAAGAAAACGTCTACGCCCTGGACGATCGTTTTGTGCTTCGGGACGGGCAGCGCCATCCCTTCGCGGTGATCTGCCCCGGCGGGGGATATACCATGGTTTGCAGCTTTATCGAAGGCGTGCCCTACGCAAGGAAACTCAATGAAATGGGCATCTCCGCCTTGATCGTGTACTACCGGGTGAAGGAGGCGGCCCGTTTCCCCGCGCCGCAGGATGACCTGGCCCAAGCCGTAAAGGATATTTTCGCCCGGGCAGATGAATATCTGCTGGATACAGCTCACTGGTCCGTGTGGGGTTCCTCCGCGGGCGGACACCTGGCGGCCAGCTTCGGCACCGTCAATATGGGCTGCCTCCGCTACAAGCTGCCTAAGCCGGAAGCCCTGGTGCTGACCTATCCTGTCATCAGCATGCGGCCGGACCTGACCGAGCAGCAAACCCACAATATGCTGCTGGGCGCTCCTGCCGATCCCGGGATGGAAGCCTTCGCCAGCGTGGACGAGCACGTGACTGCGGATTATCCTCCCACCTACATTTGGTGCGGCGACGCGGATAAAACCGTAAAGCCCGACAACACCCGCCGCATGGCGGAAGCACTGGAAAAAGCAGGGGTTCCATATCAATGCGAAATTTTCCCCGGCGTGGATCACGGCGTCGGCCCCGGCACGGGAACCGCCGCCGAAGGATGGATCGGTCATGCGGTGACATTCTGGAAACAACAAATGAAATGAAATACCATGCAGGAGGACGGCCGTGAAGAATCCCGAAATTGAAAAAAAGATAAAAGATTTGCTGAGCAAAATGACCCTGGAGGAAAAGACGGGCCAGCTGCATCAGTCCGGCGGCTCCCTGGTGGGGGCGTTCGATCTGACACTGGAAGAAATACTGACCATGGTGCAGGATGGACGTATCACCGAGGAAGAAGGGCACAAGATGCTGTCCGAAGCCAAACACGACTGGCACGAGGACGATATTCGGGCCGGACGTATCGGGTCTTACCTGAACGTGATCGGCGCGGAGGAAATGAACCGCCTGCAGCACATTGCCGTTGAAGAAAGCAGGCTGGGCATTCCCCTGATCAACGGCTTCGACGTGATCCACGGCTTCCGCACCATCACGCCCATTCCCCTGGCGGAAAGCTGCGCCTGGGACATGGATTTGTGGCGGCGCACCGCCCGCATGTCGGCTGAGGAGGCCACCGCTGCCGGCATTCATATGACTTTTTCGCCCATGGTGGACGTGAGCAAGGACCCGCGCTGGGGCCGTATCGCCGAAAGCGCGGGGGAGGATGCGCTGCTCAACGGGCTGTACGGAGAAGCCAAGGTGAAGGGCTATCAGACGGATGATCTGACCCGACACGACGCCATGGCCGCCTGCGTGAAGCATTTTGCCGCTTACGGCGCGGCAGAGGGCGGCAGGGATTACAACCGGGTGGATATGTCACCCCAGCGATTCGAGGAAGAATACCTGCCCTCTTACGAGAAAGCTGTCAAAGCCGGGGCTCGGGCTGTCATGCCGGCCTTCAACGATCTGAGCGGCGTGCCCTGCTCGGTGAACAAAAAGCTGCTGACGGACATTCTCCGCAAGCGCTGGGGCTTTGATGGCATGACCATCAGCGACGCCAACGCCATTGCGGAATGCATCAATCATGGCATCGCAGCGGATCGCCGGGACGCCGCCTGCCAGGCCCTGAACGCCGGCATGGATATGGACATGACCTCCGGCTGCTTCCTGGACCATGTAAAAGAACTGGTGGAGTCAGGCGAAGTCAGTATGGAAAAGCTGGACGAAGCGGTCGGCGATATTCTCAGGCTGAAATTCGAGCTGGGCCTGTTTGACGATCCCTACCGTTCCGGTGCGGAGCAGGAAAAGGCGGCCATGCTGACGCCTGCGCACCGCGCTCTGGCCCGGGAAGCGGCGCAGAAATCCATGGTGCTTTTGAAAAACGACGGCGCGCTGCCCCTGAAGGCGGGCGTGTGCATCGGCCTGGCGGGCAAGCTGGCCTTTGAAGGGGATGAAATGAGCGGCACCTGGTCCGGCAATGTTCAGGCAGGGGATTGCAAAAGCATCCGGGACGGCCTGGATGCGGAGGGCATCGCTTATCAGCCGGTTGAAACCGATCAGCCCCTGCCGGACTGCGATGTGTTCCTCTGCGCCATCGGCGAACGCAAAGCGGAGAGCGGCGAAGCGGCCAGCCGGGCATCCCTGGCGCTGCATGACGAAGATATCGCCCTGCTGAAACGCCTGAAGGAAAGCGGGAAGCCGGTGGTGGCTGTGGTATTCGCGGGCAGGCCCTTGTGCCTGGAGCCTGCCGTGGAATGCGCCCAGGCCATCCTGATGGCCTGGCATCCCGGTGCGGAAGCTGGCCCGGCCATCCTCGATCTGCTTTTTGGCCGGGTGAATCCTTCCGCCAGGCTGACCGCCTCCTTCCCGGCGGCCACGGGCCAATGCCCCACCCTGTATTACGATCATATCCGCACGGGCCGTCCGGCAGGCAAATTCAAGTATACCAGCAAGTATCTGGATGCACCGGTGGAGCCGCTGTTTCCCTTCGGTTTCGGGCTGAGTTACACCGATTGCCTGTACAGCGATGTTTCCGCCGCGCAGACGGCGGAAGGCATCCACGCGGAAATCACCGTGCGGAATACCGGCGACCGGGCAGGGGAAGAAACCGTGCAGTGCTACTTCCGCGATCCCGTGGCCCGGCGCGTGCGCCCTGTAAGAAAGCTGGCCGCCTTTGAAAAGATTGCTCTTCAGCCGGGAGAAAGCAGACGGGTTGCCTTTGACATCCCCAGGGCAGCGCTGGGGTATTACGATCAGGACATGAACTTCACGGTCGACGACGGCCTGATTGAAGTATACATCGGCGGCAATGTGCGGGATACCCTGCAGGCGGATTTGTATTTCGTCAGCGAGCGGTAAGCACGCCGCGGGAAGGAGAAAGCATGCACAGGCAAGTTACCGTGGAAAGAAAAAGGGAAGCGCTGGCATTGATTCCTGCCGTTGCCTTTGCCAACGTGCCCTGCTGGTATGATTGCTCCCGGCGGGATCTGAAAATGGACCTGATCGTGCCAAAGAGCCGGAAGGGTCACGCGCTCTGCCCTGCCATCGTGTGGATTTGCGGGGGAGCGTACCGGGTGGTGAACCGTTCGGTTTGGCTGCCGGAAATGATACGGTTTGCCCGGGCGGGTTATGTGGTGGCCAGCATCGAATACCGTACCGGCAACGAGGCCGTCTTTCCGGCCCAATTGACAGACGTGAAATCCGCCGTGCGTTTCCTGCGGGCGCATGCAAAGGAATTCTGCGTTGACCCGGACAGGATTTTTGCCATGGGCGAATCGGCGGGCGGCACCATGGCCAGCTTGCTGGGTGTGACGGGGGAATGGAAAGAGTTCGACCAAGGCGATCATTTGGACCAGTCCAGCGCCGTGCAGGGCGTGGTGGATTATTACGGCGTGGTGGATTTGTCCGACGCGTCCGCGGAAAGAGACCGCATGACTGCCGCGGAAAACCACAGCAACGATGTTCCGTATTTCGCCTTTGAAGAATTCCTGGGCGTCGGGTACGGAAAAACGGAAGCGGACCAGGCAAGCGCGATCCGGTATGTTTCTGAAAAAACGCCGCCGTTTATGATCCTGCACGGCACAAAAGACGCGGTGGTGCCCATGGCGCAAAGCGAAAAACTGTACGACGCTTTGCAAAGAAAGGGCATCCCCTGCGAATTCATGGTGATTGAGGACGCTGCGCACGGAGACGATTTGTTTTATCAGGATGAAGTGACCGACCGGGTCATTTCCTTCCTGAACCGCTTATCGGAAAAGGGGGACGAGCCATGATGGATTTGCTGAAAGCCGGCTATATCGGGCATCCCTGTCAAATGGCCTTCCTGCGCCGCGTGACCGTGGCGGAAGGGAAAGCCAAAGGCACTCAGATCATCGAGGTAAGAACGGCGGGCGGACTGGAAATGGACATCCTGACCGACGCCGGGCTGGATATCGGGCAATGCCGGTTCCGCGGCGTCAACATGAGCTGGATGAGCAAGAACGGCTATGACAGCCCCGCTGTCATTGCACCGTATGAAAACGAGTTTGTAAACACCTTTCCCGGCGGGCTGCTCTATACCTGCGGCTTGCGTTCCGCCGGGCCTGCCAACCGGGACAACGGCGAATGGCACCCGCTCCACGGGCGGTATCATTCCCTGGCGGCGGAGCAGGTGTGCGCGGAGATGGCGGGCGATGAAATCATCGTCCGGGGCGTGGTCCGGGAAACGGCGCTGTTCAGCCACGCGCTGGAAAACCGGCGCACCATTCGGATTCCCGCGTTTGGTTCTTCTGTAACCATTCAGGATGAAATCACCAACCTGACGCCAAAGGACGAAGAATTCATGCAGATCTATCACTGCAATTTCGGCTATCCGCTTTTGTCTGAAAGGGCGAAACTGATCCTGCCGGAGGACAGGGAAACCATCCCCCGGACGGAATTTGCGAAAACAGGATTGGGACGGGAATGCGCATTTGACGCGCCCATCCCCGGCGAAGAAGAGCGGGTGTTCTTCCAGAAAATGAAGCGGGATTTCCGGGCGGAGCTGGTCAATCCTGTGCTGGGCGTGCGAATGGCCATGACCTGGAGCGGGGATACATTGCCCATCCTGTCCCAGTGGCGCAGCATGGCGGCAGGGGATTACGTGCTGGGCCTGGAACCCACCAACTGCTACATTATGGGCCGGCACGACGAACGGGAAAACGGCACCCTGCCGGTGCTCAAGGCGTTTGAAAAAGAAAAACATACTGTGACCATTTCATTTGAGGAGGAGAAAAACAATGGCTAAGAAAATGACCTTTGCTCTGGCATTCTGCAACCGCGGCTTCATGCCCGGAGAACTGATCTATGGGGCCCGGGACGACATGGTGAAGGCCGTCACCGACGCGGGCTATGACTACATCATGATGGACAAGGACCTGACCCGCTACGGCGGCATCGAAACGAGGGACGAGGGATTGCTCTACGCCAAGTGGCTGAAGGAGCACGAGGGCCAGTACGACGGCGTGATCTTCTCCATGCCCATTTTCGCCGATGAAAACGGGGCCATCACCGCTCTGCAGGACGCGGGCGTGCCCATCCTCATGCAGGCATATCCCGATGAAATCGGCAAGATGGACTTCGCCCACCGCCGGGACGCCTACTGCGGCAAATTCTCCGTCACCGACGTGTTCACCCAATACGGCGTACCCTTCACCGTTTTGAAGCCCCACGTGGTGCATCCGCTCTCTCCCAAGTTCCAGGAAAATCTAAAGGACTTCGCCGCCATCTGCCGGGTGGTGAACGGCATGAAGCGGTTCAACCTGGGCTGCATCGGCGCCCGCACCACCGCCTTCAAAACCGTGCGCTTTGACGAAATCGCCCTGCAAAAGCACGGCATCAACGTGGAATCCTTCGATCTTTCCGAGGTGTTTGACAAGATCGCCGCCATGAAGGATGACGATCCAGCGGTAACTGCCAAGATCGAGCATTTGAAGAACTACACCGATTTTTCCCAGGTGCCGGAATTGAACATGCTGAACCTGGGCAAGCTGGCGGTGGTCATTGACCAATATATCGCAGAATATCATCTGGACGCCCTGGCCCTGCGCTGCTGGAACGAGATGGAAGCTCATCTGCGCATCTGCCCCTGCGTGATCCTGTCCGAGCTCAACGACCGGGGCATCGTGGCCAGCTGCGAAATCGATATGTGCAGCGCTCTCACCATGCGGGCCATGAACCTGGCCACCGAAAAGCCCACGGCGGTGCTGGACTGGAACAACAATTACGGCGACGACGAAAACAAGGTGATCCTCTTCCACTGCGGCCCCGTGGCCCAGGGACTGATGACCTGCAAGGGCACCGTGACCAATCACAAAATGTTCGACAAGACCGATCCCGGCTCCGGCTGGGGCTGCAACGAGGGACGCATCAAGCCCATGCCCATCACCATTTCCAACTGCCAGACCAAGGACGGAAAAATCGTCATTTATGCCTCCGAAGCCCGGTTTACCGATGATCCCATCGAGGACGGCTACTTTGGCTGCGCCGGCGTAGCGGAAATCGACGATTTGCAGAACAAGCTGATCAAGCTGGCCCGGGGCGGCTTCAAGCATCACACCTCCATTGGCGAGGGCCACGTGAAGGACGTGCTCAAGGAAGCGTTTACGACCTACCTGCATTACGATTGGGTGGAAATCGATGGATAATCAGAAGCGATACATTCCCGGCCTGCCGCAGCCGCTTTCCAGCGTCTTTTTCGGCACGGCCATGTCGCCGGTCATGACCGACGGCCCTGAGGCTGGGGTGCTGCTGGACAGCGTGCTGGCGGGCGGCGTCAACGCCTTTGACTGCGCCCGCAGCTACGGCCTGGCGGAAAACGCCCTGGGCCGCTGGATCAGGGAAAGAGGCATCCGGGATCAGGTGGTGATCCTGTCCAAATGCGGCGATATCCGCGATGGCAAGGTGGAGGTCAATCGCCGGGTGATCCGGGAGCAGCTGGCGCAGAGCCTGGAAGCGTTGGGAACGGACTGCATTGATCTGTACCTTCTGCACCGGGACGACCCCAATACGCCGGTAGAGGAATTCATCGAAACCCTGAACGAGGCGAGAGCGAAGGGGATGATCCGTCTCTTTGGCGTGTCCAACTGGACGCACGAAAGGATTGCCGCGGCTAATCGGTACGCCGGAGAAAAGGGGCTCATGGGCTTTTCCGTGTCCAGCCCCAATTTCGGCCTGGCCCGGCAGATGAAGGATTTGTGGGGTGGCGGCTGCGTTACCCTGTCCGGGCCGGAAAACGATGCCGCCCGCAAATGGTACCGGGAAAACCAAATGCCCTTGATCGCCTATTCCAGCCTGGGAAGGGGATTTTTCAGCGGCCGCTTCAAGGCCTACGATTACGAAAACGCCCGCAAGGTCCTGGACCCTTACGCCCAGCGGGGATACCTGTACGAAGAAAACATGGAACGGCTTGAACGGGCGGAAAAACTGGCGGAAAAATATGGCGTCACCGTGCCGGAAATCGCCATGCGGTATGTGTTTGGCAGCGGCATGAACGTATTTGCCGTGGTGAGCACCACGTCCCCCGAGCGGCTGCAAATGAATCTCCGCGCTGCCGGGCAGCCGCTGTCCGCTGAGGATACCGCGTATTTGGAAGGGACGGAGCTATGAAAATTGCAGGCTTGGATATCGGCACCACTGGATGCAAATTAACGGTTTTTGACGGGCAGGGCCGGGATTTGGGCAAGGCGTACCGGGATTATCCGGCGCGCCGCCAGGTGAACGGCCACGAGATTGATATTTCCGTGGTGATGGACAGCGTGTACGCCGTTATTCGGGAAATGACAGCGCAGTATCCGGACATCGGCGGCATCGGCGTGACCAGCTTCGGAGAAACCTTCGTCATGACGGACGATGCGGGCACGCCCCTGCACACCGCCATGCTGTACACCGATCCCCGGGGTGCGGAGGAATGCGCAGAATTGGTGGCTAAGCTGGGGGCGGACAGGATCGCCCGTATTTCCGGCCTGGCGCCCCATGAAATGTATTCTGTCTGCAAGATCATGTGGCTGAGGAGGCATCGGCCGGAAACCTATCGGCAGGCAAAGCACATTTTCCTCATCGGGGATTATGTGGCCTGGCACCTGACCGGAAACGCCCAGATCGACTATTCCCTGGCCACCCGCTCCATGGCTTTTGATATCGGGAAGCTCGATTGGAGCGAAGAAATCCTGACCGCGGCGGGCATTGATGCTTCGCTGCTTTCCAAGCCCGTGCCCACCGGCACTGCTGCCGGCTGCGTCACGAAAGCCGCTGCGGACAAGACGGGTCTGCGTCCGGATTGCCAAATCGTCACCGTCAGCCACGACCAGGTGGCGGCGGCCGTAGGCGCCGGAGCCTTCGACGGGGAAACCGCCGTGGACGGCGCGGGCACGGTGGAATGCCTGACGCCCATCTATGACAGCCTGCCGGATATCAGCGTCATGAGCAAAGGGTATTTTTCCGTGGTGCCCTATGTGATCCCCGGAAAATATGTGGCCTACGCCTTTTCCTACACCGGCGGCGCGCTGATCCAGTGGTGCGTGAACACCCTCGCCAAGGCGGAGCAGGAAGAAGCGCGGCGGCAGGGGATTTCTGTCAATACACTGCTGGAACAGCAGTACGATCAGCAGGAACCCACAGGCCTGCTGGTGCTGCCGCACTTTGCCGGCGCGGCCACGCCCTACATGGACACGGGCTCCAAGGGGGCCATCCTGGGCCTCACTGCCGGTACCGCGCTTCCCGAAATCTACCGGGCCTGCATGGAGGGCGTCGCCTACGAAATGCGGCTGAATTACGATGCGCTGGCCGATTCCGGCATTCATTTTACAAAGCTCCACGCCACCGGCGGCGGAGCCAAATCCAAAGTATGGATGCAGATGAAGGCGGATATCCTGAATCTGCCCATCACGGCGCTTAAAACCTCCGACGCGGGCACGGTGGGCAGCGCTATGCTCACAGGGGTCGCCGTGGGCGTATTCAAGGATTTATCGGAAGCGGCTGCCATCATGGTGCAGCAGCGGGAAACCTACAATCCTGATCCCTTGCTCCATGCGCAGTATATGCAGATCTATAAACGATACAAAAAGGTCTATCAGGCGGTTCGGCCGCTGATGTAACAGGAGGAGAGAGCCATGCTTGTCAATCTGGTGGAAATTCTGAAATTAGCGGAAGAAAAAAAGTGCGCGGTAGGCGCGTTCAACACCCCCAATCTGGAATGCATCAGCGCCGTTCTGAACGCGGCGGAACGCTTGAACGTGCCGGTCATCATCGCCCACGCCCAGCTCCACGAGCCCGTGGCGCCGCTGGATGTGATCGGGCCGGTCATGGTGGAAAAAGCAAAAAAGGCGAAGGTGCCCGTCTGCGTGCATCTGGATCACTGCGAAACGCTTTCCTATATGCAGCAGGCCCTGGACATCGGCTTCACCGGCGTTATGTACGACGGCAGCCTTTTGCCCTATGAAGAAAATCGGACGAACACAAAGAAAGCCGTTGCCATGGCGAAAGCATACAGCTGCGGTGTGGAAGCGGAACTGGGCGCGCTGGCCTCCCGGGAGGGCGGCGCTTCCTCCGGCAGCGGCCCGGTGTACACCGATCCCGATCAGGCCGTGGCTTTCTGCGGGGAAACGGGCATCGACGCCCTAGCCCCCTCCTTCGGCACGGCCCACGGTATCTACAAATCCAGGCCCGTGCTGGATCTGGAGCGGGTAAAGGTGATTGCGGAAAAGACCGGGTTGCCCCTGGTCATGCACGGCGGCAGCGGCGTCAGCCCGGAGGATTACCGCACCGGCATCCGCAACGGGCTGCGCAAGATCAATTATTACAGCTACATGTCCAAGGCGGGCGTGACCGCGGTAAAGGAACTGCTGGAAAAAGAGGATGTTACCTTCTTCCACGACCTGGCCCTGGCCGCGCAGAACGCTATGGAAGCCGATGCCGAAAAGGCCATGCGCATTTTTGCGGGGCTGTGATTCCCGGATTGACAAAAAATGAAAAACAGGCTCATTCTGCGGCGGCCTGTTTCAGGACCGGCCGGAGCCGCGCCGGCATGGGGGACGGATATGACGGAAAGAGATAAGATCATGCAGGAAATGCAGCAGAACATGTTCGCTCACTTTCGGCAGGAACAGGAAAGAAAGCTGACCAATTTCCGCCAGCAGAACGCATATATTCAAAAGGGGCGGACGCTGTTTACCGGCTCCTCCCTGATGGAAATGTTTCCGATCACAGAATTCTGCCTGAACGAAGGGCTGCCCATTGCATACAACCGGGGCATCGGCGGCTATACAACCGATGATTTCCTGGCGGCTATCGGCCCGGTGCTGCTGGACCTGGAGCCTTCCAAGGTGTTTATCAACATCGGCACCAACGATATCCGCTCCATGCCAAACGGCGGCGATTGGATGGAGCATCTTTCCGAAAACTACCGGAGGATCTGCGGAATCATCCGGGAAAAGCTCCCGGAGACCGAGGTTTACATGATGGCCTATTATCCTGTCAACCCGGACAGGGACAGCCCCGCCTTGCGGGTGCGCACCAACGCAGCCGTCGGCCGGGCCAACGGGATGGTGCAGGACCTGGCGGCGGAATTCGGCTTTCACTACATCGACGTGAATGACGGCCTGAAGGATGAACAGGGAAACCTGCAATTTGAACACACTCAGGACGGCATCCATTTTGACGCCGCGGCCTATCGCACGGTGTTTGAACGGCTGAAAAAGTATCTGTAAACGCTCGATTCGGATGAACTGTTCCATTTTATGTACAGATGCTTTTCACCAACACAGGATATACGGATGCCGCTGCATTGCGAATGTCCGCTTCCGGCACAATTACGGAACAACTGCCGTACAATTCCTGCGCTGATGCCGGCTTGACGAACTCCCGGACCGGGAAAACCCGTGTTTTCTCTTTTCGTAAATTTCTTGGTGTGGATACATAAAACATTCCTTTGTTCCCCATGAAACACCGCCCGGTGCAAAAAGCGTCGAATGGCATAAAAAAAGCTGCTTGAGAGAGCAGCTTTTTGATTGAATTTTACGCCTGCACGCCTTCCTGCTTTTCCCTGCGCTTTTTCTTGGCCTTGGTTTCGGGCAGGGAGAAGGAGTGGCCCTCTTCAAAGCGCACATATTCCGGCGGCTCTTCCAGCAGGGAAGGATTGTTGATGTAATAGTTCAGCCGGTCCACCATCTTGGCGTACACGGCGCCGGCGCAGATGCGCTCGTCCGCTGTCAGCCCGATGGGCAGCAGGCGCTTGCGCACGGCCTTGCCGTCGGGGCCGGCCTGTACGGTGCGCTCCACGTTGCCGATGGACAGGAAGATGGAGGTGGTGCCGAAATTGTAGATGTGATGATTCACGGCGGGCATACCGATGGAGGCCATGTTGGTCAGGAACAGGCTGGTATGGAAGGGAGAGGCGTCCAGGATATACTTGGGCATGATGCCGTAGCGGTCCAGCACCCGGGCCAGGCCCACCACGACATTGGCCAGAATGGGATTGAGCAACAGCTTTGCCACCTTCATGGTGGAGTTGTCGGCTTCTTCTTTTTTGTTTTGCTCGATGGCCACCCGCACCCGCTCGGCCACGTCGTAAATGGTGTCCCGGGGGTCAAAGTAGCACTTGACGGTGTTTTCCTCGATGGAGTCGGGGGTGGAAGTATCCTTGAGCACCACGAAGGACACGGTGAGCTGCGTGCGGGCGTACATCCGCTTGTTGCAGATGAAGCGGTTGATTTCGGGGATTTCCGAAGCCACCCGCACGAAGGTGGCGATGATCAATTCCATGAAGGTGAGCCGATGGCCTTCGTTGCCCTGGGCCACGATGTACCGGGCCATTTTTTCATAGTCCAGCTTCAAGCCCAGCATGACCTGGGCGTCGCAGCGCATGGGCATCAGATACGGCGTCAGCGCAACGATAGGATCGATGGTTTTCAGGACATGACCGTCGGCGCGGTGTCCAAACATAGCGCAACCCCTCCTGCGAAATGATAGAATATACAATGTTTATTATAATCATTTCGCTCCGATCCGTCAATCCCGGGCAAATTCAGGGGTGCAGCGCCCGGTATGCCCGGGTCAGCATGGGGTAATCTGCCGTGGCGTCGTCGCCGCCGGACTGCCATACGATCAGGCCGCCCAGGCCCTGGTCCCGGATGTATGCCGTTTTCGCGTCCAGCGATTTTGTGCTGTCGTAGGTCAGAAATACCCGGTAATCCCTGGACGCGGGATCGTCGTTCCACAGGTACGCTGCCTGGGCCGCTTCGTCGTAGCCCTTATGCCAGCCGGGCGCACTTTCGTCAACAGCGGCTTTTTCCAGCTTCACCAGGTCCTTCCACAGCCTGGTGCCGCCTGAGAAGCCTTTTCCTTTTGCGCCCAGGGGATCGCCGGAGGACAGATCCACCTGCTTCCAGCCATGGCTGTAAAATGGAGCGCCGATAGCGATCTTGTGCCGGGGCACGCCCTGGCTCAACAGGTATTTCACCGCCGAATCGGCGGATGGCTCGCCGTACAGCGCCGCCTGATGGCCGGTGATGGCGTCGGCGATACCGGCCATATCGTAGGTCATCAGATTGATGCGATCCACATAAGGATGCAGCGCCGCGTAATCCTGGTGGGATAGAACGTCTTTCGATGCCGCGGCGCAGACGGTCAGCCGCTTTGCGCTTTTGCCAAAGCGTTGATCCAGGGCGGCGCGCAGCTCCTGCAGAAGCAGGGTGTAATTGGTTTTATCATCGCCCAAAGACGGATTTCCTTCGTCGCTGCCGCTGCCCTTGCGGGGCACGCCGGGGTATTCCCAGTCGATGTCCAGGCCGGTAAAGAATGTGTAGTCCTCCAGAAAGGAAACGCAGCTTTGGATGAACGAAGAGCGGCTTTCCCTAGTCAGGCACATTTCGGAAAAATACCCGCAGCAGGTCCAGCCGCCAATGGAGAGCAGGATGTTCTTGCCGGGATGCGCTGCCGCCATTTTCTGATACTGCGGAAAATGTGCGTTGGCGCTTCCCGTGTCGGCGGCGGGATCGGTGGACACCAGGGCGAAGCCGCCGCTCTTGGGAGCGACCTTCCAAAATGCGTGATTTACGCAGTCGATACGGTCCCACGGCAGGTTTTTCACCTGGGCGGCGGAATCGGAATACACGTTCCAGTTGGGGAAATAAACAGTCATACGGGCCTCCTCTCCGGCTAAGCCGGCCGGGATCGGCGCGCCGGGCGCCGGGATGCATTGGAAAATGGTCAGCAAAAGCAGGATGAGAGGCAGGATGCATTGCTTTCTCCGCACGGGAGCCCTCCTTTCGGCGGCGATCTGCCTGCATATGCTTTTGTGGAATACACGCGCATTATAGCACACGCCGTCGAAAAAACGCAATGGCAATGAATGGCGGATACGGGGGAGACGCGGCGGGTGTACTTGCCCTGTACTTTTGACAGGGCTTTTTTGACAATCCCGCCTGCTTTTGGTATAATAACCCTGCGCTGCTTTGCCGGCACCCTCGGGGCCGGACGGGCGTACCCGGTATGGACCCCTGCCGCAATCGTCAGGTATCTTCAACGAACTTGAACGGAGGAAAAGAAAATGACACAAAACCGCACTGCCAAAAGAACCAGACTGCAAAACTTCGTCATTCTGTCGCTGCTGATCGCATTCGTCATTCTGATGGGGCTGACGCCGCTGGGCCTGATCCCGCTGGGCTTCATCTACGTTACGATCCTCTGCGTTCCCGTGATTATCGGCACGCTGTACCTCGGCTGGAAGCAGGGGTTGATCCTGGGGCTCAGCTTTGGCCTGGTCAGCTTTTATACAGCGCTGACCAAGCCCAGCGGCCTAGGCGCTCCGCTGATGGCCGCTTCGCCTGTGCTGACGTTTGTCATGTGCGTTTTGCCCCGCATGTGCATTCCGCTGTCCGCGTGGTTTGCTTACCGTTTTCTGCAAAAGAAAGAAAAGGAAAAGGCTTCCTTTGACGCGGCGATTATTTTCGGCGGGTTGATTGCTGCGATCCTGGGCCTGGCTGCTGTGGCGATCCTGTATTTTTCCGGGCCGCTGAAGATTCAGATGGGTGCGGAGACAGCGGATTTCAGCTTTACCCAAAACAATCTGCTTCTTCTGATGGGCTGCATCGTATTCTTTTCCGCGCTGGTGGGCGGCGTTACGGCCGCGTTCGTCACTGGGAAAGGGTTTCAGCGGATCGTAGCGCAGCATGCGCCTGCCGCTGTCGCCGCCGTACTGGGCAGCCTGACCAATACGGTGCTGTACCTTGGCATGATGCTTCTCTTCTATGCCATCTGCGGCCTGAATACCGCGAGCGTGCTGGCGCTGATTTGCGGCACGGCGCTGATTGCGGGGCTGAGTGAGGCCGTGGTGGCCGCAATTCTGGTTCCGCCCATCCTGCTGGCTGTATCCAAACTGCGCCGCTGACGGCGCATAACGCGTAAAGGGGAAATACTTGTATGCTCTTTACCATCGACGTGGGCAATACCAACATCAAAACGGCCCTGTTTGACGGGCCGGAAATGGTGCATTACTGGCGTTTGTCCACCACCAGGAAATACACCAGCGACGAAATGGGCGTGATGATCTCCCAGCTCTTCGATCACGAAGGCATTGATCGGAGCCAGGTGACGGGCATCATCATGTCCTCCGTTGTGCCGACTATCAATTTCACCGTGGAGCATATGTGCCGGGATTACTTCGGCATCGACCCCATGGCCGTGGGCCCTGGGGTGAAAACCGGCATCGACATCAAGTATGAAAACCCCAGGGAATTGGGCAGCGACCGCATCTGCAACGCCGTGGCGGCCTATACGCTCTACGGCGGCCCCTGCGTGTACATCGATTTCGGCACGGCAACCACCTTCGGCGCCCTGGATCAAAACGGCGCGTTCCTTGGCGGCTGCATCTGTCCCGGCATCAAGCTGACCAGCGAAGCGCTGGTTTCCGGCACGGCCAAGCTGCCGCACTTTGAATTGGTGATGCCGGAGCGGGTGATCGGCAAGACCACCGTTGGCAACCTGCAAAGCGGCGTGATCAACGGATACGTGGGCCAGGTTGTGTACCTGGTGAACGAGATCAGGCGGGAGATGGGGTGTCCCGACGCCAAGGTGATCGCCACCGGCGGCATGGCGCGCCTGATCGCCGCCAAATCCGGCGTGATCGACCATATCGACGGGGTGCTCACGCTCAAGGGCCTTCGGCTCATTTACGAAAAGAATCAATCCAAAGCATAAATCATCGAAGGGGGACAAGCCATGCGCACGATCACGGTGGGATTCCTGGGCTGCGGCAATATCGGCTGCGGCGTGTGGAAGCTGCTGAACGAATTCAAGGGCGATATGATCCACCGCAGCGGAGTGGATTTTTCCATTAAAAAAATCCTGGTAAGGGATTTGAATAAGAAACGGGACGAGGTGGTGCCTGCGGAGCTGCTCACCACCGATCCCGCGCAGGTGACCGACGATCCCGGAATCGAAATGGTGCTGGAATTCATGGGCGGGGAAACCCCGGCCACCCAGTACATGCTCCGCGCCCTGGAAATGGGAAAAACCGTGGTGACGGCCAACAAAATGGCCCTGGCGCTGAACTGGCATCTTTTGCAGGCCGCGGCGGAAAAGCACAATGCGGGCCTGTATTACGAGGCGGCGGTTTGCGGCGCGATCCCCGTGATCCGCACCACCATCGACTCCCTGGCCTCCAACCGGATCGAAAAGATGATGGGCATCGTCAACGGCACCACCAACTATATCCTTACCCGCATGAGCAAGGAAGGCAGCGCTTACGCCGACGTGCTCAGGGACGCCCAGCGCCTGGGCCTGGCAGAGCCCGATCCCACCAGCGACGTGGAGGGCTTTGACGCGGCGTACAAGCTGTCCATCCTCTCCTCTCTGGCCTTCCATGCCCGGGTACCCTTCGACGTGGTGTACCGCCAGGGCATCAGCCAGATCGAAGCCGTGGACATCGCCTACGGCAAGGAACTGGGCTATACCTTGAAGCTGCTGGCCATTGCCAAGCGTCAGGGCAACGTGATCGACGCCCGGGTGCACCCCACCTTTATCCCGGACAGCCATCCTTTGGCTTCCGTGTCCGGCTCCTTCAACGCTATTTTCCTGCATGGCCATGCCTGCGACGATATGATGCTCTTTGGCCGCGGCGCCGGCAGCGCGCCCACCGCCAGCGCGGTGGTGAGCGATATGCTCTACGCCGCCTCCCGGGAAACGCCCCGGCATCCCACCTTCCGCAATACCAACGAACTGGCCGAGGGCCTCACCGTGACTGATGACTGGACGTGCTCGTTCTACCTGCGTCTTTCCGCCAGCGACCGCCCCGGCGTGATGGCCCATGTGACCACCTGCCTTGGCAACGAGGGCATCAGCATCCGGAACCTAATGCAGCGGGATGCCGTGGACGGCCGGGCCCAGATCGTACTCATTACCCACGACGCGGGGGAATGCGCCGTCAACAAGGCCATCGGGGAAATCAACTGCGACGACGTGCGGGTGGAAAGCATGATCCGCGTGGAAAGCAACTGATTACAAAACAGATCAGAAAGGAAAACGCATGAAAAAACGCGGCGTATCGGCAGGCACCATTCTGGCGCTGGCACTGACGGCGGCTGTAGTTTTCACATGCGTTTTTTTGTATGTAAAGGTGCGCAGCCGCTCCACCGATGTGCATATGAGCGTCTTACGGGCGGCGGAGCAGCCGAAAGAAAACATCGCACAGACACCGGAGGAAACGCCGGTGCCCCAAAGCACTGTGCATACGGTCACGGTAACGCTTGCGCCGGCCGCGGCGGTCACGCCCGGCGCTGCTACGGCTCAGCCTGTCCGGACAGCCCGTGAGAAACGCACTTTCACCATCACTGCCGGCGGAATGATCGCCTTTGAAAGCGACGTATCCGATTCGGTGTACGATCATGAAGCGAAAGCATTTGCTTACGCGCCGGTGCTGGCCACCCTGCGCGCCAAGGTGGACGGGGACCTGACCTTGGCTACCTTGCCGCAGGTAATCAGCACGGATCAAAAATACGGCGATGAGCAAATTCCCGAGGCGGCGGCCGACGGCGTACGGTCATCCGGGTTTGAGTATGTGCTGCTCAATACCAGCCATATCCTCGACCAGGGCGCGGCCGGCGCGGAGCAGACGGTTTCTTCGCTCCGGCAGCTGGGTATGCACCCCCTTGGCGTGGAAGCCGGCGATTCCTCGCAGCATCAGGTGATCCTTCTCAACGGCGTGCGCATCGCGCTGCTGAGCTATACGGAAGCCCTGACTGCGAAGGGCAAATTGTCCCTGGAAAATCAGCCCGGCGTCATGCAGCTGTATTCTCAGCAGCAGGCGGAGAGGGATATTGCCGCCGTTCGCGCCCAGGGCGCCGACGCAGTGATCGTCTGCATTCATTGGGGCAAGGCGGATACCACCAGCCCTACAGCCGCCATGCGGCGCACGGCCCAGTCGCTGGCCGAGGCCGGAGCGGATATGATCCTGGGCACCCGGCCCCAGCGGGTGCTGCCCATGGATCTGATCACTGTTTCCGCCGATAACGGCATCCAGCGCCAGTGCCTGGTGGCTTATTCTCTGGGCACGCTGCTCACGGAATCCCGTGATGGATATGATATTTCCGGTATGCTGCTGAATCTGACGGTGACCTGCGACGGCGCGGAGACCCGTTTTGACAGCATCACCTATACGCCTACTTATGTCTGGCGGCAAAGCATAAACGGAAAAATCCAGTATCGGGTGGTTTGCTCCGCCGATGCCGCGCCCGCGGATATGGACGCCAAGCAGCAGGACGTGATGGACCGCGCGCTCAAGCGCGTGCAGACGATTTTGAAAGACAGTCCGGCAGCTATGCGGCAGTGAGCGCGGCCGGCCCGCTTCCGGAACAGAAAAAGCAGACGATCCAGCCGAAAAATGCGTGCATTCATTTTTCGTTTGGCCGTCTGCTTTTTGCGCCGCGGCTGCTTTCAAACGCGGGAAGGGGAAAGCCCCGGGGGTGATTATTCGTCTTTTCTTCCGCCGGTCAGGGCGCCGGTCATTTCCTGGAAGGTACGCTTCCATTTCTGCACAGCGCCCTTGCCGCTGCCGGTAGCGGCGAAACCGAAAATCAGCGCGCCGATCACCAGCGCCGCCAGCAGCCAGCCGATGCCCTTCCAAGCGCCGGCTGTTTCCTGCTGTTTTCCTTCCGCCGCGCCTTTCACGCTGCCGTAGAGGGTTTTGTTCATCACGTCGGCCATGTACCCGGTGGAATTCAGCACGGCGTCCTTATCGTTGGTGTAGGTGCCGAATTCCAGCAGCACGGACTGGCCCATCAGGTCTTGATTGTAGGTGCCCTTGCCGATGTAAATATCCTTGATGAGCCCGGGATATGTCTGATCGCCCACGGCCTTGATACGTGAGGCAAAGGCCTTGTTGGTCTCGGCATTCTGATTGGAACGGCCCACCAGCAGCCGCACTTTGGTCACATCCCGGCCGTTCAGGGTCTTTTCGTATTCTCCGGCGTCGGGGATGCCGTCCCGGTGAATATCCATCAGCGCGTCCACGCCCTTTTCGGCCAGGGAGGCTGCCGTGGCTCGGCTGCGGCGGTACGCGCCGGCGTCGTGGGGATAATGGTTTTCGTCGCTGTAATAGACGGTAACGCCTTCCTTTTCCAGCTGGGTTTTGAATTTCTCCGCCACGTCGTAAATGCCGCCCCGCTTGTCCAGGCTGCTTTTGCCGTCTGTAGGCGTGTAGCTTTCATCGCTGTGAGTGCAGTAAAGGGCCACGGCTTTTTTGCTGCCGGAGGCGGAAACGGGCTTGGCCAATTCATTGAGAAAGCTCACGTCGGGCAGGGCGTAATCGCCAAGCGATTTTACAATGGCCGTATTGCTTTCCTGGTCCACTTTTTCCACCCGGTAATGCTTGTTGTCCGATGAAATGTATTCGTCGCCGGGATCGGGCGTACCGGCGTAAAACGTAACAGTCTGGCCGCTTTCATCCAGCAGGCGGAATACCGTTTCTCCTGCGTCCCCTTCGGAAAATGCCGCCATGGGCACAAGCAGAGCGAACAAAAGGAGAATCAATAGAACGCGCTTCATCTTATCGCCTTTCCTTTCTGACGGGAGAATACACGTTGTCGCTGTTTTCCCGTCCGGGACGGGCCAGCCGCTCGATGATTTCGCCTGTCAATTCAGCCAGCAGCACTGCCAGCAGACCGGAGATCACGATGGTATCCATGGCTCCGGCCACGCCCAGGGACAGGGTGGAATTGATGCCCTGAGCCCAGTTGATGACGGCGACGGCGGTATCAGCCAGGGTGACGCCCAGCACGCCGCAGATGAACGCGGCCCTGCGGGACCGGCCCAGGATATAAGCAATCACGCCGCCGGCGATACCATAGAGATAATGAGGATCAATGAGCATCTGCTCCGGCTCGCTGGGCAGCCATCTGCCCAGGAGATACACCGCAAGGCCTGTGATCACGCTGCCGATCAGCGCCCGTCTGACCTCCTTTGTGGTGTCGGTTTTGATCAAAAGATAGATGCACACCCCAAGCGGCACCGCGAAGCCGCCGATATTGAACACCACGGGGCCTAAGCGGATATCGGGGATCAGGCCGCCAAAGAAAATGGCGGCGGCGATCACAAGCGCTGCGCGGTCGGTCAGCTGCATGCGGTCCAGCACCCGCTGGGCCACGCCAAAGAGCACCAGCGCCGACACGGCGGCCAATAGGATCAGGCTGATGGACACGGTGAATTTCCTCCTCGTTCCTTGCGTTTTCGATCCTATGATGCCCAGGGAAAGGACGATTATGCTTTTTTGTTCTGTACAGAAAGCGCCGAAGGTGGTATAATACAGTCAGCCTCTGGGAAAGGAGGAAAAAATTTGATACAAGCAGTGATCTTCAATCTGGACGGCGTGCTGGTGAATACCGACGCCTGCCAGTACGAAGCATGGAAACAGCTGGCGCACGAGCAGGGATTGCCCTTCGACAGCAAAATCAACGGCGTGCTCAAGGGCATGAAGCGCATGGACGGGCTGCGCGTGCTGCTCAGGAAAGCGGAGCGGCGATATTCCATGGGGGAGATGCTGGCCCTGTCCGCCCGGAAAAACGATATTTTCAACGGTCTCATCGAAACCCTGGGAAAAGAAAGCATTTGCCCCGGCGCGGTGGACACGGTAAGCACGCTCAGGGAAATGGGCATCCGAACGGCGGTGGGTTCCTGCAGCGAGAACGCGCCGGGAATCCTTCGGCACCTCAAAATGTACTCGCTCTTTGACACAGTGATCGACGGCGGTCAGGTGAAGAAGGGCAAGCCTGATCCGGAGGTATTTCTTCGGGCGGCAGACGCCTTGCAGGTGCCGCCGGAAAACTGCCTGGTGGCGGAGGATGGCCGTCCCGGCGTGGAGGCCGCGAAAAAATGCGGCATGCAGGTGCTGGCCATCGGGGAAGAGCTTCGCGCCGTTAACTCGGATTACTGGGCCGAAAGCCTTCTCAAGGCCGATCTGCCCGGTATCATCGAAAGGGACTATGTGGGAAACAGTATCGACTAAGAACGGAAAAAGCAAGGAGGAAGGTCATGCTCAAAAGAGACGTTGCCGAAGCAGTGATCGCCGAAGCGCTGAAAACCGGCGGCGATTTTGCCGAAATCTTTCTGGAGGATCGGCTGAACAGCGTATTATCCATGCTGTCCGGCCGTATCGAAGGTGTGAACAGCCGCAGGCTCCACGGCGCGGGCGTGCGGGTTTTCAATGGCTTGCAGGGCGTGTACGTGTACACCAACGATACCAGCATGGAGGGCCTTTTGGCCTGCGCCAGGCGGGCGGCATCCGCCGTCAGCGCGCAGCAGCATACCGGCGCAGCGCCGCTTGACTGGCAGGAAACGCCCAGCATCCACCCCATCCTGGAAATGCCCGATCAGGTAAAGAACGGCAAAAAGGCCGAAAAAATGAAGCTCGCAGGGGCAGTGCTCAAGGAGTACCCTGAAATCACCCAGGGCATGGTGCGCTATACCGACAGCGTGCAAAGGGTATGGATCGCCAACAGCGAAGGATTGTTTACCGGCGACACCCGGGTGTATACCCGCTTTTTCGTCAGCGCTGTGGCCTCCAACGGCACGGAGAACCAGACCGGCTCCGACGCGCCGGGAGCCATGCAGGGCTTTGAGATTTTCAACAGCCGCATTGACCCGGAAAAGTGCGCCAGGGAAGCGGCCCGGCAAGCCATATTGATGCTGCACGCGCCGGTGTGCCCCAGCGGCGTGATGCCGGTGGTGATCGACAACGGGTTTGGCGGCGTCATTTTCCACGAAGCCTGCGGTCACAGCCTGGAGGCCACCGCCGTGGCGGTTGGCAACAGCGAATTCTGCGGAAAAATGGGGCAGAAGATTGCCGCCGACTGCGTGACCGCCATCGACGACGGCACCATCCCCAACGAATGGGGCAGCCTGAACATCGACGATGAGGGCACGCCCACCACGCGCCTGGTGCTGATCGAAAACGGCATGCTGAAAAACTATATGATCGACAAATTGAACGCCCGCCGCATGCAGATGCCCATTACCGGCAGCGGCCGGCGGCAGGGCTATATGTTCGCGCCCACGTCCCGGATGCGCAATACCTATATCGCTGCCGGAAATGACAGCAACGAGGAAATGATCGCCACCATGGGCGACGGGCTGTATGCGGCAAAATTGGGCGGCGGCTCCGTTGAGCCCACCACGGGCAAATTCAATTTCGCCGTGCAGGAAGGGTATCTGGTCAAGGACGGCAAGATCGCGCATCCCGTGCGGGGAGCCAGCCTGATCGGCCGGGGCAGCGAGATCCTGCTTCAGATCGACCGGGTTGGAAAGGACATGCAGATGGCCCAGGGCATGTGCGGCTCCATCAGCGGCTCCATTCCCACCAACGTGGGCCAGCCCATGATCCGGGTGAGCAGCCTGACGGTGGGCGGCCGATAAAGGAGGGAAAAGGAAATGACCATCAACGCGTTTATCAACGCTTTATTGCGGGAAGCCGCCGATCAGGGCATCCTGGACGCGGAAATCTATCTTTCCTCCGGCGACAGCTTCCGGGCCATGTGCGTGCACGGGCAGATCGCCAATTATACGGTGCATGCTACCCGCGGGCTGTCCCTGAGGGGGCTGTACCAGGGCAAAATGGGCTACGCCGCCACCGAGGCCTTTGACCAGGCGGCGGTAAAGCAGCTGGTCCAGCAGGTAAAGGAAAGCGCCGAGCTTATCGAGGACGAGGACGTGCAGGAAATCTATCGGGGCGACGACAAATATCCCCAGGTGGACAACTATAATCCGGCATTGGACCAGGTGGAGGAAAAGCGAAAGCTGCAATTGATCCTGGACGTTGAAAAAAAGGCCCTGGCCATGGATGACAGGATCACCGACCTTAATTACAACATGATCTCCACCAGCAGCGGCGAAACCCGGATCGTGAACCGGGTGGCGAAAAACGGCGAGGGTCACGGGCTGAATCTTTCCTTCCGGGACAACATGGCCGTATGCTACGTCAGCGCCACCGCCAAGGAAGGGGACAGGGTGTCCACCGGCACGGGCTTCCAGGTGACCAGGGATTTTGACAGCCTGGACGCCGATCAGATCGCCCGGGACGCGGTGGAGGAAGCGCTGTTCATGCTGCACGCCGCGCCTGTCAAAAGCGGAACCTACCGCGCCATCATTGAAAACAAGTGCATGCCCGATCTGCTGGGCACCTTCGCCGGCATCTTTTCCGCCGAAAGCACCCAAAAGGGCATGAGCCTGCTGGCCGGCAAGGAAGGGAATATGATCGCCTCCGAGGCCGTTACGCTGATGGACGATCCGCTTTTGCCAGGCGGCCTGGACAGCCGGCCCTTTGACGATGAGGGGGTTGCGACCTTTACCAAGGCGGTGATCGAAAAGGGTAAGCTCAACACCCTTTTGCATAACCTCAAAACCGCCCGCAAGGCCGGGATCAAAAGCACCGGCAACGCGGCCCGGGCCGGCTATGCCGGATCGGTGGGCATCAGCCCCAGCAATTTCTTTCTGTCGCCCGGCGAAAAGAACCTGGATGAACTCATACGGGATATGGGCGACGGCCTGGTGATCACCTCCGTCAGCGGCCTGCACGCCGGAGCCAATCCCATCAGCGGCGATTTTTCCCTCATTGCCGAGGGCTATACCGTGAAGGACGGGAAAAAGGATCAGCCCGTGGAGCAGATCATCGTGGCGGGCAACTTCTATCAGCTGCTCAAAAACATCCGCGCTGTGGGCAGCGACCTCATTTTCCCTGGCAGCGCCGTGGGCAGCCCGTCCGTGGACGTGGGCGAAATCTCCGTATCGGGTAAATAATACAACAAACGATAAAAACAGACCGGATTCTGTTGCGAAACCGGTCTGTTTTTTCTTCGAAAAAACGCGGAAATTACTTCAAAAGATCGTTGCATGATTCATTGACTGGAAAAAGAAGAATGATAAAATAAATATTGAGTTACAAAGACTAATGAGATGAGCAGCTTTGACGAAGCTTGGAGAAAAACGGAATGCGATTGGGGAAATCCAAAAGTATACCATGCTGGGGACGTTTTTTGCTGTGCTGATCTTTTGCGTGTTTTATGTTTTGCCCCTTGGTATGGCTCAGGAGTAGGATGATACCCCCAGGATCATCCTCACCTGTGATGAAACAGCGACCATCGGCGTACCGTATCGTATTCATTACCAACTGGTTGGCTGAGACGGTGATTTTGATAATTCGATCCAGATAAGCATATTTCCTTTTAATGAAACCAGCAGAAAGGGAACAGGTATGCCCACTGGTGTGACTGAAGGTGATTATACTTTTACCCCGATCTGCTATATTCCAAAGCTTGGAACAATTGTAAGTATCGATACATATGCGGAACTGCGTGGGCTTACGCCGATCTCCTGGAGATTCCGGTGCTTCCCAACCCCTTGTTCCAGACTGATATCGAATTGAGCCAGGAAAAGCCGGAATTAGGCATGCCGGTGAACGCGGTCTATTCCATTTCGGGCGGTGCCGTCCCCTATGCGTCGGTCGAAACCTGGTGGGTGATCGAAACCGAATATGAGGACTTGGCGCTGCCAAACCATGATCATATTTCAGATGTTCAGCCGCAGGGGGAAAGGCAGTATATCCCGGAGAGATTCTCTTACGACAATACGACAATGGACGTTTATTTCTGTGTCCGAGTAACCGATGAGGAAGGCAACATCGGCTTTGCTATGTCCGATCCGATCCGCCTGGAGCTCGAACCGGCGGAAAGGACGCAAATACTTTTGATGCTGCCCGACGAACCGGTCACCCTTGGCGAGGCGTTCACCATTGACTATGAGATCGTCAACTGCAATACGCCGCTGTCCAGAATGCAGGTTTCAATAATGGAAGAATCAGATCAAGCGTACATCATAAGCGGTGATCAAAGCTTTTGGATTGATTCGCCTGGCTTGACAGGGAGCATATCGCTGACGCCCAAGACCGGGGATTTCCTTTGGACCAATATTTACGCAGAACAGGAAGACGGCATGCAGTTTGGGGAAGGTGCTCAGTTGAGGGCGAAGTCAAATCCCGAGATTTCGATATCGGTTACTTTCGACCGCGATTCGATGTCTTTGGGGCAAACCCTGACGGCGCAATACCGGATCGATGACCCGGCGGAAATGGCAAAAATGCAAGGCGTTTGGAAAGCCGCCACCGAATATGAAGATATCAGCAGCAGAAAAGAGATTGTTGTTTCCTATTCCTCTGGCCAGACCTCCATTGGGGCTAAATGTTAAAGCTCATATGATTACACCACGCAAAATCTATTCCTTTATATCGCGGTGGAAGATGTGGATGGCAGGTGCGCGTTCGAGGTATTCGTTCCTGTCAGCGCGCGGCTTGACGCGGCTGCTTACGAGGGGGTGAACACGATAGAGCTGCCCTCCGATTTGAAGCGGCTTGAAGCGCAGGCCCTGGTCGGCACCGCCGCGGAGGTAATCATCATTCCCAAGGGCTGCGAATACATCGAGGCAAGCGCTTTTGACGGCTGCCCCAGCCTTGTATATATTGTATACCGGTCGGATTTGACGATTTCCGCGCCGGACAGCATGGAGCTGATCCGGAAATAAAAGACAAACAATCACCGGGCGGACGGGGCCGACCTGGGCAGAAAAGAAAAAACCGGGGACAAGACCGGAACCAAATTTGATTTGGCACTCCGGCATGATCCCCGGCTTTTTCAATATATTGCTCAGATGCGGCAGGCAAAGGCAACCCAGTCGCCCTTGCGGCATACTTCGTCGATCAAGTAACCCGCGGAAAGCAGCGCGTCGCGCACGTCCCCTTCTGCATCGGCAATGATGCCGGAGCAGACGAAGACGCCGCCCGGGGTCAGATGCTTTTTCAAAGGAGCGGCCAGCATGCAGATCACCGGCGCCAGGATGTTGGCTACGGCGAAATCAAACTGCTGGGACAGGCCCTGCAGCAAATCGCCCTGCTTTACCAGGATGGCGTCGGACAGGCCGTTGTGCTCCACGTTTTCCTTGGCCACCCGCACGGCGTCGGGGTCGATGTCCACGGCTACGATGCCCTTTGCGCCAAGCCGCGCCGCGGCGATGGCCAGGATGCCGCTGCCGGTGCCCACGTCCAGCATTGTGCCGCCCCGATAATATTTTTCGATCAGGCTCACGCACATGGCGGTGGTTTCGTGGGTGCCGGTGCCAAAGGCCATGCCGGGGTCGATCTCCATGATCAGATCGCCCGGCTGCTCATCCCAATCCTCCCAGGTGGGCTTTACCACCAGATGTTTGCCGATGCGGAAGGGCTTGTAATACTGCTTCCAGTTTTCGCTCCAATCCTCTTCCTTCACGCCCTGCAGCGTCACCTCCAGCGTGCCCATGCCGGGGCCTTTGAGCAGCGAAAGCTGTTCGCGCAAAGGGCCGATCACTTTTTGCACATCGTCCTGGCCAAACCAGGCCTTCACCTGCACGTCCTCGGGCATGGCGTCGATCACCGATTGATCCATCAGCTCCCAGTTGGCGGTGGGCTTGCCGGGGTCGGGCAAATCGGCCCGGTCCAGAATCTGCGTGCCCACGGCGCCCAGACGCATCAGCAGATCGGACACGATTTCAGAGCCCTGGGTAGCGGTGGATACCGTAACTTCCGTATAGTCCATGTTTATTCCTCCGTATCCCGGAACAGGCACATTTGCACCACGTCATGATAGCGGCCTTCCCGGTAGATTTCCTTTTGCAAAACGGCTTCTTTGCGAAAACCGCATTTTTCATAGCAGCGAAGGGCGGCTTCATTGAAATCGAACACCAGCGCCTTGATTTTCCTCAGGTTCATCTCTTCAAACCCGAATCGGATCAGCAGGCGGATGGCGTCAGTCCCGTAGCCCTTGCCGCGGTATTCTCTGTCGCCGATCAGAATGGCGATTTCACCCACCCGGTTTTTCCAATTTACCTTCACAAAGCCGCATTGGCCAATCAGAATCCGGTCTGTTTTTGCCTCCAGGGCAAATTGATATTCGCCGGAAGTGTAGCTGGTGCTGGCGCTCATGGCCCGGGAAGCGTCCTCCACCGTGGAAGGATAAAGGATCGCGCCGGATGCGCCGCGCATCACCTGATAATCGTTGCTGAAATCCTGCAGTCGCAGCAAGTCGCTGCTGTCAAAGGCGCGCAGGCGCACCAACGTTCCTTCGTACACAGGCTGATTCCTCCTTGCTTCCTGCATATCTTATTCCTGAATCACCGCTTTGTCAAATCAGGGGGCTGCGTTTTCTGTTTTCTGAACGAAGCCGGTCATGACGTAGCCGGTCACATCGTCGGTGCGCACGCGCAGCCATTCGCCCAGGTCTTCCGTCACAATCAGCGATTGCCCGTAATACAGCTGCCGTACCACCACAGCCTGGGTGTTGGGCTCGCTGCGCAGGTTCAGGTAGGAATTGACCCCGATATTGAGAACCTGCACCTGATACTCCCTGGGGCCGGGCGTGCTGCGCAGCGGCATCAAAGTAGGCCTGGGCGTCGGCGTGGCCGCAGGACCCGGGGTGGACAGGAAACGCTGATTCAGGGCTTCGGGCAGGGCAAAAGAGTAAGACATGGTTTTCAGGCTCATGCCTGGGTAATAGAAGCGCAGGATCTGCTCGCAGGTCCATTTATAGGTTCCGGCCATTTGCTGTGCGCCCCGCTGGCTCATGCCCACGCCATGACCGTATCGACGGGATTCGATCACAAAAGCCGTGTCCGTTTCCCGGACGGTGATGATTTCGTTTCTGCCGGAATTGATGGAGAGATTCAATGCGCTTTCCACCAATGGGAACACATCCAGCGCTACGGCAACGCCTTCGGGCAGCGGCTTCATGGGAGACCAGTTTTCCTGGCTGGATTCAGCTGGGCTGGGTGCGGGGGTATCCTGAGGGGAAGAAGCAAAGGAGACGTCTTCTTCGTCAGCTTCTATCAGGCGGCGGCCTTCCACGGAAAGCGTCAGCCTGAGAAGCGTCATGATCCTTGAGGAAGAATCGGTATACATGGGCAGCGCCATCTCGGCCTTTTCAATGCCGGTGACGCGAATGTGCGCCGTATCGCCGTCATAGCCCTTGCTTTCCAATACTTCAGACAGGGAGCCCAGAATCGCGTCCCGAAGGGGGCCCAGGTCATCGCTGCCCGACAGCTTCTTTGGCAATTTGGCGCTTTTGACCACGCTTTCTTTATTCTCGACGTCGTAGGGATCATCCGTCATGGCCAGATAGCCCCAATCGCCTTGTCCCCATACGTGCCCGGGCAGTTCGGTTTGACCGCCGTTGCTGGCGGAATAGTAGCACATGGCAAGGCTTCCCTTGTAATAACCGCACATGCCTGCCGTTTCCCGTACGGCCCTGGCGGCGTTATTGTTTTCTTTCTTTACGCCGAAATACACCTGATCGTTGGTGTTGTCTTCCAGGTCATAGGGCTGCTTTTCATTGGCCTGGGCCTTGCGCATGGCGTAGGTGCGGGCAGCCACTGCCTGGGCCTTGAGGGCTTCCAGCGGATAGGAATCGTTCATTTCATAGGGTACAACGCCCAGCAGATATTCCTCCACCGGAGCATGCAGCACGGCCTGGATACGGCCTTTTGACGCGGTCAGGTGCAGATCGCCCGGGTGTAATTCATACGCGCCGTTCAGGCGGATGCCGTTTTCCCTGCCGTCCGGCACTGCGTGGCGGGTGAACACCACTTCTTTCGCACTTGAAAAGGACATGCCCTCGTAATACACATACAGCGTGCTTCCCTGAGCGCTGACAGTCAGATGACTGCCCCGCTGGAAAGCAAGGCCGTTTACGGTGTAGCTGCCATCCAGAGACAGTTCCGCTTTATCGGTGAAGCTGGGCTTGGTGAGCAGCACACGGACGACGCCGCTTGTCTTTTCCGCCTGGGCCGGCAGGAAAAGCACGGGAAGCAGCAGACACAGCGCAAGCAGCGCTGGCAAAAGGGGTTTTTGAAGCATCTGGCGTCAACTCCTTTCAACGGACAAAGGAAGGAACCGCTATGGCAGACGGTAGAGCAGGTTAAAATCCCGTACGGTGGCAAGGGATACCCAAAACATGGCGTAGGTGATCTGCGTGCCGCATACGAAGCCCGCTTCATTCTGGATGAACGAGCTTACCTCGCTGCCGGGAATGCATTCCCTCACCGCGTCCCGCACCCTGGGATCGGCGCTTTCACTGTAAGGATCCGCGGCCAGCACCTGCTTTTCTCCGTCCATGGTCCTGCCGCCGATCAGCGCCACGATATGCCCCGCGTGCAGGTTGCATAAGGCGGCGTTTCCCTGTGCAAGATGATCGTGGAGAACGTCCAGGTCGTTGCGCAGGCCGTCAAAGCGATAGGAAAAACCGTGCCTCGCGGCCAGGCCCCTTTCCTGCATGGCGGCAAGCAGGACCGGCCTGTCGGTTCCGTCGTCGCCCCGGCCGCCGGTCTGGCAGGCGAAATCCGCCAATTCCTCCGGGGTCAGGGGATTCCCGCCCAGGTATTGGGCGGCGTGGATCACGGAGAAGATACCGCAGCCGGCGCTGCTCAGCGTGGAGCCGTTATGCTCCCATTCGTAGGGATGATCCCATTCCCGGCAGCGCTGGTTGCACAGCGCATAGTGGATTCCTTCATGGTCTACGGGAATATATTTCCCGGTGATGGTCATGTTGATACACTCCTTTTGCCGCATGTACGCACCTATTATAGCGAAAAAGCGCGAAAAAGCCAAGGATCAAGTTTTGCCTCAAAAGGAATTTACAAATGGATTGAATCATGGTACACTCTATCCGCTCCATTTTTTCTGTGGAAGGGAGGGAGAAAAGCGTGAAAAGCGCTGTTATGCGGCGGCTGTTCGCCCCGGAATATCTGGTGGGCAAGGAACATCGCCTGGGGGAGATCCCCGGTGGAAAAAAAGCGTATGCCGACGTAATGCGCATCGCTTTACCCTCCATCGTGGAAATGGTGCTCATGAGCCTGATCGGCTCTGTGGATACCATGATGGTGGGCAACTACCTGGGGGCGGAGGCCCTGTCGTCTGTTGGCCTGCCCATCCAGCCCAGGATGCTTTTGCTGTGCCTGTTCTTTGCGCTGAATGTGGGTGTGACCGCCATCGTGGCCAGAAGAAAAGGGGAAGAAAGGCAGGACGCAGCCAACGCCACTCTGCGAAACGCCCTGATGCTGGCCCTTGGGCTGTCGCTGGTTTTAACGGCGCTGGCCGTGGCATTTGCCGAGCCTCTGATGATCTTAGCCGGTGGCGGCGCGGCGGAGAACGAAAAGATTCTCCATGACGCTGTGGATTATTTTGTCATCATGACCTACGCTTTGCCCGTCAACGCCCTGTCCATGTGCATCTGCGCCGCCCAGCGCGGCATCGGCAAAACCCGGATCACCATGTGGGTGAACGTGGTGAGCAACCTGGTCAATGTGTTTTTCAATTATTGTCTGATCGGCGGCAAGCTGGGTTTTGATGCTTTGGGCGTGCAGGGCGCCGCCATTGCCTCGGTGATCGGCATGGGCGTGGGCTTTGTGATGGCGCTTTTGACGGTGGTGGCCGGGGGCAGGTTCCGGGGGTATCTGCATCTGTCCCTTCATGATTCCTGGCGTGTCGACCGGGACGCCATGAGTTCCATTCTGCGGGTTGGCGGCAACGCGGCCATCGAGCAGGTGGGTATCCGGTTTGGCTTCTTTATCTATGCCCGCATCATGTTTTCCCTGGGCACGGTGATGTATGCCGCCCATCAGATTTGTATGCAGCTGCTGAGCATCACCTTTACCTTCGGCGACGGCCTGGGCGTGGCCGGCACGGCGCTGGTGGGGCAGAACCTGGGAAGAAAAAGGCCCGACCTTTCCATGCTGTACGGCAAGATTTGCCAGCGCTATGCCATGCTGATTTCCTTTGTGCTGGGCGCGCTGATTATTCTGCTGCGCTTTCAGATTGCCGGTTGGTTTATCGACAGCGCAACGGCGGATGCAGAAAAAGTGATTTTCTACGCCGCCAGCACGATGATCGTATTGGCGCTGGTGCAGCCGTTCCAGACCAGCAGCGTGGTGCTGTCCGGATCGCTTCGCGGTGCGGGGGATAACCTGTACGTAGCCGTAGTGGCCACGGTATGCGTAAGCGTGGTGCGGCCCATCCTGACGATCCTGGCGGTGAACGTGCTGAAGCTGGATCTGACCGGCGCGTGGATCTTCGGCCTGGCAGAAATCGTGATCCGCTTCCTCTTCTTCTATCCTCGCTTCGCCAGCGGAAAATGGAAGGATAAAAAGGTATAACGCAGACAATTCCATCAGCAGATCGGGGCAAAAAGCACCCCGATTTTTTTCGTTGGATCGAAAAAAAGGCAAATTTGGGCTTTTCAGTACGGCGCAAAGTGTGATATAATTGATAGGTTAAAAGGGGAGGTATGGCCTATGCAGAGCATGACGGGCTACGGACGGCGGCAGCGCAGCCGGGACGGACGGGAGATGACCGTGGAAGTCAAAACGGTGAATCACCGCTTTCTGGATATTTCCTTTCGGCTTCCCCGGGCGCTGTCCTTCGCGGAGGACGCGGTGCGCAGGCAGATTGGCGCGGTGCTCCGCCGGGGCCACGTGGACGTGAACGTAACCTACGTCAATATGCGGCAGGACGCCCGGGAAGTGCGGCTGGACGAAGGGCTGGTGCTGCAATACAAAGAGGCGCTTTTGAGCGCCCGGCAGATCGCCCGGAAGGAGCGTTCCGGCATCACCAATGAAAACGTGGACTGGATCGTGTCGCAGCCGGACGTGCTGCAGATCACGGTGAAGGAAGAGGATCAGGAAGCGGTGCTTTCCCTGCTTTCCGACACCCTGGCGGACGCCCTTGAGGATGTGCAGGCCATGCGCGCCCGGGAAGGGAGCGCGCTCAAGGAAGACCTGACGCTGCATCTGGACCAGGTGGAGCGCATCCGCAATGAGATCGCGCTGCTGGCGCCCAACGTGCCCAAGGCGTACCAGGAAAAAATGCTCGCCAGGGTCAAAGAACTGGGCGTAAAGGAAATCGACCCCCAGCGCCTGGCTCAGGAAGTGGCCTTGATGGCCGACCGCTGTGCCATCGACGAGGAATTGTCCCGCCTGCAATCCCATATCGCTCAGATGCGCGCCGCTATTAGCGCCCAGGGCGAATCGGGCCGCCGGCTGGATTTTCTCACGCAGGAATTGAACCGGGAGGTCAACACCATCGGCTCCAAGGCCTCAGACGCGGAAATCACCAGACTGGTGGTGGAAGCAAAAAGCGAAATCGAAAAACTGCGCGAGCAAGTGCAGAATGTGGAGTGATCAAGGGTGAAGCTGCTGAATATCGGCTTTGGCAACATGGTGGCCGCCGGGCGGATCATCGCCGTGGTGGCGCCGGATTCCGCGCCGGTAAAGCGCCTGGTGCAGGAATCCCGGGACGCGGGACGGCTGGTGGACGGCACCGCCGGACGGCGCACCCGGGCCGTGCTCATGATGGACGACGGGCATGTGGTGCTCTCCGCCGTACAGCCGGAGACCATCGCCGGCCGCCTGCAATCCGATACGGAAGAGGGAAAATGAAATGAAGGAAGAAAGAAAGGGCATGCTGATCGTCATTTCCGGGCCTTCGGGCACCGGGAAAGGCACCATCTGCAAAAGGCTTCTGGCGGAGGACCCCAGCCTGACCTTCTCCGTCAGCGCTACCACCCGGGGGCCCAGGTTCGACGAGATCGACGGGGTGCATTACTTTTTCCTGACGGAGGAAAGGTATGACGAATTGCTCAGGGAGGACGCCTTCCTGGAGCACGCTACTGTGCACGGCCACCGCTACGGCACGTTAAAATCCCAGGTGGAAAAGATCATGGCCGGCGGCAAAAGCGTGGTGCTGGACATTGACACCCAGGGGGCAAGGGAAGTCATGCGGCAGCGCCCCGACTGCGTATCCATCTTCATCCTGCCGCCCAGCTATGAAGAATTGCGGGTGCGGCTGCATACCCGCAATACCGACGATCCCAAGGAGATCGAGCGCCGCCTGGGCAACGCCCGGGGCGAGATCGAGCAAATGCATCTGTATCAATACGCCGTGGTGAACGACGATCTGGAACTGGCCTACAGCCAGGTATCCAGCATCATCGCGGCGGAAAAACAGCGTACAACCCGGTATTTTCCCGTGGTTGAATGATAGAGGAGGAAAAGAAAATGCCTGTAAACAAGCCTGCCATCGACGAACTGTGTGAAAAAGTGGACTGCCGCTACACCCTGGTGGTGGAAGCGGCCAAGCGCGCCAGGGAACTGGTGGGCGGCGCTCAGCCCCTGATCGACCCCAAGGATAAAAAGCCCGTGTCCATCGCGGTGGACGAAATCAACCGCGGCCTGCTTTCCTATCACCGCAACCTGGAAGACGAAGAGGTTTAAGCAAAAATGAACCTGGAAGGGAAACAGATCGTGCTGGGAGTCACCGGCGGCATCGCGGCCTACAAGGCCTGTTCGCTGTGCTCGCAGTTGAAAAAGGCCGGGGCGCAGGTGTACGTGATCTTAACGAAAAACGCCTGTCAGTTCGTAACGCCCCTGACCTTTGAAACGCTGTCCAACCATCCCGCCGTGACGGATACCTTTGCGCGTCCGGAGACCTGGGAAGTGGAGCACGTGGCCCTGGCCAAGCGGGCCGACCTGTTTGTGATCGCTCCGGCCACCGCCAATATCCTGGCCAAGATGGCCTGCGGCATTGCCGACGATATGCTGTCCACCACCGTGCTGGCCACCCGCGCGCCCATCCTGGCGGCGCCCGCCATGAATACCGGCATGTGGGAAAATGCGGCCACGCAAATGAACGTGCAAACGCTGAAAAAACGCGGCGTGCGCTTCGTGGGCCCCGAGGGGGGCTATCTTGCCTGCGGCGACAGCGGCGCGGGCCGCATGAGCGAACCGGATGCCATTGCCGCCGTGATCGACGAAATGCTGCATCCCAAGCGGGATATGGAGGGCGTCAGGCTGCTGGTCACCGCCGGGCCGACCCGGGAAAAAATCGACCCGGTGCGCTATATCACCAACCGCTCCAGCGGCAAGATGGGCTACGCCATTGCCAAAGCCGCGGCCAATCGCGGCGCGCAGGTGACCCTGGTCACGGGGCCGGTGAGCCTTTCTGTGCCGGACGGGGTGAACGCCGTGCATATCCAGTCCACTCAGGAATTGTACGACGCCATGACGGCGCTGTGCTGTGATAACGACATTGTGGTGCAGGCCGCGGCTCCCGCTGATTTTGCGCCCGAGAGCGTGGCGGAGCAGAAAATCAAAAAGCAGGGAGACGGGGATTTGATCCTCACCCTGCGCCAGACCCCCGACGTGGCCGCCCAGGTTGGAAAGCTCAAGCGCGCCGGCCAGGTGCTGGTGGGCTTTGCGGCGGAGACCCAGGACGTGCTGAAAAACGCGAAGGGGAAGCTGAAAAAGAAAAATCTGGACATGATCGTGGCCAACGACGTGACAGCCCCCGGGGCGGGGTTTGACGTGGACACCAACATTGTGACCTTCGTTACCAACGAAAAAACCGAAACTCTTCCCTGCCTGCCCAAAAAACAGGTGGCAGAGGAACTGTTGGACAGGGCCATGGCGATCTATTCACGGAATAAGTAACAGAGATAAAGCGCATGCCGCACGGGAGGGGATTCAGGGTTGTACGCGGAAATCATCGTGGATATTGCGTCCGAGCAGGTGGACCGCGTATTTACTTATCGGGTGCCCGAGGGGATGGCGCTGCAGCCCGGCATGCGTGTGCAGGCGCCCTTTGGCCGGCAGATCAAAGAGGGCTTTGTGATCCGCTTGAAGGATACGGCCGATTACGATGAAAGCAAAATCAAGCCCATCTTGTCCGTACTGGAGGATTATCCGGCGCTGCTGCCGCCGCTGATGGAATTGGCGGAAGAAATCCGCTCAAAGGCCCATTGCCCGCTGTGCGAGGCGCTGCGGCTGATGCTGCCCGCTGAGATGCGCGGCGGCCGTGTGAAGGTGAAAACCGAGGAATACGTGCGGCTGCTCATCCCCAAGGATCGCATTGACGAGGCCATCAGCGCCCAAAAAAACGCCCGGCGGCGAAAGCTGCTGATCACCCTGCTTTCCGACGGGGAAGCGCACCCCATGGAAGAGATCCGCGGCATGATCCGGGACGTCAGGGAACCGCTCAGATATCTGGTGGAAAAGGAAATGGCCCAGGTGTTTGAAAAGGAAGCGCTGCGGACGCCTTTTTACGGCAGGGAGGACGCGCTGCCTGATCCGGATTTGACGCCGGAGCAGGAGGAAGCGCTGTCGGAGCTGGTGCCGGCGCTGGATCAACCAAGCAAGCCGTTTCTGCTTCACGGAGTTACGGGCTCGGGCAAAACCGAGGTGTTCATCCGCCTGGTGCGCGAGGCGCTGCGGCGGGGCAAAGGGACCATCATTCTGGTGCCCGAAATCGTGCTGACGCCGCAGATGATCCAGTGGTTCCGGGGAAGATTCGGCAACGCCATGGCGGTGCTGCATTCCCGATTGTCGCCGGGGGAGCGCTTCGACGAATGGCGGCGCATCCGCCTGGGCCTTGCCCGCATCGTGATCGGCGCCCGGTCCGCGGTGTTCGCGCCGGTGGAAAACCTGGGTGCGGTGATCGTGGACGAGGAGCACGAGCAAACCTACCAATCCGACCGCTTTCCCCAGTATGACGCAAGAGAAATCGCCATATCCCGCGCCAGGCGGGAAGGCGCCGCCGCGGTGCTGTCCAGCGCAACGCCCAGCGTGTATTCCTACGCCATGGCCCGGCGCGGCGATTATATCCTGCTGGAAATGCCCCATCGGGTGCTCAACCGTCCCTTGCCCACGGTGCACGTGGTGGATATGCGGCAGGAGCTTCGCATGGGCAACCACAGCATGTTTTCCACGCTGCTCAAGCAGCGGTTGGACGACTGCATCGCCCGGGGAAGGCAGGCCATGCTGTTCATCAACCGGCGCGGCTACGCCAGCAGCGTGGTTTGCCGCAAGTGCGGCGAAACCATCCGGTGCCAGCGGTGCGACGTGTCCATGACCTATCACAGCGTGGACAGGACCCTGCGCTGCCATTACTGCGGCGCGGTTACGCCGCTGCCGTCGGCGTGCCCCGCCTGCCAAAGCCCCTACATCAAGCCCATGGGGGCCGGCACCCAGAAGGTGGAAGAGGAACTGAAACGCCTGTACCCGGGCGTTGGCATCATCCGTATGGATATGGACACAACCTCCGGCAAGAACGCCCATTTCGAGCTGGTGAACCGCTTCCGGGCCGGCCAGGCACAGATCCTGCTTGGTACACAAATGATTGCCAAGGGGCTGGATTTTCCTCAGGTGACGCTGGTTGGCGCGGTGATGGCGGATATGACGCTGAATTTTCCCGATTACCGCGCGCCGGAGCGCACGTTCCAGCTGCTGGTGCAGGTGGCCGGAAGAGCCGGCCGGGGAGAAATGCCGGGCGAAGTGGTGATCCAGACCTACCAGCCGGAGCACTATGCCATCGCCGGGGCGGCCACTCAGGATTACCGGGCGTTTTTCAACCGGGAATTTGAACGGCGGAAAGCCGATCTGTATCCGCCCTTTACGATGATGGCCCGTTTCCTTTGCGAAAGCAGGGAGCTGCCCCAGGCCCTGGCCGTCGCGGAGCAGATCAAGCAGCAAATCACGGAGGAGTTTTCTTCCTCGCCTCTTTTCCGCCGAATCTTTTTCATCCGGGCCGACGAAGCGCCCATCAACCGCATCCAGGACCGGGCCCGTGCCCACGTGCTGATGAAATTGCTCAATCATCCGGATACGGACAAATTGCTTGCCCGCTTCCAGGAGATTGCCGATATGGAATACCCCGTCAGGGTGACGCTGGAAATCAACCCGGCGTCGCTGGCATAGGAGGAAATATGGTCAGAAAGATATTGACGCTTGGAGACGAGAACCTGCGCAAGGTGTGCAAACCCATGCAAAAATTCGATCTGCGCTTGTGGCTGCTGCTCAGGGACATGGCGGACACCATGTACAAGGCCGACGGCGTGGGCCTTGCCGCGCCCCAGGTGGGCATACTGCGCCGGGTGGTGGTGATCGACGTGCAGGACGAGCACGGGCTGATCGAGCTGATTAACCCCGAAATCATCGCAGCGGAAGGCGAGCAGGCCGGCAGCGAGGGGTGCCTGAGCGTGCCCGGGAGAAGGGGCTACGTGACCCGGCCGCAAAAGGTCACCGTCCGCGCCCAGGACAGGAAAGGCAAATTCTTTGAAATCACCGGGGAGGACCTGCTGGCCCGGGCCTTCTGCCATGAGATCGACCATCTGGACGGAGTCATGTACGTGGATAAAATGGACCATGAAATTTTTGACGACGCCGAGGAGGAATCCTGATGCGGGTGGTGTTTCTGGGCACGCCGGAATTCGGGGTGCCGTCGCTCAAGGCGCTGGTGGAGGCCGGATACGAGGTGGTCGGCGTGTTCACCCAGCCGGATAAGCCCAAGGGACGGGGCAACAAAATGCTGCCAAGCCCCGTGAAGCAGCAGGCGCTGGCATACGGCATCCCGGTGTTTCAGCCGGTGAAGATCCGGGTGGACGGGGTGGACGATCTGCGCGCCCTCCAGCCCGATCTGTGCGTCACCGCCGCCTTCGGCCAGATCCTCTCTCAGGAGATCCTGGATATTCCTGTGATCGGTACGGTAAACGTCCATTCTTCCCTTTTGCCCAAGTACCGGGGCTCCGCGCCGGTGAACTGGGCCGTGATCCAGGGGGAAACCATCACCGGCGTCACCACCATGATGACCGATAAGGGCCTGGATACCGGCGACATCCTTTTGCAGCGGGAAATCGCCATCGAAAAGGGCGAATCGGCGGAAAAGCTGATCCAGCGCATGGCGCCCATTGGCGCGGAATTGCTGATCGAAACCGTTCGCGCATTGGAAAAAGGAAACTGCCCGCGCAGGCCGCAGAACGAGGCGGAAAGCAGCTATTTCCCCATGCTGAAAAAAGAAATGGGAGAAATCGACTGGCGTCTGCCCGCCCGGAAAATCGTTGATTTGGTGCGGGGCCTCACGCCCTGGCCGGGCTGCGCCTTTTCCTGGGGCGAGGGCGAGCAAATCAAGGTATGGCAGGCGGAGGAAGCGGAAAACCCAGGGCTGTCCTATGGCAGCGTCATTTTTGCCGACGGCAAAAACGGCCTGGTGATCGCCGCGGGGGAAAACGCCGTGCGTGTGCTGGAAATGCAGGCACCCGGCGGCAAGCGCATGAACCCCCGGGATTATCTGCGGGGCCATCCGGTATCGTATGCGACCTGCTTTGTGACGGAGGGAGAAAGCCATGAATAAAGACGGCGGAAAGCCCTTTGGCCGTCCCGCCCGTTCCTTTGGCGGCGGCAAGCCCATTGACCGGGGAAACAAGCCCGGGGAAAAACGATACGGCAAGCCCGTTGGCGGCAATGCCCATCCTGCGCCCCGGCCCTGGAGCAGCGGGCAGAGCGAACAGAAAAGAAACACAGTGCCGGCACGGCCGCCCCGGGATGAAAGCAAGCCCTCCAGCCTGAG
>Ga0310694_10000782_pt1 | contig 39797 bp, 9 predicted proteins | sample 174DNAGHGhighgp2_FD_203884 | JGI IMG/M metagenome (GOLD analysis project Ga0310694, IMG submission 203884) | Sheep rumen microbial communities from Palmerston North, Manawatu-Wanganui, New Zealand - 1742 DNA GHGhigh gp2 (v2) (version 2) | ecosystem: Host-associated > Mammals > Digestive system >... | reverse complement strand
AGCAAGCGGAGGCGACAGCGCCGCGCGGCGAGATTAGATGACGAGTGACCGACGCGCCGTTAACGAATGTAAGCAAAGCGTAGCATGAGTTTACGAAGCTAGACCACCAATAACTAGAAAAAAGCCCCTTAACGGGGCCTTTTTTATTGGTGATGCGAAGTCACCTTATCAAGCAAGCGGAGGCGACAGCGCCGCGCGGCGAGATTAGATGACGAGTGACCGACGCGCCGTTAACGAATGTAAGCAAAGCGTAGCATGAGTTTACGAAGCTAGACCACCAATAACTAGAAAAAAGCCCACAAAACGAAAGCCTTTTTTATTGGTGATGCGAAGTCTAAAAAAACTTCTGTATCCTAATTTTATTGCATTTATTTAATTTTATGTTAGATTACCCATTAAGATTTGTAATTTTAACGGACTAATTAAAATGCCTAGAGACATAACCCATATAATCTTAGCTGATGAAACGGCAGAAACCATCAGGAGGAAGGATATTCTTAATCATCCAGATGCCTTTCACATGGGATGTGTGGCTGATGATACGTTTCTTTATACGGCGTCCCCTAAGTTATCATCCAAATTACATGGAGCATTTAACGTTGATACCAGAATCATGGTTTTAGAAATGATGGATGAACTGCAAAAAGAAAAAAATCCGGAGCGTGCCGCAGAAAAAAAGGCGTTTATTTATGGCTATTTATGTCACATGGTGGCAGATATAACGTTTCATCCTTTAATTTATAGCATATCTGGCTCTCAATTACAAAATCGCGACCTATCGCGCGCTTGCCATCGTTATGCGGAAACATGGTTAGATTTACACTTGATGAAAGAGAAAAATTTATCTTTTAAAAATTTCCGGCCGTTTCGTAAAATTGTGACGAAGCTGGCAATGCGTATCCGCTTGGATGACTTCTTTACCGACTGTTTTCAAAATTCCCTAAAGGCAAAAAAATACACATGGGGAGATAATTTTGACCTGCAAGCACAGTTTCATAACGGGATGACGCGTCAGCTTTTTGTTGATAAGATAACGCAAAATCAAACCATAGGCAAAATATTGCGCAAATTGGACAAGGTTTCAGGTGGCAAATTTAAATTATTCACGTCAGGATTTTATGATTTCAGCAAAGAAATTCCGGAGCGTTTAACGGCAGGCACATTTGTTCATCCGGTAACCGGCAAAATAATCCGTAAATCAATTAAAGATTTAGAGCAGGAAACCATTAAATATTCCATCAAATTCATCCGTGCCGCAGAGAATTACATAAAAACAAATGATAAAGATGCTTTTCTTAAAACGGTTCAGAATTTCAATTTAGATACCGGCACGGTTAACGGTAATCCTTCGGATTTTATCAAAACGGTAACCGCGGAAGATTATACCTCAATAGTGGGCAAAAGCAAACCGATTTCAGACCATAAAAAAACGCCTTTTAATCAGCCGAAAGCCGTAAGAGAAATTTAGTAATTTCAATCACGAAATCGCTGATATTGAATCTATTTATTATCTCTGTGGATTTTTTATCAAGTATTGTTGTTAAATTTTGAAAAATCAAATAGTTTTCTGCTATACCGGACACAATGAAATGTTTGGAATATATCACAACCGTTGAAACCAAAGGACTAAAGCCATGCAAGTCAAAAAAATAATTGAAAACAAAAATTTAATCAAAAAAGGTGCTTATGCTGTTTTGTTTATGTGTCTGGGGGCATATTTGTATGCTCTAATCACATCAGATAGCGCCGCTCTTAGAGGGGCAAACGAACCACCGTATGTGCTGACACGTCCTTTAAATAAAGGTGATGTATCAAATAAAAGGAAATACATTGCCAAAGTTGAAGCAATCAACAGTGTGGATATTGTTCCGCAAGTTTCCGGTTATTTGGAAAAGATACTTTTTGAAGACGGAACCGAAGTCAAAGAAGGTGAGGATATTTTTATCATTGAGCAAACACAGTATAAAGCAGATGTCGAAAAAGCCGAAGCCGCGGTTAAAAAGGCCGAGAAACAATATGAACGTATTTCTTCATTAAATAAACAAAAATATTCATCTGATAGAGATTTAGATATAGCCGAGAGTGAGTTAAGAACGGCCCAAGCAGAGCTGGAAATTGCCAAACTCAATTTGGAACACTCAGAGATTAAATCGCCGATAACCGGTAAAATCGGTAAAGCTTTAATTTCTATCGGTAACTTAGTCAGCCCGTCAACAGGCAAACTTGCGCGCATTGTGCAGATAAATCCGGTAAGAATAGTTTTCTCTGTAAGTGATAAAGAGCGTTTAATGTTTATGAAAAATTCCAACAGCATGGATGACCTCTTTGTAGATATTGTTTTACCAAACGGAGATGTGAAGTCGGCACCGGCAAAAAATGTCTTTGTCAGCAACGAAGTTGATGCGACCACGGCCACAATTCCCGTTTATCTGGATTTTGAAAACAGTGAACATCTTTTGGTTCCGGGCAATTATGTGGATATATATGTTCGTGTAAATGCCGCAAAAAGTGCACTTTTAGTTCCGCAACAAGCCCTGATGTCTGATATTAACGGAACCTATGTCATGACGGTTAATAAAGAAAATAAAGTAGAGCAGAAATACATCACTTTAGGACCGGTTATGGGCGAAGATCAAGTTGTTCAAAGCGGCCTAAAAGGGGACGAAAAAGTAATCGTGCAAGGCTTGCAAAAAGTTGCTCCGGGAATGACTGTTAATCCGAACCATTTAACAGCAGAAAAGTAAGGAGAATAAACAATGTTTTCGGCAACATTTATTGAGCGTCCGCGCTTTTCATTTGTTATTTCAATTTTAATTGTCGTTGTCGGTTTAATATCTATTATGAAATTACCGATAGCCTTATATCCGGACGTAACACCGCCGCAAATTTCCGTATCGGCAACATATCCCGGAGCCTCGGCTGAAGTGATTGCAAAAACGGTAGGTATTCCGATTGAAGATGAAATCAACGGTGTTGAAGATATGCTTTATATGGATTCATCATCAGAAGATTCTACTTACACGCTGACAGTAACATTTAAGACCGGAACTGATCCGGATATGGCACAGGTTAAAGTTCAAAACCGTGTTCAACAGGCTACATCAAAGCTTCCGCAAGAAGTATCGCGTCAAGGTATAACGGTAACAAAACAATCATCAAACACTTTGGGATATTTAGCATTTCTTTCTCCGAAAGGAACATATACGGAAGCAGACCTTGCCGACTATGTGTATAACAACATTGAGCGTCCGCTGTCCAAAATTAACGGCGTCGGTTCGGTTACTGTGTTCAGTTCGGCATTAAGCATGCGTATTTGGTTAAATTCAGATAAAATGGCGGCATTAAACATAACCATTGATGATATTAAGAGTGCAATATCCGGTCAAAACTATCAGCCGTCATTGGGTAAAGTGGGTGCGGTGCCGACCGAAACCACAAATCAAATGACCTTTGCTCTGCAAACAACCGGTCGCTTAAACACCAAAGAAGAGTTTGAAGAAATCATTGTCAGAACCGCGGATGACGGTGGCTTAGTGCGCCTAAAAGATGTGGCGCGTGTTGAATTAGGTCAGGAAGATTATTCCAAATCCTCTTTATATAACGGCAAGAGCTCCGTTACCTTATCATTAGCATTGGCATCAGGCGGTAATGCCGTAGCCACGATGGAAGCCATTAAGCAAAAGATGGCAGAATTATCCAAAAGTTTTCCTAAAGATATGGAATACCTGATATGCTATGACTCCACAAAATACATTGATGCATCAATTGAAGAAGTTGTGTTCACCTTATTTTTAACATTATTGCTGGTTATCGGTGTTTGCTACTTTTTCCTGCAAGACGTTAATTCAACGGTTATTCCGGCGTTAACAATTCCGGTTTCGGTTTTAGGAACGTTTGCGGTCATGTTGATGATTGGTTTCAGTATCAATATGTTCACACTGTTTGCGTTATTGTTGGCCATCGGTTTGGTGGTGGACGATGCCATTGTGGTTGTTGAACGCGTGATGTATTTGCTGGAGCATGAAAAAATGAGCGCCAAAGATGCAACATATAAAGCAATGGGCGAAATCTCAACAGCACTTATGGCAACTTCATTTGTGTTATTGGCAATTTTTGTGCCGGTAGGTTTCTTAGACGGCATCACCGGTTTAATTTATCAGCAATTTTCAATCACCATATGCACGGCAATTTTGTTCTCGCTGCTAAATGCGTTAACATTGTCACCGGCATTGTGTTCGTTGCTGTTAAAAAAGCCGGCATCAAAGCCGCAAAAAGGATTTTGGTTTAATGTCAATACCACAATCACCAAGATTATTACAGGTTATGCATCAGGTGTATCATTTATCGCCAAAAAGATACCATGGATACTTATGATATTCGGGCTGTTCTTATTATTGGTCGCAGGGCTGTTTAAATTTTCACAATCATCATTTATCCCCGATGAAGACCAAGGTGTGATAATGATGAGCGTGCAATTACCGGAAGGTGCAACTAAAAAGCGCACGGGAATTGTATTAGAGCAGATACAAAAAGTGGTCGAAACAGAAAAATCCGTTGACAGTGTTATGTCAATTATCGGTTACAACATGATAAGCGGCAGAGGCGAAAACGTAGGATTGACGGTTATTGTGTTAAAGCCATGGGAAGAAAGAAAAGATAAAACCGAACACTCCACGGCAATATTAAATCGCCTGAGAGGCAAATTAGTCGGGATGACCGGTGCAGAGATACAATTATTTGAACAACCGGCCATTTCCGGTTTAGGTAATTCAAGCGGTTTGGATATTCGTTTAGAGTCAAAAGAAATAACGGATTATGCCAAACTTGATTCGGTATTACAAAGTTATCTTGCCGGTATCAACCGTTTGCCTGAGATTGCTTATGCATATACGACCTTTAACGCCCATACCCCAAACATATATTTGGACATTAACCGCGCCAAAGCCGAGAGCATGAAAGTATCAATGTCTAATATCTTTTCAACATTAGAAACATATTTCGGCTCTTCCTATATTAACGACATTAACTTAGGAACTCAGGTTAATAAAGTGATGATAGAGGCAGACTGGCCATATCGTGAAGGCGTAGATAACATCAACGATATCTATGTCCAGAATAACGAAGGAAAAATGGTCCCGATGCGCGGTATGGTTGACTTAAGAAAAATCTTGGCGCCACGTGTTGTGAAGAGATACAATCAATTTCCTTCAGCCGGCATCACGGCAATATCCAAACCGGGTATATCCACCGGTTCGGCAATGATCGCGGTAGAAAATTTGGTTAAGGAACTGCCGAAGGGATATGATATTGAGTGGTCAACCATGAGTTATCAAGAGAAATTGAGCACAGGACAGATGGGATATATCATTTTGTTAGCGATTATATTTGCCTATTTGTTCTTAGTTGCTCAATACGAGAGCTTTATTATTCCGATACCGGTGTTATTAAGCTTGGTTGTAGCCGTCAGCGGTGCATTAATCGGTTTATTTATCAGCGGTCTGCCTTTAAGCGTTTATGCGCAATTAGGCTTGGTGTTGTTAATCGGCTTAGCAGCTAAGAACGCCATTCTTATTGTAGAATTTGCTAAAGATGAGCGAGATAAAGGCGCCTCCATTCCTGATGCGGCACAGACAGCCCTAAAAGAGCGGTTCAGAGCTGTGATGATGACGGCATTTGCCTTTATTTTAGGTGTGTTCCCGATGGTTGTGGCAAGCGGTGCCGCAGCCGAGAGCCGTAAAGCCATAGGTGTTCCGGTATTTTACGGAATGATTGCCGCAACAACAATCGGTGTTTTGGTGATACCATTGATGTATGTTTTGGTTCAAACATTATTTGAGCGCTTTAAAAATCGCAAAAAGGCAGCTTAAAGCACCCGAATAATAACCGATAAAAAAGCTCCTTTAAGCAGGGGCTTTTTTTGTGGCAAAAGTATAAGAAATTTATTTTATGATACCTCAGTAAAGAAAAACCCACGTTAAAACGTGGGCTTCTTTTTTTGATATAATGAGAACTAATTAAAACTCATATCTCACACCAAACATAATCTCGTGGGCATGTGGTCTGTACTCGATTTTTTCATATTTGTAACCGCCAACGTGATATTCTTTATCAAAATCGTCATACGCGATATAACGATAACCTAAATCAAGATAAGTGTGCTCATCAAGTTTATAGTTGACACCGCCGCCGATATGCACAGCCTCTCCGACATCTTTCTTGCTGAAAGCTCCGGCATCAAAATCAACATGTCCGATACCAATACCACCCCCGATATAAGGTTTGAGCGGAATGTCCGGATTGGAAGGAATATCATAATAAAGGTTAAACAACAAAGCTTGTGTTTTAACTTTAACATTTTTGTCACGAGCTTCGGCATTTTTTGTGTATTCAATTTCCATACGGAAATTTCCGTTACGACCACCAAGTATCGCAGAACCGCCAAACACCTCATCTCGATATGTTCCTTCTGCCGGTAGAATACCTTTAGCTTTTATCTCATCACGTGTCAGGACATATTTTGCTTTTGCCGCAACATACGGACTAAGCGCAAAAACATTAGTGGCAAATAAACAGGCAACGCTTGTCAATAATAAAACTTTTCTCATTTCACGGCTCCTCTATGGGGTAATAACAAAAGATAAAACTTTTGCTTTGATTAAATCCGTATTTATCCCAAATGTCAAATTATTTTTGCGCACAGATTAGTGTATTACCTCTTAATATCAGTTGACTTTATCTTGTTTCACACTAATCTCATTATAGTGTTTGAAAATTTTTAGGAGTTATATTTTTTCATGAAAAAGATATTGTTTATATTAGCTATGGCTTCAATATTTTTATGCCCGACATCTCGAGCAGAAGAAGATGTTGCGGCACTTTCCGGTAGTAATAATATTTTTGCAGGTGATAGAGATATTGCATTTTTAACGGAAGATGAAATCCCGACCGGTGCAAAATTTTTGCCACTACCGCCAAAGCCGGGAGAAGCAAGCTTTTATAACGATTGGATGCGATATGAGTGGGGCAAGACCATGCGTGATACCGAGCGTGGCAAACAGGCAAGAGAAGACGCTGTTCATACTTTGGAATATTTTGCAAAAATTTATGCCGAGCCACTTGGAATAACGATATCCAAAGAAAATACGCCTGAGATTTATAAGCTTTTAGACAGATTGTTAGCAACAACGCGCTTATGTAATCAAAAATCAAAGAGTAGATTAATGCGCGTCCGTCCTTTTGTAAAGTTCAACGAACCGACACCGGTTCCCGAAGACGAAGAAAGGTTAAAAACCAACTCTTCTTATCCGTCAGGTCATACCACAATGGGATGGGCAATAGCCTTAGTGTTATCCGAAATCAATCCGGCTCGCCAAGATGAAATCTTAAAACGCGGTTTTGAATATGGGGAGAGCAGGGTGATTGTCGGTTTTCATTTCCAAAGCGATGTGGATGCCGCCCGAGTGATCACATCTGCGCTTGTTAATCGCTTACATGCCAATAATGAATTTGTTAATCAAATGCAAAAAGCCAAAGCGGAATTTTTAGCCAAGAGCGCTGAATAATTAATTTATAAAGAGGATAAAACATTGAAAAGCATCAAATCTAAAATCGTTTTTATGACCATGGCTTTATTATTTGCCTTGGGAACGGTTGTGGTTTCAGCGGCATTGGTGGCATTTTATCATGACCGAGAAATGTTAATAGAGGGTAACAACGCCTCCATAAATGCCTTTGAGGGGCAAATCAACACCGAGATTGCAAATTTAGAAAAAAACGCTTTAGACTTGTCGCTGATGGGTGAAATATATTTTCAAAGAAAAGAACACGAGGGTGTCGGAGAGTTTTTTACCGCACAGATTTTAAAGAACTATCCGAACTCAATGGGAAACGGCATTTATTTTGCCCCCTATAAAGTTCATGCAGACCAAAGGATTTCCTGCATTCACGCGGTTTGGGAAGAAAACAAACAAATCAGTATGTTGCCGTCCTGTATTAATAGCACTTTTGATTATTTTAAACAAAATTGGTATAAAGAGATAATGCATGATTTAAGCAAAAATCGGCGTGTATCATGGACAAACCCATATAGAAGCACACAGTTGGGAATTTTAATGACAACAATCGGTGCCGGTATTTATGATGATCAAAACGAGCTTGTCGGTATGGCAACGGTAGATTGGGAATTGGATACGATTTTGAAGTCTATTTTAAAAATCAAACCGACACCCAACAGTTTTGTTTTATTTGCCGATAAAACAAACGATTACATTATCGCCACAACCGAGGCAGGTATTGATAATTTGGACATTATGGGCAAATCACTTGATACGATGAAGTGGTATTCCGAAGACCTAAAAGAGGGCGTTTCATTTGAATATAAAGGCGTGCGCTATATTCCCTATATCAAGCAATTAAATAACGGTATGTTTTTGATTGTAAACGTTCCGCTGTGGGAACTTTTTCAGGATGCGGTGTATAATTTGTGTATTTTATTGGCCGTTCTTTTAATCAGCACCATATTTATCGTATCTGTGTTGTATCAGGTATTAAAGCGCAATATCAACCGCCCGATTGCAATCTTGACCGAAACTGCGCAAAAAATCAGTCAGGGTGATTTGGAAAGAACCATTCATTTGGATAAACCGTCCGAGCTTGCCGAGCTGGCGGCCGCCTTTAATAAAATGAAAACCGACATCAAAACGCAATTAACCGAGCTTGCCCAAATTTCCGCCGAAAAAGAGAAAATGGCATCGGAGCTGGCCATTGCTAAATCCATTCAAGATTCGGCTTTGCCCAAAGATTTTCCCAAAAATGAGTATTTTGAGCTGGCCGCAACCATGACACCGGCGCGCGAAGTCGGCGGTGACTTCTATGACTTTTTCCCGATAGATGAAAATCACGAGGGGTTTGTTATGGCAGATGTCTGCGGCAAAGGGATTACTGCCGCGCTTTATATGATGTCCGCCAAAACCGCCATAAAAAATATGTTACAGGCCGGTTATCCGTTAAAAGAAGCGATAAACCGCGCCAATAACACCCTTTGCGATAACGGCGCACCGCTGATGTTCGTCACCGCCTTTATCGGCATTTTGGATTTACGTTCCGGCAAGGTAGAATATATCAACGCCGGTCATTGTCCGCCGCTGTTGCAAAAGAAAAAAGACTATAAGTATATGGATGTCATAAAAAACATTGTCTTGGGTGTTAAACCGAATTATGAATTTAAGGTCGGACAAATCACCTTAAATCAACATGATCGCCTGTTTTTATACACAGACGGTGTCACCGAAGCCAAAACCGCGGATAACAGATTTTTAGGCTATGATTATCTCTTAGACATTGTTAATCAAAAGCGTCTGCCGTTAGCAGAAACGTTGGAAGATATACATAAAAACATCAAAAATTTTGTTAAAGATGCGCCGCAGTTTGATGACATTACAATGTTGATTGTAGAGTTTTATCACAAAAAGTAATCTCGGTTAAGGAGAAAAGAAATGCACATTATGGGAGAACTTTTGGGCTATATTGCCGGTATATGCACGGCCATAGTGTTTTTGCCGCAATCTGTTCAGACCCTCAAAACCAAAGATGTCAAAGGCTTGTCTTTATCCACTTATGTGATATATAACATCGGTATGCTCTCATGGATTTTATACGGTATTTATCTGCACTCCGTGCAGATGATTATCTTTAACAGCATATCATTTGTCTTTTCTTCCATAATATTATATCTGATTATCGCCCGAAAGAAAAGACAATAATAAGAATTGACAAGCCCAGTGAAATCATGTAACATCCTCAAAAGTGTTCACATAAGGATTTAACACAAATGCACTGTTTAGGCAAAGAATATCGCGTGGTTTGCACTCAAACGCCGGAACAAGCCTGTGTCATAGACATTGTTCCCGCTGATCAGGCGTTGCATCAGCTTGTCTTAAAAGAACGCTTAGTGCGCAATAAAGATACCAAAATCCTTGCCGGATCAATAAAATTATACGACATGGGAGAGGGCAATCGTCCGGAGATTTTGTTTTTGCCCGCAGAAAACGGTGGGCTGGAGCCTGTTGAGTTATCGCCAGCCGAAGAGAATAAACTCCGTTATAAAATCACCCAAAAGTTTAATGAAATGATGGCAAACAATCTGAACAGCACCATCACCGTCCGTCAGGAAATTCATCAGGAATATGTCAAAAACATCATCACGGGTATGGTGAACAAGTTTGATGAGGTATTAAACACGGCAAACGCCCCACAATCTATCACGGAAGAAACCAATTTATACCACGAAGAGCTGGCGCTTCAAAAAGAAAAAACACGCGCTGCAACTGCAGTCTATCGCGCCAATCGAGATGCCAAATACAGTCCGTATCACTTAACGGCATTACAAATCAAACAACTTCTTTCGCGCGGCGATTAAGCAAAAAAAAGAGCCCCATATCGGGGCTTAAGAGATTACCATTTATGAATCGGTAATGGAACGGCAAATCCGACCCAGAGCATCACCGCGGCTATAAAGGCAAAAAATATCCAACTTTTGAACATTTTTTTCAACCCACGTGGGTAGTAGCCTGTTTCATACTCATCTGGAGTGTGCTCACGATTGCCGAGCGTGAACATGGCGTCATTCCAGATGAACCACAAACAACCGACTAATCCGATCCGCCAGTTAATAAGAAACGAAAGCAACCCACAACCAAGTACAAAGGCTTGAATCCTCTTATAGGTTTTCCACTCGGTTTCTTTTGCCCTTTGATAAAGTTCATTTCTTTTCATACGCCGAATAATTTTAAGTTATACTAATAAATTTTGCACAAATAATAAGATATTTGTCTAAATTGTCAAGAGATTTATTCTTCGGCGCACAGACTGTATTTTCAGAACAAAACACTGAAAAAATTGACTTTTTAAAGAAAATGTGGTATGGTCAAAAGGTTAGGTTGGTAAGTGTTAGAGAGGTAAAAATATTGTTCATTATGGTGGACAATTATCGGTCCGAATTTCATCCCCGAAAATCGTATATAAAAATCCCAAAATCAGCTATTTAAAAGTTTTAGAAAGAGCCGGTGGAATATAGCTTTTAGGCTAATTTTAATTATTTTTTAATATTTGTGGATAAAAATAACAAAAATCTACATCAGACAAGATATAGGCTATATAAAAGAACCAATTTGTGAGTGTAATCTAGGTGGGATAGATGAAAACAAAAGGACTGATATATCAAGCACTTAAAGTGTGCCTTGATAAATTGGTGAACCGTCAGGGCACCAATCATTTGTCCTATATTGATAATCAAAAAATCTCGTCAAATGAATCGGTTGCAGATGTTTTTCAACCTGCCGCTTCCGATTCTTCCTTTCTGGCGTCATTGCAGGGAACTCATCAATCCGGCACTTACTCTTTCTCCCCCTCAACGGCAGATAGAGTGAATTCCAACCACCAACAAGCTGGCTCATCCTTCCAAGCCGTAGGTTCTCTGCCGTCATCCCTCCGAGCCGCAGGCGAGGATAAGGGATCTTCAAATTTCCATAAAACCAAACAAATCATTAAGCGCGCCAGTCGTTTCACCGCCAAATCAGCCGCCGCCATCATCTTGGCCGCCATTTTGGCCTCTCCATCAATAGCCAACGCTTTAACCTTAAAAAACGTCTTAGGCGCCAGCTCGGTTTACACCTTAACACCAACAACCGCCGCCAACACATCGCCTAACAAAATCACCGTATATGATGAAACCGGTGCCGTTTACTACTATCTTTTAGGCTTCAAAAACACCACACACGGCACCGGCTCCAATACGAAATACTACAAATGGAGCAAAGACGCCAACGGTTTAACGTTAGTTGAAACCACCACCGCCTCCGAAGCGGCTCTTACTTATAAATATAACACGCTACCGACCGCCAACGTCACCGTTCCAGAGGGCACCACACAAGCGCTTATAAACGGTGAATATATCGGCACCTCCATCAAAGGCAAAGTCTCTGTCCGCGGCACTTTGACCAACGAGCAGAACATCTTTATCGGAGACACCATCTCCGTCACCGCATCAGACAGTTACAACACCCCTGCGGTCATAGCTGAATACACCGGCACCATCACCAACTTAAAATCCTCGTTTTTAGGCAACCGTGTAACCATCACCGGCAAAGACGTTTCCGGTGGTTTAGTCAAAGTCTTGGGAAACATCGGCACACTTGCCTCTGAGTTTGTAGATAATAAGGTCACAACCAATCGGCTTCTCTCCGGTGGACTGATAAGTATAGATTCCACCGGCACGGTCACATCCTTAAACTCCGATTTCTTAAACAACTACGTTGTTTCCACCGCCGCGGACATTGTTGGCGGCGCGGTATATAACGCCGGCACTATCGGTTCAATCTCTTCAGCTTTTCAAAATAACTACATCAAGGGCACCACCGGTGCAATGCAGGGCGCAGCGTTATATAACAACGGCACCATCACTGGCGCCATCACCGCATCAATTTTTGCCAATAACTACATCACCGCCACTTCAGGCACGGCGCAAGGCGGCGCCTTATATAACAACGGGCCCATAGAGGGCGGCATCATCAACACTTCGTTTATCAATAACTATGTCAGCTCCACCAACGGCACAGCGCACGGCGGCGCGATATACACCACTGCCGGCTTAACCATCGGCGCAAACAATGGCACCTCGCGCTTCAAGGGCAACTACACCCTAAACGGCGCCACCAAGAAAGACGAAGCGTTATATGTTGACACGCTCATCGGCCGACTGACGCTTAACGCCACCAATTCCGGACAGGTTTTATTTTATGATACCATCACCGGCCGTGAGGGCTACAATGTCATCTTAACCGGCGATTCCACCGGCAAAATCGGCATTTACTCCGGCTTGACCAATGCCAACGTTGCCGTCACCGGCTCGCCCACCATAGACTTTGCCAACTCTGCGATACAAAACTTTGACTTTGGGCGTTTTTCCGGCTCTTCCACCGCCAAGTATAACCTAGACATTAACTTCACAGCAGGCACTGTAGATAACTTCACCTTTGATTCCGGCTCATCGGGTAAAATTCTCATCAACTCATTAAATCAAATCGGTGCGCTCCCGACCCAAACGACGACCTATCGTGTCATTAACGCCGATATTTTGGATAATATATACATAGAGCTAGCCTCGTCTGTGATTTCTGCTTATGCGAAGTCCACCACCAACACCACCACGTGGACAGAAACCATCAGACCGTCATCTTCTTGGGGTGATCAATACGGGCGTTTTTCGCGCACGGATACGACCAACTATACCCTATCAGCGGTAGCCTCTCAAACCGGCGGCTTAAAAGACAGCATCCGCTATGCCCTAACCACCATCGAAGGGCCGGTCACCACCTCATCAGCCGGTGACACGATGAAGTTATTAAACCAACTTTCGGGCACGCGTTCATTTTCTGCGGACAGTTCGTTTAATACTTATAAGGTCACGGAGAACTTAGGGACGACTGCCGCCGGCACATTTAATGTCAAGGGTATAGAAGACACCGAGCAACATGAAATCACCTCCACCATCAACGCCAATGGCAAGACTTTATTCCAACTCTCCAACGCGACCACCTTAAATCTTTCGGATGTAAACATAACCGGCGCGGCCAATTCTGCCGGTTCAATCTTAAACATCACCAACACCTCAGCCATAGCTAATCTTGCCAACGTTGAAATCACCGCCTCTGGCATTAACGCTATTGTCAACAAAGGCACAATCAACATATCAGCATCCGGTGCTCTAAAAAAGATAACGACCACTTTAACCGGCACCGGCACTTTGAATATCACCGGCGGCTCTGTCCGCTGGGAAGGTCCGATTACCCAGACAACGGTTAACGTCAAAGCCGGTAATTTTAATCCTGTTGATAGCTCACCGGTTACCGCCGCTATCAACATTAGTTCCGGAGCCTCAATGTCCATTGGAGCGCCTAACATCAAAGGCAATGTTGTCAACGCTGGCACAGTCGGCTTATGGAACGGAACTTTATCAAAAGAAATCACCGGCACCGGCACAACTTATATTGCAGAAGGCGTGAGCGTCACCGCCAACGCTGCCATCAAACAAGCCATCACCATGCAAGATGGCGCAACCCTTACCATCGCCCCCGAAAACATCGGCGGCAAAATCACCCCGTCCTCATCATCAGCTAACCGCTCCACGGTTAACCTCACCGCCGGCACCCTAAACTATGCTATACAGGGTTCTTCTAATTATGTGGGTAATATCACTATTACCGGTGCGGTTATATCCAATGCTTTTCTCGGCGGTTATATCACGGTTAACGAAGATGCATCATTAACCATTGCTGCCAACAATTTTCTTAATGATATAACCGATGGTTATGCCATAAATAATAACGGCACCATATACCTTAGTACAAATGGGACTTCCGGCAACTTCCGTCGTGACTTCAAAGGTACCGGCAACATCGTATTTACCGGTGATATCCGTAATACCACGGATACGAATCAAAATGTTGCCAACCCGGTCACCATCAATTCCGGTGTCACCTATACCGGTTATGCCGGTATCTTTGCCAAAGCTATCACAAATAACGGCACCATCAATTTCACTGCCGGCACATTATCTCAAGCCATTACCGGCTCCGGCACCACCAAAATTTCCGGCACTGTTATTGCCAATAATACCATTACGCAGGCTATTCAAGTTCTCTCCGGCGCTCAGTTAACCATCCGTGCTGATCGCATCAAAACTTCAATCACTAATGCCGGTAAATTAGTTCTTGCCGGTAACACTTTATCCAAAGCTGTTAGCGGTACCGGCACCACGCGTTTTTCTGCCAATACCACTTTATCTGCCGCTGTTAATCAAACTATGACCTTAGATGGTGCTATCAGTATTTATGGAAGTGCTAATAATATTAAAGGTAACGTCACCGGTGTAAATAATTCTAACAGTGCATATCTCCGTGGTGGCACTTTAACGACCCAACTCAGTTTGGTTAGGGCCGTGGTTGAAAATAGTTATGATGTCACTGTCGGCACTGGCGGTGCTTTAAATCACTATGTTCAGGTTGATTCCGGCGGTATTCTTCGTTCGACCGCCGATAAAACCGGAGGTAACGGAGAAACAACCATCAACGGCACATGGTATGCCGGTGACGGCACATTTAAGCAAGTGATTTACGGTTCCGGCACCATTCATATTACCGGCAACGTTAATAACAATAGTAACAGGACGGTTGCGCCAAAAATCATTATTGATTCCGGCGGCACTCTGACGGCATATCTTGAAGAAGGTAAAACCCTTACCAATACCATCCAAAACAATGGTTCTTTCTATGTCACCGGCAGAGTGTATAAAGATATTACCGGCACAGGCACCACCTATGTCGGTGCGGATTCAACTTATTTTCTCCCTGGAAAAACCATTTCCGGCACGTTGAACTTAAACTCTAAAAAACTTTCCATGCAAGATGTCGGCATCGGCAACTTTACAGTCGGCAAACTCGCCGGTTCCGGCACTTTTATTGCCGAGATTGATTTTGCCGCTGGCACCGCAGATAGTATTACGGTCAACGCGGCTTCTGCCGCCACCGTCACGCCGGATATTAAGCTCTTGAATGTTACCGGCAACGGCACCAAGACTTTCCAACTCCTTAAAGGCTCCGGCGGCACCGGCACCAAACTGGCGCTGTCAGCCACAACCGTCACCGGCGCCACCGTTACCAACCGCACCCAAGATAGTATGGCGGCAGATATTTATTTTGATAAGCCTTATAACAATTATGATAAAGCCGGCACTGCCAATTTAACCCTTGCCTTAGCAAAAACCACCACCGCCAATGATAGTGTCAAAGTAACCATCAGCAACTATGTCGCCGGCTCTACCACCACCACCGCTCGTGACTTGTGGAATGACTGGATTTCATATTCCGCCACCACCAAATATCTTCGCTTTAGAACCGCCTCCGATGTTTATGACACCAATAATCGTTGGAATGTTGATGGCTCATTAGCACGGCGCAATCTTACCGGCACATATAACATTATCGGTGTTGCTTCCGGCTCAAATCGTTCAGCGATTAATTTCCGTGATCGTTATTTAGGCTATATTGTGCCCTCCGGTTCAACCTTAAATGTCAGCAATGTAGAGTTTCAAAACGTCGCCAACCGTTCCGGTGACAGATGGCATTTCTTGCAAGTGAGTTCCGGCGGTACTGCCAATTTAACCAATGTCAGCTTTAATAAAATAAACGGTGGAAACTACGTCGTGTATAACGCCGGCACTATCAGTAATCTAACCGGTCAGATTATTAATACAACCTCAATTTCACACCATATTTATAATGCTAAGCAGATAAACACCTTAACCATGGACATCAAAAACTCTTCCGGTTGGGGGCAGAAGATATATAATGCCAACGGCGGCACTATCACCAACTTTGTCAATTCATATCTTTATAATAACTATTATAACTATGGTTCTAACCGTACAGGTCCGGGCGTTGCCAACGCCGCCGGTGGCACCATCACCAATTTAAAAAACAACACATTTGAGAAAAATTATTTTAGTTTGAGCACCGCAGGTTATATAGTCAGCGCCGCTCTCTTTAATGCAGCAGCTACTACATCGGTAAGTGCTGGCACCATCACCAATTTTGAAAATAATACATTTATCGGCAACTACATCAAACACACTGCCGCAGCAACCAGCACTGATGCTTCTATCATGGGGCAGGGCTATGGTGCTGCATTTGATAACCTAGGTATCGTCACCAACGGTATCTTAAATTCCACCTTTAAGGATAACTATATTGAAGCCTATGGCGGCTATGGGGCAGCAATCCGTAATAATGCCGGCACCATCAAAGAAATTAAAGGGAGTTATTTCTCCGGTAATAATGTGATTTATCGTGTTGCTGTCGGTCAAAGCGCGAAGGGCGGTGCGATATTTAATAGTTCTACCGGTATTATCACCAACGGTATCATCAACAGCTGGTTTGAGAATAACTATATTAATAATGTAAATAATGCCCTGACCAATGCCGGTATCACAGCATATGGTGGTGCTATTGAGAATGATAATTCCACAACCCCGTTTAGCATCTCCGGTTCCACTTTCAAAGGTAACTATATCACCGGTGTTGGTCAAATGTTTGGTGGTGCTTTATATGGTCGCTTTAATACCATTACGAATACAGTATTTGAAGGAAACTATATAAATAAGACGGGCACAGCCACGGCAAGCGGTAATCAATACGAGCGAGGTGGGGCTATATACGGTTATGCAGCCAGCATCACCGGTGGTGAATTTAAAAATAATTATGTATTAGGACGTAGCTCAACGCATGGCGGTGCTATTTATTTAACCGGCACCATTGGCACCTTAAACACCACCTTTACCGGCAACTATGTCACCGGCACCGCAGCCTCTTTGGGTGGCGCTATCGCAGCTATGGCAGCTGGTATCACTAATATGAATTCCACTTTTACCGGTAACTATGTTGCTCCAACCAACGGTTCTAGCGCCTATGGTGGTGCTATTGCTTTAGGAAACTCTACAAGTGATAAAACAATAGGCTCTGCTGCCGGTTCAACTTTCATTCAAAATTATGCTAAAACAACATCGGGTGCTGCACAAGGTGGTGCGCTTAATCTCATGTATAACACTACATATAACAGTCGCGGTATTATAACAACTTTGACGAATAATACTTTTACCAACAACTCTGTTCAAACCACAACCGGCGGAGGATCTGGCGGCGCCATTTATTTAGGCGGCACCATCACCAACTTTAACAATGTCACCTTTACCGGTAACTATGCATCAGCCTCAAATGCCGCCGGCTATGGTCGTGGTGGTGCTATTTACCTTCCGGCAACCGGTATCATCACCAACGGCATTATGAACTCTACCTTCAAAAACAACTATGTTTATGGTTCAGCCGACTCTCACGGTGGTGCGATTTATTCTTTAGCCGACCTCACCATCGGTGCCCAATCTTCCGGCACCACCGAATTTACCGGTAACTACCGTGAAGTAAAAGGCGGCGGCAAAACCAACGAAGCCATTTACATGGCAGACGCCTCTAAAACCTTAACCTTTAATGCCAAGACCTCCGGCAAAATCATTATGAACGACATTGTTGACGGCGCCTCCGGCTATGATACCGTTATTACCGGTGACGGCACCGGAACTTTCCAACTCTTCGGCGATATCCTAAACTCCGACATCACCGCTAATAACATCACCATAGACACCATCAATTCTAACATCAAAGAATACGTCTTCCGCACCTTAAATTCCGCCTCCACCGCCAAATACAAAATAGATGTCAGCTTAACCGCCGGCAAAGCCGATACCTTTAACGTCGGTTATGGCTCCTCCGGTGTGATTACCTTATCTGCCATTAATTTTATCGGCACCACCACCGCCAACAAAACCATCCAAATCATCAAATCAGACCGCGGTGAGGTTGAGTTAGCTTTATCCGGCACCACCTTGGGCGGTTATAATGTGGTGACCGATGTTCGCGTGGATAATGTTCCGAATACCGTTTATTCCACCGATACCTTTACCCAGCAAAAAGGTATCACCGTTGACACCACCAACACCTATCACGACAGTATCACCATTTTTGCTAAAGCCACCAACTATGACGGCTTAAACATTTTAGGCTCAAAAGCCACCACCGATACGCGCCAATTCGTCTTTAAAGAGGGCAAACTCACCTATAATGTTGCCGAAAATCTTTATGACATCACCGCCGGCACCTTAAATATTGTGGGTATCGCAGGCAAATCCGCCGTCTTAAACGCCAATAATCACAGCCTCTTTAACCTCACTAACGCCACCACTTTAGGCTTTAGTAATGTAACGGTTAAGGGCATCGCCGCGCCGATTACGGTTAATAACCGCTATGCTGTTGTCAACTTTGAAAATACCGATTATCAAGGCAATATCGTCGGCAATCAACCTTTCAAATTAAATATTTCCGGCACCGGCACCACCAACATCACCGGCACCGTCACCAACGCCACCACCACCTTAAATTCCGGCACCTTAAAGTTTGCCACCGGCACTTTTGCCGCCGCCACCGATAAGCTTATCGTCAATGCAGGCATTGTCAATTTAGAGGATAATTCCGTTAAAACCTATAATATCGGTGCGCTTGAAAGCCACGCCGCCGCCGAATATAAACTTGATTTAGACCTTGCCACCAAAAAAGCCGATACTTTCAAAATCACAGGAGCCGCGTCAGGTGTTGTCCGCTTAAATGATGTCAATTACTTAAATTCCCTTTCTGCTTCTGATGTCGGCACATTCTATGTCAAAGTCTTAGATACTTCATCATCGGCAATCGGCTTGGAAATCGGCTCAGCAATACAGAATAAGACCTTTAATATGGGCGATGTTCGCCGTAATGAAAACGATACCGTGGCGGTAATTACCAAATTTAATACCACCTATTACACTTACTACCGTCTCGGCATACTGGCTGGAACGCTGTCGGTTGACAGTGCCCAGCCTGGCTCAATTAAAATCACCGTGCAAGATCAATGGAACCGTGACCGCACCATCACCGGCGTTTTGGATGATACGTTATATTTGGTGGCCAAAGCATCATTACCGGTGCGTATTTTTGAAGCCGACACCGAAGGTGACGTATATAACGTTTCTAAAGCCATCGGCACGGTTACAACCGGTGACCTCATCATTTCCGGTGTTTCTGCAAACGGCGAGCGCTCCACCGTAAACTTTGCCGGTTATCAAGGCTTTGTTTTAGGTAACAACACCAATCTTTCCATTAACAATGCGCAAATCATCGGGCAGGCGACGCCGATTACCATCAACTCCAACACGGCCACCTTAGAGTTAAACAACGCCTATCTCAACGGCAATATCGTTGCCACCAAAAATTATGCCTTGAGCTTTATCGGCAACGGCACCACCACCTTAACCGGCACGGCCGACAATGCCAACGCCACATTATCCGGCGGCAATTTAATCTTTACGCCGACCACCTTTAAGAATGCGACTTTGGCGGTAAATTCCGGCACAATGAATTTAGCCGAAGGCACGATTGCCAATTATCAGTTTAACAGCTTAACCTCTCGTTCCATTGCCAAATATGTTTTAGACATCAACCTTGCTTCCGGCACGATTGATACCTTATCCGCCTCATCAGGTTCCGGTGTGGTAACGGTTGACGCGTTTAACATCTTAGGCTCCACCACCTCCATTTTGCCGTCATATAAATTCCAAATCATCAAAAACAGCGGTTCAGCCTCCTTAAAACTTGCATTATCCGATGCGGTTATTTCTCAGTTAGGCGGTTTGTTTAAGATTGGCACGGCAATAACCTACACCGATGATACCATCAAAGCCGCCACCAAGTGGAGTGACGTATATTATCGGACTGAAAAAGAAAACGATGTTTACGGCACACCTAAGGTTTCAACCACCACCACCCAAGATGACAGTCTTGAATTTGTGATTGATATGGAACACACGAAGCCGACCGGTGTTGAGCATACCTATAAGTTAGGTGATACCTTAAAGCTCGTAAACCAATTAAACAATTCCAACCGTTCGTTTACCGCAACGTCAGCCACTGAAACTTATACTGTAACCGAAAACTTAGGCACTACGGCGGCCGGCACCTTCAGGGTAGAAGGCGTTGCTTCCGGCACCAACAAATCCACCCTCAATGCCGATAGCCACACTTTGTTTGAGTTGTCAAACGCCACCAACCTATACTTAAAGAACTTAAACATCACCGGCGGACGTTCTGCAAGCGGTTCCATTGTCAACGCCACCAACGCCAATGCCAAAACCTATTTGCAGAATGTCACCTTAGCGACCACCGATCCGACCATCGCCGGTATATATAACGCCGGTAACGTTTACGTCAACTCCGGCACCGTCACCTTAAACACCAGCATTGCCGGTGCGACCGGAACCTTAAACATCACCGACAGTGCCGCCTTAAATATGGGCGCCAATACCACCATCACCCAATCCAGAGTAAACGTCACCAAAGGTAGTTTAACTCTTGATAACACAGCTTCTGTTTTAGGCGCAATCAACATAGCCAATACCGGCACGGCGACAATGTCCGGCTCGGCAATCACCCAAGCCGTCACCAACGCCGGCAGTTTGAATTTAAAGGCCGGCACGCTTGCTTTTGCAGTCTCCGGCACCGGCACCACCAACATCACCGGCACCGTCACGGCTGTTGCCGCCATCAATCAGGCGATAAACATCACCACCGCCGGCACTTTAACCACCTCTGCTTCAAACATCGGCGGTAACGTAACCAATGCCAAAACCCTAAATTTAACCGGCGGCACTTTATCTAAAGTAGTCTCCGGCGCCGGCACCACCGGCATCACCGGCAATGTCACCTTAAATGCCGCCATCAACCAAGCCATCAGCATCACCGGTTCCGGTATCTTAAATTCCACCGGTGCCAACATCGGCGGTAACGTTGCCAATGCCACCAATTTCAACCTCACCGGCGGCACATTATCTAAAAACGTCAGCGGGGCAGGGCGTTTAAACATCACCGGTGACAGCACCATATCTTCAACCGTTACCGGCAACACCATCAACCTCAATTCCGGCAAAACTTTAAAGTTAACGCCATCGGCAAACATCAGTGGCGCCAATCAGTTTGTTGTTAACCAAGGCACATTAACGGTGCAAGACAGTGCCACCAATAACTATAATTTAGGAAGAGTTGTCTTAAACAACAATTTATACCTAAAACTTGATGCCAATTTAGCAAGCCTTGTTGCCGACACTGTTTCCGCCACATCATTATCCAATCCGAGCAATTACAAGATTATCATCAACGGCATTAACTATCTGTCAGAGATGACAACCACGCCGATTTCCATCAAGATTACCGATACGATTTTGCGTGATGCGATTGCCTTAGATAGCTCTGTCACCACTTATAATTCGCCTTCAACCTCTGGTGTCAGCTATATGGTTGGGTATGATAAAAAATCAGACGGCGGATATTTAACCTACGGTTTCAGCAATTTAACTTCTGCAATTATATCCACTTTAACCGAGCGCACTTATAATATGGGTGCTGATGAAACAACCAATTTAGGCACCACTGCCGGCACCAAATTAACCGTCAATGCCAACCACCACGCCGCTAATATCAATGCCGGCAAGCAGTGGGTAATCGGCTCCGGTAAGACGGTTAACATCAATGACTTCGGTCAATATACAACCGATGCCTCCGGCAACGTCACCATCACCAACCGCGGCCTAAACGGTGCAACCGTCTCCGCCATTTCTAACGCCGGCACCTTAAACATCACCGATTCGGTTATGAGCTATAATTCATCAACAGGTTTAGGTAGTGCAATCTATAATACAGCTACTTTAACAGTCAGCAATTCATTATTTAGTAACAATACAGGCTTACATGGAACGGTGTTTATTTCTCAAGATAGCACAGGCACATTTGATAATGTCATCTTTAAGGGGAATACGGCAACCGGTGGTGGCGCGGCAATATACAATCGTGAAAATTATAACGGCGCGACCGCCGGTGGCACCATCACTGTATCCAATTCTAAATTCATAGATAATACCGCTGCCGCTAACGGTGGCACAATATGGGGCGGCGCCAAATCAACCACCACCATCACGAACAGCATGTTCAGAGGTAACTCAGCCAACGAAGGTGGTGCAATTTGGAACAAAGGTTTGCTCAACATTTCCGGCTCCACCTTTACATCCAACACCTCATCCACATTAGGCGGTGCAATACGCAATTCAAATGAGGCTTACATCTCCGGCACAAACTTCACCTCCAACTCAGCTACCCAAGGCGGCGCAATTTTTAACTCCGGCAACCTTTACATCTCTGATTCCAACACCTTCACTTCTAACACAGCCGGCACATCCGGTGGTGCGATTTATAACACCGGCACATTATACATTTCCGGCTCCACTGCCGCCAAACAAAACCAATTCCTTTACAACTCTGCAAGCAGTCAAGGCGGCGCGCTCTACAACGCCGGCACAGCATATATTTCTGGCACTAACACTTTTGCTTATAACTCTGCTCGAACCGGTGGCGCAGTTTATAACAGCGCAATTGGCACAATGTATGTCAATAATGCTCTGTTTGATCATAATGCGGCAAGCGGCACAGGCAATGCCGGTAATGGTGGCGCAATCCGTAACACAGGCACACTCTACCTCACCGGCAACAATAAGTTCTTCTATAACTCCGCTACTAATCATGGTGGCGCCATCAGTAATACCGATACCCTCACCATTTCCGGCTCAAACAATCAATTTGCATATAACTCCGCAACCACCGGCGGTGCGGTATATAATTACGGCACGCTTGAAATCACCGGCACCAACACTCAGTTTAACTATAACTCAGCCTCCTCAGACGGCGGTGCGATTTATAACGCATCAGGCACACTTTCTATCACCGGCACCAACACCGCCTTCACCGGTAACGAGTTGAACAAGAGTCAAGCCGCGGCAACATATCTCCGAGGTGGTGCAATTTATAACGCCGGAACAATCAGCTCCTTGACCGGCACTTTCAAAGATAACCTCATCACCGCCACCTCCACCGGCGCCGAAGCTATCGCCGAGGGTGGTGCCATTTATAACGCCGCCGATGCCACCATCACCACCATCACCGGTGCCAAGTTTGAAAATAATAAGCTTGTTGTCCGCGGTGCCGGCTCCAACCAGTCAAAAGCCCACGGCGGTGCCATTGCCAACTATGGTGCCATCACCACCATCTCCGCAGATTTTACTTCTAACGATGTATCAGACATTTCTGCACCTAATGGAAACTTTGAACGCTTAGGCGGTGCCATTTATAACGCCGCTAATGCCACCATCGGCTCCATTTCCGGTAAATTCCAAGAAAACAAAGCAGGCGAGGGCTCTGCCATTTATAACGCCGGCACCATCACCTCTATCAATTCGCAATTTACCGGCAACAACGGCTACGGCTATGAAGGTGCGGCCTTGAGAAATATCAGCGGCGCCACTATCAGCACACTCCTAGGCTCCTTTACCAATAACCAAGGCTTTGTTCGTGGCGGTGCAATTAACAATGCCGGCACCATCACCAACCTCGGCACCACTTCATCAAAAGTAACCTTTACCGGTAACTACATCTTAGGCACCGCCAACGCCGTCGGCGCCGCCGTTTATAACACCGGCACCATCAACAACATTTATGCCAACTTTACCGGCAACTATGTAAGCCGCACCAACGCAAGCGGTGCAGAGGCAAGGGGCGGGGCTATTTATAACACCTCAAATCTCGGCACCATCTCCGGCACCTTCACCAACAACTATGTTTCCGCTTCTTCAACCTCCGGTGCCGCAATTGCCCAAGGTGGTGCGATTTATAACGCTTCCGGTGCGGTAATAGATGCAATCAATAGTGCCACCTTCACCGGCAACCAAACGATTGCAAATAGCTCAACCGATGCCTATGCTCAAGGCGGTGCGATTTATAACGCAGGCACCATTACCTCCATTGCCAACACCACATTTAAGAATAATTCAAGTACCGCAACCGGCAAAGATCACCCATACGCCGGAGCTATTTATAACACCGGCACCATCACCTCTATATCAAAATCCACCTTTGACGGCAACACAGCCTCTGCTTCCGGTGCAATTTATAACTCCGGAACCATCAATATTTATGACAGTAACTTTACCAACAATGCTTCAACCAACACAACATCTGACAATGCACCGATTACCAACACCGGCACCATGCGCATTTATGCCTCCACTGCCAATGTATCGTTCTCTAATAACACCATGAATGGTGCTTTGACAGATATTAAGAATACCGCCACTCTCTGGCTTCAGACCACCGGTCGCACCATGACCTTTGCTGGCGAGATTATCGGCAAGGGTGCCACCACTGCCGCCGGCACCGGCACCATTACCTTTAATAACAAAGTCACCCAAAAAGACTTAACCATCAACGGCGGCACCGTCAACATTGGCGCATCAAACCTCAACATCACCAACGGCACCACCAACAAAGGCACTTTGAACTTAAAGACCGGAACTTTAGCCGCCTCCCAAACCATCACCGGCACCGGCACCACCAAAGTTGAGTCCGGCAACACCGTCACCACCAACGCCACCATTACTCAAGGCTCCATTACCAATGCCGGCACCTTAACGGCATTAAATAACCTTACCGCGTCGTCAGGTATCACCAATACAGGCACTCTGCATTTAGGTGATAGCTCCCACACCTCCGGCGCGAATTACCTCAAATCCACTCTTTATAACACCGGCACTGCTATCGTTAACGGCGGCACCATTGCTCAAGTCATCACCAACGGCGGCTCAACCAATAAGGGCACATTGAATTTATATTACAGCCCGACGATTAACGCCAACATTACTCAAAATTCTATTTACAGCAACTCCACCACTACCAATAATGCCACCATCACCACTAATTCATTAACACAGACCGGCAATTCTGTTGCTGGTGCCACCTTTACCAACAATGGCACCATCACCACCAAAGACCTCACCTTAAATACCGCTACCGGTGGCAATGGTATTTTGAAAAACACCGCCGACGCCACCTTAACCGTTTCCGGCACCATCACCAACAATACCGAAATCAACAACCTCGGCAAGATGTATGCCAACGGCACAACCAACCTCGGCACCATCACCGGCGCCACCGGTAAACTCTACACAACTCAAGGTTCTTCTTCTGCAGCCGTAACCATTGATAAAGCCATCACCCAAGCCCTTGTTTCCAACACCTACGGCACCTTATACGTCAATGCCGCGGTTAACGCGCCGGATATTCGTAACTCTTCTTCAAAAGGGATTATCGGTAACGCCTCATACCTCTTGGGTAATGTCATCAACACCGGAACAACAACCTTCACCTCCGGCACCTTTGGCTCGGCATACACCATGTCCGGTGAGGGTAAACTTGTTGCCTCCGGAAATTCGGGTAACGCCGGTATCATTAACCAAAACACTTTGACCGTAAATGAGGGGGTCAACTTCTCTAACACCAACCAAATCACCTTATCCGGCAAGCTGACCAACAGCGGCACACTTAATAACACCGGCACCTTAACCGCGACCGGTGGCAATAACTATGGCGACATCACAGGCTCAACCGGTAAACTCACCATAAAAGCCGCCTTCACCAACACCGGCAACATCACCCAAGATAACATTGCCATCACCAGCGGTATCAAGCTGACCAATAACGGCACTTATGAAGAGGGTGGCTCAAATAACAAACTGATTACCGTAAACACCTTAACCAACTCCGGTATTTTATCAAACAACGGCGGCTTACGCATTTTAGACACCACCAATATTGGCACCTTAAACGGCACCGGCATCACCTATTTGGTTGGTGCAAATAAAACCCGCACCAATAATTCCGGCATTGTCCAAAACAAAGTTTATAACGAGGGTATTCTAACCAATTCTGCCGCTATGACCGTAACCGATTTCATCAACAGCGGGACAGTTAATTCAACGGCCGCCATCAACGCTTCCGGCTCAATAGGTAACCTCGGCACCATTAACTCAACCGCTGATAACTTAAAAGGTGCGGTAAAGAGTAGCGGTATCTTAAACATCTCCGGCACCACCCAAAACACCATAGACCGTTATAATTCCACCACCAACGGCACCATCAATCTGGCGTCCGGCTTAACCGTTACCAATACCATCAGACACCAAGATATCAATCTTTCCGCCGGCACCTTAAAGCTCAATAACGAAACTTTATTAAATAATACAGACAACTTAACCGTTTCCGGTGCTTCTAACCTCAATACGCAAAACAGCACCACCAACACATTAGCGGTTAATACCCTTCGTCTAAATAACAATCTCGCTTGGGCATTAGATGCCAACTATGCCGGAACGGCAGATTTATTCTCCGCCGGATCTTTAATTACTTCCGGATCTTCCAAGATTAACATTACCGACATCAAGCTCAGTGGTGAAAAGACGGTGATAATCCCCTCACTTCGTTTCCAAGTCGCCAATGCCACCTTAAAAGATGCTATTGCATTAAGCACCACAAGCGTTACAGACGGTGGCTCAAAATACAACGTAAGTTACACCACAGATACCAACGGTGGTTATCTCACCTTTGGTTACGGCAACTTATATGCCGCCGTTCATGATGTAGCTACCCGCACATATACCTTAAATGCCGATGAACCGGCACTTCTTTCAGGGTATAATACTTACGGCACAATGGATGGTGATAAATTGACCATTACCGGTAACAATTATGGTATCACAGGAGCAGACAAAGAGGGTATTCGTATCGGTGCAAACCAAACCTTAAACATCAACAATGTCGGTTCCACAACCGGCTCTGCAACAGCAGGCACTTTAGTTGCCACCAAAGGTATGTCCGGTTTCTCTAAAACTTCCACCAAAGCGGCGGACAACACCGCACTTGTCAACCTCGGCACCTTAAACTTAAATAACACGGTTATGAACGCCAACTCTTCAGTCACCGGCGGTGCGGCAATCAACAACCTTTCAGGCGGTGTATTAACCTTATCCGGCACGACTTCCTTTATTCGTAATGACGCATCCATTAAGCAAGGTGGTGCCATTTATAACCAAGGCACATTAAACACCACAGGATCGAGTGTGGTATTTTATAGCAACAGTGCCATTTCATCAACCGGTTTCGGCGGTGCGATTTATAACACCGGCACAGCCAATCTCACGGCCACTTTTGCATACAACAAAGCTCATACCGGTGGTGCCATTTATAACCAAGCAGACCTGACAATCGGTGCCGGTTCATACTTCAAGAACAACACCTCCAATACCGGTTCCGGCGGTGCCATTTATACCACTGGAAATACGGCAGAGTTAACCATTGCCGGTAATTCAGCCAATCATGTCACCTTTGAAAACAATCAGGTCAATCACAATGCTGCCGGCGGTGGTGCTATTGCCTTTATCTCAGCTGATGAGTTAAACATCGCTTATGCAGACTTTATCTCTAACCAAGCCAAATCCGGTAACACTTCCGTAGGCGGTGCCTTAAATATTTCCAATGCCGCAAAAGTCTTGATAAACAATGCCACCTTTAAGTCAAACCAATCTTATGCCGACGGTGGTGCCGTTATAATATCTAACGTTGCCGATGCGTTGATAGAAAACAGCTTATTTACCGGCAACACAACAACCAACGGTTCCGGCGGAGCTATCGCTGTATCAGGTGAAACAGTTCTTGATTTAACAGATACAGACTTTACCAATAACCGGGCAGCCCCCACCTTAGACGGTAACTACTATGGTGGTGCAATCTATAACGATGGCGCAACGGTTAATATTAACACTATTGCCAAAGATGTTGTCTTTACCGGCAATACTTCAACCAAGACCGCCGCCACCCAATCCGGCATTTATAACACCGGCACCTTAAACTTAAACGCCAAAGAGAGCGGTGCAAAGCAGATTATCATTGCCGACAAAGTTGCCGGTGCAAACGGCACAATTAACGTTAACAGCGCCACCGGCAAAGTCGAGTTCCGCAACTCCGTTTCCGGCAATACCATTGCACTGGGCTCTTCCAACACCGTTCATATCACCGCTGATAGTAATAACCTCAATTTTGCCGCACCGATTACCGGCTCAGGCTCTGTAAATATCAACGCTGTTTCCGGCAAAGAAGCAGAGATTAGCGGCACTGTTTCAGCCAAGAATGTTGTTATCAACGACAGTAATGTTAATTATAAAACCGTTACCGTAAATGAAGATGGTTCAGTCACAACTTCTGCCGCCACTACGCTTGCTTCCACAGGTAATGTCAGATTAACCGGTAACATAACGACACAAAATGCCTCAATCAAAGCCGGAACGGTTTATAACGATGCAATCTTAAAAGTGACCTCAAGTGCCTTAGCAAACGCCGGAAGATTATACACCTCTGCCGCCAACTTAAACAGCACCAACAAAAACATCACCAACACCGGCACCTTAGTCTTTACCTCCGGCAATAATATCAACACCATCACCGGCTCCGGCACCACAGCCATCAGAGGTAACGTCACCAACACCGGCGCCATTTCTCAAAACTTAACCCTTTCTTCCGGCACTTTCAACATCAGCACCGGCACTTTGAACCTATCCGGCAAGACCTTTACCGCCGAGGGAGGTCACTTAAACACGCAAAATACGAATACGGAAGAAACTGCACTTGGTAACGCTATCTTAAATGCCACCATGGATTGGTCATTTGATGCTAAGTTATCAACCGCAACCGGTGATAAATTAACCGCATCTGCAGCCCCCACCGGCACCGGCAAAATCAACATCATCAGCGTTAATTTGTTAGACGATAACGATTACTATCATAACTACGTCACCATTGCAGATGATAACTTAAAATCAGCGATTATTTCCGCCATCAACAGCGCCAGCAGTTCTCGTTATGAATACGAAGTGGAATACTTAGCCGCATCCGGTCAACTGCACTTAATGCGTCGCGATTTATTAAACCTTGTTATTGCCGTTCGTGACGGTGTATCCAACCACTTATATGCCAGCTTTGAAGACGAAGATGTTGCTTCCGAGTTAGACATTTATGCCGATACCTCGGTTGCCGACACCAGCTACCTCGGCACGCTTCATTCAGATTTAACCGTAGAAGGCAACAACAAGAATATCATCGGTGGCGGCAGAGGCAGTATCAGAGTTGGCGCCGGAAAGACCTTAACCCTTCAAAACATCGGTGCGGTTGACGCCGACGGCAACATCACCAAATCAGTCTATGGCTTCAGCGATACAAACGGCGGTTTCTTAAACAATGCCGGCACCGCCTATATCAGCAACTCTAACTTTAAGAACAACACAGCCACAAGTGTTGGCGGTGTAATCTATAACACCGGCACGGCATATATAAGTAATTCTAATTTTAAGAATAACAATGTAATATCGACACAAAGTGCATTTGGTGGTGCCATAAACAATAATGGAACAGTAATCATAGAAAATACTATATTTGCTAATAATTACGTTGAGGGTTCAGGATATGCTGAAGGTGGAGCAATTAACAACTCAGGTAGTTCAGCAAAACTTATTATTAATGCCGGAACAAAATTTGAAAACAATGGCAAAAATTCTGATGGAGTTATAAAAACGTTCTCTGGTGGCGCAATATACTCGCAAAATGGTCAACTTAACATAAATGGAACATCATCAAATAAAGTGATATTTACGGGTAATGTTGCTGTATCGCAAGGCGGAGCAATAAGAACAAATGATGGAACGCATACAATAAGTTATGCTGATTTTATTTCAAACTCCGCCCAAAATGCTGGCGGCGCTATTTCCAATAACGCAACACTTTACCTCTCCGGCACCAACGCCTTTACATCTAACTCCGCCCAAAATGTCGGCGGTGCGATTTATAACACCGGCACCTTATACGTTTCCGGCACCCCGACCTTTACCAATAATAACGTCACCGTTTCCGACTCTGCAGCCGTAACCGCGCGGGGTGGGGCAATTTATAACGCTAACGCCGGCACCATCAAGACCTTAACCGGCACCTTCTCAGACAACATTGCTTCCGCTACCTCCACCGGCGCCGCCGCAACCGCCCAAGGTGGCGCAATTTATAACGCCAGCGGTGCCACCATTGATTCTATCGCCAACGCCACCTTCACCGGCAATAAAGCTCAGACCAACGGTAAATCCGGTTCAAAACAACAAGGTGGTGCCATTTTCAATGCTGGCACTATTAAGGAAATTACCAACACCACCTTCAGCAGTAACGAGGCTAAAACAACCGCTGGAACGAATGATCGCTATGGTGGTGCGATTTATAATACCGGAACTATTACTTCTATCACCAAAGTCACCTTTGATGGCAACTTTGCCGGTTCCGGTGGTGCAATTTTCAACACTGGCACCGTTAACATTTTTGACAGCAATTTCACCAACAATATTGCCAATAGCTATGGTGCTGCCATTTATAACACCGGTACCGCTCGTATTTATGCCTCCACCGCTAACGTATCATTCTCCAACAACAAAGTCGGTGATGCTTTAATCGACATTTCAAACTCTGCCAATTTATACCTGCAGACCGCCTCCGGACGCTCCATCACTTTGGCCGGCGCCATCATTGACGCCGCCGGCACCACCACCGTTTTAGGGCAGGGAACTGTCAACTTCAACAACACCGTCACCCAAAAAGATTTAATCATCAATGCCACCACCGCAACCGTCAATATCTCTGCCTCTAACCTCAATATGGCAAACGAAACCCAAAATAAGGGCACGTTGAACCTAAAGAGCGGCACCTTCGCTTCTGGCCAAAAGATTACCGGCACCGGCACCACCAACATCGCCGACACCGAAACCATCACCTCAAACGGCACTATCACTCAAGGAACTTTTGACAACAAAGGTATCCTACATAACAATGCTTTGATTACCGCTGATATCACCAATACCGGCACCATCAATACATTAGGTGACAACCTCAAAGACACCAATGGCATAACCAATAAAGGCATCTTAAATATCTTGGGTGGCACCACAGTTTCAACCGTTACCAATAATAACGGCACAACCAACTTCTATAATGATGTAACAAATGCTAAAACCGTTACCAGCGGCACAATCAGAAACTATGGTTCATTAACTAACCAAGCGCTTTTGAACGGTGATATCTATAACATCGGCACATTAACCACTTCAGCATCCAATTTAACCGATAGCAGTGGTCTGCAAAACACCGGCACCATCAACTTAACCGGTGGCACCAGCAATGTAGCAATCACCAATACCAACGGTATCATCAACATCAATGGCAATATGACCAATTCTAAAGCCATTACCAATGGTAAAGTTCACAACTACGCAAGTTTAACCAACAGCGCCCTGATTACTGCCGACATTTATAATACGGCAAACAGCACCATTACGACCTCCGCAAATAACCTCAAAGACAACAGTGGCAATTTAGAAAATGCCGGAACAATTTCCTTTACCGCTGGCACCAATACCAACACCATCAGCGGTACCGGAACCACCAAAATTGCCGGAAACGTAACCAACACCGGCACTATTGATCAAAACTTCAACTTAACCTCCGGCACATTTTATGCCTCTTCCGGCACTTTGAATTTATCAGGTAAAACTTTCACCGCCGCCGGAGGCACTTTCAATACTCAAAACAGCAGTATCTTTACTCAGAACTTGGGTAATGTAAACTTAGCCGGTGCAATTTATTGGGCAATCGATGTTGATATTGCAAATGAAATTGCCGATAAATTCACCGCAGAAAGTGTCACCGGTTCTAAAAAGATCACGATAAACAACATTAATATGGCATCAGACAGCCAATATTATCACACTTATGTTACCGTTGCCGATAGTCTCTTAAAAGGCTCCATGGCAACCAGTTTAACCAAAGTTACCCACGGTGATATAATCTATAATGTAGAATATCTGGCATCAACCGGTCAATTACACTTTATCAATACCGGATTGCTCGATTTGGTTATTGCTGTTCGCGATGGTATTAAGCAAAATACCTACGAAATGAACAAGAACGAAGACGTTGCGGCTGATTTGGCACGTTACACCAAAGATACTTCTGTAGATGTTACTTATGTCGGTGATTTAGTTGCCTCCTTAGCCATTAAAGGTAATGGTTATACCGTTGATGGCAAAGAAAAAGGCGGTGTTCGCGTATCAAGCGGCAAATACTTAACCGTAAACGATGCAAATTGGCAGAACTTCGCAAGCACGGTTGCAGGCGGCGCTATTCAAAACAAGGGTAACGTATATATCAATGCAGCTAATGCCAATGTAGTCTTTAGCAACAATACAACAAACGGAGTTGCCAACGATATCCACAACGAAGGCGGATTATACTTAAGTGCCGCATCTGGAAAATCCATCACCTTAAACGGAGGCGTATCTGATAATGCAACAGCCAAAGGCACCACTTATATCACAGGCACCGGTTCGGTTAATTTAAATAACACCGTCACCCAAAAAGAATTAGAGATTAATGCCGGTATCGTCAATGCCAAAGCTGATTACTTAAAGATGACCAATGGCATTGTTAATGCCGCCACCTTAAATCTTGATACAGGCACTTTAACAAGCACTATCACCGGCACCGGCACAACCAATGTCATAAACGGTGCAAATGTTATCGATAACACAGCCATTACGCAAAAAATTATTTCTATTGCCGGCACCTTAACAGCCCTTGCAGACCTTACCGCGTCAGAGGGTATCACCAACTCAGGAACCCTGAATTTAGGTGATAGCTCCCACACCTCTGGCGCGGATTACCTTAAATCCGCCTTAACCAATAACGGCACCACCAATATTTATGGCGGCACATTAGCAAATACCATTACCGGCACAGGTACCGCTAATGTCTATGAAAGCACCACCAACACCGTTGCCATCAGTCAAAAGAATTTGAATGTTTTAGGCGCCTTAACAGCCCTTGCAGACCTTACCGCGTCAGAGGGTATCACCAACTCAGGAACCCTGAATTTAGGTGATAGCTCCCACACCTCTGGCGCGGTCTACCTTAAATCCGCTTTAACAAACAGCGGCACCACCAACATTTATGGCGGCACTTTGGCAAAAGCCATTTCGGGTAACGACGGTACCACTAATATCATGAGCGGTACTTCAGTTACCAACACAGCAACAATCACTCAAAAGAATCTCTCCATTGCCGGCACCTTAACGGCCCTTGCAAACCTTACCGCGTCAGCAGGTATCACCAACTCAGGAACCCTGAATTTAGGTGATAGCTCCCACACCTCTGGCGCGGACTACCTTAAATCCGCTTTAACAAACAGCGGCACCACCAACATTTATGGCGGCACTTTGGCAAAAGCCATTTCGGGTAATAATGGTACCACTAATATTATGAGTGGCACAACAGTTAAAAATACCGCCAACATTACTCAAAAGAATTTGGACATTGCCGGCACCTTAACAGCCCTTGCAAACCTTACCGCGTCAGAGGGTATCACCAACTCAGGAACTCTGAATTTAGGTGATAGTTCCCACACCTCTGGCGCGGGCTACTTAAAATCTGCTTTAACCAATACCAACACTGTAAACATTTATGGCGGCACTTTGGAAAAAGCCATTTCGGGTAACGACGGTACCACCAACGTTATCACCGGTACCTCAGTAATAGCCAATGCCGTTATCAATCAAAATCTTATCACCAACGCCGGCACCTTAACTGCTTCAGCCTCTAATTTGAAAGCAACAAACGGCATTACCAATACCGGTACTTTGAACTTAACTGCTGGAGAAAACACCAACGTTATCACTAATACCAACGCTACGACCAACTTCTACAACAGCGTCACCAATAGCGCCGCCATCAGCAATGGTAATGTCAATGTCAAGAGTGATGCTAATGTCACCAATAATGCACTCATTAATGCTAACATTACCAATGTCGGCACCTTAACCAGTAACGCTTCTAACTTAACCGATGAAGACGGCTTAACCAACACCGGCACCCTAAACTTAATCGGCGGCACCAACAATAATGCTATCGCCAACGAAAACGGTACTGTTGAGTTTACCAACAATGTCACCAATGCAGGACGCATCACCGACGGCACAGTTTATAACGAAGGTAATTTAACAAATGAATCCTCCATTGTTGCCGACATTTATAACCTCGGCACATTAACCACAAACGCCTCCATCATAACTGACAACGATGGTCTGACTAACATCGGCACCTTAAGCTTCACCGGTGGCACCAATGCCAACAATATAGCAGGCTCAGGCACCACCGAAATTGCCGGAAACGTTACCAATATTGCAACCATTTCCAATAACTTAACTTTATCTGATGGAACATTATCCACCTCAACCGGAACACTTAATTTAACCGATAAAACTTTCATCGCAGCCGGCGGTAACTTAAATACGCAAAATAATCAAGCATTAAGTCAACATTTAGGTTATGCACTCTTAAATTCGACATTAAACTGGAGCATGGATGTTGACTTAGACAACCAAAAAGCTGATTCATTATCTGCTGATGGTTATGAAGGTACCGCCAAAATCAACATCAGTAACATTAAATTATTGTCAGACAGCAATTATTATCACTCATACACCACCGTTGCCGATGATGTCTTAAAATCAGCTATAACATTGGCAGTAAGTGAAGTAAGCTCAGATGATTATACCTATACTGTGAACTACATTGATAGTACTGGCAAATTGCACTTTGTTCGTCAAGGTTTCTTAAATTTGGTTATTGCCGCTCGTGAAGCCAAAACCGGCAACTACACCATGCAAGCTGATGAAGATATCAAAGACGAACTCGAACACTACACCGAAGATTCGAGCGTAGATGTAAGTTATCTTGGTGATTTGGCAGAAGATTTAATCGTCAATGGCGGCGGATATGTCATCAATGGTAACGGCCGAGGCGGTATGCGTGTTGCCGGTGACAAGACCTTAACCGTAAACGATGCAAACTGGCAGAATTTCGCAAGCACGGTTGCCGGCGGCGCTATTCAAAACAAGGGCAACGTTTATATCAATGCTGTTAACACAGATATTCTCTTTAATAACAACACTGTAAACGGAAATGCCAACGACATTCATAACGAAGGTAATTTAGCCTTAAATACCGCTGAAGACAAAACCATCACCCTTAACGGAGGTATCAGTGATGCCGCAACCGCAAAAGGCACCACCAATATTACAGGCAAGGGAATTGTTAACTTCAACAACACCGTCACCCAAAAGAATCTGAACATTACCGGAGGCACAGTTAATGTAACAGCCGATAACTTGAATATCACCGACGGTATCACCAATACGGCCACCATCAACTTAGGCGCGGGCACCTTAGCAAGCAACATCAGCGGCACCGGTAATATTAAAGTATATAACAGTATTACTAACGTAGCATCCATTACACAAAACAACATAGAAGTAACTTTTGGCGCAAGTTTAACAACAAATGCAAGCAAGCTGATCACCGCTAATGGTATTATAAATAACAGTATCTTAAGACTAACCGGCGGTGAAAACACCAACCTTATTACCAATAATAATGGCACATTATATTTCATCAACGAAGTCATCAACAGAGGCACTGTTAATAACGGTACTGTCAATAACGAAGGTATTTTAACCAATAACGCTTTAATCAGTGCCGATATCTATAACACTGGTACCATTACCACTTCTGCCACCGACTTAAGGGATATCAATGTTTTATTTAACAATGGTATTCTTAACTTTATTGCCGGACAAAACAATAATGTCATTGCCAACCTTGATGGCACAATCAATTTCTATAACAATGTTACTAATGCGGCTCGTATTGATGACGGAGTTGTAAGAAATATGGGCGAATTAGAAAACAATGCTTTAATTAAAGCAGATATTTACAACCTCGGCACTTTAACCGGATCTGCGTCAAACCTTTCAGATGCAAATGGTCTCACCAACACCGGTACCTTAAACTTCACCGGCGGAACTAACGAAAGTGAAATCTTTAATAATAACGGTCTTATAAACTTCTATAACAGCGTGACCAATGCAGCTATGGTTCAAGATGGTATTGTTAATATCACAGAAAGCAGTCAAGTTTCCAATAATGCTTTAATATATGCGGATATCTATAACCTCGGCAAATTAACCAGTAATGCTTCAGATTTGGTTGATACCGATACTGTATTAGAAAATAGTGGAATATTAAATTTGACCGGAGGCACCAATGATAACACGATTTTTAATAACAACGGCATTACCAACTTCTATAACAATGTCACAAATGCCGGAATAATTCAAAACGGCACTGTTAATGTCACCGCAAGCGGCAACGTTACAAACAAGGAACGTATTTATGCAGATATCTATAATCGCGGAATCTTAACCAGTAATGCAAACAATTTAAGCGATACAGATGGAACATTAACCAACACTGGCACCTTAAACTTAACCGATGGCACCAATGAAAACATCATCGCTAATGAGAACGGCACAACAAATTTCTACAACAACGTCACAAATGCCGCTAAAATAAATCAAGGAACAGTTAATAACATAGATACTTTAATCAACCAAGCATTAATTAGTGCCGATATCTATAACAAAGGCAACCTGACATCAAATGCTTCAAACTTAAAAGATACCGATGGCACTCTGGTTAACACAGGTACCTTAAACTTAAACGGAGGCGAAAATACTAATATTATCACCAATACCAACGGCATCCTAAACTTCAGCGGTAACATCACCAATTCCGCCAGAATTAATAATGGTATCGTTAACAACGAAGGCGACTTGATCAACAACGCGTTAATCACCGGTGATATTTATAACAACGCTATAATGATAAGCAATGCCTCTAACTTAATAGATGCAGGAGGTTTAATTAACACCGGTACTTTGAATTTAACCGGTGGCAGCAACATAAATGCGATAGATAATAACGGTGGTACCTTAAACTTCTATAATGATGTCACCAACCAAGGCTTAATTGAGAACGGCACCGTTAATGTAAGAGCGAGCGGCAATGTAGCAAATGAATCTTCAATTGTTGCTGATATATACAATCAGGGTACATTAACGAGTAACGCTTCTAACTTAACCGATAGTAATGGCTTAACCAACACCGGTATTTTGAACTTAACCGGCGGCACCAACGAAAATAAAATTATCAATAGCAACGGTATCTTAAACTTCTACAACAATGTCACCAACCAAGGCTTAATTGATAAAGGTACGGTTAATGTCACCGAGAGCAGTAAAGTTACGAACACAACAGACATTGTTGCTGATATTTACAACCGTGGCGAGTTAACCAGTGATGCCGGCTTCTTAACCGATACCGATGGTAGCTTAACCAACACCGGCACCTTAAACTTAGTCGGCGGCAGAAATGAAAATATTATTCTCAACACTGACGGCATCACCAATATTTACAACAGTGTCATCAATGCCGGCAACATCACCAACGGTACACTCAACGTAGATAACACAGGTAATTTAATCAATGAAGCGAACATTGATGCCGATATTTACAACCTTGGCACCTTAACCAGTAATGCTTCTAACTTAACCGATACTGATGGCATAACCAACACCGGTACCTTAAACTTAACCGGCGGCACCAATGCCAATGTTATTGCCAACGAGAATGGTATTGTAAACTTTAGCAATGATGTAGTAAACACCGGCATGATTGAAAACGGTCGTGTTAACAACGAAGGCAATTTAGTAAATGAATCTTCCATTGTTGCTGACATTTACAACCTTGGCACATTAACCAGTAACGCTTCTAACTTAACTGATACTGATGGCTTAACCAACACTGGTACCTTAAACTTAACCGGTGGCACCAATGCTAATAATATAGATAACAGTGGTGGTAACACCAACTTCTACAATAATGTTGTAAACGCCGGCTTAATTGAGAACGGCACCGTTAGAAACGAAGGTAATTTAGTAAACGAATCATCAATCGTTGCCGATATTTACAACCTTGGCACCTTAACCACCAATGCTTCTCTCTTAACTGATACTAATACGAATTTGTCAAATGAAGGTACTTTACAATTTACCGGAGGCACCAATGAAAACTATATCATGGGAGAAGGCACAACAGTTATTGCCGGAGATACTATCAACAATGGAATAATTTCTAATAACTTAACTTTAGCAAGCGGCACCTTATCAACCGCTAATGGTACTTTGGATCTGAGAGACAGAATTATAATTTTAGAAGATGAAACAGAAGAGATAATAAGAAGAACATTCACTGCATCTGGTGGTAACTTAAACACCCAAAACAATTTGACCTTAAATCAATACATTGGCAACGCAATTATCAATAACACCTTAAATTGGAGTATAGATGTAGATTTGGCTCACGAGCAAGGTGATAAATTATCTGCCCATAGTGTTACAGGTGGGGGCAAAATAAATATATCAGACATTCAATTATTAACTGACACTCAATATTATCACAGTTATGCAACAGTTGCCGATGATGTCTTAAAATCATATATTACATTAAGCGTTGCAGAAGTAAGATATGGAAATAACGGTTATGATGTTGAATACTTAGATCAAGCCGGTCAACTACACTTCATCCGTCAAGACATGTTAAGCTTAGTTATAGCGACACGTGACGGCACCAGAAGCGGAGCATATACACTAACAGAAGATGAAGATATCAAAGACGAACTTGAACACTACACCGAAGATCCGAGCGTAGATGTAAGTTATTTTGGTGATTTGGCTGAAGATTTAATTGTCAACGGCGGCGGATATGTCATCAATGGTAACGGCCGAGGCGGCATGCGTGTTGCCGGTGACAAGAGCTTAACCGTAAACGATGCCAACTGGCAGAATTTCGCAAGTACGGTTGCCGGCGGCGCTATCCAGAACAAGGGCAACGTTTATATCAATGCCGCCAATGCCAATGTGGTATTCAGCAACAACACCGTAAACGGAAAAGCCAACGACATTCATAACGAAGGTAATTTAGCCTTAAATACCGCTGAAGACAAAACCATCACCCTTAACGGAGGTATCAGTGATGCCGCAACGGCTAAAGGCACCACCAATATTACAGGCGAGGGGATTGTTAACTTCAACAACACCGTCACCCAAAAGAACATGAACATTACCGGAGGCACAGTTAATGTAACAGCCGATAACTTGAATATCACCAACGGCATTGTAAACACCGGTACCATCACCT
>Ga0310694_10000780_pt1 | contig 39867 bp, 34 predicted proteins | sample 174DNAGHGhighgp2_FD_203884 | JGI IMG/M metagenome (GOLD analysis project Ga0310694, IMG submission 203884) | Sheep rumen microbial communities from Palmerston North, Manawatu-Wanganui, New Zealand - 1742 DNA GHGhigh gp2 (v2) (version 2) | ecosystem: Host-associated > Mammals > Digestive system... | reverse complement strand
AGTTAAAATTGAAAATGAGTCCTGTACAATACCGAACCCACTTTCAATCTCAAATAAAATAGATTTAATAATCCGTCCAACTTTTTGGGGTCACATCAAAATAAGGAATCCTCCGAAGGTACAGTCGCACGTTTGTGCGAATAACAAGCCTTTTTACGCAAAAAACTCAAATAAACTTGATTTTTTCCATAAAAGCCTTGTGTATTCCAAATATTTGTTGTACCTTTGTGGCGGATTTGAATTTTATTGCTTTATAATAATCATAAAATAATAAAAATATGAAGGCTGTAGATAATCCTTTTGTAATCAGTGGTTATGAGGGTGCTCATTTCTTTTGCGACCGCGTTTTAGAGACCGAACAACTGCGTCACGAGATAGCCAATGGCAACAATGTAGCACTTATTGCCACTCGCCGCATGGGCAAGAGCGGGTTGATTGAGCATTATTTCAGTCAACCGGAGGTAAGTGAGCGGTACTATACATTCTTTATTGACATATACGATACCAAGTCGCTTCGCGAGTTAGTGCGCAAGCTCAGCCGTGAGATTCTCATTCGTCTGAAACCCTTTGGCACACGCGCAACGGAACGTTTCTGGCAGACCATGCGTTCTATTCAGTCCGGGATCAATTTTTCACCTATGGGCGAACCTACTTTTATGGTGCAGATAGGGGATATTAAAGAACCGGAAACTACCTTGGAGGAGATTTTCCGTTATTTGGAATTGGCCGACAAACCCTGCATCGTGGCGATAGATGAGTTTCAGCAGATAGGCAAATATCCGGAGAAAAACATTGAGGCGACGCTCCGTACATATGTACAGCGATGCCATAATGCACAGTTTATCTTCTCCGGCAGTCAGCGCCACACGATGAGCACGATGTTCACCAGCGCCTCACGGCCATTCTATCAGAGCGTATCACTCATGCATATTGATCATATCGACATGGACACCTATGATGCCTTTGCTAAGGCGCTTTTTACCGAAGGCAATCGAACCTTGGCGGAGGGGGTGACAGAGGCAGTCTATACCATCAGCCGCGGAGTGACATGGTACACGCAGAAGTTGTTCAATGTACTATACGGCTTCACACATGAAGGTGAAATCTGTGAAGTAGAGCATGTGCGAGAAGCGTTGGATTACATCCTCAAAACGCAATCTTATGTATATGAAGAGACTATCTCTCGCTTGCCGGAAAAGCAGACAATGGCACTAATCGCTTTATCGAAAAACGGTCCGACGAAGAGTATAACCTCTGCTGCTTTCGTAGAGAAATACAGTCTCCAATCGGCCAGCACTGTCCAATCAGCTATGAAAGGCTTGTTGGAAAAAGATTTTGTGACACTAGAGAAAGGAGTCTATTCGGTCTATGACATCTTTCTGGACTACTGGATCCAGAGGATGTATTAGCATTTTGCTACCTTTGCATAGCAAAGTTCATATTTTTATTCCTATTTTTTCGAAAACCTTGCTTATGTCAAAAAAAAGCAGTACCTTTGTGGCGGATTTTAAATTTTTATCCTATTTAGGATTATCCTATTTAGGAGAAAATGATAGAAATGTGCAGTAACTGACAACAAATCAATATATTATGGATAATCCATTTGTTACAAAAGGTTATGCGGGCGCTGAATATTTCTGCGATCGGGTGCAAGAGACGCAACAATTAGTGGAACTGACCACCAACGGAAATAATGTCGCGCTTATCTCGCCAAGACGTGTCGGAAAGACAGACTTGATACGTCATTATTTATCGCAGCCGGAAATCAAGGATAGGTATTATACGTTCTATATTGATATCTACGCCACGGCATCCATTCGTGACTTTGTCAATGCCTTCGGACGTGCAATTTTAGAGGAACTAAAACCGAAGGGAAAAGTCGTATGGGAGGGATTTTTGTCCGTTTTACGTTCCTTGAAGAGCAATGTCTCCTACGACATCAATAATATCCCGACATGGAGTGTGGCGCTTGGTGATATAGAGCACCCGGAGACAACGCTAGATGAGATATTCTACTACCTGTCCCATGCGGATAAACCTTGCATAGTGGCCTTCGATGAGTTTCAACAAATCGTATCGTATGCAGACGCACCACGTATTGAGGCAACGCTTCGCACGTACATTCAGAGATGCGTAAATGCTACATTTATCTTCGCGGGCTCAAAACGGCATCTGATGGGAGAAATCTTCACTTCTTCGGCACGACCGTTTTACCAATCCGTGATGGTGATAAATCTGGCTCCTATCTCGTTGGATAAATATACAGAATTCGCGCAGAAACAATTCGCCAATTATGGTAAACAGATAGAAGCTGAGGCGGTGGAAGAGACCTATCGCAGATTTGATGGGATTACGTCATGTAACCAACGCGTCTTAAATGTATTGTTTTTGAAGACGCCGCAAGGGCAAACCTGTTCTCGCGAGATGGTAAATAATGCGATCGATTATATCTTAGGCTTGTTCCATGAGACATATGCGGATTTATTGGAAAAATTGCCTAATAAACAGAGGGAAGTGTTTGTGGCTGTTGCTCGCGAAGGAAAGGCCAAAGCTATTACAGGTAAGGCCTTTATTAAGAAATATCATCTGCAAACGGTCAGCGTGGTCAATGCCGCTATCCGAGGATTATTAGAAAAGGATTTGATTACAGAGGATAAAGGAACATACTCCATATATGACCCTTTCTTCTCCCTCTGGATTCAACAAAATGCATAAGAGCAACTCGTACAAAAGGCTTGCATGCGTGTGTTGCGGAAAATAGGTGTAATGGCATGTTAGTCACTTTCGCGCTCAAAGAAATAGGGAAAGAGGGATATAATTTTTTTGAAAAAACGCTTGCTTATGTCAAAAATTTTTTGTATCTTTGCAGAAAATTTGAATCACTATGGCTACACATGATTTAGTCAAGATATTTGACCAAACGAAGATCCGCGTAGTTTGGGATGACGAGAAGGAGAAATACTACTTCTCTGTGGTAGATGTAGTAGGTGTACTGACGGAGAGCACAAATCCACAAACCTATTGGAGGGTGCTCAAAAAGCGTCTTTCCGATGAAGGTTTTGAAACCGTTACAATTTGTAACGCTTTGAAATTGGTTGCTGCAGATGGCAAGAGACGGGAGACAGATGTCGCTGATTTAGAGGGCATTCTGCGTATCATTCAGTCCGTCCCATCCAAGAAAGCAGAGCCGATGAAACGTTGGCTGGCACAGGTCGGAAGTGAGAGAATACAGCAGATGATTGACCCGGAGCGCTCGATTCAACAAGCGGTGGAAGACTACCGCAAAAAAGGATATTCAGAGAACTGGATTAACCAACGCGTGAAGACAATCGAGGTTCGTAAGGGCTTAACGGATGAGTGGAAACGAGCCGGGCTGCAAGAAGGACAAGACTTTGCTATCTTGACGGATTTGATAACGAAAGCATGGAGCGGAAAGACCACCAAAGAGTATAAGCATTACAAAGGACTGACGAAAGAAAACTTGCGTGATAATATGACGAATATCGAGTTGGCACTCAATACACTGGCAGAGGCATCAACCACAGAAATCTCAAAACGCAAGAATCCGAAAACAATGATGCAGAATATGCAAGTGGCAAAAGAAGGAGGGGATGTGGCAAAAGCTGCCCGTAATCAATTAGAGGCAACGATTGGTGAAAGCGTAGTCTCACCGAACAAAGCCATTGATTACATCAAACCGCAAGACGAACTGCCGTTTGATGAAGAACCAAAGAATGAGAAATTTTAACAACGAAAATATTTAAGGTACAAAATGATATGATAACTTTGGAACGACAAAATAGCACAATGTCTTTATCGCAGCAATTTGTTGCGGATATAAGACAGATTATCATCACCGCTCGTACGAATGCGGTGCGAAGTGTAGATTTTTGTCGTGTGCAGATGTATTGGAACCTTGGCAAACGAATCCTTGAGGAAGAGCAGCAGGGTAAAGCGCGTGCGGACTATGGTACATATCTCATCCGCAATCTGGCAAAAGAGATTGAACCCGAATATGGTAGCGGTTTTGGAGAGCGTCAGTTGAAGTTTTGCCGTCAATTTTATCGCGAATATCCAATTGTGAACACGCTGCGTTCCCAATTAAACTGGAGTCAATATCGCATGCTTATCCAAATACCGGATCACGATAAACGCAAGTATTATGAATTAGAGGCGGTCAACAATGCATGGACGGGACGCGAAATGCGATAGGTATTGTAGCGAAAACCGGGCGCTATGGAGGAACGTACGCCCATAAAGATATAGCTTACCATTTTGGTATGTGGATCAGTCCGCGTTTCCAGCTGTTGCTGGTTAAGGAATATCAACATTTACAAGAAGAGAAGCAAAAAGCCCTTGGATGGTCTGCAAAAAGAGAATTGTCAAAGCTGAATTATCATATTCATACGGATGCTATTAAAGAGAATTTGATACCACAAAATATTACTTCGAAACAGGCATCGTATATTTATGCAGCCGAAGAAAGATGTGGAGGAGTTGCCATTTGAGAAATAATAAAAAACATACATGCTATCTATTCTGAACTATATTACCTGGAACGTCTCGCCGTTTATTTATGAGGGCGACCATTTCGCCATCGGTTGGTATGGGACGCTGTGGACGCTGGGTCTAATCGGCATGTTAGTCACTTTGCTGTTAACATTCAAGCACGATAAGGTGCCCACACAATATGCACTCATCACGTTCATGATAAGTTTAGTGTGTGTGATCTTTTTCGGACATTTATTTCAAGGCTTATTCTACGAATGGTATTACTCACCCGAATCCCCCAGCCATTATTTTGGAATGGAATGGAACTATCGGAACTATTATTTTGATCATCCTTCTATGTTTTTCAATTTTTCGCGCGGGGGATTTGCCAGTCACGGATGCGTAGCCGGCGTGTTAATAGCGGGATGGATTTGCAGCAAACTATTAAAGTGTACGTATTGGTACTCGACAGACAGAGTCATGATGGGATTGTTTTGGATAGCGATTGCGGTACGTATCGCTAATCTGATTAACAATGAAATTTACGGAATAGCAACTACGCTCCCTTGGGGATTTGTCTTTGGCGATAACACCTTCGCTTCGCATCCGACGCAAATCTATGAGATAGGTTCCTATGTTCTTGCGATGACCTTAGCGTATTGGTTGTTCTTTAAGAAAGAGGGAGGATTGTATCACGGTTTCATAACAGCGGTTATGCTTGTTACCGTGATGTTGCTGCGTATTATGATTGAATTCATTAAAATTCCTCAAATGCTCATTGAAGACGATTGGTATTTGAATATGGGACAATGGTTATCGATTCCATTTGCTATTTGGGCTATTTGGTTGCTGTTCTATTCCAGAGAGAAAGGAAAAGACGAACATATCATCCCAAGTTTTAAAACGACACGGGCGGAAAGAAGACGAAGAAAGTGAAAGAAAAAATAACACAGGTTTTGCTTATAGTCATGTGGATAATAGCATGGCTATGTTCGTTGGTAGAGGTAACGACTTTAGTCAGTTATCGCAATCCTTTCACTGCTGGCGAGATCTTTGCTTGGGTAACTGCAAACGGATATGAGGTTGGGGATATAACTTCCTATTGTATGCGATTTGTATGGCCCTATTGGCTGCTATGTACAGTGGTATTTGCAGGATTAGGCTGGGGAATCTTATATCTCTTTCTACATAAGGAAAGATGGGGAAAAATAGTGGCTATAAGTATCTCATTTTTAGTCGTCTCGCCTTTAATAATCCTCCCAACAAGAATCAATCTACTGCGCGAAAGCATTTATGTCTATCAGCAGATTCGAGCCATAGAGCGACATCAGAACGATAATATAAACTTCAGTTATCATGCTTATCGGTCAGATAGTATATCTCAAAAGGAAGTGTATGTATTAGCCATTGGTGAGTCTGTGCGATATAAAAATATCTCGCTAAACGAAGAGTATGAGCGAGAAACCACTCCGCTTTTAAAACAACAGACGCATCTGGTTTTGTATTCCGATTATTATGCGAATGCCACCTTGACCCAACACGCCATGCCTATGTTGCTCACTCCGTCAACACCGGAAACATTTGAGGAACATTTTAAGTACAAAACGGTTGCAGCTGCTTACCATGAAGCAGGTTTTAAAACGGCATTAGTCAGTCATCGTGCGCAGCTAATGAATAACGGGTATCATAACTATCTGGCTGGAGATTTTGACACAACGATTTTTGTAACGCATGATAGCCTGATTGCTCCAACAATTGCCGCGATGTCGGAACTGTGTAGTAAATTGTTTGTAGTAACGAATTACTTGGGTAATCATATGTTCTACACAAATAGAACCGAAGATTGTTTAGTTTGGCGTCCGGATTATAATACTGACTCAAACTGTAAGAGCGATAGCCTTTTAGTAAATGCTTATGATAATTCGCTTTTATATATCGACAGGATATTAAACAATGAGATAGAAACTTTGAAGCAGATTGATGGCATCTGTGCATGGCTTTTCGTGTCGGATCATGGAGAATATATCAGTCCTATTGTTAGTGGGCACGGCCACACCTATCATCCCACAAAAGACGAGTACCATGTACCGCTAATTGTTTGGTATAGTGATGAATATGCGGCGGTTTATCCGGAGAAGATAGTTAATATAGTGTGCCATAAGAAAGAACCAATTTGTGCGGATTGTGTATTCTGGTCCGTTCTGGATATGGCGGGAATACAATTTGCAGGAAATGTAAACGAATATAGTATTTTTAGTGACAAATTGAACTCGATCGACAGAACGTTACTTTTGCCGGATGGAAAAACAATCATACAACTATGACAAGAGGAGAATGGATAGGACTGTTTGATATCTATCAAATGATATTTTGGAGCGTTGCTTATATTGAGTGTATTCGCATTGGATTTAAGCAAAGAACCTACTGCATGCCTTTATTAGCTATATGCATGAATTTCTGTTGGGAGACATTAAGTTTTGTGGACTATATTATACACGATGGAGAGAATGCCTTCTCCTTACTAATCTACGGAGCATGGATGTTCCTTGATTTGGGGATAATAGTCACATTTATCCTATATCACAAAGAAGAAGCTCAAAAATTTGCAAAAGGATTTGCTCGAACAACCATAGAACGATATGCGATAGCAGTATTCGCGCTTGTTGCCGGTGTGATATTAGCAATGTATTTCTTAATACCGACATGGAAAGGCTATTTTTCATTTACTGATAATCTTATAATGAGTGCTTTGTTTATTCTGATGTTGTATCAGCGCAAAGGTACTCGCGGGCAAAGTATCTCTATCGCAATGACCAAATGTATAGGCACCCTATGTGCCACAATGACGGTTTTATTGAGTTGTAGTTATGATCTTGCAATTATGGGTCTCGTGTGCTTTATATTAGATATCGCGTATATTATTCTTGTATATCGAACTCGCCAAAGGGAGAAAAACAAAGCCTAAATAGCGTTGAATTAAAACATCCAGATTGTAATATTCAATTAGCAAATTTTACATAAAATTATTATTTTACCCTAAATCCTTGTATATGTCGCAAAAAAGCAGTAAATTTGCGGCGCTTTTTTCGCGCCGCCTGCACGCGTAGGTGCAAGAAAGAAGAAAAAAGTATAGAAACATTTAAGGTACAAAAAGATATGAGTAAGAAAATTTTATTTATGAGTAGTGCAAAACTGACAGCCCTTTCTGTTGGTCTGTTATTGGCTGTGTTCTGCACCATCGGTATGTCCTTCCGTCCTGTCTATGATGAGGATGAGGCGGCGGAGATAGTCATGTCCGGTCCAAGACGAAGCCACTGGAAAACGTCGGGGACAGAAGGAAGCGGATGTAGCTCGACTACTGTGACTTATTATAACGACAAGAAAGACTATGCAAAGACTGAAAGCGTTACGCTTGGGAATGGATATACAACCATAACTGCTAATTCCAAAAAAGCGACCCCTGTTAACTCAAATGCAACAGCGGCGAATAGCAAATCTTATGTGGAATGGAATAGTGGAGTTGATGAACACGTACCAAGTGATAAAAATAAAACACAAACAGATGAAACATCACTTGTACTAGCTCATACCAATACCATCACTTTTGAGGCAACGCCCATGGATGGGTATTATTTTGTAGGATGGTATGATAATAGTAGTGGCACAGGAGATACATTATCTACGGCTAACCCTTGGACTACAGATGTGGCGTTTGCAACAGTTACAGGTATTACCAGTTATGGCACATCGCAAATAACGACTTATGAGGACTCATCAGACCCTTGGACGAAGACGTTCTATGCGAAGTTCGCCGTTATTCCTGCTATAGATGTAACCTTTATTGCGCCATCTACCGCCTCTGTCAACCGCGGAACATACACCGTGACGAGCGAGGGCGTGACTACTACTATTTCCACCACCGACCAAGTAGTCGGTGTCAAAGGAACAACCCTTACCGCCTCTCTTACAGACAAATATGAGTTTGTAGATTGGTATAAGTTGAGTGGCTCTGGGGTTAAAACGATTATCTCCACAGACAACCCATGTACTACCTCTTTCACCGAAGAGGTGAGTGTGGGTATTGATTATAAGGAACTGACCAATAATCATCTTAAATTCACTTACAAAGCAGTAGAAAAAGATGAGGATGGTAGCTATACGGGCAGTTATACTGTGGATGGAATAACCGTTCAAGCAAACGATTATATCTATAATACCGGCGATTCATATCACTATAGCCCGACATTAACCGCTACTCCTGCGTCAGGTTATGCTTTTGGCGGATGGTACACAAAAAGCGGCAAAAAGAAAACATATCTTAGTTATGACAATCCTTGGAACCCGACCTTTATTGAAGAAGGTGAGACCATATATGCCAATTTCGTATTCAATAACTATACCGATGACCAAAAGGCACAGTTCAAAGTTGGCTCTACTACGTACACCGACCTTAATGAAGCCAATGCGGCTGCCTCATCAGGAAGTAACAAAACAATTATTTGTGTCAAAGATGGTATCCTTCCTCCGGGCAGTTATACCATATCGGCGGGTAATACATTGCTTGTTCCGTATAATGATGCCAATACAATGATTACGGAGGAAAGTAAATTTGAGGATATGCAAAGCCAAACATATGTGGCACCATCAGCTTATCGCACGTTGATATTTACAGACGGTGCTAATGTTACTGTTGACGGCACTTTGTATGTGGCAGGAATGCATTTCTCCAGTACAAATGTGATGAAGGATGCATCCGGCGGACCGGGACGACCAATAGGTCCTGTCGGAAGAATTCATATGGCAGATGGCGGACATATAGAATTAAACGGCAAATTATACTGCTTTGGTTTCATCACGGGACAAGACTTTACAGTGGGTAATAATACAATAGATGTTGGAACGATAACCGCAAATGGAGGATCGCTCGTGTATGAAAACTTTATTATGGGAGATATGCGAGGGGGTGACGCAACGTATGCAATGACAACGAGCAGCAACACGGGAGCATCCGGCTATAAGGCTTTCCCCTTCAATAGTTATTTCTTGCAAAACATAGAGATTCCTATATCTTTTAAGTATGGATCCAGTGAGAAATGCGTCACTTCTTTTAATCCAAGCGGTACGAATGCGACAACTACATTTACAATAATAGGCGGAAGCTCGTCGGATGCGATGTTCCGTCTGAATGCTTCTGATGCTGTGGTGAAAAAATGGTATGATGCCACTACGGACCATTTCTGCGTTCAGCTTAGCGGAAAGTCCAGTCTTGAGAACCTGAAGTTGTCTTTCACGATGAAAGTATCTATTCTTTCGTACGATGTGGAGATAGATTCAAAAGATTATATCTTGCCCATTCCGAGTAGTATGCATATTGTGTTGGATAATTCCAATGTGAACTTAACCAACCAAATGTGTTTATTACCAGGTTCTATAGTAGAAATTAAAGATAATGCATCCTTAACGTTGAGTACCAACTTACATCTTTATGATGTCGGTGAATGGGATAAGTATTGTCTCTCTGAATATTTCACAGTATATAATACTCCTTTCACTCCGCGTTATATACGTAGTACGAGTGATATGTCCCAATTGGACGCCGCTAAATTTATTATAGACGGAACGTGCACCGTTAACAACGGATACTACCTCTATTCGACGGCTTCCGGAGCAAATATATGTGGTAATGGTGGAGGAATACTAACCTATAAAGGAGCACTTCCCGGAACTAAAAATGTGTACCAAGTATATGGCTCTGCAACAGGAACTAATACATCTTCCTCTTATACCCTAAGTGGCATAAAAGCAAAAGTCTATTTGACGCAAATAAATATGAACGCCGCAAACCTCTGCAACGAGAATGGCTCATATACCAAGTCTATTGCCTCTAAAAGTTTCCATAATGTACACGGTCGTTGGTTTGTAGAAGGCAAGCAAGATGGGAAAGCAGACCACACCTATGACTTCACCTATATGTCTTCCGGTAACAGCGGTTCCGATGTGCCAACAGATGCTGTTTATTCTTGGGACAAGACTGGGGTGGAACTTCAACAGAAATGGGCGAACGTAACCTATTCCTGCAAGGGAAAAGATGAGAATGAGAATACACATTACTGGTGGCAAGGACAAGGCGACCAATCCACTTGGTTCTATAACTGGACGATCAACAGCGATTGGCATCAGTTTATGCCTACTGCTACCGAAGGCATGTACAGCGGTTCGAACAATAAGATTTATACGAAAACCGACTGCGATTGGGAAGAACTTGGCGAAACCGATGAGAACTGTCTCTATACCATTGGCGGAGTGAAGAAAGCACTGGTGGAAGGTCAATTCGTTGAATTGGAACCGAATGTAGATGATGCTGCATTCCACGAGGCAGAAGATCCTACAAAGTATTACATCTGTTTCGAGGGATGTAACTGGCATGCTGCTACGAAATACGAAGGTGAGAAAAAGGCGTATGTAGTGGATGATTCTACGTATATCTGGTTTGAGGAAAAATGGATGTCTGTAGAACGTGAAGAGCCGTTCTTCTATAAAAAAGATGAAACGAATGTGATCGTTTACTACGAATACATCGGTAGTGAATGGGTAATAGCTCAGCCCTATATAGAAGTGAAAGATGCTTATGAGACTCGTAAGTTGCTGCGTTTCCGTGATGCAATAAATGTAGCCAGCAGTAAGAAGACTGTGACCATCAAACTTTTACGTGATTTGGTGAATGTTACCACTCCAATGACGTTTGCTGCCGCAAGTACAACTTGCATACTTGACTTGAACGGACATGTGGCGGAAGTACATGTGGATGCTGTGGGAAATGATAAGAATAATGTCCCGAAAATGCTTACGCTCAATGGCGCAGGAACTACGTTTACTATCACTGATAATACAACCGACAAGAAAGGTGAGTTAAAACTGATAGCATCAACCAATACCGAAACCAATACGCAACGCTGGTCTGGTATCTATGTACAAAATGGCTCGCTTGTTTTGCAGTCCGGTAAAGTGTATGTAGAGCATCCGTTCGCATGGGTTACCAACTCGAATTCAGGCTTTATTAGTGGTATCCTTGTAGCCTCTGCCAAAACATTCACAATGAACGGAGGAACACTGGAAGTAGTTTCGGATTACAATACGTATGGCATCAATGCCGCTTCAGGTACTCCTACGGTGAATATCAATCACGGAACAATAGAGTGTATCGCAACTAAGAAAGATTCGCCGTATGGTATTATTGGTTATGGAACCATCAATATAAAAAATGATAGTTATATCCATGCTAATGCCATAGCTAATTCTTCAGCAAAAGCGGTTTATGCGAATGTAAGTGCATCTGCCAAAGGTACTATAAATATATCCGGTGGCCGACTATACGCTGAGTCAACGAGTAGTGCATGTGGTGTGTACTGCGCAGGCACAGCGGCGGTAACGGGAGACTATAATGCAACGACACCTGATAATACACCTAAAGCAAGATACTATGCAGTCGTTAATATAACGGGAGGAGAAATTACAGCAGTCTGCAGAACAAGCACGACAAGTTATGGTGTCTTGTCGTACGGAACAACTACCATCTCCGGTGGTACAATCACTTCAACTGTGCAAAAGAGCAACCAAAGCACAGCGTATGGTGTATGCACGATTGGAGGAACAACGACGATAAGTGCTGGAGCAAACATAACTGCTAATGCCCCTACAATAGCCTACGGTGTGACAGCGACAGCTGCAAATGGTGATAGCAATCGTGGTTGGCCGCATGTGGGAGTTGTGAATATCACTGGCGGAACGATTACCGCTAACACGACCAATACGACAACGGCATATGGATTGCTCGTTACCGGAGCAACATGGACCATTAATAAAACAAACTCTTATAGTGTGTTCAATGGTGACTACGCAGCAGCCGGTACAGCAACAGTGACGGGCGGTACGTTCAAGGCTAATGCGAAAACCACACTCGCCTGTGGTATTGCTGTGGCTGCCACAAAAACGAAAAATGACGCAAGCGCTACACCTCAATGTACGATCAATGGTGGGTATTATCAGATGACAGGAACAGGAGATGTGTTAGGATGCAATGCATCTGCTTTGGCAGCTGATTTCCACATCAATGGCGGTTACTATAGCCATGATGGCAACTTAGCAACCTATACTCCTTCGCCGAAACACGTTCTGACTCTGGCAGCAGGAGATGCTAATCGTCCGCCGTATTATTACAAGGTGGCTGAGGCGTATCAAGTAACATTCAAGAGTGAGGATGGTACGGCTAATATCATTGATCCCGTTTATCAGGAGGTGGGCACTACACCTGTATGTAGTACAGAGCCGACAAAAGCCAGCAATGCCACTAACTCCTTCACCTTTGATGGTTGGGCTACAGAGGCTAATGGCAATAAAGTATATGAGCCGGATGGATTACCAAATGTAACATCTGCCGGCGCAACCTATTATGCACATTTTGCAACCACTACACTCAAATACCGCGTACACTTTGATGCGGTCACGAATGGCGGAGATTGTGCGACAGAAAATATCTATGTAGATCCGGGCACAGCGGTAGGTACCTTGCCTACGGCTACCAAATACGGCTATACGTTTAATGGCTGGTTTACGGCTGCTTCTGGCGGCAAGCAACTGACCGCATCCACGGTGATTAATGCTGATGCGGATTACTATGCCCAGTTTACGGTGAATTCCCATACGCTGACATGGGATTTGGCAGGTGGTACAGTTGGTACAGCGGGTAAGATTGGTTCTACTACATGGCCTGCTAAGAATGTTACCGGAACACAAAGCAGAAGTGTTGCGTATGGTACGGTTTTGACAACGATTCCTGTTGTGACCAAGGCCGGATATGTGTTCAATCGTTGGGATCCGGTACCGACCAGCAGTATGCCGGATAACGATGTGACCTTTACCGCATTATGGAATCCGGCAACCAATACCAAGTATTATGTAAAGCATTATCAGCAGAATATTGATGATGATAGTTATACTTTAGTTGAGACAGATAACTTGACCGGAACAACGGATGCAACTGTTACTCCGGATCGTAAGAGTTACGATGGATTCCTGACTCCTACACCTAAGCAGTTGACCATTGGCGCTGCCGGTACAAGTGAGTTAGTATATAATTATGACCGTGTCGTATATACGATTAATTGGAACGCAAGCGCGAACGGAGGTATGTGCGCGACGGCTTCAACAGATGTACGCCATGGTGCAACCATAGCGCTTCCCGCTGCCACCAAAGCAGGTCACATCTTAGAAGGTTGGTACACTAAGGCAGAAGGTGGTAACAAAATAAACGAAGGAGCAACCATTCTTCAGAACTATGGTACGTTGTACGCCCAGTTCGTGCCTACCTATACCATCATCTGGAATGATGAAAACGGCAACGAACTCAGCCGAGAAGAAAAACTGATAGGTGAGAGCCTTACACCGCCGGATTATAGCAAGACGAACACAGCAGAATGGACATATACATTCCATGGTTGGAATGACGGTACGACCACCTATGCGGCGAATGCTATTCCGGCTGTTAGCGGTGCGGCTACTTACACAGCTGACGTGACGAAGGTTAAGAATAACTACACGCTGACAATAGGTGTCGTTGAGGCTGGTTATGGTAGTGTGAACGAGACATCCGTGACCGTGCCGTATGGTACATCCGTTTCGACAAGCGACAACGTGCTAACAATTGGTACTACCACCGTTACGGCTACTCCGACAGCACAGACAGCGCAATATACCTATGCGTTTGACCATTGGAACAACGTGCCGGCTACGGTAACAGAAGCCGCAACGATCCAAGCTGTATTTACACGTTCGACACGTTCGTATGACGTGACGTTTGATTTGCAATATCATGGTAATACAATTGACGATCAAACAGTAGAGTATGGAGGAAAAGTGACACAGCCTTCCACTCCAAGCGCGACCGGTTACAAGTTTGAAGGTTGGTACAAAGAGGATGCATGCACGAATGCATGGGACTTTGATTCGGATGTGGTAGAGGGTAATACTACGCTCTATGCAAAGTGGACAGCCAACAAATACAAAATCACATGGTGGGATGCCCAGGAGACGCTGGAGAATCATGTCATTGCTGTAGAAGAATATGAGTATGGTGAAATGCCTTCCTATACGTATAACAAACCAAACGATTATGCTTATTCATACGAAGTGATAGGATGGACTCCGAATCTAGAACAGGTTACGGCAGATAAAACTTATACGGCACTATATTATGCTATTCCGCTTACATTGGTTGTTAATAATGAGCAAACGATTGAGAATAATGTAACACTCAATTCCACCACCGTAAAAGTATCCGGAGCATTACGCGTAGCCCCCAGCGCTTCTCTCACTACCACGGACCTCATTCTAGAAGCACAAGCCAATACTTCCGGTGAGATAACGGGTAATGTGCAGTTGAATCAGGGCGGTCATGCATACTTCGATTTGTATATCAACGACACAGAGCCGCGTCACTGGCATGCCTTCTCTGTTCCGTTCCAAATCGATTTGCGCAAGGCCGGTAATCCTATTCAGATTAATGGTGAGACACTGACCCTTGGTAGCGGATATGACATCCTTTTCTATGACGGCGCTGTGCGGGCAGAACAAGGTAAAGTGGCAGATTGCTGGAAGTATGTGGAGGACGGGGATAGTATTCTCTACCCGGGAAAAGCATATATGATTGCTTCTGCCAGCCGCGCTATCGTTAAGGTTCGTTTCACCAAAGCAGATTTAGCGCCTATCGCATTCTCCGGAACAATCAATGTAACCGGTGGTTCTGGCGATGACGGTGGTTGGAATGGTATCGGTAACCCGACGACCTATCATGCGATCATGGAGGCCGGACCGACAGTAGCACAAGTGCATGACGGTGGCAAGATTGGCGAAGATGGATATACAGAGTATAACATCTATAATTTGAAATATGTGGTCGGCAAGGCCGTATACGTTCAGGTTAGCACCAACCAATCGGTTGTCATCTCTCATGCGACTGGGCAAGGTGTAATCACACCGAAAGCTCCCGCTCGTCGTAACACACGCGCGGATATCAATAAGGAGTATCTGTCCTTGGATGACTACTACAAAGTGTCTATTGTACAAGAAAACAGCACCAATACATGTAATGTATATGTGCTTGACGAAGAAGACAAAGAGGATGCATACGTCATTGGTCATGACCTGTCTAAGTTCGGTCTCAATACCGCACTGCTTCAGATGTGGGTTAACCGCTATGACAACCAACTGAGCCTCAATACGACGGCACCTGTTGACGGAGTGGCATACTATCCGTTGGGTATCAATGCTCCAAAGGCCGGCGAGTACACCATCAGTCTGCAGTCTTGGATAGACGACGAGCATGCGCTCTATCTGACCTACGATGGTGAGGCTGTTTGGAATCTAAGTGACGGTGCATTTAGTCTCTATCTGGAAAAAGGCACCACCTCCCGCTACGGCTTGCGTCTTGTGGAGAAAGCACCGCAAGTGGCTACCGGCATGGATGAGGCAGTGCTGGATGCTCAGGGTGAAACACAGAAAATATTGATAAATGACCATGTGTATATCATTCGTGGCAATAATATCTATACAATCGATGGTCAGTTAGTGAAATAAGAAAGAGAAAGGTAGTTGTGATTATGGAAAAGAAAATCTATATAGGACCTCTTAGCGAGGTAATGCATTTGGAGACAAATGTGGTGATGAAAGATATTGTTGGTGCGTCTAATATGCCTAGTCAAGCTGGCGGTGCTCCAAAACGTCGCAATCCTGACGTGTTCTAAGTATTGAAAAATCTCACATGCGCATGACGTATGTGAGATTTTTTTTGATACATTATTGATTTTTATAGTCAATTCCTTGCATATTCCAGATATTTGTAGTACCTTTGCAACCAAATTTAATCAATCCATAGTATGAAACATCTACGTCTTCTCTTAATTGTGGTCGCGGTGACGGCCATGCAAGCGGTTGCGGCGAAGCCGAAAACCCAAGAATTTACGAACAGCATGATTCGTATTGAGATTCCTGCTGATTTCACCGTGCAGGAAGCAGATAACATCATCACGTTCACGGCACCGAATGAGAAATCCGATCTCTCGGTGTTCATGGTCAATTACCTGTGCATGGAGGTGATCAATATCTTCGAAGAAGAACAGATCGAAATCAGTCTGACCACTGCTATCCGTACCTTCTCCAAGAAAGCCGAGAAAGAGTACAGCGTGTTCAATTGTACGGAGCCTGTGCGTGATAAGAATGCCGAACTGCCCACCTACTACAGCACCTATACCGCTTCTACCGGAACCGGCAAGTCGGTGAAAGGGTATGTGATGGCCACCATACACAACGGATGTTTGTTCATGGGCGCTATTCAGCACGAGAATGCGAAAATGTACGATCTGTGGGTAGACTACCTGCACACCATGCAGCCCATCAACTCCGCTGCGGAGAAGGAGACCGATCTGAACAGACTCGCCTCCGAAGAGTCCGTCACATCCTCTGTTCCGTTGACCAAGACCTACAATGCGCACGGCATCACCTTCCGCTACCCGGATAAGATGCTCGTCACAGAGTCGGTGAAGGAAGATGGAGAAGTCCAACTCGTCTGCAACTATGCGGGAGACAACACGGCGATCATGAACCTCAACTTCGCCTCCAACCCGATCTTCGCAATGGTGGATAAGCAGACCGCTCTCGAGGCTTGTAGAGCATCCGTACAGGAGATGGCAGTCAGTCTGAGTTCTATCTACTCCTCTATGCAGCAGAGTGAGATCCAAACGGACGCTAACTGGCCCTATCCGAACAAGTACACGGAGTTCCAAGGTAAGATGTTCGGCATGACGATGAAAGGCCGTCTGGAGACTTACCTCATGGGTTCGTACATTGTGGTGATCGTACAGCAAGCCGACACAGACGAAATGATTCGTATGCTACAGGCTATCAAACAAACGATTCAAAAAGCAGAATAAACCTCAGGTCAAGGTATTCGGTTCATAAGCGCGCCATTTGTTAATGAGCGCGCTTATGTCTTCAGGCCACTCACTGTCGAAGAACATACGCTCGCCCGTGCGCGGGTGCGTAAATCCTAAGGTACGCGCGTGAAGGACCTGACGGGGACAGAGCGCAAAACAGTTCTCGATGAACTGGCGGTACTTCTGCGTACGCAGACCTTTCAATATCTCACATCCTCCGTATTTCTCATCGCAGAACAGCGGATGGCCGATATGTTTCATGTGCACACGGATCTGGTGCGTACGCCCCGTCTCCAGTCTGCATTCCACCAGCGTCACATAGGGGAACTGCTCCAGCACACGCCAATGCGTGATTGCCTCTTTGGCCTGCGGGCACTCCTCGAGATCCCATACGCGATAGATGGTTCGGTCGCGGTTATCCCGCGCCAAAGCGCCCTCTATCGTACCACTCTGCTCTTTGAACGTACCCCACACCAGCGCGTTATACGTACGCTCGGTCGTATGATCGAAGAACTGCTTGGCCAGATGCGCTTTCGCTTCCGGAGTCTTGGCGATAAGCAACAGACCGGAGGTATCTTTGTCGATACGATGGACGAGACCTATCGACGGGTCGTTGATGTCTGAATGCTGATTGCTGAATGCTGAATGCTCAAAGTGCCATGCTAAAGCATGGAGCAGCGTGTGTTCGTAGTTGCCATGTCCCGGATGAACGACCAATCCTGCCGGTTTATTGACTACCAGCAGGTCTTCGTCTTCATACACGATATTGAGCGGAATATTCTCCGGCGTGATGGTGAAGTCGTGCGGCTCATGGTCCAGCAGCACTTGGATGACATCGCCCGGTTTGACCCGATAATTAGACGCCACGGGATTCCCGTTCACCCACACATTACCCGCGTCCGCAGCCGTTTGGATACGGTTGCGGCTGGTGTTGGTCATGTGCTCGGCCAGGTATTTGTCGATACGCTCCTTGCCCTGCCCCTTATCGACTTCGCACCGCCAACGCTCCCACAACTCTTCTTGCTCAATATCTTCTATCTCGTTCGCCATTTAGAACCAATTGTCGTCTTCCGGTTCGTTAGTATGCGTGCCGGTTGCTGCTTTTTCGGGATCCATGGTTAATTTCAGAGCGACCGTCTCTCCTTCGATGAGTTTTTCTCCGGCAGCAGGTATCTGCTGATAGACGAATAAGGGAGTTCCGTCCTCCTCCACAGCCTCGTCACAGGTCACTGCGCCTACCGTTAGACGGTGGCTGAGTAAAACCTGGCGGGCATCTACAGGTGACATACCGATGACGGATGGCACTTCCACTTCCTCTTCGCCCATACCCTTTCCTACTACCAGACGCACCAGCGTGCCTACCGGCAGTTTGGTTCCGGGCGTTACGCTCTCCCCGTTCCGTATCACATCCAGCACCAGGTCGCGGTAAGCGGACGGTTTATAGTCATACACCGTATCGACTCTCAAGCCCAACCCGTGCAGCGTGGCCTCAGCTTGGCGGTAACTCATATCCTGTAAGTTCGGCACCAGCACCTGACGTTTGGTGGTGGCATTAATCGTCACATACACCGCACGGCCGTGCTTGGCATGACTCATCGGTTTGGGATCCTGCTCCACAATCGTTCCGAACGGCACCTTGTCCGAATAGGTCGAATCGATCACGACCAGATGCAGATCCTGCGCTGCCAAAATAGGCTGCGCTTCCGCTACCACCATCCCGCGTACATCCGTCACTTCTACCTCCACACCGTGCTGCGTGTAACTACGCAACCAGAAAAACAAAACCGTCAAAAGAGCGGCTGCCAAGAGAACGGCTAAAATGATGTTCAAACCCCAAAATTTGAGGAAAGACTTATCCAAAAAACGATTTTTTCCCATATTTTGCAAAATTCAGTGTGCAAAATTACAAAAATATTTGCACATATGCAAAAAAAGTATTAATTTTGCAACGTTTTTCGCAAAAAGGCGAAGACATAACATCATTTTTAAGCTTAAAAAACACTTTTAGTATGAAAAAAATGCTTCTTATCGTAGCTGTTGCTTTTGCTGCAATGGCATGCGGAAACAAGTGCGACAAAAAGTGCTGCGAGGCTGAGGCTGAGGCTCCGGTTGAGGTAGTTGCTGAAGAGGCTGCTGCTGAGGAAGAGGCTGCTCCGGTTGAGGAGGCAGCTGAGGAGGCTCCTGCTGAGGTTGTTGCTGAGTAATTTTATGTTGCTCTGATTAGGTTCCTCTGTGAGCCTAACAAAAAAGAAGCGACCCATCGGGCCGCTTTCTTTTTGCATTTTCTTTTCCTCTAAACTTTAAACTTTCAACGAATTTAATTATGAATTAAATTCTTACCTGTCATCTCAGCGGGTTGTTCGATTCCCAAGATATGACAGATCGACGGTGCTACGTCAGCGAGGATACCGTTCTCTACGCGTGCGCCCGTGTGTTCCTTAGAGATATAGATGAACGGAACGGGGTTGAGCGAGTGTGCGGTGTTCGGTGTGCCGTCCGCATTGATGGCGTTGTCGCAGTTACCGTGATCGGCAATGATGATGATCTCATAGTCGTTGCGAAGCGCGGTCTCGACCGTCTCGTTCACGCAGATATCGATCGCTGTGATGGCCTGCTGGATAGAGTTATACACACCCGTGTGGCCGACCATATCGCCGTTGGCGTAGTTGAGGATGATGCAGTCGTACTTTTGGCTGTTGAGTGCATCGCGGAGGGCGATCGTCACTTCCGGTGCCGACATCATCGGCTGCAGGTCATAGGTTGCTACCTTCGGACTCGGGATCAGGATACGATCCTCGTTCTCGAACTCTGCCTCACGGCCGCCGTTGAAGAAGAACGTCACGTGTGCGAACTTCTCCGTCTCGGCAATACGCAGCTGTTTGAGACCGAGCTTGCTCACTACCTCACCCAGCGTGTTGGTCACGTTCTCTTTCGGGAAGAGGATATGCAAACCGGTGAAACTGCTGTCGTACGGCGTCATACAGCAGTAGTGCAGACCCGGTATGGTCTTCATTCCGTTCTCCGGCATGTCTTGCTGCGTCAGCGCAATCGTGATCTCTTTGGCGCGGTCGTTGCGGTAGTTGAAGAAGATGACCGCATCGCCCTCTTCGATCGTAGCCAGCGGTTTACCGTTGCGAACGTGTACAATCGGTTTGATGAACTCATCTGTCACCTCGGCATCATAGCTGGCCTGCATCGCTTCGTGCATCGACTCGAACGCAGCACCCTTACCGTTCACCAACAGGTCGTAGCCTACTTTGACACGCTCCCAACGTTTGTCGCGGTCCATGGCGTAGAAACGTCCGCAGATAGAAGCGATCTCACCGGCCGACTTGGCGCAGTGTGCCTCCAGTTGGTCAATGAATCCGATACCCGAACGCGGGTCGGTGTCACGGCCGTCCATGAAACAGTGAATGAACGTCTTACCCTGCAACTCGTACTTGGCTGCGATATCGCACAGGTAGAACAGGTGCTCCAGGCTCGAGTGCACACCACCGTCCGAGGTCAGGCCCATGAAGTGAATCTTCTTACCGCTCTCTTTCGCGTACGAGAAGACCGCCTTGATCTCCGGATTGTCCAGAATACTGCCGTCCTTGCAGGCACGGTTGATCTTCACCAGATCCTGATAAACGACACGACCGGCACCGATATTGAGGTGACCTACTTCGGAGTTACCCATCTGTCCGTCCGGTAGACCGACGTTCTCACCGCTGGCTTGCAGCTGCGAATTAGGATAGGTCGCCAACAACTTGTCCATGTGGGGCGTTGAAGTACAATAGATGGCATCGGCTTTGTCCTTGTGACCGATTCCCCATCCGTCCAAAATCATTAATAATGCTTTACTCATACTATCTATAAACTTTAAACTTTCAACTTTCAACTTAATTGGGCAAGTTTTTTAACTTGCGCAATTTGTCGTTTGTCATCCGCTTCGCGCAGCGACTGACGTTTGTCGTAGGTGTGCTTACCCTGGCAGAGCGCGATCTCCATCTTCGCCAGCCCTTTGTCGTTGATGAACAGCTCCAGCGGAATGATGGTCTTACCGGTGTCCTTGGTCGCTTTCTCCAGTTTGCGTATCTCACGACGCTGCAGCAACAGCTTACGATCCCGTTTGGCCTCGTGGTTGGCGTAACTGCCGAACCGGTACTCGGCAATGTGCATCTGCTTGACGTACATCTCGCCGTGCTCGACCGCGCAATAGGAATCAATCAGCGAAGCCTTTCCTTCGCGGATAGACTTGATCTCGGTGCCGAATAACTGAATACCGGCCGTGTAGCGATCCAGAATGATGTACTCAAACTTCGCTTTCTTGTTGAGAATCCGTATGTTGCTGTTTGGTTTCAAGTTTCTTGTATTTCTTTTGTCTTTGTTCCCAACGGTCGCGGGCATACTGCTGCATGTCGATGACCGTATCGTTCTCGTCGATGATCTCCAGACCAAAGATGGTCTCGATGATATCCTCCAGTGTCAGGATGCCTACAAAACATCCGTACTCGTCGATGATCTGCGCGATCTGACTCTTCTGCTTGAGCATGGAGTCGAAGATGTTGCCGAGAGTCAGATCCTGATCAAAAGCCGGCAGCGGGCGTTTGATGCCGCCCAACGTCTTGCGGAAATGGTCTTCGGTCAACTCCTCCAACGCATCGTTTCGCAACACGTAGCCGGTGATATACTCCGGCGCCTCGGGTTTATAGAGCGGAATTCGCGAGAAGTGGTCGTACTCGTCGTTGTCGTAATACGCCCGCAGGGTCATGTTCTCCGGCGCTATCTTCGCTACTACACGCGGGGTCATCACGTCGTAGGCATGAATCGAATCGAGTCGCATGAGGTTGCTGAAGATCTTGTTCTCATCCTCGTCTACCACACCTTCTTCTTCTCCTACGCTGACCATCGACAACACCTCTTCCCGGCTCACAGACGGTTCGTCTTCGTTGTCCGGCACCATGCGTGAGATCAGATCAACCAACCACACCAGCGGATAGAGTACGATGATGAGCAGACGAATCGTTCGTGCGGTGAAACCCATCAACTGACGCCAATAGGTTGTACCGATCACTTTCGGAATGATCTCACCGAAGAACAGGATCAGGATCGTCGTAAAGGCCGAGAACAGGCCGAACCATTTGCCATATCCCAAAGCGACGACCTGCATACCCACACCGGCAGCTCCGATGGTGTTCGCAATCGTGTTCAACGACAAGATAGCAGCCAAGGGACGGCCCGGGTCGTCCTTGTAAGAACTCATCAGTTTGGCAGGCCCGTAGCCTTCCTCCTCACGCAAATTGATATAACTGAGCGACGTTGACATCAATACCGATTCCAGTACGGAACACAGGAAACTGACGCCCATCGCACCCAATAAAAATACGAATAACAGTGTCATAATTCAAATCGAGTGCAAAGGTACTGCTTTTTTTGCATATATGCAAATAAAAAACGCCCGAAAGGACGTTTTTTATGGTTGCAGACACACTTATTGCGATATTATCGCAAATAATTCTCCCATTTGGTGTTGCGCATGTCGCCTGATTTGAGGAACTCCTCATGCATAGCGAATGCGAGGGAGAGGTTGTGTTGGGTCTGGCCGTGCTTGGCGTGTTTGAGATAATCCCGCAGCATCTCGCGGTACTCCGGAGCGACGCAGTTGTTGATGATCTCTTCAGCGCGCTGACGCGGGCTCTTACCACGCAGATCGGCTACACCCTGTTCGGTCACCAGCACTTTGACACTGTGCTCGGAGTGATCGAGGTGCGTCACCATCGGTACGATGGATGAGATAGCGCCGTTCTTCGCCGTCGAAGCGGTCGTGAAGATAGACAGGTACGAGTTACGGGCAAAATCACCCGAACCGCCGATACCGTTCATCATCTTCGTACCGCATACATGGGTCGAGTTGACGTTGCCGTAGATATCGGCCTCTAACGCGGTGTTGATGGCGATGATACCGAGTCGACGTGCAATCTCCGGACTGTTCGAAGTCTCCTGCGGACGGAGCAACAGCTTGTCGCGGTAGAAATCCAGATCACCGAGTACTTCGGCCATCTTCGACTCTACGAGTCGCAGCGAGCAACCGGAAGCGAACTTACAATGTCCGGCTTTGATGAGGTCAACTACGGAGTCTTGGATGACTTCCGAGTACATCTCAAACGGCGGGATATTGGGGTTTTTGCCTAACTCACCCAGTACGGCGTTTGCTACATTACCTACTCCACTCTGGATCGGCAGGAACGAAGCCGGGATACGTCCCGCTTTCATCTCTGCCTCGAGGAAAGCCGCTACGTTCGCACCGATCTTAGCCGTCGTCTCATCAACCGGCGTGAAAGCCGGGATCTCGTTCGGACGATTGGTCTTCACTACCGCTGCGATCTTAGACGGATCGACCTTGATATGGTCCGAACCGCAGCGATCGGATGGTTTATAGATCGGAATCTCCCGACGATAAGGCGGATCGAGGGGTTCATAGAGATCGTGCATACCCCGCATGGAAGCAGGGAACATCTCATTGAGCTCGACGATGATCTTATCGGCCAGGCGGCAGATGGTAGGCATGATGCCGACACCTGCAGCAGGAACGATCGTACCGTCTTCCCCTACATACGAAGCCTCGATGATGGCCCAGTTGGGTTTGGGCAGGAAACCGTAGCGCAGGTCCTGCGGCATGTGGCTCAAGTGGCCGTCGAAATAGTGTGTTCCTTCGGCATTGATCTCATCGCGCATGGACTTGTTCGACTGGTACGGCGTACGGAACTCGACGGCATGTGCACGAGCTAACGCACCGTCGCAGGAGTCACCCATGGACGCGCCGGTCTCCAGACCTACACGGAAAGGAATACCCTGCGCATGCAGGCGCTCAGCGCGTTGCGCCAACGCAAACGGAACCGCCTTAGGCACTCCGGTGGCGGTAAAACCACCCATGCCTAAGACGTCACCATGTTGTATCAATTCGGCAGCCTCTTCGGCTGTCATGAAAGGTAAAGCCATAAGATTTACGATTTTACGATTTACGATTTACGATTGATGTACGAGTTTCCGCTTTGCGGTTTATTTACGATTGACCATGCGGCGAACAATCGAACAATTTATTCAATCGTCAATAACTCGTACCTCGTCAATCGTCCAATCGTCAATTCTTATTCTGCTTTGCCGTCGGAACCGAGGACGTTGATGATCTTATGCTTGTAGAGCTCGGTCATCAGGTCACGTGCCGGACCGCAGTACTTACGCGGATCGAACTCTGCCGGTTTCTCTGCGAACACCTTACGAACAGCAGCTGTGAAAGCCAGACGGCTGTCGGAGTCGATGTTGATCTTGCAAACAGCAGACTTGGCAGCCTTGCGGAGTTGCTCCTCAGGAATACCTACTGCGTCAGGCAGCTTGCCGCCGTACTTGTTGATCATATCTACATACTCCTGCGGAACGGAAGACGAGCCGTGGAGAACGATCGGGAAGCCCGGAAGCTGCTCCATCACTGCATCCAATACATCGAATGCCAATGGCGGCGGAACGAGACGGCCGGTCTTCGGGTCACGGGTACATTGCTCCGGAGTGAACTTGTAAGCACCGTGGCTGGTACCGATTGAGATAGCCAAGCTGTCGCAGCCCGAACGGGTAGCGAAATCAACCACCTCTTCCGGTTTGGTATAGTGGCTGACAGCGGACGAAACCTCATCCTCTACACCTGCGAGCACGCCGAGTTCCGCCTCAACGGTTACGTCGTATTGGTGAGCGTAGTCCACTACTTTCTTGGTGAGAGCGATATTCTCTTCATAGGGCAGCGACGAAGCGTCGATCATCACGCTGGAGAAACCGAAGTCCACGCAGGATTTGCAGAGCTCGAAGCTGTCTCCGTGGTCGAGGTGCAGACAGATCTGCGGGTGCTCCCAACCGAGTTCTTTAGCGTACTCTACTGCACCCTGAGCCATGTAACGGAGCAGGGTTTGGTTAGCATAGTTACGCGCACCTTTCGATACCTGCAGAATAACCGGGCTCTTGGTCTCAGCCGAAGCTTTGATGATGGCCTGGAGTTGCTCCATGTTGTTGAAGTTGAATGCCGGGATAGCATAGCCTCCCTTGATTGCCTTAGCAAACATCTCACGGGTGTTCACCAGGCCTAATTCCTTGTAACTTACCATAATAAAATTAAAATTTTAATTTGTTATTTTTGATTTGTGATTTGACATTTATTCTCTCCAGAATTTGTCTGCGTGATGGCCACGGATGAGCAGGTGGTGGTTGGCAATCGGCGAGGTGAGGAAATACTGGCTCACGATCGGTGTCGATTGGATCCATACCTGCGTACGACACATGTTCTTCTCATATTGGCACTTGGTCAACGTGACGTTCACCGCCAACAGACGTTTCATGTCACCGCTCAGCTTGACCAGCGTATAGTCACCGGTCGGCAGCTCGCCGTGAATAGCCACACCGATACCCGACTCAAAATGAGTCGTGTACTCATGCTTGTTCGTCATCTTCAACGGAATCGTACAGTGCGCCATCAGCATCTGACCGTCTTGCTGAATACGGGCAGGATTAACCATGAAGCCCGGTTCACCGGTCAGTTTCTTACAAGCCACCATCGTCAGCAACATCGGTATATCGCTCTCACACGATGCCGGAATACCCTCGTCATTGAGCTTGCTGACAGCTATACAACCGGTGTTCTTCACCGTCTTGAGCAGATCAAAGCAACGGATGGTGATACCGTCCAGTTGGTACTTGGCAATGATGGTTTTCAAACACTCATAGATCGCCTCAGCGCCCTTCATGCCCGGGTCCACTTCGCCTAACGCGGTCACTTCCGTAATGGGCACATCTACCAATTCGGCATTCATCTGTTTGAGCACGTCTTTGTAATTGACGCTCGATGCGATCAACCAGTCGGACGGAGCACCGATCACACCCAAACGAATCTTCTTATCCCCGTGCAGCACTTTCTCCAGTGGATGACGGGTGAGCGAATCCGTCTCGTTCACGTCCGGGAAGATCGTGTCTTTCGCATGTTGCATGATCTTACCGATACCTTCGCGCTGACGAATGAAACTGAGAATCTCCAGGGCAGCAGCCAAGGAATTGCTATAGCCGCTCACCTGCAGATAAACAGGCCGTTTGAGATCAATCTTCTTCTCTCTTACCAATTCTACAAACTGCGCCTCTGTACCACCGGACAGAACGGCAACTACCTGATTTTCATTAATAAATGAATCCGATACCTTGAACGGTACACCGGATACCTCCGTGTGGAGTTGTGAACATAGCGTGTATAACATGGCTGTGCAATTTTAAAAATTCGCCGCAAAGTTAATAAAAAAATTTGACCTGTGCAAGATTTTCATAGGAAATTAAGAAATTATTTTCTATAAAAATAGAAAAACGTATCATAAATTTGCGCATTTCGATTTTTTTTAGTACTTTTGCACGCTATTTTATGGATTTGTAGACAAACAATCGATACCCATGATCAAAAAACTGGCTACTATTTTTACGGTACTGCTCGTCTTTTTTGCTCCGGCTTTCGCATCCGATGGCCGGTTGATGACCCATACGCTGCGAGAGTTAGAGAACGAATTGCGAACGGCCTATCTCCAACTGCCGTCCTATCAGGACTATTTCGATGAAGCATACGCAAGCCGGCATCAGGAGATGCAGGATGCACTCGTCAAGGCCAACGAACAGTCTATCATGCTCTACACGCAGCATCAGTACATGACGTTTGACATGTCGTATGCGTTGCAAAAAGCCAGTTCCGAATACAAATCGCACAACCAGCAGCGCAGTTCGTACGAATGGATGCTCAACTTGTTGAATTTTGAGATTACCCGATATGCACGGTTGATCGAATCTTTGCGTCGCCTCCCGCCGCAGCTGGAAGAGATCGAGTACTGTGTTGTGCCGGACAGTTTGATGTACCGCAACGATTCGCTGGACATGCCGCTCACCCGTTCGATCACGATGCTCGAGAAAGAGATCATACGTGCCATCGAGGACACGGCCAAAGCGCCGTTCGTGCTCGACGAAGAGGGAGAACTGTACCGCGATTCCTGTATCTTCTACGCATCGGAGGTGCTCAAACTGTACGCGGAGAATCGAACGATCATCCTGCAGGATACAGCGCGCTACCAGCAGACCTACATGCGACTCAAGGAGAACTACGACTACGCCCAGGAGCGCTATCAGGAACTGCAATCTTATGTGTTCGAGGACGGTCAGTTGCCGTTCATCACCATTCTTAAGAATTTCAAGGAATTCCGAAGCCAGGTGAAAATGGACCTGGCCAACCAATACGACACGAGTCTGTTGGGCTCGGACGATGAGCGGGATATCCAAGAGATCTCCACGAGGGAGATGCGCGTAGTCCAGATCATCGGATGCATCATCCAACTGATAGCCTTGTCCCTTTTCTGGTTGGTCTTTTTCATCCTCTTCTGGATCATCTCCCGCTTTGTCAAGAACAGCTACCTCCAACAGAAGAAACACCTGCTGTTACTATCCGTTTTAGGGGGTACGATCTTATACGTACTGGCTTTCCGCTACGCCTGGTCCGGCTATGAATACCTCCAGATGGGTGTGCGTAACATCAACACCTTCCTTTGGTTGCTCATTGCCATCACCGGTTCGCTGCTGCTCCGTGTCAAACCCGACCAGATCAAGAGCAGCATCCGGATGTACTCGCCGGCATTCCTGATTGCGTTTGTGATCATCGTCTGCCGGAATACCTTCATGCCGGACAGCCTGATGGTGGGTATCTTCCCGCCTATTCTGCTGGTGGTGATCGTACGGCAGTTGCTGTTCTGCATCAACAAGAACAACAAAGCCACCTCCATTGACCGTAAGTTAGGCTGGGCTTCGCTCGGTGTGTACATCGTCGCGTTTGTGTTCGCGTTCATCGGATACACCTTCGTCTGCCTGCTTATTCTGGTATGGTGGTATTTCCAACTGGCACTCCTGTTGACCGTCGTATGCCTGATGGACCTCATGGACCGGTTCAAAGAGAAATGGCTCAACAAACGGATCGATGCCATGCGGGAGCGCATCACGTATGTGAGCGGGGAAGATCGCGAATCGCTGCTGTTCGGTGCCACCTGGTTCTACGATCTGATTCGCCAAGTAGGTATCCCGGCGCTGTTTGTGCTCTCCGTACCGATGTGTGCACACTTGTCGCTTAATATCTTTGATTTCAGTGACTTGTTCATGAAATACTACACCGCCTCGTTCATCAGCATCATGAGCGATGACGGCGTGGAGAGTCTCTGTATATCTGCCCAGAGTCTGGTGTACCTCACCATTCTCTTCTTTGCGATTCGCTACCTCAACCGGGCGATCCATGCCCTGTGGCAATACACCCGCTATGCGATGTTCCTGCACACCCATAAACGCACCAGCATCCGTCCTAACGAGATCAACCTATCGCTGGGTAACAGCATCATCAGCGTGGCTGTATGGATGATCTTCATTACCACCGTCGTGGTGCAGTGGAAGATCCCGACCGGTTCACTCGGTCTGATCGCCGGAGGTCTGTCTGCCGGTATCGGTTTGGCGATGAAAGATATCCTCAACAACTTCATCTACGGCATCCAACTCATGGGAGGTCGTCTGCGTGTGGGAGACTGGATCGAGTGCGACGGTGTACGCGGCAAAGTGACCGCCATCAACTACCAATGCGTCCAGGTTGAGACGATCGATTACACGGAGATGTCGTTCCTCAACTCGTCTTTGTTCGGTAAGAACTTCAATAACCTCACCCGTAACCACTCGTACGAGATGACCAAACTGACAGTCGGTGTGGCATACGGTACGGATGTGGAGAAAGCGCGCCAAGTGCTCGTGGAAGCCATGCAACAGATGCGCACCAAAGACAAGTACGGACGCGAGATCGTAGATCCCGAACGAGGCATCTACGTCATTGTGGATGAAATGGCCGACAGCGCGGTAGTCATCGGTGTCAAACAGATGGTGCTCGTAGCCGAGCGTATTGCGTACGTAGAGCGCGCTAAAGAGGTGATGTACAAAGCACTTAATGATGCCGGCATCACCATCGCTTTCCCGCAATGCGATGTGCACCTTATCAACGACAACAAGAAATGACAAAGAAGCATCGTAACATACTGGTTTGTGCAGGGGTAGCAGTCGGATTGGTACTGCTGTCTGTTGGGGTGGTTGGCGTGCCCTTAAGCCGGGTGACACGCACGGAGGTACTGCAGAAAGGGGTTGAACTGGCCAACGAGCACACGGGCTATGATATCGATCTGGGTGACCTCTATCTGTCGCCTCTTCACCATTCGCCGATGGTGCTCTACCATGCCTACAAAGGGCATACGGACCTGCCGTTAGAGGTGCGCGTGGACAGTCTCTTTGTCGGTCATCGCAGACAGGATACGCTGATCTATACGCGCTGTCTGCGCCTCAAAGCGACCCTGCTCACTTCGCAGGAAGCCGACGGGTTCACGGCTATTCCGATTGTAGTGGAGCGTCTGCTCGCACAACAGACCACTTTCCACTCCGACAGCATGATTGCCGCGGTGGGCATTGATGCCATCATCGGTCATCTCGAACTCAACAGTCCCGAACTGATCATTGCCCAAGGACAATATCCCTTACATAACTTGCGGTTGTACGATTCGTACGTAGGCATTGACCTGCGCGAGACACCACCGGACACCACGGCCAAGGATACGACCGTCACTCCGATGGCGTTCGAAGTGCCGAACGGTGAGATCAGCCACTTCCGTTTTGTGCTCACGCCCTTGGGAATGGACATCCGCACGGATACCCTGGCCCTCAATGTGCTGGCCGATGTAGGCGGAAACAAGTACGATGTACACCGTCTGGATGTGGGCGGCATGAAACTCGGAATCGGCTCTTTCACCCTGCCGCTGGATACTATCTACGGCGATGCGTGTGTGGACCTGGAGCGCAGTCTGATCACCAGCAACGGGCTACACACCCGCTGCGACGAGATGGGGGCTGAGGCACACTTATCCGCTACCGAAATGAGTCTGGAGACCATGCGGGTAGATGTAGTCGGTGATGCGGATTTCAAAGGCAGTAAAGCGCGTTTGCGCGGATACTACGATATCGATGATGAGGCGTACGACATGCATGTCGATGTGGACAAAGTGGACCTGGCAGCGCTGATGAACAACCATACGCGGGCCGTCATAGCCGGACAGATCGATGCCAAAGGTAAAGGGATCGATCCCACTTCGCGCGCCATGCGGACCCAACTCAAGGTGAACTTGAGAGACGCGATCTACGATAACATCGAGGTGTCCGGTATGCGGCTGGATGCTCAGTTGGCGGATGGCACCGTGACAGGAGACTTGCACCTGCCGTTTGCCATGACCGACGACAGTATGCAGATAGCGGCGCAGACGGAGCATCAGTTCCGCGTAGCGCGGTTCATGGACATGAAGAAGATAGCGGTGGATTATAGCACGCAGATGCGCGATATCAACGCATACGTGGCCGGCGAACATTTCCGCGCGCAACAGCTCGATTTGCACTTCGTCACGGACACCGCTACGGCACTCGATCTGGCGACAGACGGGCTCACCATGGACCTGTCCGCTCCAATGCACGTGATGAAACTGATCGATGACATCCAGCCGCTGCTCAATGCAGTAGGCGACTCCACGATCATCACACCTATCACCTCCCTCACCGACCTGACCCGACTGGATACACTGCGTCAACTGATTCCGGATATCCAAGCGAACATCGCCCTCTCGCACGGCAGTCCTGCGCAAGGTATGATCGAAAGAATGGGATTGGATATCAACGAGATCGGCCTCAGCCTGTCTTCCGACAGCGAGCAGACGGACTTGGCGCTCGATGCCTCGATCCCGGAGATCAACCATCCCGAAGACAGTACCGCCATGCGGTTGCCGGCTGCCAAAGCGGCGATGCGCATCACGATGAAGGACGGCAGCACGCTCGCTTCGCTTCATGCGGACAGCAAACTGACCGACGGTGTGATGTCGCTGCACGGGCTGCGGACCCGTGCCGGCCTAAGCATGAACCTGGAGCGGAGTGAGAACGAACTGCGGGGCAAAGGACGCTTGACGCTGGACACCCTCTCGTTCGGAGACATGGACCTGGGCAGCCGCTCCGTCGATATGGAGATCATGCCTTCCGAGGCCTACTCCAATGCCCTCCGCGCGAACGTGCAGTTGGATGATATACCGCTCGAGATCGTGGACAGCATCATTAAGATGGCGGACCTGGATCTGAGCGGTGCCATACGGGCCAAAGCCGTGGCAGACGGACTGCCGGCTCAACTGGACCTCTCGGCCGAAGTGCTGCCGCTCAATGTGGCTGCCCTGTACAAACCTTATAACGTGCAGCTGGGCCTGGGTGAGACACCGATCGTGATGAACCACAACATAGTAAATCTCAACGGATTACCCATCTACGGTGTGGACAGCACTTACTTGGCTTTGAATGGCGGAATTGACCTCAACGACATGCGATTGGATGTCACGCTGGTAGCAGACAGTTTTGCGCCTGCCAAGCTGGTCAAAGGCGGTCCGATACCCGTTTACGGTGACCTGGCAACCGACATACAAGGTTCCGTCACCGGTCCGCTGGACAGCATTGTAGCGGATGTGGCTGTCACGATCCTGCCTACCACGGACATCACCTACCCGATTGATAAGAAGAACCTGGCACAAGTCAAACCGCACGGTACGGTCAAGGTGCGCTACCAGTTGGCGGAAGACACGCTGCTGTTAGGCGGTAAGATCAACGTGGACGACGGTTTCATTCGCTACTCGCCCAAAGCCTATCCGATCATGCCGTTCCATGTCGATTCGGGCAGTAATGTAGCCTTCAACGGACCGGTCGGACAGACGATGCTGGACATCTCTGCTTCGCAACAGGTGAAGGCCGATGTGGAGTCCGAAGGAGAAGAGACACGACGGGTGGATTTCCGAACCGGTGTACGGGTGAACGGTATGTTGGATTCGATCGGACTGAACACCATCGGCTTCTTCCTCGAGGCACCCAAAGATGAGACCATCACCCATGAACTGGCCGGATTGGACGAAGACACCCGCGAAGGGTTGGCAGCTACGCTGCTGGCCACCGGTATGTACGTAGGCGAGAGCAATGTGGCAGCACAGCGCGGCGGTTATGCGTTCTCCTCCATTGTCAACAGCCGTCTCAATGCCGCCATGGCCAATTCAAAGATGGGTAAAGTGGTGGATATAGACCTCAGCAGCGCCCAGACAGAGCACGCGGGAGGTAAGACCAATGACCTCAACATCACCATCAGTAAGTCCTTCTTCAAGGACCGGTTGCGGATCACCGTAGGTTCGACCTTCACCGACGATCCCGAGATCAACCAGGCCAGCGGATTGCTCAATAACCTGTCGGCAGAATACAAACTGACCAAAGAGGGCAATGTCCTGCTGCGTGCGTTCGCCCAGCGCGACTACAACAACATCCTTGAAGGTGACCTGTACAAAGCCGGTCTTGGCGTGCGGGCCCTGCAGGAATGGCATAAGCAACAGCTCTACAAAGGCGATACACTCGATCGCACCTACGGCCTGACGGCCGATGCCGGTGTGGCATACCGTTCGAACAACAGTATCGGTCCGGACCTGACGCTCAAATCATCGATCAAGAACCTGTTTGGCAAAGGTGAGACGTTCACCGTCAAGGGCAACGGTGCTTACTACTGGGCCCTGCGTAACCGCCACCCGGGCGATCCGAAGAAAACCGATACCTATAAGTTCGGTGTCAACACTTCGCTTATCTTCCCGTACCTGCATTGGCTGGGCGATAACAACCCGGCCGGTGATACGCGGTACATGCTCGGCTACCAGTACGAGAACATAGCCGGCGGATACGGTGTACACAAAGTGTCGGGATCGTTCACGTACTTCATTCACAGCTCGCGCTACGTCACCCATGCTTTCACACCGTTCTCGCTCTCGTTCGTGCATATGAATGCCGAATCGGCGGACCTGTTGGACAAAGCGGCGGAGTACCCGCAACTCATCAAGATCATCGCCGGAGACGAGTTCGTGCCTTCGATCGGGTATAACTTCATCTATAACGACTACCGGGATAAACGGGCGGTGAACACCATGCTCGATCTCGGTGTGAAAGAGTCCGGTAACCTCATCAACGGCATGTACTGCCTGTTCGGTTATAAGTGGGACGACAAGCACAAACCGCTGGGTAAGATCACGTTCAACCAGTTCGTCAAACTGACGGCTGAGTTGCGCAATAAGTTCAACCTCACCGACCAGGTTTGTATCGCTACGCGTTTGTACGCCGGAGCGAACATACCGGTGGGCAACTCGTCGGAATCACCGCTGTCGGAAGCGTTCTATGCCGGTGGCCCGAACGGTATGCGTGCCGCTTCGCCCTATGCCTACGGACCGGGTAACTTCTACTCCGAGAAGTACAACCAAAACTTCTTCCATGCCGGCGATGTCAAACTGGAAGCGAACTTCGAGTTGCGGTTCCCGATCGTGTGGAAACTATACGGCGCCACCTTCCTTGATGCAGGCAATGTATGGTCGTGGTATAACACAGGAGACATGTTCAAAGAGGCAGGTATTACCGATTATGTGACGCAGCTGCAGCTGCGCGAAGAGCTGTACGACGGCATCATCGACAACCCCTATTTTGCACGTCAGATTGCTCTCGGAACCGGTGCCGGCTTGCGTCTGGACCTGGACGGACTCGTCATTCGTCTGGACCTGGGTGTGGCTATCCATGCGCCGTACCAGACCTACAAGTACGACAAGAAGACCTGGCAGCCTGACAAGACGCAACCGATCAACACCTATTTCAATATTCCTTCTGCACTGGATGCCCTTCGCCTGAACTTCGGCATCGGCTATCCGTTCTAGCAGACAACGGATCGGCTATTTGTTAACTTTGAACGTGAAGTATTTCTGGCAGAAGTAACTGATGATGACCGTGACGATGGTGATCACCATCTTGCTCGGTGTCGGGTACCAACCCAGCGTCTCTACGCACAACTTGAGGCCGTAGTAGTTCACCGCCAGGTTAATCAAGACGACCAGTATATAGCGCACCAACTGACGCGCGCCGTGAAGGTTGGATTGCGTGAAGGTCACATATTTCTGCAACCAGAAACCGGTCAGCAGCGTGATCGGAAAAACGATACACAGCGTCGCGATGTGCGGCGTAATGGCTTGTTCCAATGTCCAATTTCCAATATCCAATTTCAAATTGACGATCTCGTGCCCGATCACGAAGTTATAGATCAGGAAATACAGCAGCCAGTCGAACACAAGGTTTCCCCCGCCACATGCCGCATACCGAAACAGCTCTTTCGACACCCATCTGTCAAACGGGCGTTGAAAAAAGTCAATGACGGCTGTTATGACGTGTGCAAGTTTGTTCATTCCGGCTGCAAAATTACTGCTTTTTTTTGATATACGCAAATAAAAATGGAAAAAGCGTCCTTTCGGGCGCCTTTTCCTGTGCTGAGCACCGGGATTAGCCGTTGTTCGGGTGCTCGGCGTCGTAGGCCGCGGCACAGACGGACCAGAGGTAGGACTTCATGGTCTTTTTGCCGTTCGCAGAGTCCTTCTGCGCGAGGAACGCTGCCTGGTCGGACGAAGCGTACTCGAGGCTGTCCTTACGAGCAGCTACTGCTGCTGCGACAGCGGCGAAGCGTACGCGGAGACGCATCTCCTTGGTCGATACCGGAGTCGAGCGGGTTACGGAGCTCAGGCCGCGCATGTAGAGGCGGGAGCAATCCGGGTTGGTGGTTTCGGCTACACGGTGGGTAGCGAGAATCATCTTCTGGTCACCGGCGTGTTGCGACTTTTTGTTGATTTTGGTGAGGGCACCGCTGACGGTCTTGATCGCGTCAGCCCATTCTACTTTTGCCATAATTCGTTAAGGTTTAGGTGGTTAGTTAATAAAGGTTAATACAATTTTTTACTACCATCGTAGCTCTCGATGGTCTTGGTTTGGATGACACACGAGGTGTCGCCTTTTTGCCAATACTGGCTTTGCGTGGTCACTGTCCGGGTCACGTTGCATGAACTGAGTCCGAACGCGGCTCCCAACGCTGTCAACGCGGCAATGAGTACCGAGATGACGATTTTGATGATTTGTTTCTTGGTCATAGTTGTTTTGTTTTTTAGTTCTTCAAATCGGGATCAGAGTCGATAATGGACCGATGATGGACCGAAGATGGGTCGATAATGGAAGGTAAGTCGGCATCGTTTTTGTTGGCTCGACGGACGTATTGTTTGCCGTTTCGGGAATAGAAGATGCAGTTACCTATTCGGCCAGAGATGGAGGCGATTCCGAGGCCTTTCTGGAATTTGACTTGTGCCATGAGGGGTTATGGGTTATGGGTTACGGGTTATGGGTTACGGGTTACGGGTTATGGGTGATTAAAAACACCGCCTCTCAACTGAAAGACGGTGCAAAGATAAGTCAAAAGTGAACAATGTGTTCCTGCAAGGGTGGAAATTTTATCAAAAAATCGTATTTTTTTCGTCTTACGGCCTCTTGATAGAACCATCTAAGGCAAAAGTTCACGCGTAAAATGGCTATTTCGTGCCTTATGGCCACATTTTTTCTAGCCAATCCTGCAGATGAGCCTTTGTCTCGTTCGATAAAATACTCATCCACGATTGTTTGGTTTCGCACTTCGATCTCGTGGCGTTTGGCTGACATATAGGAGTCGTTGGGTTCCCGTACGAGGTAGGGAATGTCGTATAAAGGGTATGCGCTCATAATCTGCCCCTTCCGTCTATAGTTTCCCCGTTAATCGGGGACACCGTCAGGTTTAAAATCCCGGATGATGCTGAGTTTAAGCGCAAGTGCTTCCTCGAGGGTATAAATGCCCGCCCTTTCTTTGTACCACGCGACGACCATTTTGGTGGTTTTGGCGATGTCATCAACACGAGCGTCGCCGTTATAATTAGTTGGTTCTGCATCTCTGGCATTGACGATGGCATACCATGGATTGGGGTGGATAGCATCCCCTCGTTGTTTGCGGTCTCGGACGAGACGATAGATACGGTGTTGCATATGGATACTAAGCGTGTTCCAGAGGTTGGATTCGCACTTGGTGCGCATGTTGTGGAACTCTCGAGGAGGGTTAAGGAGGTCCCACATATAATCAAATGATGATTTTTCATTGTCCATAAAAATTTTAATGAATGATGATGATTCTATCTGCATAGTATAATAAAATAATCATCAAAATTTCTTTATAATTCTTTTTGATTACTTTTTCTTATGCTTTCTTTTACTCCTCACAATGGTGGGTGAGGTCCCATTCCATTTGCTTCTGAGGATCCACGTAACGGAAACGGTCGCGCAGGAAGGACAGAGAGACAAACGGAATGGGGGCTGGTGCCGGTGAGGTCATGCGGTCAGGAAAGCTAAGCGGAAACCGTACTTGATGGACTCGGAATCGGGGTGCGCTTTCTCGAGTTTCTCTGCGGCTCGTTTGAGGTCGGCACGGGCTTCCTTGACGTTCTGTTGGAGCTGCTCGTAGTAGCCGTGGAGCTGTTTGTAGAAGTCGAGGTTAGCGTCCTGGATCTGTGTGTTTTGCTCCCATGTGTAGGACTTGGGACGGCTGACGACGATCTTGAACCCGTGGTACTCGAGCGTACCGGTCCAGTGTTTGGGTTTGCCCTGCTGGCGCATCAGTTCGCGCACAGCTTCTTCTACCTGCGGACGCAGGGTTTTGATGGTTGCTTCACTCTCGTTGGCGCTCAGTTGAGCTGCGAAAAATTGGTCGATGACCGATAAATCAATTTTTGCCATAATAATTAGTTGTTAATAGGTAGTCCTAGGTAGAACTAGGTCGGACTAGGACTGGTTAAAAATTATGACAAGCGCTTGTCGTTATTTTGGAAATCCGCTGCAAAGGTAGTATAAAAAAATGAAGTCACCCAAAATAGGGTAACTTCGGAAGAGTTTCGGAAGATTTGCGGAAGTTTTGCGGAAAATCGCGGAAGTTTTGCGGAAAGTTATCGGTTTGCTCGGAAATTCCGTTCGGTGAAGGGTAACGGGCCAAAGTGCTCCGTCAGGTCCCGGTATAATTCGGCTGCACTCAGGTCTTGGGTATTCAAGAAATCCATCAGTTCAAAATCGTGGATTGTTTTCCATAGCATTCTTGCTTTCCCGGTACAAGCTTTGCGTAAGTGATGCTCCACATGATCAGCCATACGACGCTGGAAGCAGGGCGGTGTGATATAGCAAAAATAATGCTCTGCCCCCGCTTGCGCATAGACAATTGCGCCATAGTTCTCTGCCGCCAATTCACCTGCGCGTTTGATGGCTTTCTCCATGTCCGCATCCGCGCAAATCAACTGCAGTTCCATTTCTTCCATCAATGCCACAAGACGCTCTTTTTCAACCGATTGCGACAAACATTGGACGAGGTTTGCGGCTTCGTCCAATTGCTTGCGTAGAGTTGCTATGTGTATGTTCGTGGTCATTGTCGGGGTTCCTTGTGTTCTTCACAAAAGGGTTGCAAAGGTACAACAAATTTTTGACATGTGCAAGAGGTCCGATATTCGATGCCTCGTCAGCCCTGATTTTTCGTCAAAATGTTAATAAGTGGTGCAACTGTCTGATTGAGGGAGAGTTACAAAGAAAATGCAAAAAAGAGCAAAAAAAATGAAGATTTTTTTGCCCTTATTTTAAGCGGTCTGCGAGGCCGTTTTTTACAAAATTGCGATTTTCGTTAAAAAATGAAAATTTATTTTTCAACAAGCTTGGAGAAAGAGGAAGATTATTCCAGGAAGGAACAATGGTACTCGATTGTGGCGCGTTGGGCGGTGGGATTAATGATGATTACATTGGTAAAGGGACCGGAATGAACGTGTTTGACTTTGAAGTCATAGTCGGAGTTGGTTTCGGTTTCCCAATCCTGGGTGTAATCATCGTTGTATTGTGTGAACTTATAGAAATGCGCATCATACGCACCGTTGTCCGTTTCGTAGGATTGATAGTCGAACTTAACGGCATCAGGTGCGGCTTTCTTTAGTATATGCCGTGCGTAAGCGTCCACGGAATAACTATAAGAAAGATATCCTGCAATCAGCAGGAATGGGGTTGCAATGATGCAAGCCAATATGATGAGCAATGTTCGTTTCATTGGTTCAGGAGTGCTTTTACTTGTTGGTATTGCTCATGGAATTTGTCTAAACGAAGATGGGCATCATGGAAACGTTCTTTTATGTCATCTGAATCTTCGTCACCAATATAGGCGATGTACATACCATCGTGTGCGAGCATTGCATCGATGAAGTCTTTTCCAAATGCAATTACTTGTCCCAGATCCTCTGTTTTGTCCAAGACCTTGTATGCGTTCATAAGCTTAAATGTGGCGGTAGTGTCAATATCGCTCATTTCTTCCCCATGAAACATAACAGAGGAAAGATATTCGGCTTCCATAGGCAATGTGACAACCATTGCTTCCTCGTTATTCGGCAAAAAATACAAATCCATATAAATGATGTGATTTTGTTCATCATCACCATAACGGAAGACGACATTTTGAGTTAAGACAGGCTCTTGGTTATCATCACCTATAGTCTCCGATGAAGAGAACGGAGAATACCATGTTTCCGGAATAGCCATCAGGCGAAGAAGGATTGAATCATAGAAGAATTGCATTTCTTCGGGAGAGCAACAATCACCGTATAAGAATAGGCCACAAAGATCCATTGCAAAGCTTTTGGCTCCGATACGGATATCTTCGTCAGGATATGTTTCCACTTGCATCTGCATGGTATCCAAGAACATATAAAACTCGTCCTTGACATCGACGCACGATTGGTTGGTGTCAATGATAGCACGAAGCACTGTTCTCAGCAGTGAGTCTGCCGATATAGATTCCGACTCCGGAGATACGTTTTTGCCACAAGCGCATAGTGTGAGCGCGAGGAGAAGATAAAAGATTTTTCTCATAGTTGTGTGGTTATTTAGTCTATATTCCAATAGGCATCTGGTTCTCCATCAAAGATTGTATCAATGTCCTCATCAGAGAAGCCAGCCACATCGTGCGCATAAGTACCTGCGTACTCATCTTCACAATCACTGCCGCTATACGGATACGGATCATAGTGTCTGTCACGCGGATAGTGGCGCGGTTTCTCCCAATACGGTTCCGGAGCTTCGTCGCTATATTCGCAAAGTCTTATTTCTTCTATTTTGCCATTTAATTCTACATTTGTAGTAGCACGATGCTTCCCCTCAAATTTCCAAATGGCATCGTACTGAATAGGAAGAACCACCTTTCCCTCCTTGTTAATTAATCCCCATTTAGATCCTTTTCTTATCCTAGCAAGCCCGTATTCAAAATCACTCACATAAGAATATCCATATCTGACTTCTAAACTATCTAATTTATTTATTATGTCAGCACTTT
>Ga0310694_10000779_pt1 | contig 39868 bp, 31 predicted proteins | sample 174DNAGHGhighgp2_FD_203884 | JGI IMG/M metagenome (GOLD analysis project Ga0310694, IMG submission 203884) | Sheep rumen microbial communities from Palmerston North, Manawatu-Wanganui, New Zealand - 1742 DNA GHGhigh gp2 (v2) (version 2) | ecosystem: Host-associated > Mammals > Digestive system... | reverse complement strand
ATATTTTCGTTGCTTCTTGGCAGTCGCAACTCAATTATATTAGAAGGAGTTTTTATTTTCAACTTATCGCTAAAGCTCAACTGAACCCCTAGACTATCTAGGGGTTTTCTTTAACAAAAAATCAATCTCTTTCGAGATTGACACATTTAAAGTTCGAATATTTCGAACGAAATTATTTAATGGAGGACCTAGTCGGATTTGAACCAACGATCAGGGAGTTGCAGTCCCATGCCTTACCACTTGGCTATAGGTCCATTTGCTAATACATATTATAGCAAATAGTGAGATAAAAAACAACAATTAGTTGCTTTAAATCCCACTTTCTTTATAAAATATCATTTGTTCTGGCAATAAATATATTGTTTCATTTTGTTTAACTATGTCCATTTCTTTTAACCCAAATATCTTACTTACCTCTTTTAAAGTGTCATTTTCTTTTGTTATATAATATTGAACTCCTTTTTTAGGTATTTTCAATGTTTCATTAGCATAAATATAATCATCTAATTTAAGACCATTTAGTTCTGCAATTAGTTTTGGATTCATATCAAATTCCCTAGCTATTTTATATAATGTATCACCACTTTTAATAATGTAATAGCTATAAAACGGAGTATCTAAACCTTTTTCATTCATAATATCACCTATAGTATATTATGAATATTACTTATTTTTGTTATTGATATATATAAATTATATTATTGTTATTAAAATTAAGTTCAAAGTAATTAAATATTTTATATAAGTTAACTGCATCATATCTATATAATTTATCTTCAGAAACAAAATATAAAATATTATTATATTCATCTATTATTTTTATATTTTTACCTTCAAATATTTTTAGTTTTAGATTACTTTCATTAAATGTTTTATATAAAGTATCTTCTATTATTTCATATTTATAATTTGAAATACTTTTATTAATATAATTTATTTCTTTATTTTTATATTCATTTACTTTAGCAAATACTTTTCTATTATTTTCATACTTAAAATATCCTAGTTTTTCAGAACCAACCAAGTTAACAGTTAATTTTTTAGTATTTATTTCATATAATTTTAATTCTTTTTGATCAAACAAATATACTTTATTTTTAATATTGCCAACTATATATGAGTTATAACTAATCTCATATTTTGAATTTATTAAAGTTTTTTTACCATTAACTATATTTATTAAATATAAACTTTTAAATATATATTCTTCATTATAATTGGGAAATATTATTTTATTATCAAATTGATACATCAAACTATTATCATATTTGCCTTCTTTGAACATATCAATTGTTTCTAAAATGTCTCCATTCATCTTGTAAAATCCTTTATAATTCCATAAATAAATATACTCATTTTTACTTAAATTTTTATTAAAATAAAAATTACCATCTGACATATTATCATATTCTTTTTTATATTTAGATAATAATTCATTATCTATTAAATTATAATCTACATATTCATCATTCAAATAACACAAAGGATATGTATTAATATTTTTTATTACAGGATAAATACATTTTAAATCATCTGATTCAATTGTTTCAATTCTTTTAATTTTAAGCTTCTTTAAACCTCTTTTTTTATAAATGTCAAAGTTATATTTATCATCTATACTTATATAATATCTTTTATTTTTATATATTGTCTTTATACTATATTGATCTAATTTATAATTTATTTCATAATTTGAATTAAAGTATTTAATTATTACTATAACTATTAAAACTAAAAAAATAGCACTTATACTCTTTTTCATAATACCACCCTATATTTATATTATAAAAAAAACTTTAATAAAATTAAAGTTTTATTTAATAACTTCAGCTTCTTTTAAGAAAGCTATTGTTGCATCTTTTCCCATTTCTCCAACATGTGTAGATACTACTTCACCTTTTTTCATTACTGCAATGTATGGAGAAGAGCCTTCATATCCATGTTCTGAGAAAGCAGTTCTTAATGCTTCAGCATCAGAATCACTTAAAGCATCATAATCAAACCAATATAATGGCAATTTGTATTCTTCTGAAACTTTAGTAATAACTGGATTGAAATTATGACAATGACTGCAATAAGTAAGCCCTATTACAACAACTGCATATTGATCATTAGGAATACTCTCACTTAAAACAGCTGTATCTGTTTGTGACTCTGTTGTCTTAGCTTTACTTGCTATTTCAGTAAAGATTGATAACCCTACAAAAGCTAAAATTCCTACTAATACGAGTGTTATTGCTCTATATTTTGCCCAAAACTTTTTCATTTTTTCACCTCAATATATATAATACCCTAATAAATGTATAATTTCAATAAAAAATGAAACTCATTTGAGTTTCATTATTTAACTTTTACAGTTCTTGTTCTTCCTGTTGCTGTCCAACCAGCTAAAGTTTTTTCTCTACTCCACTTAGTTTCAGTAACGTCTTTAGTTACTTTAGATGAAGTAGCAGCTTTTGTATCAATTATATCTTTAGTACAAGTTCCACTTACTTTATTTAAAGTGTAACCATCTTTACAACTATAATGTGAAAATCTTCTAGGTATAACTAATACACATTTATTATCTTGAATTTTAGCACTTGGATTTGAACAATAAGGTATCTTTTCACCAGCTACTGTTTTATAACATTTTAATGCTGATCCAGTTTTACCATTTGTTGTTGTTCCTTTTGGACAACTATATTTTGTAGTTGTTACAGTTTTATAACATTTTAAGTTTGATCCAGAACCTTCTGATGTTAAACCTTCACCACAACTATATTCGTTGTTAACAACGTTCTTATAACATTTTAAGTTTGATCCAGAACCCTCTTTTAAAGGATGAGTACTCGGACAACTATATGTCTTTTCTTGAACATTCTTATAACATTTTAGTGTTTCACCTGATCCTTCTTCTAAAGGATAATCACTTGGACAACTATAAGTTTTGTCTATTACTGTTCTATAACATTTTAAACTTGAACCTGAACCTTCTTCGATATAGTTATTAGGACAAACATAAGTAGTACTATCAGTACATTCTTTATGAATTATGTAACCACATGTGTTACATACTTCTCTAGGAATTCCATCTGATCCAGTTACCCATTTACATTGAACACTACAATTAGGATCTTTAATTCTTACATCTCTACATGTAGTTTCAGTTAATGGTTCAGAGTTAGTATATACTTTTCTTGGTGTTTCTGTAACTACATTTCCTTTACTATAATAACTCTTAACAATTTTTGTACCTTCAATTCTTGGTTTATATTCTTTGTCAGTAACTTCTTTAACTGTTACAGGTACATATTGTTTAGAATTTACTGTTTCTTCTATAACTTCTACTCCAACTTTTTGTGATTGACCAGTTGTATATAATACATCACTTATTTCAGTTTTTTCATCTGTATAGTTACTTATAGCAGCGATTGTTTCAGTACCAGTCTTTTTGCTACAGATTTTACCATTTCTAGTATAACCTTTAGGACAAGACCAAACTGTCTCATCTTTCTTTACAGTTCTTTTGAATTCATACTCTAAAGCTGTTTTTGATACATTACATTCATTACAATAATCATGGCAACCTAATATTTCAATAATATAGTCGCTTTCATCACCACATACTAAGTTAACTTTTAAAGTATATCCACTTTCTTCTTTAGTTACATCAGCATATGATTTATTAACATCACAAGATTTACCATCTTTATCAACGAATGGAACTAATAATTTCATTTCTTCCATTTGTTTTAATGTTAATCTAACTGTTTTACCTACTTCTGTTGGTAATTGATCATTTGTGAAATAACTTTTAGCAGCATCTTGCATATAAGAAATATTTTCTCTGAAAACATTACTATAGAATGGTTTCATATTTGGAGAATAATTTCTAAATAACCATATTAATAATAATACGAATAATGCTACAAAAATTATTTTAATTATTAAATCTTTTATTCCAAATCCTTTATTATTTGTATACATAATCAAAACCCCCTTTTATATTATCCTAAACTTTTAACTTTAACATTAGCTCTAGCATCTAAGTAATTTCTTGCATCTGCAAATGCTTCAGCAAATACTTTAATTGGTTTTCCAGTTTCATCAACTATTGAAATTGCACCATTTATACTAGTAGCATTATCAGTGTATAAAGCTTCAAATATATCTCTAATTTCAACATCCCTATATTTTCCAGGTTCAACATCATAGCATGTTGGAATACATACAGTTAAATCATTTGATTCTAAGAATTCTCTTACATAATTTGAGAATCTAGATGTAGCAGCTTGTAATAAGAAATAACGTTCTTGTGCTGGGAATAAATATGGATTATATCCACCGTTCATTCCTTGTATATGCCATTCATTATATAATTTTTCACCTAATTTACCAATTTGTTCAACTACTCCATCGCCATTTCCTTCAGCTCTATATATAGCAATTTGTCTATATATATCATCATATGTCTTAATGTATTTAGCTTCAGCAGATCCTTCTGGATATAATCTTGAGAAATCAAATGGATATAAAACATTATGATTTCCTTGGTTAGCAAACATATCATTCATTGTATTAGCAGTTCCACCAATTGTATATTCATTATAATCACTATAAGCTGGTAATTCTGCATTAACCATTCTAATGATATCTTCAATTGCTTCTACAGTAAAGAAATCATTAAGTGCTGGATTATTTAACTTTTCTAGCATCGGTTTAACATCTTCATTATAAATAATATTAGCAGCTCTTGCTACATCCTCATCATTAGTTACATCAACTAAAATTGGTTCAGCAGTTGGCTCTGGTGTTGGAACAGCAGTTGGTGCTAAAGTAGCAGGTACAACTGTTGCATTCACTGTAGCATTTTTAGGTGTTACTTCTGGTGCAGCAGTAATTGATATAGATTTAACATTACTATTAGATTGTACAGGAGCACAATTCTTTTTACCAGTTTTACCAATAAATACACCTATTACACCACATAAGCAGATAACACCAAGTGATAATGCTAATCTTTGACCAAATGTTGATTCTTTCTTATTATTAAGTAATTGATCTTTTAAACTTAATAATTTTTTATCAATTTCTTGAATTTCCTTTCTAATATCAGCTTCTTCTTTCAATTCAGCTTTTTTAAGTTGTCTTTTTGATCCTAAATAATTAATTTTATCTAAGCGATCGAGCAACTCTTCTTTGTCTGATTCTAAAGATGCAATTTTTTCTCTAATTTCTTCATTTGTCATTACAAATTCCCCCTTAAATAAATTGTGGTTTATATTATACAATATTTGTTTTAAAATGTCAATAAAAACACACTTTTACGCATTAAATTAGATAACAGTTCATTATTATACATAATGACTTTTATAAACACAAGTATTTTTTTAAAAATAAAATAACTTCTTAAAAGAAGCTATTAAATTATATTATACTTATTTTAAATTATACTACCTTTTACTTTATAGTCATAAGCACTAAGAACTAATAAAAGAACTATTTCTATCGGTTTAAAAGCATATAATAATATCTTAATATTTTTTATAAATAAAGCACTTTGATCTCTATAATTAAATAGTGCTAGTATTATTGAAATAATTAGTAAAATTATTAGTATTATATTCTTGCTTAGTCTGACTTTTAAATTAAATTCACTATAATTAATAACACTAAGTGACAAAACTAATAAAAATAATAAACTTATTATCATATATAAAAGTCCAAATGTTGTTGAATTAAATTTAAGATATAATATTAATTCTATTAGAAATATCAAAATTGAAAAGATTAAATATACTAAATATAATTTCTTTTTCATATACCAAAACCATCCTCTACATTAAATGTTAATTCAAAATTATCTGAATCAAATTCTTCATCTTTAAATGTATAATTATATAAATCATTTATTTTTTTAATCATTATATCCTTATCTTCTATTTTTAGACATTCAAGATATTTCTTTTTAAATTCTTCTGTTGATGTTTTATGAATTTCACTTTCTATATACTCTTTTAAATAATTATTATCTTTAAATAATTTTTCTGATTTAGCAAGAGGTATTACTATATATCCATTCATTTCTGTATCAAGTTCTCTTATTTTATTTAATATATCAAAATACAACATATAAAATATATCATTATCTTTTATAGATTCTAAATCATCTAATTTGTTTTTAATATGAAACATACTTTTTTTAACAAAATTACTATGATTTTCTCTAATAGGTAAAGAATATAAGGCTCTTATTTTATTTATTGTTTCACTAAATTTACCACTTCTATCATATACAATCTTTGATGTAATAAATTTAGTTAAATGAGATGGATCATTCTTTCTAATTTCTTTTAAAGCTAAATCATATAAAGAATCAATATGATGAACAAAATATTCTACTTTTACTCTATCAACCATAGTACAACCTACACTTTGATATCCTTCATTTGAATTTAAACACACTAAAATATCAATATCAGATTTTTTATTTCTTCTTCCACTTACTGCACTTCCGTAAAGAAGAACGCCTTCTATTTCATCAACATCATATTTTAATAAAAATTTTTTAATTATTTTAATAATATCTTCCATACTCTTATTTTACCACATTAATTAATCTTTTTTAAACTAATATGATTAGCTTTCATTGTTTTTATACCAACTGCTCTACTAAATGCTATCGTAGCTAAATCATCTTTTATATTTATTACTACTCCATCGCCAAATTTATCATGATGAACTTTATCACCCACATCTAAATCATCATTTAAGTTTTCTTTATACATATTAAATAGTTTTTTAGTAATCATTCCTTGATGAGATGATAATTCTTCACTTACTTCAAGAAGTTCATCTTCTATTTCGCCAATAAATCTACTAGGAATATTTTCTGTTGTTTTACCAAATAGCATTCTCCTTTTAGCATTCAATAAATATAGTTTTTCCTCAGCTCTAGTTACCCCTACATAACAAAGTCTTCTTTCTTCTTCAAGTTCTTTTATATCCCCTAAACTTCTAATGTGTGGGAATATTCCTTCTTCCATACCTACAATGAATACTACTCTAAATTCAAGTCCTTTTGATGAGTGAAGAGTCATTAAAGTTACAGCATCATCATTTGTATTATATTGACCTATATCAGATACCAATGAAATATTTTCTAGAAAGTCACCTAAATCATATATACCATTTTCTTCAGAAGAAGCAGTTATACTTTTAAATTCTTCTAAGTTTTCTAATCTTATTTCATCATCCAAAGATTTACTTTCTTCTAAAGATTTTCTCATTCCAGATTTATTTAATATTGATTCAACTAATTCAGTTAATGACATATTCTTAGAATCTTCTATTAAATCAAGTATTACATTTTTAAAATCTAATTCTTTTCCAGAATCAATAATATCTAATATAGATTTATTTTGTAAAAATGCTTCTGTTCTTAATTTTTCAATTGTTTTAGATCCTATTCCTCTTTTTGGGACATTTATTATTCTTTCTAAACTAATATCATCATTTTTATTATATATAACATTTAAATATGAAATTAAATCTTTAATTTCTTTTCTTCCATAGAAGAAATAACTACCAAATACCTTATATGGAATGTTTTCTTTTAAAAATTCTTCTTCTAATTTTCTACTCTGAGCATTAGTCCTATAAAGAATCGCAAAATCACTATAATTATAATCTTTATCTAAATAATCTTTAACTATATTAACTACTTTAGATGCTTCTTCATTTTCATCAGAACATCTTATATATGTTACTTTTTCTCCATCACCCTTAGAAGACCATAAATTCTTTTCTTTTCTCATAGTATTATTTTTAATTATACTATTAGCAACTTTTAATATATTATTAGTACTTCTATAGTTTTCTTCTAAGAATATTGTTTTACAGTCTTTATAATCTTTTTCAAATAATGATATATTCTCATAATCAGCTTTTCTCCAAGAGAATATAGATTGATCAATATCACCTACTACAAATATATTTTTATATTTATCAGCTAAAGACTTACATAATTTATATTGTATTTTATTAGTATCCTGATATTCATCGACTAAAATATATTTATAATGCTCTTGATAATGTTCTAAAATATCTTTCCTTTTACTAAATAATTCTAAAGGAAGTGTTAATAAATCATCAAAATCAACACTATTATTCTTTTTTAAAATCTTTATATAACTATCATATATTTTATCAATACCATAATCATAATCAGATAAAAATAATTTACTAAATTCAGAAGGACTTACTTCATCATTTTTAGCAGAACTTATTTTTTCAACTACATATCTATAATCATATTTTTCATTTTCAAAACCCAATTCTTTTATTTGTTTCTTAATAATAGAATTCATATCATCTCTATCAAGAATATTAATATTTCTTTCATACCCTAAAGCTTCATAGTTTTCTCTTAATACTTTAAGTCCAAAAGAATGGAAAGTACCTATAAATATTTTAGAAGATAAATCCCCTATTCTAATTCTAACTCTTTCTCTCATTTCGTTAGCAGCTTTATTAGTAAAAGTAATTGCTAGAATATTAGTAGGACTTACTCCATTATTGATTAAATTAACTATTCTTTCAGTTAAAACCCTGGTTTTACCAGAACCAGCTCCTGCCATAACAAGACAAGGGCCATCCATATGCTCCACTGCTTTTACTTGTTCTTTATTTAATTTTAATTTATTTTCCATAATAACCACATAAATTATTATAACAAATTAAAATATATTTTTAACCATAAAAAAAGAAAAAAGGCAAATTTGCCTTATTAAAGTAATTTTTAACTAAACATTACTTCCCTTAGAAAAAGTTCCTGTTCCTTTATTAGTATAAAATACACCATTAACTAAATCATATAATCCAATTTCATTATTTGCTTTTCTATAGCAAGGTACAAAGTCACGCACTAATTCTCCATTGTCATACAGTTTAAAGCTATATAATCTCATAGCACCAATATTCTGGATTGCTGCATTAGAAGCGCCTCTTGAGCTATTATGATTTGAAAATATAAATATGTGTCCAACAGTTGTCGAAGCGCTGCTCGATAAGTACGCATTTTGTCTAGACAAAACTGTACCACTATATGTTTGATTTACAACTTGTTGACCACTTTTAAGCACAACAACATTTTTACTTGGCAAAGTCCTTATATCTAAATTAAATCTTGTTCCAAGTGTTGTAGTTACCGATGGGGTATTTGCGCTACTTCCAAGATAGATAGCATATGTCCCATTCGAACCATGAGGAATTCCACAAAAGCTTCTAGTTGTTCCAGTACTTGCAGTATATTCTTCATTTCCAAATAATGATTGTGCAGAACTATTTGTAATAACTGTACCATCAAATGTTATCCTAATAATTTCATTTTGCCAATAATATCCAGTATCTATATATTGAGTACCACTACTTTGAATATACTCAACTAATTGATATTCATTTGGTAATACTTTTTCCACCACTTCTTCATAAGCACTTACCCTTTTTCCATCAATTGACTCAGGTATTGTTTGATTTATTACTTCAGTCCATGTACTATTATCACTTGAAACATATGTGACATTATCATAATATGTTCTTCCATCATTCCAACGATGCCATACTGCTATTTCATCCAAATCCTGAGCACTACCTAAATCAACAATTGCACATTCATTTGTGTAACTGTTACCACTAGAACTATTTACATATATGTCTGGCATTAAAAAACCATCAACTAATTTAAATAATGTCCCTGTTGAACTTGAATCAGCTGTTATACCACTTATAGTTTTTTTTAGGGCAAGATTACTACCATTTTTTATTGCCTGAATTTCCGACCAAGCATTCCAACCATCAACTGTACTACCAGCTATACAATCTTTTATGTATCTTACATTATTAAGTTTTGCGTTAGTTTTTTCAACTAAACCTGCATATGTGATTGTTACCTTCCCAGCGCCAGAATTCTCTTTGTATTTAATTTTTCCATCTATAAAATATTTACCACTATGATGTAATGTATTTTCGCTAGTGCCAATCAAAGGAAAACCAGATTCATCAATCGCTGCATAAAATACGTCGCCAGCATATCCAGAAATAGCTGAATTATAATATGGATCTTGACGACCTGGTGAAACTTTCATTATATTTTGATGATATCCTTGCACTGAATCTTGTTCCAAATCAGAATCGGATGGTGTAGAAGTAAAATATCTTATACTTGTTTCATCCTCTGTTCCTATATTACCAGTATAAATGTATAATTTTTCACCTTTTGATAAATATATATATCCTGAAGCAAATTCACCATTAATACCAGAATTATATGGGCCCCATGCTTCTACAAAATAATATCCACTTACTGGAGTTTCAAATACTTGATAATCTTCGCTATATTCAAACGTCTTTCCTCGTAATATCGCTGTATTTGCGTTTGCTACAAACTTGTCACCTGTATGTAAGTTATTTGGATCATCTGGTTTTATATATCCTATTGCATTTATAAATGCTGTTACTGTCTTTCCTATTACTTCATTTGATGCTTCTTCATCTAACCACATATATACTTCTATTATTTTTGTTTGTCCTGCTGGTACTTGTAAATCAATTAATACTGATGCATCTTGTGTTAAATTTGCATATGAATATGTACTTGTTCCTTGGACCTTTGCCGCTAATTTAACATTTGTATAATCAATTGATGCTCCTTCTTTAGCTGCATACACTTTTGTATACATTACATCTGTTGCATTATTTGTCACTTTAAATAAGTATGGTGTTTGTGATGTACCTTCTGTGGTATTCATTGGATATACATCTCCAGTGATTGTTGTTCCATATGTTGTTCCACCTGTTGAACAACTCTCATCCATACACATATCAAAAGATAATTGTCCAAATGACACTGTTCCTATATCCTTTTCATCTATTGTAAAATATATTGCATATGTTAAACCGAAAAAAGTTATAGCGATTCCTATAACTGTTAATGAAGTTATTAATATTTCTCTTTTTATTATCTTTGTTAGATTCATATTTACTTCCTTATTATCATTATATTATTATTATAGCCATAAATCTAATATTATTCAAGTGATTTTAAAGAAAAATATATAAAAAGTACTCTCTCGAGTACTTTTATTATTTAAAGCGTTTGAACTGTTTGATTGTCATCTAACATCTCAAAGTTTTCATTCTTTTCTTCTTCTTTCATTTTTTTATGTATTAAAGCAAAGCCAACAATCATAATAATACCTAATGCTAACATTATTAAACTTACTATTAATCCTTTATTTTTTATTACTTTTAATATTGGAGAAATAATAAATTCAAAATTTTTAGCATCTCCTGTTATTAAACTTTTTACTGCTGTTATTCCTAAGAATGCCTGTAACATTATAAATGATGATAAAACAGTAGTTATTCCATACCATATAAGTGGTTTATAAATTGACCATCTAAATAAGCACATTATTAAATAAGTAACTATAAATAAAACTATAAAAACTATTGTAATTGTATTTCCTAATATTAGTCTTATTACTTGTAAATCACTCTCATTAATATTATTTTTTACATAATTTGAAATATTTAATGATTTTTCTATTTCAGGATATTTTACTTGAACAAGTTTTAAAAATGTTTGTTTATTTTTTAAAGTTAAATTTGTTTCTGATTCAACATCATCAACTAATTTTACTATTGCATCATAACTAAGTGTAACATCCTTATCATTTACGATATTGTCAATATTATTATATAAGTATTCATCTAAGAATTCTTTAAACGAATTAGATTCTAATATTTTATCTGTTTCTTCTACTGAGAAACCTAAAGTATCAAATACACCATATATGTCAGAAGTTGTTGTTGGACTAGTTGATATTATTTCTTTAACATCTATTTCATTAACAATTTTACTTATTGAATCCTTTGTTATTAAAGTCTTAACAGATGTAAAAGTTATAAAACCAATTTGAATTCCAAATAAGAATATACATATAATCCCACAAATTATTCCCCCTAAAATAGATAAAGCTTTTTTCATACTACTCACTCTCCACTATATAAAGTTTACTACTATCTTTTATTATAGTCAATTTAGCACTTGTTTGATAACCTAAATCTTCAACATATTGCCACCTAGTTTTAACTACATATGAGTCAAATTCTTCTTCACCAATTTTATATTTGCTTTCTGTTACCTCTTCAACATTTACTTCACTAACTTCTGGTAATTTTTGTTCTCTTTTTCCATTATAATTAACTTCTATATATTTATATATTGTATCTTTTGCTTTTAATTTAAAATTATCTTTTATTTCTGGATAAATAAATTCTAAACCACCTATATCAGTATTAGAAACTTTATTTGATAAAGAATAAAAATCTATAACATATAATTTTGAAATACATTTAGCATATTCTTCAAAATCAATAGTTTCTTTATTTAATGTATTAGATAAATTATCAAATTCACTCTTGTATAATTCAGTATCACTTTCTTGTAATGAATATCCATATAATTCCAAATTTTTAATAACTACATCTTCTTCTACTTTTTTAAAGAAATCATTATATACAACATATCCAATATATGAAAATATTACTATTCCCAATATTATAAATGATATTGTAATTATAGTATCTAGTTTATTCTTCATTTCTTCAACTCCTTTTTAAGATTTAACTTTTCTTTTTTTATTAAGTCATAAAATATTATATTGTTTGATATATTTAATCTTCTTTCTGAATACTTTTTTAATCTTTCAATATAGTTTTCATCAATAGGTTCATCACTTGTTGAAATATAATCTCCTTTTAAACTATTATAGTAAACTTTATTGGTTAGAAAATTACCATTTGGAAATACAACTATCTTTTCGTTATTACTAAATATATCATTACCTACTGCATATTTATATTTAAAGTTAAACATATTTGCAAGAGTTGGCATTAAATCATACATACCCATTACATCACTATATTTACCTATATATTCACTATCTTTAGAATAAATAATAAGTGGCGTATTTTTTAATAATTCAAATTTATAATTTTCAAGATCAACATAATTTTCGTCTTCTTCTGTTAAAAATTCTTCAGTTACTGGATCATAATTATATAAATTATTAAATTCATTCTTAGCGATTCTTGATTCATGATCACCATATAAAACTACTACTGTATTATCTAATATTCCACTACTATCAAGTAAATCCATTAATTCACCTAAAGCAGCATCTGCATAATGAGCTGATCTTAGATAATTCCCCATTTCAGTACCTTCTAAATATGAATAATATTCTCCTAAATCAAATTCTCCATATTTATCTATTTGATTATATGGTGAATGATTAGTAAGAGTTATTATCTTCCCATAAAAAGGTTTATTCATATTATTTATGTTATTTAAAAGTATTAAAGATTGTTTATAAAACTCTTTATCAGAAAGACCTAATCCAATAATCTCATCTTCTGTTATTACATATGAATCTTCAGAATAAAATTTATCATATCCAAACGTTTTATACATTGTGTTTCTATTCCAATAATCCCCATTATTAGCATGCATTACAAAAGTATAATACCCTTTACTCTTAAATATACCTGCTAAGCTCTCATATTCTCTATCAAAATAGCTTACAAAAGTAATTCCCTTTGTTGAAGGAAGTAATCCAGTTTCAAAAGTAAATTCTGTATCTGAAGATGTTCCAGTTGTTATTTGAGGATAGAACTTATCAAAATACATACTTTTTTCAATTAATTTATTTAAATTTGGTGTAACTTCTTTATCATTAATTTTAAGACCTATTAAAAAGTTTTGTATACTTTCTGCATGAATCACTAATAAATTTTTACCTTCAAATATATTTGTATATTCATTACTATATTTCTTTTTAGTACTTTCTTCCTTATAAAATTCTCTAAATTCATAAGCTGCTTGATCATAACCGAAATTATCATCAATTTTTGGCTTTAAAGAATCAATAAAATCATTAATTGTATATGTATATAATCCAAACTTTTGCATTATATATTCCCTATTCCAAGTTTTTGTGAACTTATCTACATCAATTTCTGTTAAAAACAGCAAAGATAAAACCATTAATATAAATGCAAAAAAGAATGTTCTTTTAAACATTTTAGAAGATATTTCACTCTTTTCAATTTTAAAATAATATTTCTTTTTATTTAAATTTTTATGTATTAAAACAAATACAAATAAGAATATAACATATACAAAATGAATTAATCTTAATTTATCAAATACAGATGATTTAACATCTTTAAGCATTATCATTGACTCAATTAAACTAACTGATAAAAAAGATTTATAAAATGTATAATATAAACTATTAAAGATACATAATAAAGTAAAAAATACTAACAAACTAAAGAAATATTTAAATTGATTGTTTGGCTTAAAAAAGTATCCAAATGAACCAATAAATAATATTATTGCAGTATCATATAACAAAGGTTTTATAGAAAGTGATATGCCAACCGTTAATAATCTTAAAGTAAAACTTAATAAAAGGCAAATAATTACATATGAAGAAAATAAAATATTTGTAGATAAATACTTCTTAAATGAATTAATAAAATTTATATTTCTTTTTTTAATTCTCATCGCCTTTAATTATAACAAAATAGTAATGCTATTTCAATTTAGCATTACTATTTTTTATTCTCTCTTGTATTTCTTTTAATTTAATTGTATTTGTTTTTTCATTTTCTTCTTCTGAATTTTTATAATTAAGTACTAGACCTATTACGAACACATATGAAAGTAACCAAAACCATAACATCAATATAACTATATTTGATAAAGCTCCATATAATATTCCATAATTAGCGATATTATTTATATAAAATGAATATATTGCTGTTATTAAAGACCAACTTATTGTTGTAAATAAAGCTCCTTTATTAACATATGAACTCTTTATTTTTTCATCTGGCGCTAATGTATAAATAACTTTAATAATTATAAATATAGTAAATAATGTTAGAGGCCATTTTAATACTGGATATAACATATTTATTAAATTTACTATTTTTGTATCTATTCCTATAGATATAAGTAATTTTAATATATGTGATCCAAATAAAGGAACAACTAAAATAAATGTAATAAGCATTATTAAAAATATTGTAATTACAAATGATTTGATTGTTTTCTTTAAAACATTCGAATCTTTTACATTAAAAACTATATTTGAAGCAGTTATAATTGACTTTGCTCCATTACTTGTCACATAAAATGAAATTAAGAAAAGTAATATATTATTATATCCTAAAGATGTTGCAATTACGTTTTTAATAATCATATCAGAAACTGACACTGAAAATGTTGAAGTTAAAAAATTAGAAATAGCATTTGTTGGTATTTTGAATAGAGATGCTACAAAAAAAATAATAGCAAACGCTGGAATTACACAAATTATGAAATAGTAAGCTAGATGAGCAGGTAAAATGCTCATCTCTTTTCTTCTTATTATTTCTAAAAATTCACTCCAATATTTGCTAAATTTATTTTTCACTAGAACCTTCCTTATTAGCTCTCATTCTATTAGTAGCATCATTAATTGCATCATCAATAGTATTAAGTTCATTTTCAATCATTGCATATCCTAAAGATGCACCATAATTTTTATAAGGTAATGATAAATTTAATTCTCTTGTTAACTTATGAATGTAAGAAAGTATTATTTTTTCTTCATAACCAACTAAATAAACCATAAATTCATTACCATCTGTTCTCATTATTTCAGAATTTTCTCTTTGAGTTTTTATAAGCACATTAGCGGCTGCTTTTATTTGTTTATCCCCTTCTTCATGACCATATTTATCGTTTAAATCTTTAATTTGATTTAAATCAAGTATAAGAATTGCTTGAGGATATACCTTATTTTCACTCCAATATTCAATATTATCATTTAAGTAATTTCTATTTTTTAAATTAGTCATTACATCAATATATAATAATTTATCTTCTTTTTTTATTCTCTTACTTATTCTTATCTTATGTGCAAGTTTATATGCAACAAAAGATCCAACTCCTAACACTAATATAATATAAATTATATTATTTAATATAAAACTTAATATAATATTGTTTCTAGCATCACTATATAATTTTTGAGTAGAACGACTCATCATTTCAGAATCACTATTTAAAGTTAAATAGAAATCAAATAATTTATTTAAAGATGTATTACTTCCTTTTAATAAGAAAGAATTTTCTATATCTTGAGAATTACTATATTTAATAACAAAATTTTTGAATTTATCATTTTTATAATATTCATATAATTCTTTTTCAACAATTATAATTGAATTTTTATTAATATTCTTAAATAATTCTTTACTATTTTGATATTCTTTAACTTTAAATAACCCTTTTGTTTTCATTATTGAAGTTAAATTCATTCTACTAAGCATTTCAACATTAGAATTTGATAACGTTGAAAGTGTTTCAATAGTTAATGGATTATCAGCATGAGTAAGTACTACATATTCTTTTGTAATAAATTTATTTGAATTTATATACCCATTAGCGCCTGTAGAATAGTAATTAGCTACTATATCTAATTTTCCTTCATTTAAAGCAAGAATAAGATCATCAATACTCTTATATGAATGATATTTATATGTTACTCCAGAAAGCTCTGAAAAGCCTGTTAAATATGCACTAGTTAATCCAGTAAACGTATTATTTACAGTACCTTCAAAAGGTAAATTATTTAAGTAACCAACATTATAATCGTCACTAATAATTTCACTCTTTTGAATCTCTGTATAGTTTTTAGCTTTATAATATAAATCAACTAAATATTCATTTCTCTTTTCATTTGCTTTTTTAGACCATCTATCATAAAACTTTTGCATTATACCATTTAATTCATTATTAGTAGGAGATAAATTTAATACATAATAAGCATTAAATCCATCTATATGATAATTAATTATATAGTTTTCCCTTATTATATCATTAATTGCTAAATATAATGGAACAATTGCATAGTCACAATCTTTTGAAGTAAATGCAACCTTTAAATCATCAAAAGTACCATATCCTTTATATGTAATTTGATAATCACTTAAATACTGTTTAACAACATCTAAATGAGATAATAAAATACCTACTGTTTTACCTTTTAAATCATTTAAAGATGTTATACTACTATTAGTTTTACTTATAACAACATAATGATCTTTATAAAAAGTAAGTGCATTACTATCATTATTACTTAATTTCATAGAATATTCTTTAGTACCTTCATTAACAATATTAAAAGATACATCAATGTCTTTTTCTAAAGCAGATAAATAATCATAAAAAACCCCATTACCACTATTTGAAAAAACTGGTAATGTATTATCTACATAAACATCAACAACATTATTAGCATTCTCACTTATCCATTTCTTTTGAGCGTGAGTATAACTTTTATCATTTTTTATTAAATATATGATTATATAAGCTACTAAAGCTAAAACTATTACACCTATAGTAATCAATATAATTTTATTTTTTGTATTTTTTTTCATAATTAATTCCTTGTCCAAACTACCTCAAAAGAAGAAGAATTCTTATATCCCATTATTGGATAAAAAGTTGTTTCACTTGATTCTTCAGAATCACATTTAACAATAAATTGAATGTCATAATAACTCTTTTCATCATCACTAAATTTTTCAAGTGATTTTAATACTAAGTTTTTAGCATCATCTGTTTTAATGACTTCAGATAAGTCAAATGTAACATAAATAATTTTACCTCTAGTTTTTATACTTTTTAAACTCATCTTAGTATCTTTATATAATTCTTCTATTTCACTTTTTAATGAACTGTGAATTTCATGTGATTCTATTCCATCAAGTCTATCTCCATATTTATCTTGATTATATCCTACATAAAAATATTTAAACAACACAAATAATATTAAGCCAAAGCATATTAATAATATAAATGCTAAAACTAATAACACTTTATTTTCCCTTATCTTTTTCATACTTCCTCCGGTAGTACAATTATACTATAAAACTTTATTTTTTTCCACAAGTAGTTATTTATAAACCTAAATTTTCTTTCATTTCTTTTTCTTTCCATATATTAATATTATATTCGAGAGCTTTATCATATTTGCTTCCAGGAGCATCTCCTACTATTACAACATCTGTCTTTTTAGATACAGATTCACTTGTTCTACCACCCATTGATTCAATTTTATCTTTTATTTGATCTCTTTTGATTTCTCCAAAAGAGCCAGTTATAACAAAAGTTTTATCAGTTACTAAATCATTAGTTATTATCTCTTTACCTAAGTATTTCATATTAATACCTAAATCTTTTAATTCATTAATTTCTTTAATATTATCTTCATCTTTAAAGAAACTTATAATGTTATTAGCTAATATCTCACCTATATCATAAATAGCAACCAAATCTTCAAAAGTAGCATTCATCAATTCATCCATTGTTTTATATTTTTTACATAATATTTTTGCTGTTTTAGCACCTATTCCAGTAATACCTAATGAATATATAACTCTTTCAAGTGAGTTAGATTTACTATTTTCAATACTTTCTAGTAATTTGTTAACACTCTTATTGCCAAAACCTTCAAGTTCCATTAATTCTTCTTTTTTATTCTTTAAATAATAAATATCTTTAAAAGTTTTAATATATCCCATATTATAGAAATCTTCTATTATTCTTTCGCCTAAACCGTCTATATTCATGGCATCTCTTTCAACAAAGTGAATTAAACCTTCTATATTTCTAGCTGGGCAATTCTCATTTGGACAGAATATATCTACGATGCCTTCTTTTTTAAGCAAAGGGCTACCACATATAGGACATTTATCTATCATTTTAAATTCAGTTGTATTATCTCTTCTAGATTTCTCTACACTTACAACTTCTGGTATAACATCTCCTGCTTTTCTAATATATACATAGTCTCCTACTCTAATATCTTTTTTAATTACATAATCTTCATTATGAAGAGTTGCTCTTGAAATAGTAGAACCTGCTACTTTAACTGGTTCAAGTACTGCATTAGGTGTTATATTACCAGTTCTTCCAACTGTAAATATTATATCTTTAACTCTAGTTAATACTTCTTTAGGAGGAAATTTATATGCAGTTGCCCATTTAGGAACTTTAGCAGTAAACCCTAATTCCCTTTGACCTTCTATATCATTAAGTTTAATAACAATACCATCTATTTCATAAGGTAAATTAGGTCTTTCTTTAGTCCAATATTCAATAAATTCTTTTACTTCTTCAATGTTTTTACAAACCCTCGTATTAGGATTAACTTTAAATCCTAACTTTTTAATATGCTCTAAACTCTCATAATGAGTTTTAAAAGGTGTTAATGGATAATGATACATAAAGTTATCTAAGTTTCTACTAGCAGTTATCTTAGAATCTAATTGTCTAACGCTACCTGCAGCTGCATTTCTAGGATTTTGAAATAAAGGCAGTCCTTCATATTCTCTTTTAGCATTAAGAGTTTCAAAACTCTTTTTACTCATAAATATTTCTCCACGAACAACAATATCTTCTGGATAAGTTAATTTTAAAGGAATAGAAGATATAGTCTTAACATTATGGGTAATATCTTCACCCACTACTCCATCTCCTCTGGTTGCAGCTTGATATAACATACCATTTCTATATTCAACTGTAACTGCAAGTCCATCTATTTTAAGTTCACAAACATATTCTGGATTATTAATCACTTTTTTAATTCTATTATCAAACTCTTCTACTTCTTCAGCGTTAAATACATTACCTAAACTAAGCATTGGAACATTATGAGTTACTTTATTAAACTCACTTATAACAGTTCCGCCTACTCTTTGTGTAGGAGAATCATCTCTTTTATATTCTGGATATTTTTCTTCAAGAACTATTAATTCTTGCATTAATCTATCATATTCAGCATCAGATACACTAGGATTATCTAAAGCATAATATTCATAATTATATTTATTTAATAATTCAACTAACTCATTAATTCTATCCATCATATTCACCCTCATATATATTATACACTTAAAATTATTAAATAAAAATAAAGAATATTATAAATTCTCTTTATTTATAAAAAAAATAATGTTATATTAAAATTAAGAGGTAGGGTTATGGCAAAGCATAAAAGAGAAGTAACAGATGCAATGATCAATATGTGGGGTATGACAACCACTGACTGGATGGGTTATGAAAAAGGTAAAAGGGATATATTTACTTTTCATCATTTAAAAGTTGCTAAAAGATTTGGGGGACCTATTGAAATATGGAATGGTGCTATACTATGTGGTCAAACTGCTCATCCATATCTACATACTGTAGAAATACATGATAGAGATAGATTTCTATATCTTACTAAAATATTAATTGAAGTTAATGAACAAAGGCATATGCCTACTCGTGAGCAATTGCTTAAAATAGATGAAGCACTAAATATATTTGAACAAGAGCATTCTAGTGATACTAATAAGGATGGTTATTATATAATAAAAGACACTTATACAAGAAGATTAGTAAAAAAGAGAGGACTCTACTTTTTTGATGACAGTTTGTAATAAAGGCGCTCTATAAATAAATCTTGGATTATCACTCATAATAGCATCTTCTATTTTACTCACGATAGAATTTAATTTATATTGTTCAATGAATCTAAATAGCTTAGATTCATTTTTTCTTATACTTGATTCTTTATTTTTAAAATACATGCTTCTACTCAAATATTTATATTTGTTCTCAAGCATAACATCATTAAAGCCAGTTTTATAAGCACCGGGTTCTATTAAAGATATTTTAATATTCTTAGAAATAAGTTTTAATTCTTTTTTTAAAGCAATTGATAAATTAATTAAGGAAGATTTAGTAGATCCATATATACCCATAAATTTAAAAGGAACTAATCCAATTAAAGATGAAATAACTATTATTCTCCCATAATCATTATCGTACATATTTTTAATAACTGATTTTATTACATTAATAGTTCCAAATACATTAACTTCATAACACTCCTTAATTTTTTCAATAGGTATATCTAACACACTTCCACCTACTCCAATAGATGCATTTAATACTACTATATCAAATTCATATCTTTTTATTTTTCTTAAATCTTTAATATCAGTAACATCTATTTTAATAGCCTTAATATTTTTATAATCTTTTATCTTTTCTTTAGCATATTTAAGTTCATCTAGTCTATGAATGCCTATATACACTTTATGATATAAAGATATTCTTTTAGCAACTTCAAAACCTATGCCACTATATCCTCCTGTTATTAACACTCTCACTTATTTCACCCTATATTTAGTATTAACTATATAATTGTTTTAATTCCTTTTATTTTAAGTATTATCTTTCTAATAATATCAATTGGTATAACTGTGAAAGATAAAAATATTACTATATTAAATTCTATAAAAGTTAGTCCTGTTGTTCTAAATATTTCTCCTCCAAAATATATTAAAATTATTTGAACTACTGATATTAATAAAATTATAAATATAAATACTTTATTTTTAAGGATGTTAGCTAGTATATTTATTCTAGTAGTTCTTGCATTAAATAAATTAAATATAGCTAAAAATATAAATAGACTAAAAAATGCAGTCATTAAATATTTATTATTATTTCCTATTCTAAATAAATTAGTAATTATATTACTTTTTAAAAATAATAAGCAGAGAATAGTACAATATAAACTATCAAATAATATTTGAATTAACATATGTTTGTTAATTATTGGTTCATCTTTCCTTTTAGGCTTTTCTTCCATATATTCTTTTAAAGGTGCTTCATACGAAAAAGCTAAAGCAGCTAGTGTATCCATAACCATATTAACCCATAACATTTGAACTACTGTTATAGGAGATAATATTCCAAAATAAGGGCCTATTATGCTAAGAGATACTGCACAAAAATTAACTGTTAATTGAAATATAATAAATTTTCTTATACTTTTAAATACTGTTCTACCAAAAAGAATTGCATTTGATATAGATAAAAAATTATCATCTAATATTATTATATCTGATACTTCTTTAGCTACTTCAGTTCCACTTCCCATTGCAAAACCAACGTTAGATTTTTTTAAGGCTGGGGCATCATTTACTCCATCTCCAGTCATTCCTACAGTTAAACCTAATTCTTGAGATAAAGTTACTAATCTACTTTTATCTTTTGGAAGGCTTCTAGCTAATACTCTTAGTTTTGGAATAATATTTTTTACTTCATCATCAGACATATTATTTAATTCTTCAGAAGTTAATATAATACTACCCTCATCTAACATATTTAATTCTTCTGCAATACCTTTAGCAGTGTAAAGAGAATCTCCTGTAATCATAACAGTTTCAATGCCAGCATTCTTAACTAATTTTATCCCTTCAATTGCTTCTTTTCTTACAATATCTTTCAAATACATAAATCCAAGTAAAATATATTCATAATTTTCTTTAATAACTAATGCTAGTATTCTTATACCTTTTTTAGCATCTTCATCTATTCTATTTAATAATTCTTTTTTACTATTTAATATTTTTTTATTATTATCACTATCATAATAATATTTACATTTATCAATTAATATTTCATATGCACCTTTTATAAATGTTTTATTCTTATCATAACTTGTTACTACACTAGAATATTTAATTTTGCTATCAAAATGTTCCTTATTAATTACTTCATAAATATTACTATAATCTTTAACATATTCAATAACTGCTCTATCAGTAGAATTACCACCTATTACATTAGATCCTTCTATTATTGATTCATTATTATAATATAAAGAAATTGATATTAATTCTTTAATAGTTTTATTATAAATATTATCTATATTTTCATAAAAAGATTTATCATAATTCATATATCCAATACATTTTAATTTACCTTCTGTAAGCGTTCCAGTTTTATCAGTAAATAATATATTTAAACTACCTGCTGTTTCGATACCAACTAGTTTTCTAACTAAAACATTACTTTTAAGCATTCTTTTCATATTAGAAGAAAGAACTAAAGTAATCATCATAGGAAGTCCTTCTGGAACTGCAACTACTATAATAGTAACAGCCATTGTAAGAGCATATAAAATATGAGGCATTATAATACTAGGATTACTTATAAAATTAATTATTTTATTTAAATCAAAATTATTTTTAATTATTATTACATTTATTAAATAAGAAAAAAATGTTAAAAAGGAACCAATATAACCAATTCTACTTATTATTTTAGCTAAACCCCTTAATCTTAATTTTAAAGGACTTTCTGGAGCATATTCTTGTATCTCACTAGCAATACCCCCATAGAATGTTTTATCCCCTACATTAGTTATTCTAATCACTCCACTATTATTAATAACAATTGAACCTTTATACAAAATATCATTTATCTTTTTATTCTTTTCTTTAGTTTCACCTGTTAATGAAGATTCATCAACACTAATATTACCTTTAATAAGAATTCCATCCGCAGGTACTTTATCTCCACTTGATAAATGTACTATATCATTAACAACTATTTCTTCTATATTAATACTTTCTAATTTACTATTTCTTTTAACCTTACATTTTATTTTAGATGATTCACTCTCTAATTTTTCAAAAGCTTTTTCACTACCATATTCAGATATAGTAGAAATAGAAGATGATAAAAAAATAGCTACTACTATACCAATAGTTTCATATATATTAGAATCTTTAAATAAAAAAACTATCTTAACTACTAGAGCAATTAAAAGAATTTTAATAATTGGATCATTTAAAGATTCAATTAATAAACTTAAAAAAGTATTTTTCTTTTTATGAGTTAAAATATTACTACCATATAACATCCTAGAATCTAATACTTCTTTGTCTGATAGTCCAGTTTCTATTTTACTCACCTCATAAAATATTACTCACTTTGTCCTTTTTTTAGAATATAAATAGTTAGATAAATAAAAATCGTGATTTAAAATCACATTTTTTCAATATTGAATCAATAGTATATTTTATTATAGCACTCTATTCTTTACTATCAATTTGCTTATACAAAACATCATTAAGCTTTATCATTTGATAATTATTTAAGCATTTACTCATCTGCAATCCTATTAATTTTATAGTATTCTCATTCGTATATTAATCCCCTTCTAAATAAAAGAGGGTTATTATACATTAATTATTATAGAAGAAAAAATGTGCAAATTTTAGATTCGCACATTTATATGTTTATCACTGAAGAAATAGGAATAATATAATTTTTTTCATCTAAATGAATTAACTCATCATAGCAGCATATTATTCCACCAGGTTCAATTTGCTTCTTAGTGTCATTTAATTTTTCAAAATTCTTTATCATTGCTTTAGTTGGATTTCCAGTCTTTTTAATTTCAAAAGGATATATTTTATTGTTCTTTTCGAAAATCAAATCTATCTCATTTTTTTCTTTATCCCTATAATATGATAATTTAGGATCAATTCCCATAGAATTATAAGATTTAATTATTTCAGAAATAATATATGTTTCCAAATAATGCCCAGATTGCTCGCTTAATTGTAAATCCCTTGCAGTATCCCAACCAGCAAGATATGAACACAACCCTGAGTCCATAAAAACAATTTTTGGCATATGTGTAATTCTTTTTAATCTTGTATTCATGAATGGTTCTAGTAAATATACAATTCCACTATTAACAAGAATATTTAGCCATGTTTTTGCAGTTTTATCCGTAATACCTATTTCATTTGCTATATTACTATAATTTAATTGTTCCCCATTTCTTGTTGCAACACTAACCATAAAATTTTTAAAAGTTGTTGTATCTAAAATTTCTAATTGATTTTTAACATCTTTACTTAGATATGTTTCCACATAAGAATAAAAGTAATCTTTTTTATCCATATCTGGAATATCATACAATTCTGGCATACCGCCTTCAAAAATTCTATCATATAATTCATTAACATTAATCGTAGTATTAGATTTTGTAAGATTATCTGGTTCAAACACTTTTTTATTTTCATTTTGAACAATTTCGGAATATGTTAAACTATTAAGTTTTACTATTCCAACTCTTCCGGCTAAACTCTCTTGAACGTTATTCATTAATTTTATTTGTTGAGAACCAGTTAGCCAATACATTCCTCTCTGTTTTTCTTTATCTACTATTATTTTGATATATGGGAAAAGCTCTGGAGCATATTGGGCCTCATCTATTAAAAGTGGCCATGGATGTTCTTCTAGAAACATTTTAGGATTTGTACTTGCTTGTTCTCTTAATACTTTATCATCTAATGTAACATATGACATACCTTCCGGAATATATTCAGTTAATAAAGTGGTTTTACCAACCTGTCTTGGCCCAGAAACCAATAAAACTCTAAACGTTTTATTTATTTGTATTATCTTTTTATACGCTTCTCTTTTTAGCATTTAATCACCTCATACATTTATAATTATATAATTCATTCCGAAAAAGTCAAGACATTATTCCGGAAAAGTCGGATTTTCATTCCAAAATAGTCAGCTTGTTATTATAAAAAAATCTTGTCTAATTCTTACTTAATTTTTACTTAAAAGAGAAGATGTTTCTATCTTCCTTAATATTTCTTATTTATTACATAATTCTAATATTTTTCTCATTGTATTATTACTTCTTTATCTGATAGCCCAGTTTCTATTTTACTCACCTCATAAAATATTACTCATTTTGTCCTTTTTTTAGAGTATTAATATAAAAAAATTAGTTGTTAATACAACTAATTCAAATTTTTAAATGCTTTTGTAACTACGCTTTCAATATTAATGCTCTTTTGTGTGGTATTACCTTTCATCAAATATAGTAAATACTCTATATTCCCACTTCCTCCTCTTATTGGAGAGTATGTCAAATTCTTTGGATTATAGTCAATTTTCTCAAACTCACCAATAATATCTGCTATTATTGACATGTGTATATCTTTATTCAAAATTATTCCTTTATATTTATCTGCTAATTCTTTACCACACTCAAATTGTGGTTTTATTAAACAAACTATCTCTTTAACATTATTTAGTTTTTTAATTGTTGGTATTATTTTCTTTATAGAAATAAATGATACATCAATTGTAATTATATTAGAATCATTAATTAAATCAATATCAATATCCCTAAAATCAGTATTTTCAAGCAATACTATCTTACTATTATTTCTTAAAGTTTCATCCATTTGATTATTTCCCACATCGATTGCGTAAACTTTTTTTATATCATTTTGGATAGCATAATCTGTGAATCCGCCTGTCGAAGAACCAATATCACACATAATTTTATTAGTAAAATCAATATTGAATTCCCTAGATGCCTTTTCCAATTTTAAGCCGGCACGAGAGACATATTTAAATGCGCCCTCTTTAACAGTTATTTCATTGCAATCATTTACCATCAAAGAACTTTTATATACTTGCTTACCATCACAAAAAACAAAACCATTTTTAATTGCTTCTTGAGCTTTACTTCTTGTATTAGATAACCCTCGTCTAACCATTTCTTGATCTAATCTCATACTTTACTCCTACACACAAAAATTATATCATAATATTTTATCTTTTTTTAAAATATTAAAAATGTTATAATTTATTTAAGAGGTTTGGTTATGAAATTAGATGTAATAGTTCCTTTGTATAATGAAGAAGAAAATTTAAAAGATTTCTATAAAGCTGTTAATAAAAGTTTAAAAGATATTGATTATAGATTAGTATTTATTAATGATGGTTCTTCTGATAACTCATTAAGAGTATTAAAAAAGTTATATGAATCAGATAAAAAAAGAATTAGAATAGTAAGTTTTTCTAGAAACTTTGGTAAAGAATCTGCTATATACGCAGGACTTAAAAACTCTAATGCAGAATATACTGCTATTATAGATGCAGATCTTCAACAAGATCCAGATTATCTTGTAGAAATGGCAAAATTATTAGACAAAGATAATAGTATTGATTCTGTATGTATGATTCAAGCACAAAAAAAGAATAGATTTTTTCAAAAACTATTCTACAGATTTATAAACAAAATATCTAAAACTAATTTTGTAAATGGCGCTTCTGATTTTAGAATGTTTAGAAAGAAAGTAGTTGAAAGCATTCTTTCTTTAAGCGAAAAGAACAGATTTTCAAAAGGGATATTCTCTTGGGTAGGATTTAATACATTATATTTACCTTATGTAGTTAAGGAAAGAAAAAAAGGTAAATCAAAATGGAATTTCTTTAAATTATTAAATTATGCGATTGATGGATTTGTAGGATTTTCTACTTCTCCATTAAAATTTTCAGTATATTTAGGATTATTATCTAGTTTCTCTGCATTTGTTTATTTAATAGTTATATTAATTAAAACACTAGTAAAAGGTATAGACGTTCCAGGATATGCATCAATAATATGTTTAATTCTTTTTATAGGAGGATGTATTTTATTAAGTATTGGAATACTTGGTGAGTACTTAGCTAAAACATATTTAGAAGTTAAAAATAGACCTATATATATAGAAGCAGAAAAAATAGGATTTGAAACTGATATATTATAAAACCAATAAGTTAACTTATTGGTTTATTTCTCTTTTTAAAGTTTTAACACTTTCATCAACATTTATATAATGAGTAAATTCATCTTTCTTAATAATATCAAGTAATACTTTAGGTCTAAAATCACATTTAGATAATTCATCAATGCTTTTCCATACATATTTTACATAATCTTTTTTATCTTCTTCGATTGTTTCAATTTCTTCTTTATTATAAATAGATTTATCATTAAATTCTACTTCATGAGCAAAGAACATTTCATGATAATCTTTTCCATTGTATGGAGAAACAAAGAAATTTTCAATAATTGCAATAGGCTTTGTAACAGTACCATCTAAACCAGATTCTTCTTTTAATTCTCTAAGTATTGCACTTATAGAATCTTCACCCATTTCACATCTTCCTCCAAGTAAAGAATAATAATCAACTTGTTTATGCTCTTGAACAAGTATCTTATCTCCCTTTTTAATAACTGCTCCTACTCTGTAATTAAAAACATAACCGTTCTTTTCAAAATAAACATTATTATCCATAATCACTCCTTTGAAAAGAATTATACCATAAAAAAATAGTATGCAAAGTACTATTTAAATAATTTCCATATATCTTTATTAGGAGTATCTATATTAAAAGTTAATAATTCTTTTGTTATAGGATGGTAAAAAGATATAGAAGTTGCATATAAAGCAAGTTGCTCATTATCTTTAACATTCTTATTATATTTGTGATCTCCATATAAAGGATAACCTCTTGATGAGAACTGTACCCTTATTTGATGAGATCTGCCTGTTTCTAAGTTTATTTTAACTAAAGAATAATTATTAACTTCTTTAATAACTTTATAAGTAAGAGATGAATATTTACCATTTTTATTAACAGTTACTATATTAGTTTTTTCATCTTTTAATAAATAGTCTTCTAACTTACCTTCTTTAACTTTAAGAATACCAGTTATTACTGCATAATATTCTTTTTTCATTTTATTAGTTCTTATTTGTTCAGATAACCTTGATGCACACTTACTAGTTTTAGCGAATACCATCAATCCACCAGTAGGTCTATCTAATCTGTGAACTAATCCTAAATAAACATTTCCAGGCTTATTATATTTCTCTTTTATATATTCTTTTAACATTGTAAGTAAATCTTTATCTTTAGAATTATCTTCTTGTACTGGAATATTGATAGGTTTTTCTACAACTAATAAATGATTATCCTCGTATATAATATTAATCATTTGATACCCATTTTCCATATATACCACAAGGAAGTATTAAATCATCTCTTAAAACTGGTAATCCAATTTCACCTGATTCAATAAATCCATTAGGATATTTTTTTAACATTGTAGTTTTTAATATATTATTTAATACTATTGAAGAAATACCTGTAGTGTATGAATTAATTAGAAAGAATAATGGTTTATCAGAAAGTATTTTTATACACGCATCAATTAATGTGTATAAATTTTTTTCAAATTTCCACATTTCTCCATTTGGTCCTCTTCCATAACTTGGTGGATCCATTACAATTGCATCATATTTATTTCCACGTCTTGCTTCTCTTTCAACAAATTTTAATACATCATCTACTATAAATCTTATTTTATTATTCTCTAGACCACATAATTTCATGTTTTCTTTAGCCCACTCTGTCATTCCTTTAGAAGCATCAACTTGAGTAACTTCTGCACCTACTGAAGAGCAAGCCATTGAAGCAGCACCTGTATATGCAAATAAATTTAATACTTTAATTGGTCTATTAGCTTTTAGAATCTTATTCATCATAAAATCCCAATTAGCTGCTTGCTCTGGAAATAATCCAGTATGTTTAAAATTAGTAAGAGATACTTTAAAAGTTAAATGTTTATAACTTACAGTCCAAGAATCTGGTACTTTAGACTTATATTCCCAAGATCCACCACCCTTATCACTTCTATGATAAAATGCAGATGCTTTATTCCATTCTGAGTAGTTTTCTACATCCCACATAGCTTGAGGATCTGGTCTTCTAACTATTATTCCATTCCAAGATTCTAGTTTTTCTCCATTACCACTATCTAAACACTTATAATCTTTCCATTCATTACTTATTAACATAAATACCTCTTATATTACAATATTTACTATTTTATCTTTAATAACTATTATTTTTCTTATTTCAGAAGTTCCAATAAAGTTTTTAACATTATCTATATTAAGAGCAACTTTCTTTAATTCTTCTTCACTTGTTCCTTTTGAAACAACTGCTTTGCCTCTTATTTTACCATTTATTTGAACAACTAATTCATAAGTATCTTCCTCTAATTTAGAATTATCAAATACTGGCCATTTAGATTTATATAGAACTTCACCTAAAGCATACTGTTCATTAAGTTCTTCAGTTATATGTGGTATTATTGGATTTAATAAAATTAATAGTAATCTATAATCATCTTTTGTTATGCCACTATCAAACTTTTCATATTCATTTAACATTATCATTAATGTTGAAACAGCTGTATTGTATTTTAAATGAGTTAAATCATATTCTACTTTTGAAATTGTTTTATTAGCTAGTATTTCATTTGTGTATCCAGTTTTATCATTAAGTTTTTCACCTATTTTGATAATTCTATCAATGAATCTAGAGCATCCTTTTAATGAATCAATATTCCATGGAACATCCATTTGATAATCTCCCATAAACATTTCATACATACGAAGAGTATCAGCTCCATATTCATTAATAATATCATCTGGATTAATTACATTACCTTTAGATTTACTCATCTTTTGATTATCAGGACCTAAAACCATGCCATGGCTTACACGAGTCCATATCATCTCTTTATTTGGAACAAGACCTATATTATACAAAAATTGTACCCAAAATCTAGCATATAATAAATGTCTTGCAGTATGTTCCATACCACCATTATACCAATCAACTTTATTCCAATATTTCATTGCATCCATACTAGCAAATTCTTTATCATTATTAGGATCCATAAATCTTAAAAAATACCATGAAGAGCCAGCCCATTGTGGCATTGTGTCTGTCTCTCTTTTAGCATCCATTCCACATTTTGGACATTTACAATTAACAAATTCAGAGATTTTAGCAAGTGGCGATTCACCTGTATCTGTTGGCTCATATTCAGTTACATCAGGAAGTAATACTGGTAAATCTTCTTCAGGAACTGGAACCCATCCACATTTTTCACAATAAATCATTGGAATTGGTTCACCCCAAAATCTTTGTCTTCCAAATACCCAGTCTCTCATTTTATAATTATTAACTCGTCTTGCTATTCCTTTGCTTTCTAACATTTCGGTTATCTTTTCTTTTGCTTCTTCAACTGTTAAACCAGTAAATTCTTCTGAATTCATTAAATGACAACCCTTGCCAAGATAATCTTGTTTTTCAAAAGCATGTTTAGAAATATCTCCTTCAATAACTTGAATTATATCTATATTATGTTCTTTTGCATATTCAAAGTCTCTCTGATCGTGAGCTGGAACTGCCATTACAGCACCAGTACCATAATCGCCTAAAACAAAGTCGCCTAAGAATATAGGTACTTCTTTCCCTGTAATTGGATGTATTGCTTTTATCCCTTTTACAAGTACACCACTTTTACCTTTATTAAGTTCAGTTCTGTCCATAGATGACTTTAATGATGTTTCTTTTATATAAGCTTCTACTTCTTCTTTATTTTCAACTCTAGGCATTAATTCTTGAATCAACTTTCCATCTGGTGCGATAACAAAGAATGTTATTCCATAAATTGTTTCAATGCAAGTAGTGAAAATACTAAACTTTCCACCACCAACTATATTAACATCTACCTCTACTCCAGTAGATTTACCTATCCAATTAATTTGACCTAACTTAATTTTATCTGCAAAATTAGTATCATCTAATCCTTTTAATAAATCTTCTGAGTAATCAGCCATCTTAAGCATCCATTGACTTTTTTCTCTTTGCTCAACTACTGAACCACATCTTTCACACACACCACCAGCTGCATCTTCATTAGAAAGTACCATCTTACATTTAGGACACCAATTAACTTTAGTAATGGCTTTATATGCCATGTCATGTTTAAAAAATTGAATAAATTGCCATTGAGTCCATTTATAATATTCTGGATCTGTTGTAGAAAAAGATCTACTCCAGTCAAATGAAAATCCTAAAGATTTCATTTGATTACCAAATACCTCTATATTCTTTTTAACAACATTCTTAGGATGTTGATGTGTTTTAATAGCATATTCTTCAGCAGGAGCTCCAAATGCATCATAACCCATTGGGTATAATACATTATATCCTTGCATTCTTTTCATTCTAGCAAGTGCGTCTTGAGCTGTATAACTTCTTACATGACCTACATGTAATCCTGACCCACTAGGGTATGGAAACTCAACTAATATATAATATGGATTGTCTCCTTTATTTTCTACTTTAAAAGCATTATTCTTATCCCAATACTCTTGCCATTTTTTTTCTATTTTTGAATGATTATACATAGTAACACTTCCTTTAAAACATAAGTAAATTATAATACATTTACACTTTTTTATCAAATAAATATATATTTTATATTAATATATTGACAAGGATTACAAAACATGCTATATTTTAATCATCCTAGATGCTATATATATTAACCTTAATTAATACTACAGTATTAATTAAAAAAATATTTATATGCTAGAACTAATTAAAATAATATTTGCATTAAAAAACACATTTATTATTTTAAAAACTCATTATCTAATAGGATATTTACTTTTTAGTAAATGAGACAGAAACTCACAATAATGAGATAATACAAACTAGACCCGGTAAAATCTAGTGTTGATGTTTTACAAAATATCAATATTTATATTTTACAAATACTAATAATTATTTCAATTAATATTTAATACTTTATATTTAATATATTTTTATATATTAATATATTAATTTATTAAAATATTAATTACCAAAATATTTATTGTATTTTCTAAATATTAATAATTATTTCAATTAATTTTAATATTTCTATATTATTATTAATCCATAAAATAACTTATTAATATTCTTCCTTAAATATTGGGAATATGTAAAACTAAATACAGTATTATATTAGTTTAAACTCAGTATTTATATAATTCTTTACCAAAATTATATTATTACTTTGAAAAAAAGGGAATTAATGAAACATTTAATTCCTTTTTTTTGTGTTATAGAACTTCAGTTATATTTTTTACTTCTTTTTTGGTAATATTAACAATTATTAAAGAAGTTGTTAAAAGTATACTCGATATAGAAAAAGCATTCTTTAAAGTTTCAATCAAAACATAAGTTGAATCTATTATTCCAGAACTTATCAAATCAACAATTTTACTATTGTAAGCATCATACCCATAATGTAAATCTTTAGAATCTAATTTTTTTATTATGTTATCATAATCTTCACCACTATTTTCAATTATTTTTTTCATTGGTGAAATTAAAACATTTTTTAAAATCTTATTTACCACTTCATCATTATCTAAGTTCTTTGATAAATTATAAAATTCCTTACCCCCTCCTAAAGAATAACCATATTCTTTAGCTATCCTTGATGCATAAACTGCATCTTCTATTCTCATTTTATTTAAAATCATTTCTGATTTTGTTTTAGCACCAACAAATATTATTGGAGTAAGAGATGATAAAGAGGATAATCTAGTCTCTAATATATCTTTTTTGTATTCATCATGTTCTTTATTTATAAGTTCTTTAATATATTCAATTCTATCATCTATTTTTTTATCTTTATTATTAAGTATTACACAACTATTTCTAAATACTTTAATACTAAGTGATTTTCCTAAATCATTTATATTAACATTATCTATACTTTTACCATTATTAAGTGATATTAATTTAGAAGATGTATAAATACATATATCTTCTAATATATCTATTTTATTTTCAGAATAATTAGGAGATTCTATGCCTATAACATTTAAAACATTATTTGATTTTAAAGAACATAAATATTCAATTACCTCTTCACTAAAAGATTCAGCAATTATAACAAGATTTTTACCTGTTAAATCATTTAATATATTTGATAATTGTGAGGAATACTCAATTTTTTGATCAGTTATTAAAAAATATGGATTATTAATTATTTCACTTTCTAATCTATCCTTTATCATATAAGAAGATACTACACTTGAATCTATAAACATTCCTTTTATATATTTAACATAGGTATTTTCATTATCACTTTCTTCAATAGCTATCTTACCATTATTTTTATTCTTTTTAAAAACTTCTGAAATAAGTTTACCATAGTATTCATTTCCAGAAGATATAGTAGCAATATTCTTTATATCTTTATATAATGCTTTCTTACTATTTTTTGAAAGTGTGGCACAAATATTTTCTATTTCTTTCCCTAAATTTTCTTTTAAAACATATGGAGACATACCTTCATTAATATAATTTAAACATTCTAAATACATAGACTTTAATAATACTAAAGATGTAGTTGTGCCATCTCCAACTTTATCACATGTTTTAATAGACGTTTCTTTAATAATTTTAGCGATTGCTTCTTCAGAAGGACTAAACTCTAGATTCTTAGCAATAGTCACTCCATCATTAGTAATAAAAGGTTCAGTATAATCAGTATCTATAATAGCATTATAACCTTTAGGTCCTAAAGTTAAACCTACATAATCACATAATTTAATTACAACACTTTTTATTAAATCTTGAGCTTCTTTACCACTTATAATTTCTTTATTCATTTATATCCTCTATCTCAGTCATATATTTCCAATACCTTTTAGGCATAAAGTTCATCTGACATCTTAAATTTTTTCTTTCTTTAATCATTACACTTTTAATAAATGTTTTCCACAATTCCTTATATGTTTTATCATTATCTTTTTTTGATAACTTATTTAAATCTAAATCTATAGTACTTATAACTTTATATTTATTTTTATCATAAAATACTGCTTTATTTCTCTTAGTATCTTCAATAACCCATGTTTCATTTTTTAATCTATTTTTGAAATGAGGTATTAATATTTCTAATACATCGTGCTCTGGAGCAATTTTAGAATATAAAATTCCATTAACATCTTCAAATCTTATAAATCCTTTTAGTTTATGAGCTTCTCTTCTTACCATATTTGAATATTTTTGTACTTTAATAATACTATCTAGTGTTCTTATTTTATTTAAATTCTTACCATATTTATAGCCATTAATTAAATAATTAACTATATTTATTTCTTTATCATTTTTACTTGATAAAAAAGCATTATAAACATTATATAAAGTCATATCACTCATTCTTTTAGGAATAGAATTAAATATTTTATTAGATATATTTAAATCAGTATCTATAGTAATATAATTTTCAAATAAACTTAACTTAGTTTTATCTTTTATTACATTCAAAGGTAATACTTTTTCAGTCATACATTTATATACAATCGTAAAAAGTCCCTCAATTGTTCCATCATAAATATATACATTATTACTTTCTTTCATAATTACTCCTCAAATAAATTTAATTGTTTATAATTAACTTTATTTAATACTTGTGGCTCTTCTAATAATTTTTGTATATAATTTTTATTAAATAAATTACTTTCAGCATAATAAGAACCATTACATAATATAAAATATTTAGCTCTTTTCATAACAACCCCTAATTTCTTTAATGTATCGAAGTTTAATTTAGTGAACTTTCTACTACTAATAATCTTTTTAGCAGATGTAACACCAATACCTGGAACTTTTAATAAAGTATTATAACTTGCAGTATTAATCTCAATCGGAAACATATCTAGATGCCTTAAAGCATAGTCAGCTTTAGGATCTAATAAAAGGTTAAAATTAGGCCTATTTTTATCTAAAATATCACTTGCCTTAAAGTTATAGTACCTAAGTAGCCAATCAGCCTGGTAAAGCCTATTTTCACGTTTTAAAGGCACTTCTTTAATCATAGGCAATAAATTATCCTTATTAACTGGAATATAAGCAGAATAATATACTCTTTTTAATTTATTATTGTTATATAACTTTTCAGTTAAATTTAATATATCGTAATCACTATCTTTAGTAGCGCCCACTATTAACTGAGTTGTTTGACCAGCTGGGACTATACTTTTACTTCTAATGTTTTTAATCGTTTCCATTGTATTCTTAATCTTATCTTCTTTTTTATCAGGTGCTAATAACTTCAAAGATTCATTAGATGGAAGCTCTATATTAGTACTCATTCTATCTGCTAAAGAACCAACTTTTTTAATCAAATTATCGTCTGATCCTGGTATTGCTTTAACATGAATATAACCATTAAATTTATATTTAGTTCTAAGTAAATATAAAGTTTTATATAAAAGCTCCATTGTGTAATTAGGACTTTTAATTATTGCAGATGATAAAAATAAACCCTCAATATAATTTCTTCTATAAAAATTAATAGTAATACTTGCTATCTCTTCAGGAGTAAAAATTGCCCTTTTAACATCATTTGTTTTCCTATTAATACAATACTTACAGTCATATATACAAGCATTAGTTAAAAGAATTTTAAGAAGAGACACACATCTTCCATCACTAGTAAAACTATGACATATCCCGCTATAACTAGCATTACCCATACCACCACTTGTATTTGATCTAGTTGAGCCACTAGAACTGCAAGAAGCATCATACTTAGCAGCATCAGATAATATTTTTAATTTCTCTTCTAATTCCATATATATACCTCATAATTATTCTACCACTCTATATACATAAAAGCAAACATTTGTTTACTCTTTGCACATAAAAAAAACAAATAAGATAAAACTTATTTGCATATTTCTGTTAATTCTACTAAATTTTTTACAAAATTTGAACTATTTTGCGCTAATGAACAAGTATCTTCATTTAGAGAAAGAGTTTCCCAATATGTGTCACATGTATTATCTAAATAATTATAATTAGTAAATACATTTACTTCACCTATGTTTTTCATACACTTATAATATTTAGGATCATCATACTGAAGTTTCCATTCATCAATGCCATTTACATTTTCAACTTTACCAAAAATTGCTAAACTAATAGATTCATCATTGTCTATTAACATATTTGTTTCTTTTTTTACCCACCATATTTTATTTATTTCGTTTGATATTTTATATGCATTTTCTAGTTCTTCATTAGTTTTAAAGTATACATAGTCATCAAAGTAATAGTTTTTAATTATATTCATCTGTGATTTACTTATTTTAACACCACTAGGATTTACATAATAACCATCACTATTATATTTTGGAATATATTCACAATAAGCTATCTTAGTTTTAAATCTTGAAAAATTAATTTTAGTTAATCCATTATCACATTTCCATGCTTTATAAAACATTCCATAATAGACTGTTGCTTGTTTATATTCATCTCTAGTCTTTATAACAAAAAAAGGTACTTTATTATTTTTATACGCATAGTTATAATCAGTTATTGCTGCTGAAAATAAAACTGTGAAAAAACAAAAAATCATAAATAATGCAACTATTAATCTTCTATTTCTATACTCTTTTGAATATTTTCTTTCATTCTCAATAATGTTATTTTTTAGCCACTCATACCAGCTTTCATCTTGCTTTTTTTCTTCAATAATATCATCGATTATAATTGGTTTAATATTTTTTTTTGGTTTAACAGTTATCCTCTTTGGTGCTTTCTTCTTGACCATTTTCTTTGTTTCAGAACTCTTTTTAGAAGGTGTTACCTTTTTATTTTTTTTAGGAGATACATTTTTCTTAGTAGCCTTTTTTGTTGTTTCTCTTTTTTTAACTTCCTTTTTTTCCATATAGCCTCCCACTATTTTATTCAAAATTATTATATCAAAATAAAAGGGCAATTACAATTGCCTTTTAAGTTCCTTATGACATGCATAGAAATCATTTTTAATTATTGGTTCTACTATTTTACCTGATAAAAATGCTTCACTATTTAACCCAAACATATCTATAATATCTTCATAATCCATTAAAGTTCTCATTGATAAATAATCATTCCAAATTCTATTAAAATAATTAGGATCTTGCCTCTTTAATTCAGTTAAATATAAGCCAATATAACCTCCTAATCCATAAATTAATGGATTAAAAAAATCTAGTTCTATATATACTTGTTCATCAGTTTTATCATTTATACATATTCTTCCTATATTTTTATTTTCTAATACGTAAAATTCATCATCAACAGGAGTATATGAATTTCCATTATTATCTTTAACTTTATTAGAGAAATCTAGTTTTACTTTCTTTAATGATGTTAAAAAACCCATATTATTGTTATTAATTAATACTTTAGTATCTCCAATATTAATTCTATTTCTTTCTAGATATCTAGAAAATTCAATATCATAGAATTTTGAAGCTACCTCACGCAAAACTAAGCTTTTATTATCATAATAGTTTTTCTTATTTCTACTAGTATTATATAATCCTTCTATAGCATGACCTATTTCATGTGCTAAATACTTTATTTGAAGCAAATTCAATTTTTCTGTCTTAGAATTAACTAGAATATATGGTTTTAAATCAGAAAGAAATTTCATGCATAGTGCTTCATAAGAAAGATCATTTAATTCTGCTATACCAATTCTTTCTTCATCAAATAATGATTTTACAAATTTATATTGACCTTCTTCATTGAAAAAGTCTAATAACATTTCCCTAATTTCATTATCATTATAAGTTTTTCTATATGTGTGCCTTATTGTATGCAGATAATTATCATTAATTATTCTATCTGCAGTATCAGCTAACTCAAGATGAAAATCTTTAAATCTTGAAACTAAGAAACAATATTCTAACATATCTTGATTATCTTTCCTAGCATAAAGTCTATCATAATATGGGTTATCTGTATCAATAGGTCTAAAGTATTTACCATAAACTCTAGAATAAATTAAGTTTATTGAGTTAATATCTCTTTTAAATTTTGTGTTTTTCGAAAATGATGGTGACTCCGTTAAACTAAAAATCTTCTCAGCATCATCTAATATAGTATCTTCATTTATTTTCATAAATCCCCCAATATATGTAATATTTATTAAATCATAATTATTAAAAAATGTAAATATTTTAGAGCATAAAAAAAAGACTGGCAACTTGCTATCTTCGCTTACACTATTTTCGCCGTTAAAGTGCTTAACTTCTCTGTTCGGGATGGGAAGAGGTGTATCCACTTTGCTATCGTCACCAATCAAAATATATTATACAATAATCATTCTCTCAAAACAAGATAATGTAATAACTATCAAATTAAAATAAGATTAAATTGTCGAATTATTAGTACTAGTCAGCTCAAAATATCACTATTCTTCCACCTCTAGCCTATCAACCTTGTAGTCTACAAGGATTCTTATATCTTAAAGATAGGGAAAACTCATCTTGGAGAGGGCTTCCCGCTTAGATGCTTTCAGCGGTTATCCCTTCCGCACATAGCTACTCTGCACTGCCACTGGCGTGACAACAGATACACCATAGGTGCGTCCTTCCTGGTCCTCTCGTACTAGGGAAAGATCTCCTCAATTTTCCAACGCCCACGACGGATAGAGACCGAACTGTCTCACGACGTTCTGAACCCAGCTCGCGTGCCGTTTTAATGGGCGAACAGCCCAACCCTTGGAAGCGACTACACCTCCAGGATACGACGAGCCGACATCGAGGTGCCAAACCCCACCGTCTATATGAACTATTGGGTGGGATCAGCCTGTTATCCCCAGGGTAACTTTTATCCGTTAAGCAACGACCCTTCCATTTGGAATCGCAAGATCACTATGCCCTGCTTTCGCATCTGCTTGACTCGTAGGTCTCGCAGTTAAGCTCCCTTTTGCCATTACACTCTTCGAATGATTTCCAACCATTCTGAGGGAACCTTTGGGCGCCTCCGTTACTCTTTGGGAGGCGACCGCCCCAGTCAAACTGCCCACCAGACACTGTCCTCCACCCAGATAATGGGCGCAAGTTAGAAATCAAATGAATGAAGGGTGGTATTCCAAGGATGACTCCACTGAAGCTGGCGCCTCAGTATCAAAGTCTCCCACCTATCCTCTACATCATACACCTGATTTCAATATCAAGTTGCAGTAAAGCTCCATGGGGTCTTTTTGTCCAGTCGCGGGTAACCTGCATTTTCACAGGTATTAAGATTTCACCGAGTCTATGGTTGAGACAGTATCCAGATCATTACGCCTTTCGTGCGGGTCAGAACTTACCTGACAAGGAATTTCGCTACCTTAGG
>Ga0310694_10000778_pt1 | contig 39876 bp, 41 predicted proteins | sample 174DNAGHGhighgp2_FD_203884 | JGI IMG/M metagenome (GOLD analysis project Ga0310694, IMG submission 203884) | Sheep rumen microbial communities from Palmerston North, Manawatu-Wanganui, New Zealand - 1742 DNA GHGhigh gp2 (v2) (version 2) | ecosystem: Host-associated > Mammals > Digestive system... | reverse complement strand
TCTTCACCTATCTCGATGCTTTCTCCTGCGATGCTGATTTCGCTGAGTTCTGGCCCGAGTATCAGAACCTCGACGAGCTGAAAGATCACTACCGTCGCGGAGGCCTGGGCGATATGAAGTGCAAGAAGTTTCTGAACCAGGTGCTCAACAAGTTCCTGGAGCCCATGCGTGCCCGTCGTGCAGAGTTCGAAAAGGATATCCCTGAGATTTATAATATCCTGAAGAAAGGTACTGAACAGGCCCGCGAGGTAGGGGCTCAGACGATGGATGAGGTTCGTAAAGCCATGCGCATCGACTACTTCAACGATGCCGAGCTCATCCGTCAGCAAGTTGAGAAATTTTCTAAATAATCAAACACTTGGGGACGGTTCTTTTTTGTTTGACCCGCTGCGCCGTCAGCGGATTCAGTCAAACAAAAAAGAACCGTCCCCAACTGTTTGATGGCGGGGATTTTATTTTAGCAGGTCAGGGCGGAGGCGGCGGGTGCGCTCCATCGCCTGTTCGAGTTCCCAGTCGCGGATCTTCGCCTCGTTGCCTGAGAGCAGTATTTCGGGCACCTTCCAGCCTTTATAGTCGGCCGGCCGCGTGTAGATGGGGGCAGCAAGGATATCATCCTGGAAACAGTCACTCAGCGCACTCTGCTCGTCGCCGATCACACCAGGCACAACCCTCACGACGGCATCAGCAATCATCGCCGCCACCAGTTCACCACCAGTCAACACGAAGTCGCCAATAGAGATCTCCTTTGTAATCAGATGATCACGCACACGCTGGTCGATACCTTTATAGTGCCCTGCGAGGATAATCAGATTGCCCTTCAACGAGAGCTCGTTGGCCATATGCTGGTCAAAGCGCTCGCCATCGGGCGAGGTAAAGATCACCTCATCATAGTCTCTCTCTGCTTTCAGGGCCGTGATACAACGGTCGATAGGCTCACACTGCATCACCATCCCGGCACTACCTCCGTAAGGATAGTCGTCCACCCGACGCCATTTGTCGAGGGTATAGTCACGCAGGTTGTGCAGACGGATCTCTGCCAGTCCTTTCTTCTCTGCCCGTGCCAGGATCGACTCATGTACAAAGCCTTCCAGCATCTCAGGCAATACGGTAATGATATCTATTCTCATAAATAAAATGCCTTAATCTTTTCAATATATGCCTCGCCCGTCTCGCGCCCGATATCGTACACGCGCTGCATCTCCTCGGGATCGTGCGAGATATGTCCGATAGGCAGCTTCTCCTGAGGGCGAATCACGAGCGCCCTTCCTGCTGTCTCCGCCTCGTAGACATACACCAGTTGCTTGTTGTACATCAGGTGCCTTTTGTCCATCGCCTCGATCATCTTGGGATATTTCCTCAGGGCGATGCGCATCAGGGGCATCAAACGGTTATGTTCCTTCACGTAGCCGTCGGGTTGTGTCAGAATCACGACGTTGCGTTCATATCCGATGCTTTCGAAATATTCGAGGGGGATGGAATCCGCCACACCACCGTCGAGCACCTTCATACCTTCGAGTTCCACCACTTTCGAAGCCAGCGGCATCGAGGCCGAGGCACGGATCCAGTCGTAGGTGAGGGGTGTGGCCTCAGTGAGTTGTTTGTAGACGGCCTTGCCTGTCTCCACGTCGGTACAGACAGCATAGAAAGCCATTGGGTTCTCGTCAAAGGCCTTGTCGTCGAAGAGGTCGTACTGTGTGGGAATCACGTGGTAGCCGAACTCTGCATTGTAGAGATCACCCGTCTTCCACCACGACTGCCAACTGCAATAACGCTTGTCTTTTGCGAATCGTTTGTTATAACGGAGGGCCCTGCCTGGCTGTCTCGACTTGTAGTTACAGCCGAAGGCCGCCCCTGCTGAGACGCCAATCAGTCCGTCAGGCTCTACACCATGCTCCATCATCACGTCGATGATACCCGCTGTGAAGAGTCCCCTCATCGCTCCACCTTCCAGTACCAACCCTTTCATAACTATTCACTATTCACTATTCACTACTATTCCTCCTCCCAATAACTGATGGTTCGTGTCTGCACCACGTTCATGTTCCGAGCCTGACGCCCTTTCTCCCAATACATCAGTTTCAGTTCGTTGCGCGTCCAGTTGCCTTCGTCATCGTGGTCAGTGTATTCGTTCTTCATATTGATAGAGAGGATACACTCGTTGGTCTTGTCAAACACCTTCTGACTCTGTGTTTTGATCTCGCCGTCGTCATTGTATGTGTATTCGTTCACCGACCTCACCTGCTCTGTCACGTTCGTCAGCGTGCGCCGTCTCAGATTTCCTTCCTCGTCGTATTCGAAGTTCAGGATACTTTTCTGCCCCGAGGGTTCGAGCATGGCTGCTTTCACCAGATAGCCTGTGGCGTCGTATTCGCGGTCGATGATGTCTGTGGTAGAGTTCTTGCCGTTCTGGTCGAAATGCTCTACCTGTCCCTCAAACACGGGGTTCTCGGTGATTACTTCCTGCACACTGCCTTTCAGTCCCTGACTCATCGCATCCTTGTAGTAAGGCGTGGTGTTGAGGTAGAACACGTGGATGGTGCGCGACTTGTCCTCGTGCAGCGTATTCGATATCTTCACGTAGCCTTTGTCGAGCATGAGGTGCAACGAGCCGTCGCCCTTGGCATCGAAATTGCCGAAGTGGCGCTGCAATTTCAACAGGAAATAACGGTAGTTACGGTCGTAGAGGCCGAAGGTCTTATAAGGGCCACTATTGACGAGTACCGTCGATAGCAATCCTGTCTTCTCGTCTGTCGACACCACGAAATTGGCCCTGATGCCATAGAACTCCCCACGGAAATAGTAGTCGCCAGGATCGGGATCCTCTGGTGTGAACTGCTCCAGACCGATGCTCTTGAGCGCGGGCACGAATGCAGAGTCGGGGCCTTCAAGGGGCACGCCCATCAGGTCGATGCAACGCTCGTCGGACTTGCCTTTATAGATGATGTCATCGCTCGTTGCGTACTGAGCGTACACAGTGAATAGTGAAAAGTGAACAGTGAATAGTATCGCGAGAAGTCTTTTCATCTTAATTATCCATTATCAATTAACTGGAGGAATTCATCTTCCGACATTATCTTGATGCCGAGCTTTTCGGCCTTCTGTAGCTTCGAGGGCCCCATGTTCTCACCCGCGAGGATAAACGAGGTCTTATTGCTGATGCTCCCCACGTTCTTTCCGCCGTTCTGTTCGATGATGGCCTTGTATTCGTCGCGACTGTGATGCGCAAACACCCCGCTGATCACGATGCTCTGCCCCGCGAGCTTGTCGGAGAGGTTAGCTGTCTGAGCCTCAGAGAGTTCCATCTGCAGACCGTAGTCGCGCAGCCTCCGGATAATCTCCTGATTCTTCTCATCGTGGAAGTAGGTGATGATGCTCTTCGCCATCACCTCACCGATACCCTCTATCTCCTGCAACTCCTCGAGTCCGGCGTTCATCAGGGCGTCGATATTCTTGAAGTGACGCGCCAACAGCTTGGCAGAGGTCTCGCCCACAAAGCGGATGCCGAGGGCGAACACCACGCGCTCAAAGGGCACTTCCTTCGACGCAGCGATACCGTTCACGATCCTCTGTGCCGACTTCGTGCGCGAGCCGTCACCATTGATCTGCTGCACATCGATCAGATAGAGGTCGGCCACGTTCTTGATCAGTCCCTGACGGTAGTAGTCGTCGACGGTCTCAGGACCCAGCGAGTCGATGTTCATGGCCTTGCGGGCGATGAAGTGCTCGATGCGACCCTTGATCTGTGGCGGACAACCCGTATCGTTCGGACAATACCATGCTGCCTCGCCTTCGTATCTCACCAGTGGCGTACCGCATTCCGGACAACGCTTGATAAACTGCACGGGCTGGGCGATGATGGGCCGCTGGTCGATGTCCACACCCACGATCTTCGGGATGATCTCACCGCCTTTCTCCACATACACATAGTCGCCGATATGCAGGTCGAAACTCTTGATGAAGTCCTCGTTGTTCAGCGTGGCGCGCTTCACGGTGGTGCCTGCCAGCTGCACGGGATCCATATTAGCCACAGGGGTGATGGCACCCGTACGGCCTACCTGATAGGTCACCTCGTTCAATCGGGTACACACGCGCTCGGCCTTGAACTTATAGGCGATGGCCCAGCGCGGACTCTTGGCTGTGAAGCCCAAGGCACGCTGCTGACGCAAGGAGTTGACCTTCAATACGATACCATCCGTAGCTACAGGCAGGTTCTTGCGGGCCTGATCCCAGTAGTTGATGAAGTCGTAGATCTCCTGCAGCGTCCTCACCTTCTTCATACCTTCTGATATCTTGAAGCCCCACTGGCGGGCCACTTCCAGATTCTCATAGTGTCCCTCCGCAGGCAGTTCCTCGCCCAAGAGATAATAGAGGTAGGCATCCAACTGTCTTGATGCCACGAGACTCGACTTCTGACTCTTCAGCGTGCCGCTCGCCGCATTTCTCGGGTTGGCGAACAACGGCTCCTCGGCCGCCTCGCGCTCCTTGTTCAGTCGCTCAAACACGGCCCAGGGCATCAGAATCTCCCCGCGGATTTCGAATTCGTGGGGGTAGGGGGGGGCAGCAAACAGATCGTTGCTCGCGGGCGTCGTCAGTACCAGGGGAATCGAGCGTATCGTCTTCACATTCGCCGTCACATCGTCACCATGCACACCGTCGCCACGCGTCACCGCCTGCGTCAGCTTACCGTCGACGTAGGTCAGCGAGATCGACAGACCGTCGTATTTCATCTCGCAGCACACCTCGAAGTCCTCGCCAGCCAGGCCCTTCTTCACACTCTCATACCAGTCGGCCACGTCCTGTTCGTTGTAGGTGTTGGCCAGCGAGAGCATGGGGTATTTGTGCTCCACCTGCGTGAATTCAGCATTCAGGTCACTGCCCACACGCTGGGTAGGGGAGTTGGCATCGGCCATCTCAGGGTGCTTCGCCTCCAGGTCCTGCAGCTCGTGCATCAGGAAGTCGAATTCCTGGTCGCCGATCGTAGGCTGGTTCAGCACGTAGTAGCGGTAGTTGTGCTCGTGCAGTTCCTTGCGCAGTTGCTCAATTCTCTGTATCTCGTCCATCGTTTGTCTTATTTTGCTGCAAAGTTACATAAAAAAGTGAAGAGTGAAGAGTGAAGAGTGAAAAATTTTCTACCGCTTAAATTTTTTTCAATTTTCAATTTTCAATTTTCAATTAAAATAACTACCTTTGTGCCCGTTATGTGGATGATGCTGCGAGTGATTCCCATTATGTGGCGGGCCGTCCGACCTAGCAAGGTTGTCGACATGCCCGCTGTGGTCAACACCTTCTGGCTCCGAAAGGGCTACGAGGGTCTGACCTTCTTCGGCCAGATCCTCGCCCCCACGCAGGAACTCGCCGACCGTTTCAACGGCTCTGCCGATCGCGCTCTCAAGAACCATGAGATGATTCATCTGCGTCAGGCCCAGTCATGTGGCGACTCCTGGCTCCGTTTCTACCTATTATATATATGGTACTGGCTGAAGGGCCTTCGGATGAACCGTCAGATGAAGCATGCCGCCTATCTGCTGAACCCCTTCGAGATGGAGGCCTATGCCCGCATGTACGATCTCGACTATCTGAAGGGCCCTGCCACCGAATGGCGCATATATGCCAAAATGAAACTCAAAGACCGACTAAAATTATACAAGAAATATGAATAAGAAATTTCAGGCGCACAGCGCCATCTTCTTCGCCAACACCATCTTCGGACTTGGCGTCCCTGTCACCAAACTGCTGCTCGATGAGTGGGTCACCCCGATGGGCTACATGGCCTCGCGCTCACTCGGTGCCTGTATCCTCTTCTGGATCATCGCTGCCTTCCTGCCCAAGGAGAAGGTCGAGCGCAAGGACCTCATCACCATCCTCGCGGGCGGACTTCTGGGCTTCGTCATTTCACAGACGCTCACCGCCTGGGCGCTCGATTTCACCAGTCCGGTCTATTTCTCGCTCATCGCCACGCTGACGCCTGTGGCCGTGATGATCTGCGCAGCATTGACCATCGGTGAGAAGATCACGCCGATGAAGTCGCTGGGAGTGCTGCTGGGCATCGCAGGCGCTATACTGATGGTGCTGATGAGCCAGACGCTAGGTTCGGGCAAAAACGATCTGATCGGCATCTCGCTCGCCATCCTGAGTGTGCTTACCTGGGCCGTCTACCTGATTATCACGCGCAATGTGGCCTCGAAATATTCGCCCGTCACACAGATGAAGTACGTGTTCCTCATCTCCGCCATCGTCACCGTTCCCATCGCCATTCCCGAACTTCCCGCGAATGCGCTCTATACCGCTGCCTGGGGTTGGGACGGGGTGCTCGAGATGGCGTTCATCGTCATCTGTGCCACCGCCCTCGGCTATTTCCTCATCCCCTTCGCCATGAAGTATCTGCAGGCCACCACGGTCTCCATCTATACCAACCTGCAGCCCGTTATCGCCTCGTTCGTGGCCATCTGGCTCGGACAGGATGTGCTCACGTGGGACAAGCCCGTAGCGGGCATCCTCGTGTTGTTGAGTGCTTATATCGTCACCGTTGTAACAGCCAAGGAAAAATGAAACCATTGAGATCCCTCATGCTGGCGCTCGTGCTGGCTGCTTGCGTGCCTTCGATGGCGCAGTCGCATCAGGTGGTGCTCGAAACCACCGCAGGCAAGATCGTCCTGACGCTCTTCGACGACACGCCCCGTCATCGCGACAACTTCCTGAAACTCGTCAATGAGCAGTTCTACGACTCGCTGCTCTTCCACCGTGTCATCAAGAATTTCATGATCCAGGGTGGCGATCCCGACAGCCGTCGTGCTGAACCTGGCGTCACGCTGGGCGAGGGGGATAATGGCTACACCGTCGAGGCGGAGTTCTTCGATGGCGAGGGCCATCTCCTGCATCCGCACAAGCGTGGGGCACTGGCATCGGCGCGCGAGGGCGACAGCGAGAATCCCGAGCGCCGTTCCAGCGGTTGTCAGTTCTATATCGTCTGGGGCAAGACCTACGCCACGCAACAGCTCTACCAGATTGGCGACAAGGTCGAGGCAGCCACCGATCATCGTGTCACCATGACCGACGAACTGTTAGACCTCTATCACGATGTGGGTGGCGTGCCTCATCTCGACGGACAGTACACCGTGTTTGGCGAAGTCGCCGAGGGCCTCGATGTGGTCGACCGCATCCAGAAGGTCCAGACCGACGACTACGACCGTCCCATCGACGACGTCCGCATCCTCCGCGCCTACGAGCTGAAAAAATAGCCAAACACTTGGGGACGGTTCTTTTTTGTTTGACTGTCAAACAGTTGGGGACGGTTCTTTTTTGTTTGACCCGCTGCGCCATCAGCGCAACGAGTTTGGTGTCATTGTGATAAGAAATGAATAACCCCCTCGCAGAAAAATGAGGTGTCAGATAAAGATTTTTCCAAAAATGTTTGTTATATTAAACATTTTATTGTATTTTTGCAGCCAATAAGTAACAATTATGAGTAAGAATACATTTGGAAAAATGATGCCGAGAGCCTTGACACAGCAGTTGCAGCTCATGGGCGAACAGATTATGCTGGCACGGAAGCGCAGGCATCTGTCTATGCAGGACATTGCAGACAGAGCAACGGTGACACGTTTGAGTGTTTCGAAAGTTGAACATGGTGACCCGACAGTTTCCATGGGTATTTATGCGCGTGTACTCTTTGCGTTAAATCTTGAGAAAGACCTCTCACTACTGGCTGCTGACGATGCTCTTGGCCGTCAGCTTCAAGACGCAGAATTATTGAAGAAATGAAGAGGATTACGGTTTACGCAGATTTCGATTTCCTTGCATTACCGCAGGAGATTGGCACACTGGGCTATGAACGAGTCCGTGGCAAGGATCACTTTGTCTTTGAATATTCGCATGAGTGGCTAAAACTACATGGTGGCATTATGCTGAGCGGTGACCTGATGAACGTGCCTTCGTTGCAACATCCCCGTGGTACAGATAGCGTGTTTGGCTTTGTCAAGGATTCCTTCCCAGACCGATGGGGACGATTGTTGCTCGACCGCAGAGAGCGACTGACAGCACAAACAGAGGGCAGAGCCGTGCGTGTGCTCACCAATTATGATTACCTCATCGGCATTGAGGATTTCACTCGCATGGGTGGCATCCGTTACAAAAATGAAGACAGCAATGACTACATGAATGTCAGTGCCAAATATAGTGTACCCCCCATTGAGAGTCTTCGTGCCCTCTGCGATGCCTGTCATGAGATCGAGATGGCAGAGGAACGAAACGAATTGCCAGAACAACGCTGGCTCGACCAATTGATCGACCCGGGAACCTCACTCGGTGGTGCTCGTCCTAAAGCCAATGTCATCGATACCGATGGCAGACTTTATGTAGCAAAGTTCCCGTCAAAGAAGGATTTGGAGAATACCGAACTTATAGAGCATTTCTCACATCGGTTGGCAGCCGCAGCCGGCATCAATGTTGCCAGAACCCGCACCATCAAAATATCGAAAGACCGCGATCTCCTGCTTTCCGAACGTTTTGACAGAACGGCAGAAGGCAAGCGCATACATTTTGCATCGGCCATGTCGCTACTTGGTTTAGAGGATGGTGCTGGCAGCAGCACTGGAAATGGATATCTGGATATCGCTGATTTTATACTACAGGGATGTGTGGATGCGGGGCAGAACCTCAGAGAACTCTACCGTAGGATCGCATTCAATGTGATGTTCGGCAACACCGATGACCACTTCCGCAATCACGGTTTTCTGCTTACTCCGAAAGGATGGACGCTCTCACCTGCATACGACATAAATCCTGGAGCCAATTTACATCAATGCCTGCTGATCGACCAATATACGGAACAGTCGGATGTCAAAAACTTGCTCGCTGCATGCAACAATTACATGCTTGAACATCAGGAAGCAGCCGAAATCATAGAGGAGGTTCGTGATACCATCAAAGACTGGCGAAAGATAGCAACTGAACTCCAGATACCCCATAAGATATTTACTCCCTATTGCAATCGGTGGGACCTCTAACTCACCCCCTCGTAGAAAAGAAACTGTATTCTGTACCTTAATATAAAAAAGAGGCCGGCCTCGGGGGAGGTCGGTCTCTGATGAATAGATTGTTTTAGAATACGAGTGGGCCGCAGCCCATGCAACTCGTGGTGGTGATGGCCGTCAGGAAGGCCGTGAGTGCGGCTACTACTACCTTCACCGCAATCTCAATGATCCTCTTCTTCATGACTATTGACTTCGTCTAAATCGCTCCCGCTCGGCATAGCTCGAATTCATTCGGCTCTGCTCTCGCTTAATCGCGATTTTCACTTTTCATTATTCACTATTCATTAGCTCGAAGAGCGTTTAGTCTTTATCGAGGTCTGCTCCGCCGTTGCCACCTGAGCTACCACCGGTGTTGATTACCAGCGAGCTAGCCTGTCCAGGCATAGCGAAGCTACCGGTGTAAACTCCCTCACTCTCGGTCAGCTCGATCTCTGAACCGTTGATGGTTGCCGTAGGCACCTGACCCTCAGCAGGCGTGATAGAGATCTCTACCTCATCATCCTCATTGAGGTTTGAGCCCGAGGCTACAGCGTTACCGTCCTTGGTCACGCTTGCGCTACCACTACCGCTGGTTGCAATCGTCAGTGCATGACCCTGAGCGGACTGATTACCACCCTGACCGGTCTCTGAGCTCGTCGAAGAGCCGTTCTGCGAACCGCCATTCTCATTGCCGTTCTCAGTACCGTTGTCGTCACCCTCAGGATCCTCTACGGTACCTGCGTCGGCTGAGGTGACGCGCTTCACAACGTCGCCGTTGCGGTCGTAGCAGGTGATCTGAATCGAGGTGCTTGCCAACTCGTCCTTCAAATCCTGGGTAGGGGTGAAGATGATACGACGGCTGGAAATCAGCGAGGCCTTCACGTCCTCAACCTTTGCCACACTCTTGGCGCGGAGGCCGAATCGCATGCTACCCAGTCCGGGGAGCGCTACCGAGTGACCTTCCGTTGCCCAAGCCTTAATCACTTCTCCGGCTGCATCCCAGCAGGCCTTCATCACACCCTGGCTCACGCCTGAGCGGAGGGCAGCCTCCTTAATTACCTTCGCCTGGTTCAGAGCGATGTACAGGTCAGGCGACATCACATAGCGCCACACACCAGGATCATTCTCGTCTTTCGTGAACTTAATGTTACGTTCAACTGCTTTTACTTTCAATGCCATAATTCTTTGAATTTTTAAAGGGTTAATAGATTTTGTTGATTAATTTTACTTATCTCCGAAATGACTCCGTTTTTGGCTTTGCCTAGGAAACAGGTGCCTCGCGCGCAGACAATTTTTGTTGCTCAGGCAGGCCGCAAATTTCGTCTTTTTTCTTTGACAATGCAAAGGTACAAAATTTTCAAAGCACTTCCAAAATATTTCAATAAAAAAGCACGCAAAAAAGCACGCAGTTGATTATCGTGCAAAAATTCCATTGAATGTGGTCATTATGGTCAATTGTCAATTGTCATTAACGTTTTGGGAAGATAGGAAAATAATTCAATTATAGTATAATATATATATTATACTATAATTGATGTAAAAACCACAACCTCGGAATCCTTATTGACAATTGACAATTGACCATAATGACCATTTATTGAGTTCATTTTCCGAGTCCGATCATTTTGCTGACGTCAGCAAAACGATCTCGCATTGTTATTAAGACTCGCTTCGCTCATATAAGCGGCAAAGGACAGCCATATATTATCTGACATTATTAAGCAGTTCCGAGGCAGAGGTCTCTTGCATTTTGATATAAGCGAAGAGCTTTTTGCCTGCATCCTTCAGGCTGGCGCCAAAGAGATAGACCACATCATCAATAATGAGAAAGCGGTCGTGATTGCGCTGGCAGTAGTTGACTGCAATAGGTGGATACTGCTGGTTATGGCGTTGCACGTCGAGCTGCTGCTGTTGAGAAAGCTGGCGTGTGTAGATGGTAGCAGAAACATTCGCATCGCGTTTGCAGAGCATAGTGAGTGTGGTTTCGTCGATATAGTTGTCAACGAGGACAATAGAGCGCTTAGCCTGTTTGATGAGGCTGGCTATCTGAACATAGGCATCAAAGATCTGTCCATCGTAAAATATACCTTCAACTGGTGGCAAAGACGAGCGGACAAAGAAATTAACTTTTTCTGTCAGATTGGCTACCTGGTGTTCCAATGCCGTAATTCGTTGATTGACAACATAGCCTTTGAGCAGATAATCCTTTAGCACTTGATTCGCCCATTGGCGGAATTCAATACCTCTTTTAGTATTAACTCGAAAACCAACAGATATAATAGCATCTAAGTTATAAAACTCCACCCTTCGTTTGACGGTTCTTTTGCCCTCTTTTCGAACTAGTTCCAAAATGGAACTCGTTGCCATTTTATTTAATTCTTCACATTCGTAGATGTTCTGAAGATGTTTTGTAATTGCTTGTCGCTTAGTACCAAATAGTTCTGCCATCTGAGCTTGGCTCAGCCAAACAGTTTCACCCTCCATTCTTACCTCCAGCCTGATGGTCTCATCTGGTTGGTACATCACGATCTCGCCTTTGTTTGATTCAATGTTGTTCATACCATTACATGTTAAGTTTAACTTCGATGCTGCAAAGTTAGCCACTTTTCCCGAATCCACAAACTTTTCCCAAGAAAATCCGGGCATTTTTTTGTTTTTTAAGAAATTAATTTAATTTTGCACCCGAAGATTTGTTCTTTTGTGGTTTTTCCACAATAGATCCATCCAATCATTTTTAGCCTCACCATTCGCGAGCGCTCGGCTTTGCCGCTTATATGAGCGTAGCGAGTCTTAAGAATCGTGGGGCCTTTTTCTTTTATTCTTAAGTATATTGACGATTCTTTTATTATAAGAATGCATACCGTTACAAACTTTGATGTCATTGACCTGTCCCCTGGCAGCTCTGGTCAATTGTCTCCGCGTTGCGTATACAATTTCTTCTTCTGAAAAAGTGTACGCGCTGCGTACACAATGTTTAAGTTTCTCTGATAACCAACAAGATGGAGTTTTGATATCGCAAATTGCGACATCAAAACCAGATGCCGGTTTCGCCAGAAACGATATTGCAGTTATTAGAATAAACTGTTAGGAATTTCCGAACTCTTGCATAATTTGCACAAGTTGGATCTGGTAGTCGCAAAATGGTCTTCAACCCTCTTGAAATACCGACCATTTTCTCCACTTGGGGAAAATGGTTGTCAACATTTTCATTCGCATTAAGACATTATTCACATTGATTGCAGAATCACTGTTGAGCAAACCAGACAACATGGCCAACCCCTGTTCTGTAAATGCGTATGGCATTTTTCGAGTACCTCCCCATCTTGAAATTCCATTTTGGAATATCAAGTCGGTTGTGAGTTTTTCAAACTCCTCTTTAGTTAGCTGGAACATGAAGTCTGGAGGGAAGCGCTTAATGTTGCGTTTGACGGCTTTGTTTAAGTTGCCTGTGGTTACTTGATAGAGTTCAGCCAGGTCTTTGTCCAACATGACTTTTACATTGCGAATCTCATAAATTTTGGATTGGATGATATGTAATTCGTCCATAGTAAAGTGGATTTAATGTTAATAATTTGATTATCGCTGCAAAGATAGACTTTTTTCTCTATCTTCCAAAAATTAATCCCTAAATTTGATTTTTCATCATATTATTTGCGTTTCTCATTGATTTTTATTATCTTTGCAGCATTAAAACTCAGCGAATACAATGGAAAAGAAAGAACCTGGCTATGTGTATATACTGACTAATCCCAGCTTTCGCGAAGATTGGGTAAAAATTGGCAAGAGTTCACGCCCTGTGGATGTGAGAAGCAAGGAACTGGATAATACTGCCGTTCCCTTGCCCTTCGAGATATTCGCCACAATGAAGACCACGAAATACAACGAGGTGGAGAAGTTGGTGCATAAGACTATTGATCGCCTTACCGATCTACGCATCCGCCAAAACCGCGAGTTCTTCAATGTGGCCCCACAAATGGCCCTCGACATTTTCCGCGATATTGCCAGTGCGATAGACGATGCAGAAGTGACACTTTACGAAGATAACAAGCCCATCGTGGAAAGCGAAGACAAGGAATCACAGAAGCGAGAGGTAAAACGCCCCCGTTTCAAGTTCTCCATGTGTGGCATCAAAATTGGCGAACAAGTCACCTTTGACCCAACGGGCCTTGTTGTGAAAGTTGCTTCCGATGACAGCATCGAATACGAAGGACGTATCTATAAACTATCCCCCTTCGTTGGCACCTTCATGCCAGAGGAACATCGCAATGCCTCTGGTGCCTATCAAGGAGCCAAGTATTTCTCGTATAATGGAAAAGTGCTGGATGAGATCAGAAAAGAGAAAGAACAATAATATCAGATTAATCCGTATATGAGTAATCTTAAAAACGAAGTTGCAAACCTGATGATTGATGTTCTGCCTGAAGGTGGAGCAGTTGTATTGTCTTCATTAGGAATTCCTATTACTCCAGAATCGATTTCCCTTATAAAGTCCATTATGTCCTTTGTAACTAAAATAGGTTTTATGGATATCTGTAATGATTTAAAAGATCGTCAATTATCTGCAATGCAGAAAAAGAAAATTGATATTGTCCTAAAAACTGCTATTGAAACTTTTTATGATCTTGCAAAGGATAATCATTGGGAAGAGAATCATCCAGAAGCATTCCAATACTATCAATATGCTCTTGAATACTCTGAAGATCTCATATTAAAAGCGCTAAATGAAAGCCGGGAGCAGAAACAGAAGATATTTGGTGCTTATTTAGGAAATACAATGTATGCCCTAAATGTTACACAGCCCAATTGGGAAAACATTTTTTATTGCTCTACACTTATAACAAAACTGTCTCTACGCCAATTAAATTTGATTTCTCTTATTAATACTAATTTTGAAAGTTGTAAGAATTTTAATGGCGACATATTGTGTATTACGGATAAAGTTGTTATTTCAGAGATGAGAGAGTTAGCAAATAGTAATATTTGGGTAGAATCCTTTTCCTATCAACCAGACCCAACATATATTGCTATACCGTTACCATTTATAAAAGCGACAGAGTTTACTCACCAAATTTGCAAAGAGATAAATTTTACTATGTTAAAAGGATTGGATATTGAATCAACAAAAGATAGTTTGGCGTTAAAGCCAATAATAGAATCAGGGTTGCCAACTCCTTTTATATCAATGATGAATATTTATTTGAATAAAAATTGACTATGATTAAAAATATTATTGATAAAAACGCAGAAGTGAAGCCAAACTCGAAGAAGTTAGAGGCTTTGAAGGAATATTTTGCAGGGTGCTTCACCAAAGAAGGAACCTTCGATATTGAAAGGTTCAAGGAGATGATGAAGGACGAGGTGGATATCAGTAATGAGGGTTATTCACTCGACTTCTTGGGTAAGGACTATGCAAACCTGATTGCCTCGATTGATACGACAACGGTGATAGAGCCGGATTTGGAGCACAATAGCAAGCCAGAAAACAAGGAAAGTGAGAACATATATATCAGCGGTGACAATCTGGATGCGTTGAAACACTTATTGAAGTCGTATGCAGGTAAAGTGAAGTGCATCTATATTGATCCGCCTTACAATACAGGCTCTGATGGCTTTGTCTATAACGATAAGTTCCGTTTTACGCCAGAGGAACTGGAAAAGAAACTTAGTATTGACGAGGATGAAGCCCAGCGCATTATTGACTTGACCTCTCGTGGAAGTAGCACACATTCTGCATGGTTGATGTTTATGTCACCACGTTTGCAATTGGCACGTGACCTGCTGAGCAAGGATGGTGTGATTTTTATCTCAATTGATGATAATGAGCAGGCCAATTTGAAACTGCTTTGCGACTATGTGTTTGGTGAGGAGAACTTCGTTGCTCAGTTTGTTTGGATTTCCAAAACAGGTGGAGGCAGTGATAATAATGAGGTGGTGGCAGACCATGAGTATGTATTATGTTACTCTAAGAATGCTGGTGCTGAAAATGCTATATCCAAAATGCTGCTTGAGTCTGAGGTTCTTGACAAGAAAGACGAATATGGTGCTTACAGAATAGGCCGCGAGTTAAATAAGTGGGGAGCAAACTCAAGAAGGGAAGACCGTCCGACAATGTTTTTCCCAATCCCTGGTCCCAATGGAGAAGATGTTTATCCTATAAGAAACGATAATACAGAAGGGTGTTGGAGATGGGGAAAGAAAGCCATGTTTGATGCGGTAGAGAGACATAACGTAGAATACTCACGAAGAGACAATGGCACATACATTGTATATGAAAAGATTCGTACAACAGATCCAAGAACAAAGCCTTATCGCACATTCCTAAAAGATTGTGGCACTACAGCAGAAGGCACGAAGCAAATAAAAGCACTATTTGGAACAAAAGTATTTGATTATCCTAAACCAATAGAACTCGTTCGTAATCTTCTGGAAATGGGTTCTGAAGATGGCGATATTGTTGTTGACTTCTTTGGAGGAAGTAGCACAACAGCCCAGGCCGTTATGGATCTAAACGAAAAAGAAGAAGCATCACGTAGATATATACTTATACAATTACCAGAGATTCCAAAAGAAGGAAGCGAGGCATTGAAAGTAGGCTATCGCACCATTGACGAAATCGGCCAAGAGCGTATCAAGCGGGCTGCTGCGAAGATTCGTGAGGAGAATCCTTTGTTTGCTGGCGATTTAGGCTTTAAGCATTACACATTGAGAGACGTTTCAGACGATGTGCTGGATAAGTTAGAAACGTTCGACCCACGGGTTTCTGGCTTTGCCAATAACCTATTGGAAGAGTTCGGACGTGAGACCGTTTTGGAAACTTGGAAAGTGAACGATGGCTATGGTATGAATGCTAAAGTGGAGCCTGTGCAATTGGCAGACTATACTGCTTATCAATGTGGTGACCACCTCTATCTGACAGATGAAGGCATGAGTGATGAAGCCGTTATAGCATTGGTGGATAAATATGGTGAGCAATCGGATTGGGGACCTCATTATGTGGTACTCTTTGGCTATAGTTTTAATTTCGGCACTACCGATGCTTTGAAGAAAAACCTGCCATTGCTGAATGAAGGCGAGAAGCAGATTAAGATTAACATTGACATCAGATACTAAGACATGGATATCATACTTGAAGCAGGGTTGCCCCATCAGCAGATACCAGTTGAGAGATTGGCAAGCGTCTTTGAAAAGACCCATTTAGATGCGCCCTTAAATCCCTATGAGAATCCGCATATAGACCATCAGGATGTTTCAACTGAGTGGGCACTTCGCCGTATTGAAAACACAGAAGAGCTGAGAGCCTATAACCGTAAGGTGATAATGGCAGAAAAGGGAGTACTGAATTTGGACATCAAGATGGAAACGGGGACAGGTAAGACATACGTCTATACACACTCCATCTATGAGCTTCACAAGCAGTATGGCTTTAATAAGTTTGTAGTAATCGTCCATTCTCTGCCAGTAAAGTCTGGTGCTGTTCAGTTTATCAGTGATCCATACGTTCAGAGGCATTTTCGCGATACATTGGGCTATGGCTCAGAGATAGAATTGTGCGAGATAGCGGCCCTGAAGAAAAAGAAAAAGGGACACAACTATTTTCCTTCATCTGTTCGTGACTTTGTAAATGGCTCATGTCAGAACAAGAACAGGATCTATGTCATAGTAGTCAATCAGCAATTGCTCCAGAAAGGGAAGTTATTGGATAAGAAAGATTACGACATAGCTGTACAGGGTTTTGTTCGTCCTTTGGATGCTATCAAGGCTACACACCCTATCGTGATTATTGATGAGCCCCACCGTTTTGAACGTAGCAATACTACCTATAAAAGAATCCTTAGTGAGATTGCGCCTCAGTGTATTATCCGCTTTGGCGCTACATTCCCACAGGTTACAGAGGGCAAAGGTAAACAAAAAGAAACGCATAAAGACTATCTGAATCTCCTATATAATCTGACAGCGTGTGATGCTTTTAACCAAAATCTGATTAAAGGTGTTGCTAAAGAGCATTTTAATCCAACAACTTCAGAAAATGAGAAAGTAAAGATTGTCAGCATAGACGGGAAAGAAAATGTTACGATGCACTTTACTAAAAAGGATCACAGTCAGCGTTTCGTGCTGCATAAGGATGAATCACTTGGTATTATGAGTGAACACCTTTCTGGTATTACGGTGAGTGGCATCAGTAGTTCAGAAGTGGAACTGTCAAACGGACAGACGAAGCATGTGGGTGACGAGTTTACGGCAGATATCTATTCGACTTCATATCAAGAAAATATGATTAGAATGGCTATTCAGCGACATTTTGAAACAGAACGTCAATTGTTCCATCGTGAAAGCAAAATCAAGACTCTAGCATTGTTCTTCATTGATAATATTACATCATTTAGAGGCGATGAGCAAGGAAATGGCGCCTGGCTGCGTGATATCTTCGACAAGTGGTTGGAGTATCAGATAAAAGAAGAGTTAAGAAACGAAAATAACTCAGAAGAATATACCGATTTCCTGAATGCAAGCCTGCAAAATATTGCTGGTTGCAGGGCAGGTTATTTTGCAAAGGACAATAATGATAGTGACGAAGCGATTGCTGAAGAAGTAGATGATATTCTGAGGAATAAGAAAAAACTCCTTTCGTTCAAGGACGAAAACGGAAATTGGAATATACGACGTTTCTTGTTCTCCAAGTGGACGCTGAAAGAAGGATGGGATAATCCTAATGTGTTTACTATAGCAAAATTGCGCTCAAGTGGTAGTGAAATAAGTAAACTACAGGAAGTTGGACGTGGTTTGCGCTTACCCGTTGACGAATATGGAAACAGGACAAGCAGCAATGACTTCATGCTTAACTACATCGTTGACTTTACGGAAAAAGACTTTGCCGACAAACTTGTTCGCGAGATTAATGGTGACATTGCGAAGAAAGACTCACAGCACATTATATTGAATAGCGATGAGTTAGGACGTGTGGCCAATATTCGTGGTTTGGGTAACGGTATGGGCTTGCTGATGGAACTTATGCAGAATGGTTGGGTTACTATGCAAGGTTCTGACATTATTGTTGTTGACGATAGAATTATGAACTTCAAAAATGAATACCCAGAGTTCAATTTTGACAGTCTGAACCTGAACCGAGTCATTGACCGTAATGCTTCGAATAATCGTTTAATGGTGAAAATTCGAAAGCCTAACTACCAGAAGATAGAAGCTTTATGGCAAGAGATTAATAAGAAATATCTGATGTTCTATCAGAAGGATATTGACAAAGAAATAGAGAAAGCCCTGCCATCTATATTGGAAGAGGGTGTATTCTCAAAGATGTCAGTTTCTTCAGAGCGTTCAGAGATTCAAGTAGATCAAAATGGAGCCACTGTAGTTAGTGAGGCAAACGTAACTTATATGTTATATGGTAGGGATATGCCTTATCATGAGTTCCTTAAACGGGTAAACAAAGGTACTGCCATCCCTATTGAAATAATACACAAAGCCATCTGCGAATATGCTAAGAGTCATAAAGGTTTCAAGAACAACCTTATCAACGACTTGACCTTGTCACAGTTCATTGGACGATTCCGTGACTGGAAAATCAAGCATTTAGGAGGGTGTATTTCATATAAGCAGGCGAACTATCGTACTAAAACAACGGCATTGACAAATGCTGATGGTAGTGTAAGGGATGAAGTCGTTATGGGTAGAATTGGCAAGAAAACGGACAATTCACAAACACCTGCGGAATATCTCTATGAGCCTATTGCTTTCGATTCGCCATTGGAAAGAACTAATATCTTGGATAAGATAGATGTGGCAGAGTTGATAGTATATGGTAAGATTCCCAATAGTAGTATTCGTATTCCAACAATTACGGATGAAACATATTCGCCAGACTTCATGTATGTGGTCAAAAAGAAAAATGGTACCATGCAGATGAATGTTGTCATTGAGACAAAGGACGTTAATCAAGAAACAGATTTGCGTCCTAAAGAGAGTGCTAAGATTGATTGTGCGAAGTTGTTCTTTGAACAGATTTCAAAGGATAACCCTTCACTTCCAGTCAAATTTGAAAGGCAGATTAATAGGCAGAGGATGAATGAGATTATCGACAGGTTAATTAGTCGTCATTGAGATCATTTCGAAATAATTGATTAACTTTGCAAACAGAATATGAATATGGCAGAAGATAAAGGACAAATACTATTATATAAGACTCCAGATGGGGAGTCGCGTATTGAGGTGAGGCTGCAAAACGAGACTGTGTGGCTCAGCCTTGATCAGATGGCGGAATTGTTTCAACGTAACAAATCGACCATCTCCAGACACATTAAAAATGTGTTTGAGGAAGGAGAACTGAACAAGAAAGTGGTTGTTGCAAAATACGCAACGACCACTCAACATGGCGCAATTGAAGGCAAAACGCAGACACATGAAGTCGATTATTACAACCTCGATATGATCATCAGCGTGGGGTATCGCGTCCATTCATATCGAGGCGTTCAGTTCCGCATGTGGGCAACGGGGGTACTAAAAGAATACATCGTAAAAGGCTTTGCCCTGAACGATGAGCTGTTGAAGAACGCTGGCCGCGGAAACTATTATCCTGCGCTTGCTCGACAGGGTTACTGATAGCGGTGATTAATGATCGTGGTAATTAACTATGAAGACGAAGGACTACTCGATGCGGGAGATGATCATCGACCAGTGTCTGGGCACTGGGCGGGAGTATACGCGTGAAGAACTGCAGGCAGCTGTAAATAAGGCGCTTGAATCGCGCGATATGCTGCCCGTCAAGTCGAAGGTTACCATCTTGCAGGACATCAGTGAGATGAACGAGAAGTTTTATCGTATCTATGAGGAATATGGTATCGTGTCAGAGCGCAGAGGCCGAAAGACTTACTACCGCTATCGCGATGGGATCGAGTCGATCTACAACCGCGAACTGACCATCCATGAGATTGAGAGACTGCAAGAGGTACGCAGTCTGTTGCAAGGGCTCAGGGGAATGCCTCAGCTGGAATGGATTGACCAGATGTCGGCCCGCTTCGACCAGCAGATCATGAGTCCCAAACAGACCATTGCCAGTTTTGAAGAGGGAACGGCTGGCGACAGCAGGTTCTTCCTGCAGCTTTTCAATGCCATCAATCAGAAGATGGTGCTGACCATCGCGTATCAGCGCTTTGGCTTTGAACCGAAGGAACGTATCATCCATCCTTATCATCTGAAGCAGTTTATGCGTCGCTGGTATCTTTTCGCAACCATTGAGGGAAAGGAGTTCGTGACGAGTTTCGCTCTCGACAGATTCGTTTCTGTGCGTGAGAATAAGGAGGTGGCATACAAAAAGACTGATATTGACTTCAACCACTATTTTGATGATATCGTTGGCATTACTCATCCTGACGGAGGTGTGGTGGAACATATCGTGCTTGAGGGCGACAGCTGGGCGGACAATTACCTGCATACATTGCCCATACATCCGCTTCAGAAGATAGAAAGTCTGGGTGAGAAAGGTTGTCTGGTGAAACTTGACCTGATGATCAATCGTGAGCTGGAGCGCGAGATTATGTCGTATGGTGACCATCTGAAAGTCGTGTCGCCAAAGCATTTCCAGGAAAGGATGAAGGAACTTTATCGTACGATTGAAGAAGTTTACGACGAGGAATAATCCAACTTTTTTCTTTTTTTCTTGAAATTTTTTAATGCGTTTACACTCACTGAACGCATTGGGCCTATCTTTGCAGCCGTAAACTTATAAAATTAAAGAATATGGCTGGATTATTTTTATTATTTATTATGGTAGTTGCCCTCGTCGACCTGATGAGTGCCTACGTGAAGAGTGTATAATTATTAAACAACAATTGAAACAATGACTGAAAAAAAGAAAAGATTGAGCGCTGGCTGGGAGCCAGAGATGATGACGGAGGAAGAAACGATGGCTTTCCTCGACAGTAAGGGCATCGCCTATGAGATCTGCGACACGCCCATCCCCGTTTTGGAAAACAAAGTGAGATGTGGTAAACCTCAGGATATCGGCGACCTGGTAGTCGACGAATACAGGTATATCCCACGGTCGAGACAAGGACGTTATCCTATGATGGATGTGCCCGCTATCGGTGATTCAATGATAGGAGCCGATATTTACGATGGCGACTGGATGCAGTTGGAGTGTGGCCGTATACCGTCGGATGGCGATGTCGTGATAGCCAGAATCGACGGTGAGATGACGGCCAAGGTGTTTTTCACTGATGAACAGAATCACTACTGGCTCCTGCCCAAGAACGAGAACTACGATCCCATTGAGCTAACCAAGAACGGCAATGTGGGGATTGCGGGCGTTGTGAGCAATTTGACCAAGAGCGTTCCGAGTCAGTCGCATAACGAGTGTGTCAGTATTCTGAAGCGCTACAAGAACAAGAAGGCTGAGGCGGGTGATGTTTTCCATCGGCTGGCGAAGGTGGTGGGCGACGGCAAGCTGTTGTTCTGGGCTGCATCGGCATGGGCGGTGGTCTATGGCGTGGCGCGCGACTGCTGTGGCTACGAGGATACGGTGAGCGAGTTTGAGCGTAAGGCCGAGAACATGAATCTGCCCATGCGGTTCGACTATCCCTGTTCGGAGGGTAAGGTGCAGCGTACCATCAGCAACCACCCTTACATGCGCCTGCATATAGATAAGTGGAAGGAGAATGGGGCTTCTGTCCGTGAGATCGTTCTGATGGAGTTTTTAAGGAAGAATCTGTAAGACTTACCGAAGCTGTTACCGAAGTTCGGTAAAAGGGACAGGGGTTTTTACCGAACTTTCGAAGACTTACCGAAAACTGTTACCGAATGCGTTCCAAGAGATTGGAGCGCATTTTTTTTGTGCCTAATTTTGCAGTGTCGAAAGACAAAAAGTTCTTTGAAATATTGACACAGTAGATTCGCAGGGAAGGCCCTGGGATCACCGCAACCCGCTCCGGTTCGTGAGAATAGGGGCGTTTTCGAGAGAATTATCACATTATTAATAATATAAAAAAGAAAGGATTAAATTATGAAGAAAATTTTTATTTATGATACGTTTGGAACAGCATTATTTTGCTGTGGGTTTGAAGGGCTTGACGAAGACGGCAAGCCTCGTCTGACGATTATGACACCAGGATGTCCTGTACAGAACTTCCACGAATATACAGAGACTTTTCGCGAAAATCCTCATGACTATTACTTCCTTTGCGAGGAAGGTAAGTCGGCGGACTCGAAGTTTGTTGTGGAAATGTTGGGGCAGATACTTATCAATAGTAACCATCCTTACGAGAGATTATCTGCCAGACTTGATGAGATGCGTAAATATGGCATCAGTTATGATCAAGAACAACAGAAACTGATGATCAGGATACTGGAGGTGAATGATATCGAGTCAAAAAGCGTAAAATATCGCATGACGATGTTCATCGGTGAGCTGGATCTCTATGTTGGTGAAGGTGAGGGTATGTACGACAGTCTCAGAGAAATAGTTTCCAAGTTGAGTGGCTTCTTTTTATTTATCGAGAACCAGACACATATTCCTCTGAGGAAACATTTGCTGACGACTGAAAGTATTGAGAAGCAGGTGAAGCGCATTGCGCCGAACTTATTTGACAGATTTGGAGAATAGTAATAAGCTTGAAATATGAGAAATGAACACGGTATTGAAATCCGGGAATGCTGTGCTTCGTGCAAGCATAAAGATCTGACGAGACTGCTGTCGGCCAGATTCTGCTCGCTGCATCAAAAGAAAGTGAAGCCCCGGGAGGGCTGTAAGCAGTGGGAGATGAGCGAACAGATGCAGGCTGCTGGGTTGTCAGGCGGTAAAGTGAAGCAGAAGGCGTATCTGAAATATGTGCTTGATGTAAGGGAGGATGAGTCCTTAGCTGATCAGCTGAAGATTCAGTTCCCACACAAGAGCATCAATCAGATCCGGAGAGAATTCGAAGCAAAAAACGGCTCCATTTATGTAGAGCCATAGTTATTAACAATTTTATTTTTTAGTTTTTATGATTACAGAGATTTTTAAAGTTGTATCGCAGACGGAGCCCGTCTACGTACAGAGTAAGAAACAGGATGGTGGCCAGCTGGCCAAGTGTAACGTGCACCTGAAGGGCATCGGCGGCGACTATGCCGAAGAGTTCTATGCCGTAGCGTTCGGAGAGAATGCCACTCAGAAGCTGGAACAAGGCGAGCTGGTGGCTGTGAGTCTGAGGTTTGGCACGCATGTCAATAACGACAACGGCGCCGTTTATCAGGACGTTGTGGCTCAGGGCATTGTGAAAATTAACGAGGTAAAAGCCTTTTAGTATTAACTGAGTTGAAAGGTAACGGGTGAGGGAAGCGTACCAGGTTTAAATTGTCGACAGCAAACTACTTCGCTCTGATCCCAAGACTCGCAATCTTTCAACAAAATGGATAATAATAAGACTATTACGCTGAACGCCCAGATGGTGATCAGCAGGAGTGAGAATGGAGTGGATTTGGTGCAGGTATTGCCCGATAATCCGTGTGAAGGACTGGTGAAGCCGTTTAGCGGCGCGGGGCACGCCCAATTGCAGGGCACAGCCCAGTTTGACTTTGTGCGCAAGAGGCGCATCCGAAGGAAGCCGGAACTGAAGCAGCCGCACAGTACGTTGTCGTATGGTCGTGACGGTATCGACCGCTATACCTTCTATTTGCCCTCGGGACAGAGGGATGAGTTTTCCAAGTGGTTGAAAAAGGAAGCCGCTGTGGTGGTTGCTTACATGAAAAATAAGAGGTAGAGCCTATGATTAATTTGATCTATCAAAAAGATGGGAAGGGGCCAAAGTTGGCCCGTCCCGTCACTTCGAGGGAAGAGTATATCGCCCTGAGAAACGCGCCCGACAACGCCAAGAACTTCTACGATGCCCGAGGGGGTGACGAGAATGCCAAAGGCAATCAGATACAGTTCAATTATAACGACCTGTTGCCTGACGGGGTGTTGAAGGGCTGCAAGCATCCTTCGTCTACGTTCGCCCACGATATCGACTGCGGCGATGCCCAGAAGCAGGTGCAGCTGAAGGATGAGATCCTGGCAAAAAAGGATGAGATAGGCTTGCTGGAACTGTCGGGTTCTGCCCGATACGGACTGCATGCCGTGTGTCGCCGTCAGCCAGGCAAGACTGTGAGAGAGTGTCAGTATGCCCTAAGTATGGCGACGCACACGGAGTATGATACCAACGCGAGGGGGTTAGCAAGGGTGATGTTCACCGGGCCTGCAACCGAGGACAATCTCTTTTATTTGGATGATGCGCTCTTCGAGGAGCCGATGACGGTAGAGGAGAGCGAGAAGGAGTATCTGCTGCTGAAAGAGCGAGAGAGGAAGAATCTCGAGGAGGTGCCGAAGGGGGCCAAGAAGGCGAATAAGCATTATAGGCCGTGGGAAGAGGAAGATGGTCTGGCTGAGGTTGGTCGCACACAGGGGACAGGCACCTCTGTGACATCGCAAGCGACATCACAGATGAGCCAGTCCCCATGTGCGACTGAACAGCCATCATGTGCGACTTTCCCTGATCACTATCACGGGATTCCGTTTACGGAGATCCTGAAGAAGTATTGGGAGGTGAATAATCGGGGGTTTGAGCCGACGGAGGGCGATAGGGATACGTTGACGTATCAGCTGGCCTGTGATTTGAGGCATATCTGTGGCAAGAATGCCGATTGGCTCGATCAGGTGATTCCCTGTTACGACGGGTTTACACCCGAGGAGAAACGACAGAAGATTCAGAGTGCTCTGAATTCGGAGTTGGAGGCGTTTCCGGCAAGACTTCGCAATACATTAAGCGCGCTTACCTTTGACCATTCACCATTGACCATTGACCATTCTGCTGCGCAGGATGGAATTGATGACGACGATTGTTCAGACCCCCAATCCACTAACTTAGGGGGCTTGAAGAAACTGCCGCAAGGTGTTAAGGAGTCGATTGATGCGGTTGGGCCGCAACTGGCGATGCCTGTCTTGACGGCTATCTGCCCCGCTATCGGTGCTTTGGCGACAGGCGTAGTGCTCGACGTTCACGGTCAGAAAAAAGGGTTGAATCTCATTGCTTATATCGCTGGTGATTTTGCCTCAGGTAAGGGAAAGATTGACCCGGTGATCGAAGCCTGGATGAGTGAGGTGATGGCGCTCGACAAGATGTATCAGGATCAGGAGGACGAATGGCGCGCCAAGTATCTGGCGGCTAAAAACAAAAAAGAACAGCCCAAAGAGCCCAAGTTGCCTGTTCGTTTTCTGACGCTGAACAATACGGTGGCCAACCTGGCTGAGCGACTGGCGAATACGGAAGGTAAACACGCCTTCTCGTTTACACCAGAGGCCGATACGGTGGCGCAGAAATGGAAGTCGACTGTAAGTGACTTTTCGGTGATGCTACGTCAGAGTTACGACGGTTCCCGCTATGACCGTGAGGCTCGTTCGGCCGAAGCTGTCAACGTGCATATAGAACACCTTTTGTGGGATGTTACGATGTGCGGCACACCGGATGCTCTCTATCGCGTCGTATCGAACTATACAGATGGTTTTCAGAGCCGTATCGCCGTCGCCCGTACACCTGACAACACCTTTTCCAAGCTGGAAGATAAGCCATTCGTGCTGACGCCGAGGCAGTCGGAGCGCATTCAGCAGATAGCCCATCTGTTGCCCTTGATGCAAGGCGAGGTGGTGCTGCCTAAACTGGAGACACAAGGCAGGGATTGGCTGGAGAAGATTCGTCTGGAGACGATGATGAACGACGACAGAGTAAAGGCTCGTCAGCGTTTCCGCGTCTGTGTGACAGCGCAGAGAATGACCTGCTGCGTGATGCTCTGTAAGGTATGCGAAGGATTGATTCAGAAGCACGGCCTGAATGGTGCTGAGAGTCAGCTGAAGCAGAATCCCAATCTCTGGAAGGATCAGTTGTTGAAGGCACAGACGCCGCAGATGTTGGAAATCTACGACGTGATAGCCGACTCGCTGATTGAGAATGCCCTCTACTTCTTCCGTGACCGTATCGAGAACGCTTTCCGTAGTCGTGACTATGCGGGCGGTATGAGTGGAGAACGTTCAAGGCGTAGCAAGAACGATTCTATCTATGCGCGTCTGGATCCGCAGTTTACTGAAGATCAGGCTATGCAGCACTCTGTGGCCATTAAGGGTGCCAACGTGACGCGTAATAGTGTCCGTCAGATGCTGAAGAACTGGCGCAAGCAGGGCCTGATAGAGCGGTTAGAAAACGACCGATTTAGAAAGTTGTAATGGTCATTATGGTCAATTGTCAATAGTCATTAAGAAAATGTAATGTTATGAATGAAGTAAATATTAATAAGCAAGCAAAGCTCTCCCCGCACTTGGCTTCGCCGAGTGAGGCTGCGCTCAGCCATTCGAACGAGCTCGATGGCCTTCGCTTATCGCCTCACTTTACGCTGGGGGAGCTTACCAAGACGAGTTATCACACAAGTGATGGGAATATCCCGAGTCATGTGGCGATTGAGAATCTGAAAAGGATCTGTGGGTGGTTGGAGATTCTGAGGGAGCGGTATAATAAGAAGTACGGTCCTTCGACAAGCTCAGGAACCGCGGAAATACCCGTTATCATTTCCTCTGGATATCGGTCAGAAGAAGTCAATCAGAAGTGTGGAGGCGCGAAGGGGAGCAATCATCTGACGGGCTGCGCGGTTGATATCAGGTGTCTGGGGCCAGAGCAGATGATCAGGTATGCCTGTCTGCTGCTTGATACAGCTGATGAAAACGGTTGGGTGTTCGACGAGTTGATCCAAGAGAAGCGTGGCACCACGTATTGGATTCACTTCGCGGTGCGTCCCTCTAACAATCGTCGGAAGATTCTGTTCGATTGTCGGTAATCAAACACTTGGGGACGGTTCTTTTTTGTTTGACTGATTCCGCTGACGGCGCAGCGGGTCAAACAGAAAAGAACCGTCCCCAAGTGTTTGATTTACTTGAAGATGAGTTGTGCGAAATTGTAGAGGCCGTATTTCCAGACCACGAAGTTGTGACCTTCGTTGGGATACTCGATGAGGGTGCAGGGCACGCCTTTCTCGTCGCAGAAGGCCTTCAGCTGGGCGCTGTTGTTCATCAGACCGTCGGCACCGCCGCATACCATCCACAACAGCTTGTTCTCTTTCTTCACCTTCTCCACATCAGGAATGAGCTGTGCAGCACGCATGGTGTTGGGGGCAGAAGAGAAGCCACCGACGTAGGCAAACACGTCCATGTGACCCAGTCCGAAGTTGAGTGACTGTCCGCCACCCATCGACAGACCGGCAATCGCACGGTGATCCTTGTCGGCATAGACGCTGAAGTTCTTCTCGATATAGGGGATGAGGCTGCCGATCAGGTCCTTGTCGAACTCGCCGAACGCTCTGAACGAACCCATACCACCGGCACGGGAGTCGTCCTTCTGGGCGCGTCCGTTGGGCATCACCACGATCATATCGGCCACCTTGCCGTCGGCATAGAGGTTGTCCATGATGATGTTGGGCACACCGCCGTCCTTATACCACTCGTTCTCGTCGCCGCCGATACCATGCAGCAGGTAGAGCACGCTGTACTTCTTCTTGGCATCGTACTTCGGGGGCAGATAGACGTTGGCCTTACGGACGGTGCCTACCGATTCCGACTGGTACTCAATGAGCTTCACGGTACCTTTTGCGATGCCGGCACGCTCCTGGTCGAAGCCTTGGGGTGCTGCTGTGTAGGCATCAAACTTGACGTCGATTTTCTGCTGACCGCCAAACATACCTCTTGGGATATTCGGCTCTTGGGCGCCGGCTGTTGCGAATACCATCGCAAACAGGGCTGAGAATAATACTTTTTTCATAGATGTTGTTTGTTTGTAATGAATTAGTTGGCTGCTTCGAACTCTTCGAGGAAACGGGTGTCGTTCTCGGAGAACATACGGAGGTCGGAGACGCGGTACTTCAGGTTGGTGATGCGCTCGACACCCATACCGAAGGCATAGCCCGTGTATTCCTTGGAGTCGATGCCGCAGAGCTCGAGCACGTTGGGGTCGACCATACCGCAGCCGAGAATCTCCACCCATCCGGTGTGCTTGCAGAAGCCACAGCCTTCGCCACCACAGATGAAGCAGGAGATGTCCATCTCGGCAGAGGGCTCCGTGAACGGGAAGTAAGAGGGGCGCAGACGGATCTTGGTGTCGGCACCGAACATCTCCTTGGCAAACGACAGCAGCACCTGCTTGAGGTCGGTGAACGAGACGTTCTTGTCGATATACAGACCTTCTACCTGATGGAAGAAGCAGTGTGCGCGGGCGGTGATGGCCTCGTTACGATAGACGCGACCCGGGCAGATGACGCGGATGGGGGCCGTAAGCTTGCCGTTCTCGTCGTGCATACGCTCCATGACACGGGCCTGCACGCTGGAGGTGTGCGAGCGCAACAGGATGTTCTTCGTGACCTCATCGGGATGCTGGCTGACGAAGAAGGTGTCCTGCATGTCGCGGGCGGGATGGTCGGCAGCGAAGTTCATCTTGGTGAACACGTGGAGGTCGTCTTCCACCTCGGGACCGTCGGCGAGGACAAAGCCCATGCGTGAGAAAATGTCGATGATCTCGTTGGTGACAATCGTCAGCGGATGGCGCGTGCCGAGCTGGATGGGGTAGGGCGTGCGCGTCAGGTCGATGGCCTCGTCGCCACTTTCCTGCGTCTCACATGCCTCACGCAACTGGTTGATGCGCTCGGTGGCGAGTGTCTTCAGTTCGTTGATCTTCATACCGACCGTCTTCTTCTGGTCGGCAGCGACGTTGCGGAAGTCGTTCATCAGGGCGGTAATCTCACCCTTCTTACTCAGGTATTTCAGTCGGAGCTGCTCCACTTCGTCAGCGTTCTTGGCGCTTAATTCCTGCACTTCTTTCAGGAGTTCGTCTATCTTATCAAGTATCATATCTGTGTAAAAATTGCAATTTTGCGTGCAAAGGTACTTATTTTTTTAGACAAATGAACAAAAAAATATGTTTTTATGTATTTATGTTCAAATTTTTAAGTAATTTTGCCCCAAATTTGAGAGATTCCAAGAAAGACGATTACCAGATTGCGTCGATGAGAAAGTTTTTGGGTGCGATTTTCGCATGTGTGCTGCTGATGTTCTCCTGTACGGGGAAACAGGCGCAGCGGGTGGAAGAGCCGATGACGGACTCCGTAGCCGATACCGTCGACTCTGTGCCGATGGACACCCTGGAGCAGTTGCTCGTGGAAACCCCGACACCAAAAGCGATGGACGAATTCTTCGATGACTTCTTCTTTAACTTCGCCGCCAATAACAAGGTGCAGAAGGCGCGTATCATCTTCCCACTGACCGTGCATAAGGCCGACAAGGACGAGCAGATCGAGAAAAACAAGTGGCAGATGGAGCGTTTCTTCATGCGTCAGGGCTATTATACGCTGCTCTTCAACAACGACGAGCAGATGCAGCTGGCGAAGGACACGTCGATCAATCAGGCCATCGTGGAGCGCATCCAACTGAAGAAAAATCAAGTGAGGGACTATGTGTTCAGCCGGATTCGTGGGGCGTGGATGCTGCGTGAGATCAGGGAGATGAAGATCGAGGATAACCTCAATGCCTCGTTCCTGGCCTTTTATCAGAAGTTTGTGTCGGACAAGGCTTTCCAGGTGAAGAGCCTCAATTCGCTGGTGAAGTTTGTGGGGCCCGATCCTGACGACGACTTCAATATGATGGAGGGTCTGATCACGCCTGATACGTGGGAGGCTTTCGCACCGCAGCTGCCATCGAAGACCATCTACAATATCATCTACGGCGATCCGGTACACGAAGGGGCCAATAAGATCTTTATCCTGCGTGGTATCTCCAATGGTCAGGAGCTGGAACTGCGTTTCCAGAAGGTGGGTGAGCGCTGGCTGCTGATGAAAATGACAACGTAGAGAGTGAATAGTGAAAAGTGAATAGTGAAGGATCTTAGGGATTATAGTCTGAAAGCGCATAATACATTTGGCATCGAGGCCAAGTGCAGCCGCTTTCTGGAATATGAGAGTGTGGACGAGGCGCTTGTAGTGGCTAAGATCCTGCGCGAGTCGGCTACACCTTATATTATAATAGGTGGCGGCAGCAATCTCTTGCTGACGAAGGATTTTGAGGGTATTGTGGTGCACTCGGCCACGAAGGGTGTGGCCTTCGGTACCCGTGAGATGCGCTGTGGCAGTGGCGAGGTGTGGGACGATATGGTCGCCCTGAGCATCCGTCACGGTCTCTATGGCATGGAAAACCTCTCGCTGATACCTGGCGATGTGGGTGCTTCGGCTGTGCAGAATATCGGTGCCTATGGTGTCGAGGTGAAGGACGTGCTGCTCGAACTGGATGCGGTGGAAATCGCAACAGGCAAGGTGTGTACCATCGGCAATGCTGCCTGCGAGTATGCCTATCGTCAGAGTCGGTTTAAGAAAGACTGGAAGAACAAATATCTGATCACTTCGGTGACCTATGTGCTGAAGAAGAAATTTGCGCCTCGTCTCGACTATGGTAATATCCATGAGGAACTGTGGCGGAGAGGCTTTGGTGACCCTACGCCCCAGCAGTTGAGGGATACGATCATCGCGATTCGTGAGGCGAAGTTGCCTGACCCGAAGGTGATGGGCAATGCGGGCAGTTTCTTTATGAACCCCATCGTGGACCGCAAGACTTACAAGCAGCTGGCGAAGCAATATGAGAAGATGCCGCATTATGACGTGGACGACGACCATGTGAAGATACCTGCCGGCTGGATGATCGACCAGTGTGGCTGGAAAGGGAAGTCGTTAGGACGTGCGGGCGTGCACGACAAGCAGGCGCTGGTGCTCGTGAACCGAGGTGGCGCAACGGGTGCGGAGATTGTGGCGCTTTGCGAAGCGATACAGAAGGATGTCAAGGCGAAGTTCGGAATCGAAATTTATCCAGAGGTGAACATTATCTAATGAATAATGAAAAATGAATAATGAATAAAGAGGGATGAGGCTGACGTTTTTGGGAACGGGAACATCGTGTGGCGTGCCGGTTATCGGATGCCAATGTGAGGTCTGTCAGAGTACGGACCCCAGAGACAAGCGTACCCGTTGCTCAGCGCTGGTGGAAACAGACGAGACGCGTCTGCTCATCGACTGCGGACCCGACTTCCGTCAGCAGATCCTGCCACAGCCCTTCCGTAAGATAGACGGCATCCTGATTACGCACGCCCATTATGACCACATGGGAGGCATGGACGATATACGGCCCTACTGTCAGTTTGGTGCGATTAACGTGTATGCCGACCCAACGGCCTGTAAGGGTATGTTGGAGATGCTGCCTTATTGCTTTGCTGAGCATCGCTACCCAGGTGTACCCGCCATCGGACTCCACGAGATCCTGCCACACGAGCCGCTTCATATCGGTGATATCGAGATTGTGCCCTTCGTGGTGATGCACAGCAAACTGCCCATTCTGGGTTATCGCTTCGGCAAGCTGACCTATATCACGGACATGAAGACGATCAACGAGGGTGAGATACGCTATTTAGAAGGCACGGAGCTGCTGGTGGTGAACGCGCTGCGCTTCGACAAGCCCCATCATGCGCACCAGCTGGTGGACGATGCCATCGCTTTTGCCAGAAGGGTGGGGGCGAAGCAGACTTATCTGATCCATTCCTGTCATGATATCGGACGTCATGAGGTCGTGAATCATAAATTGCCATCGGATATCCAGTTGGCTTTTGACGGACAAACGGTGATTTTTTAGTCGGATTTAGGCCGAAAAAGGGCCTGAACGGCTAAAAAACGTTAAATATAGAGACTTTTTTGTGGAAAAGCTTGGAAGGAATCGATTATAATCGTATCTTTGCAGTGTGTTTTTCATAGTATTAGATTTAAGGTTAACAAAGGTTGGGCCCCAGCGGGGGCCCGTTTTTTTTGCCTAAAAGTCATGTTTTGAAGGGGGAATTCAGTGCTTCTTTTTCTTGGAAGAAGACTTACCGAAAATACCTTTATAATTCTTCATCAGCTTGCGTACCACCAGGAAGATGTCGATAGCCGTCACACTGTTGGCTATCAAGCCAGCGATATAGTCACTCTTGGTGTTGCCCTCGCGCTTGATAAACGTCTGGTTCCAAAGTCCGGTGAACTTGGTGTTGTCGGCCTGAATCTGGTCGATCAGTTCATCCTTGCGTTGACGGATCTCTTCAAGGGTGCGGAATTCCTGAGTGGGCTTTTTCTTAACTGGTAGCATAAGATGGATGATGTGGGATGGAGGATGTGAGATGTTACTTGCTGAGCAGAAGGCCTGCGAGGAAATGGACAAGTGGTTTCTCAATCCAAGGCTTGCGGAAGATGATGAACAAGATGAAGATGAGCAGATGGATGGCACCTACGATGAGGAAGGCCACCGTCATGCCCGTGAAGTTGGAGAGCCAGAAGGCGAGGGCGAAGGAGAAATACATCACCACAGCGATGATGATGAGGATAAAGATGAGGGCCAAAGTGGCCGCCTTCATCAGGCGCACCACTTTGTCGATCACATCCAGCTTCAGATATTCCGTCTGAAGCCCGAGATAATGCTTGAGCACCTCGATGAGCTGCGCAATCGTCTCTACATTCTTGTCACTCGACAGCATCGATTATTCCTCTTCGGTAGCATCCTCGATGTCGTCCACCAAGTCGACTACTTCCTTGCGGCTGAGCTTGATGTTGTGCTTCTTCATGAAGTCCTCTACGGCATCAGTAATCTTTACGCGGGTGTCTGATCCTTTCTCCGGAGCCATGAGGATGCCCAGAGCTGCGCCGGCGATGGCACCGCCGAGGAATGCGCTTAAATAACCTAAACTCTTCATACTTAAATAATATTTGAATTAAACAGTTGTTTCAGATGTGCAAATATACGCATTAATTTTGAAAAAAGCATAAATTCGCGCAATTTTTTTTGCAAAAATGCTATTTATTCCTTTATTTAACAAACTTTATGCAGTTTTTTTACGTCAATTTGCGCAAGTTTTTGTAATTTCGCAGCAAATATTTGAAATTAAGTATAACATTAATAACAAACAAAGATGAAAAAGTACACCGTTTTATGCGCAGGTCTGTGCCTCGCATTGGCTTTTACAAGTTGTAAATCAAGTGAGAGTGCTTACAAGAAGGCTTACGAAAAGGCTAAGCAGTATGACACTCAGACCGCTCAGCAGCAGGCCGCTCAGCCTGTAGAGACCTCTACCGCCGTTGTGGCTCCTGTTCAGACAAGACCGGCCAATGATGCCCGTGTGACGGATAATGCAGACAACGTGTCGGTTCGTCAGGAGCGTGTATCGATGGTCAGCGGTAACGGTCTGAAGGCCTTCAGCGTGGTTGTCGGTTCCTTCGGCTTGGTTTCAAATGCAGAGGGTCTGCAGCAGCGCCTCCGCGATGCCGGTTATGATGCACAGATCGTGAAGAACGAGGATCGCAATATGTACCGTGTGATTGCTGCCACCTTCGACAATAAGGCAGATGCAGCCCGTAGCCGCGATCAGCTGCGTGCTACCTATGCCGATGCCTGGCTGCTTTCTAACCAGTAAGCGACATTGGCGCGGATTCTTTCCATTGACTACGGTAAGAAGCGTACCGGATTAGCAGTCACCGACCCTCTTCAGCTGATAGCAGGAGGGTTGGCGACTGTTTCTACATCTGAGCTGTTCGACTGGCTGAAGGCCTATCTGGCCAAAGAGCCTGTGGAGCGCATCGTGATCGGTGAGCCGCGACAGCCTAACGGACAGCCGAGTGAGAACCTCGAGCGCGTGCAGCAGTTTGTGAACCGCTGGCGCAAGGCTGTACCGGAGGTGCCCATCGAGTTCTACGACGAGCGATTCACCTCCGTATTGGCGCATCAGGCGATGATCGATGGTGGTCTGAAGAAGAAGGCCCGTCAGGACAAAGCCCTTGTCGATGAGATTTCCGCAACGATTATCTTGGAAGATTATTTAAGAAGTAGAAAATGATTTTACCTATTTATATATATGGACAGCCTGTGCTTCGTAAGGTGGCCGAGGACATTACGCCCGACTATCCCGACCTGAAGCAGCTGATTGCCGATATGTGGGAGACACTGGCAGAGTCGGAGGGTATCGGCCTGGCAGCGCCTCAGATAGGAAAGGCTATCCGACTGTCGGTCATCGACCTGGATGTGATTTCCGATGACCTGCCTGAATATAAGGGCTTCCGTCGGGTGTATATCAATCCGCATATCGTCGAGTATGACGAGTCGAAGACGGACACCTCGGAAGAGGGTTGCCTGTCGTTGCCTGCCATCCACGAGAAGGTGGTGCGCCCCACGCGTATCCGTGTGGAATATGATGACGAGGACTTCCAGCATCATGACGAGTGGATAGAAGGCTATCTGGCCCGTGTGATGCAGCATGAGTTCGACCATCTCGACGGAAAGATGTTCGTCGACCGTATCTCTCCGCTCCGTAAGCAGCTGATAAAGAGTAAGTTGGTGGCTTTAACAAAGGGCCGCTATCGTTGTTCTTACCGTACGAAGCCGGTAAGAAAGTGAATAGTGATTAGTGAATAGTGAAAATCATTGAGATGGTCATGAGGCATGTGAGTGCATGGCGCAGATTTCTGTTGCTACTATTCACTATTCACTGTTCACTATTCACTGCATTAGCCCAATATAACATCGACAGGCTGGTGATGATAGGGCGCTCGGCGCTTTATTACGAGGACTATGTGCTCTCGATCCAGTATTTCAACCAGGCGATCTCGGCCAAACCCTATCTTTACGAACCCTGGTATTTCAGAGGCATCGCGAAATACTACTTAGATGACTATCGTGGCGCGGAAAGCGACTGCACGGAAGCCATCGAGCGCAATCCCTATGTCGTAGGACTCTATGAGCTGCGTGGCCTCTGTCGTATTAACCAGAAGAAATTCCCCGCTGCCATCGAGGACTATACCAAGGCCCTCCGCTATGATCCGGAGAATCAGAACCTGTGGCATAACCGCATCCTTTGTCGTATTCAGGAGAAGGACTACGAACGGGGACTGGCGGAGATCGACACCATGCTCCAACGCTGGTCGAAGTATGCAAGAGCCTATTCCATGCAAGCAGAGATCTATCTGTTGCAGAAGGATACGACGCGGGCCGTGAAGTCGCTGGATACAAGTCTGGAGCTTGATCCCTACGATGGCGGTATCTGGGCAGAAAGGGCTATTATCAGTCTGGCCCGTCAGAAATGGAAGGAGGGTGAGGGCTTCCTCGACAAGTCGATCCATCTGCTGCCCAAGCATGCAGGCAGCTATATCAATCGTGCATTAGCCCGATATAACCAGAATAATCTGCGAGGGGCGATGGCGGATTATGATACTGCACTCGACCTGGACCCCAACAACTTCCTCGGCCATTATAACCGAGGGTTGCTGCGTGCGCAGGTGGGTGACGACAACCGCGGTATCGAGGACTTTGACTTTGTGCTTCGTCTGGAGCCCAACGACCTGATGGCGCTCTTCAACCGCGCTTTGCTGCTGGAGCAGACGGGCGATCTGCGAGGGGCTATCCGCGACTATTCGAAAGTGATCGAGGAATTCCCCAATTTCTGGTTCGGTTTGGAGCATCGTGCTTCCTGTTACCGTCGTCTGGGCAATACCAAGCAGGCAGAGCTCGACGAGTTCCGTATCCTCAAGGCGCAGATGGACAAGCGCTATGGTGGCAAGCAGCCGAGGCTCTCGAAACGGCAGATGCGAAGGAAGAGTGATACTGATCCTGACAAATACAACCAGCTGGTAGTAGCCGATGAGCAGCAGGTGGAGCATGAGTATAAGAGCGACTATCGTGGCAAGGTGCAGAACCGCAAGGTGGAAGTGGGCTTGCTGCCGATGTTTGCCCTGTCGTTCTATGCCGTCAGGGATGAGATGCACACCTATATCCCCTTCGACAAGGATGTGGAGGGCTTTAATCAGCAGTCCGGGTCGAGGCCTTTGCAGATCGGGTGTACACAACCTTCGATCGATGAGGATCGCATGCATCGGCACATTGCCTTCATCGACTCTGTGACGACGGCTATCGCTGAGGCGAAGGGCGAGGCGCGTGTCAAACCGTTGCTGATGCTCAGGGCTGTGGCCTATAGTGGTATTCGGAATTTCGACAATGCCATCGACGACCTCTCCACGCTCCAACAGCTGGACTCTGCCGCTGTCTTGGCCTACTGGCAACGGGCGGTGTGTCAGGCCAAGTTGAATGCGTTTAATGCCTCACAGGGTACGAACATCGACTTGAAGTCGGCCAATGTGCTGAGTGACTTGTGCGAGGCCTTGAAGTATGCGCCCAATAATCCCTATCTGTATTATAACAGAGGGTGTCTCTATGCCCAGCGGAAGGATTACCAGCGGGCCATCGACGATTTTAGCCGTGCTATCGGACTGGATGCCAATATCCCTGAGGCCTATTATAATCGCGGTATTGTCTATCTGCAGGCAGAAAAGATGGCAGAAGGAATCGCCGACCTCTCGAAAGCGGGCGAATTGGGACTCTATGACGCCTATAGCATCATCAAGAAGTATCGTGAGAAATAATTTTTTGCGCAAAAGTTTGCGGGATTCATGAAAATGTAGTAACTTTGCACGCAATTTCAAATTCAAACATATATTGTAGATATGATTAACATTACTTTCCCAGACGGATCTGTTCGTTCGTATGAGCAGGGCGTGACTGGTTTTCAGATTGCAGAGAGCATCTCTCCGGCTCTCGCACGCAGCGTTGTAAGCTGTGGAGTAAACGGTGAGACCGTAGAGTTGAACCGTCCGATTAACGAGGACGCAACCATCGAACTCTACAAGTTTGACGATGAGCAGGGCAAGCATACCTTCTGGCACACCTCAGCCCACCTGTTGGCAGAGGCTTTGCAGGAGTTGTATCCTGGCATACAGTTCGGTTTCGGACCTGCTGTCGAGAATGGTTTCTTCTATGATGTGCTGTTGAAGGACGGTGAGAGCATCAAGGAGAGCGACTTCCCGAAGATCGAGGCAAAGATGAAGGAACTGGCAGGCAAGAAAGAGCCCGTGGTTCGCAAGGAGGTGGCTAAGGCCGATGCCCTGAAGCAGTTTGCAGAGTGGGGGCAGACCTACAAGTGCGAGCATATCGAGGAGGATCTTGAAGACGGTTCCATCACCACCTATACGCAGGGTAACTTCACTGACCTCTGTCGTGGTCCGCACCTCGTGGATACCGGCGAGATCAAGGCAGTGAAGCTGACTACTGTAGCTGGTGCCTTCTGGCGTGGCGATGCCAACCGCGAGCAGATGCAACGTCTGTATGGTATCTCCTTCCCCAAGAAGAAGATGCTCGACGAGTATCTCGAGATGTTGGAGGAGGCCAAGAAGCGCGACCATCGTAAGATCGGCAAGGAGATGGAATTATTCATGTTCTCGGATAAGGTCGGTAAGGGTCTTCCCATCTGGCTGCCGAAGGGAACAGAGCTTCGTCTGCGCTTGCAGGATCACTTGCGCAAAGTTCAGAAAAGATTTGGATATCAAGAGGTTATTACGCCACATATCGGTTCAAAGAGTCTCTATGTCACCTCTGGTCACTACGCTCATTATGGCAAGGATTCGTTCCAGCCCATCCATACACCTGAGGAGGATGAGGAGTACATGCTGAAGCCCATGAACTGTCCTCACCACTGCGAAATCTTCGCTTGGAAGCCCCGTTCATATCGCGACCTGCCACTGCGTATCGCTGAGTTCGGTACGGTGTATCGTTATGAGCAGAGTGGTGAGTTGCACGGACTGACCCGTGTTCGTTCGTTCACACAGGACGATGCCCACTTGTTCTGTCGTCCAGACCAGGTGAAGCAGGAGTTCCTCAATGTGATGGATATTATCGGCATCGTGCTGACAGCTTTCGGATTCAACTTTGAGGCTCAGATTTCGCTGCGCGATCCTAACGACCACGAGAAGTATGTAGGTACTGATGAGGACTGGGCGCTGGCTGAGAAGGCTATCGTTGAGGCTTGTCAGGAGAAGGGGCTGCCCGTTAAGGTGGAATACGGCGAGGCTGCTTTCTATGGTCCGAAGCTCGACTTCATGATCAAGGATGCAATCGGTCGTCGTTGGCAGTTGGGTACCATCCAGGTGGACTACAACCTGCCAAAGCGCTTCCAGCTGGAGTATACCGATGAGGATAACACGAAGAAGACGCCTGTGATGATCCACCGTGCTCCATTCGGCTCTCTTGAGCGTTTCTGTGCCGTGCTCATCGAGCATACCTCAGGTCACTTCCCCCTCTGGCTCACACCTGATCAGGTGGCTATCCTGCCGCTTTCGGAGAAGTACAATGACTATGCACAGGAAGTTGCCAAGAAGTTCGATATGGGTGGTGTGCGTGCAACCATCGACCTGCGCAACGAGAAGTTGGGTCGTAAGATCCGCGACAACGAGCTGAAACGTATCCCCTATATGGTGATCGTTGGTGAAAAGGAGGCTGCTGACGGTACAGTGGCCGTTCGTCCGCAGGGTGGTGGTGAGCAAAGCGTGAAGACCATCCAGGAATTCATCGACGAGGTGAATGCCCGTGTTGCAGAAATGACAAAAGATTTCTAAAAAGTTAAGATTTAAGAGTTAAGAGTTAAGAAATTGTGTTAATAAAGTATAATCACGAGGATTCTTTCTTAATTCTTAACTCTTAATTCTTAATTAATTAGTACCTTTGCACGCGATTTTCTAAAAAATAGTTGATGAAGAATGACAAACTGAAGAATCAGTACCGAATCAACGAACAGATTCGAGTACGTGAAGTCCGCATCGTCGGTGACAATGGCAGCACCGTTGTTCCTATCCGCGACGCATTGAATATGGCCCGTGATGAGGGTGTTGATCTCGTAGAGATTTCACCTAATGCCAATCCCCCAGTATGTCGACTCATCGATTACTCCAAGTTCCTCTACCAGCAGAAGAAGCGCCAGAAGGAAATGAAGGCCAAGCAGGTAAAGGTGGAGGTGAAGGAAATTCGTTTCGGCCCTCAGACCGATGAGCATGACTATCAGTTCAAGCTGAAGCATGCCAAGGAGTTTCTTGAGGAAGGCAATAAGGTTCGAGCTTATGTGTTCTTCCGCGGACGCTCCATCCTGTTCAAGGAGCAAGGTGAGGTGCTGTTGCTGCGTTTCGCCAATGATCTGGAGGAAGTAGGTAAGGTGGAGTCGATGCCATCGCTCGAAGGTAAGAAGATGTTCATCTACCTGGCTCCGAAGAAGGCCGGCGAGAAAAAGAAGAGTCAGCAGGCCCGTGACCGTGAGGCCGCAGAGGCAGAGGCCAAGGAAGCCAAGAAGGCTCAGGTTCAGCAGCCAAAGGAGGAGATTGATGCAGAGGCTCCTGCGAACGGCGGTTTGCTCGCCAATGCCAAGATCAGTGCCGATGCGCTGAAGAAATTGACTGAGACAGAAGAATAAAGGTGCGCTGCGCCCGGTATATGCGTTGCCACCGCTTTAATTAATAACAATTAAATTTTTAAAAAACAATGCCAAAAGTAAAGACAAATTCCGGTGCCAAGAAGAGATTCTCATTCACCGGTACAGGTAAGGTTAAGAGAAATCACGCTTACCACAGCCACATTCTGACAAAGAAGACCAAGAAGCAGAAGCGCAATCTTGTGCACTCTGCCATCGTTGACCCTTCAAACATGAAGCAGGTTCGTGATCTGCTGTGTCTCCGCTAACCCTATTGTCTAACATTTAAAGAAGTAAGAAACTATGCCAAGAAGTGTAAATCACGTTGCATCAAGAGCAAAGCGTAAGAGTATTTTGAAGCTTACCCGTGGCTACTTTGGAGCCCGTAAGAATGTTTGGACAGTAGCAAAGAATACCTGGGAGAAGGGTCTGACCTATGCCTACCGCGATCGTCGTAACAAGAAGCGCGCATTCCGCAGTCT